>Ga0210053_1000296_pt1 | contig 50460 bp, 51 predicted proteins | sample CryGeymeta201512_FD_185467 | JGI IMG/M metagenome (GOLD analysis project Ga0210053, IMG submission 185467) | Groundwater microbial communities from Crystal Geyser aquifers in Utah, USA - Crystal Geyser metaG 2015-12 (SPAdes) (version 2) | ecosystem: Environmental > Aquatic > Deep subsurface >... | reverse complement strand
GACTTCCTGCTCATAATGTAATCCTCCTGTCGTTGTTTTTTTACAACTTTTCAGGGTTACATTATAAATGTCACAACGATTATCCATATGGTTACATTTTACACGGCTCAATACGCTCTATTGACCGGATCAAAACTTTCTGCTATAGTTTTGTAACTGACTAATACCGAACTAATAAACTGTCTAATAACTGGTTCCCCCCTCCGCTTCGCTCCGGGGGGAATGCGGCAGTTGAGTAGCGAACTCCTGAACCTCCCCTCCGCTACGCTGCGGGGAGAACCAGGAGTTCGAGACAGATGCCCTTCGGGCACTGCTCAACTGCCGCATTAGACGGAGATAATGAAATGAAAATAATACTTGTAGTTATTGCCGTTATTGTCGCGGTCATCGGCATATACAAGAAAGATTCATGGCCCCTATGGGCAACACTTGGCGTTTCTGGTCTTCTGTTAATTGGGGCAATTGTTCAAGTTGCTGTCGAGATACGGGAAGCCAAAGAAGCAGCAAAACTAAAATATGCAGGTACATTAGAGCAGCGATCAAGAGTTTTGCTTTCAACACGAGAGAATGCTGTTCCCAAAATGGAACTGGGGGATGGGGGTACAATATTCGCTTTCACGGGGCCTCAGGGTCAGCCTTTATTCAAGATTTTTGATGACAACGCACTAATAATTATAATCGATGACGGTCAGGTGAAAGTTTCAACAATAATTCGAAACAAGGCTGGCACTGCGGTAGCTGAACTTATCAACAACGAATGGAAGGTAAACAAGAATAATACGTTCGACAGAAATTATTCTAAAGATGCTATTGAAGTTAAGGATAATACTGGCGATATCGTACTGCAAGTAAAAGTGCTTGATGACCGGATTCAGTTCCAGGGCAAGTTCTATGATAGCAATGGGAAGGGGGTTGCATTAGGTAAACATGAAAGTGGTAAAGGCGGAATCATTGAAATGACGGGTACTAGACATCCACAACTGGAAATGAAAATAGAGCCAATATTTCAATACCCAAGTGATAATCATTTAGGTGAATTTCGCGATACGAGACGATAGGAACGTCTATCAACCGGCTCGACCCAGACGCGGAATAAGCGTGGCGCATTTTTGGCAAAGGGGGTTGCCCGCGCTGGTCAGCCGGAGCTTAGACCGAAAATAGATTAACACGTAATGTAAAAGGAGAACTGAATGTTAATCTTGAAACATGTCGGTCATAAAATAAAGAATCAAGATGAATTAGGAAGATTATGGAGCCACCGACTGGAATGAGGTCCTTTTGACAAAAGATGAACAATTCCCTGATAATTGATTTATGCCAACAGTCAAAAATATTTCTAGCCCCTATCGTTTTTTCTTTTATAGCTTTGATTGTAATGAGCCAATGCATGTTCATGTTCAGAGAGAAAGAATGGCTTGTAAGTTTTGGTTAGAACCTATCGCGTTGAGTAAAAATCATGGCTTTACTTCAAAGGAGTTAAATACTATACGGGAAATCATTTATAATAATAGAAACAAAATAGTGGAGGCATGGCATGAGCACTGCGGTGAAGCTTCAAGAAGTGAGAATTAAGGATATAAGTATCACAGAGGATACAATTACTGCCTATCTTGTTGATGGACGGATAATTAGTGTTCCTCTTGCTTGGTCTTGGCGGTTGTCAGAGGCAACACCTGAACAGCGAGGCAATTACGAAATTATCGGGGATGGTGAGGGCGTGCATTGGCCAGAAATTGATGAGGATATTAGTGCTGAAGGCATGATATATGGTATCCCCGCTCCAAGACCTCGTAAATTATCCAAATAGGATATAAAGGTAAGGACATTGGACATGGGGTCAGGTCTTGACAATTGAGCGTGCCCAGCAAAGGGTATCGCATTCTAACTGGTGGAAGTCCAGTCATGGTAAGAGTCAGAGCCATGTAGCTTGGATGGCAGGGGGTGATGGAAACGTTATCTTCTGAAGCCCATCGACAAAGTCAGCGTAAGGCTGGTGAGCGAATATCCGGGTTGTAACTGACGTGAACGTAGAGGTAGCCTCGTAAAAGACGAGTTTCCACTGGCCGAGCCTCTTCAATTTAGGCGAAGGCAGCACTCTTTGACTAAACTGGCTAAAAAGGTAAAAGGGCGGTGGCGGGGTAGCAGCGGCGACACGTATAGAAAGGATGTACTATTAACTGGGGAAGCCCTCCTTGTCCCTTATGGAAACATAAGGAGCGAAGGTAAGCCCTATAAGTCGAAGGACGAAGTGGGCTGACAGACAAGAGGGTGGCGGATGAGTCCGTAGTAGTGAGGATGGCAAGGACAACACAACCTTGCTGGAGCGAAGGGGCTCTGCTGTATCTTAAATCTTTCAATGGAGGTGAGGCAGGGAAGAATGACAAAGGCTTCCATAAGCCTGCAAGAACTGAGAAGAAAGATATACAACAAGGCGAAGACTGAGAAGCACTGGAGGTTTTGGGGACTTTACTGTCATATCTGCAAGAAAGGAGTCTTACAAGAATCCTATCGGTTAGCTAAGGCCAACAATGGAGCACCTGGAATTGATAGAAAGAGTTTTGATGACGTCGAGGCCGAAGGGCTTGAAGGATTTCTGGAAGGGATAAGACAGGAGCTACTCACACGGACGTACAGGCCGTTACCAAATCGGCGGGTTGAGATACCAAAAGGAAATGGCAAGACACGTACACTTGGGATACCTACTGTAAAAGACCGTGTGGTACAAGGAGCGCTGAAACTTATACTTGAACCGATATTTGAGGCGGACTTCAAGGACTGCTCTTATGGGTACAGACCCAAGCGTCACGCACATCAGGCAATAGACCGTGTGACGGCAGGGATACTGCATGGACTGATAAGGGTAGTTGATGTAGACCTGAGCGGATATTTCGACAACATAAGGTATCATCTGCTATTGGAGAAAGTGGCCCGCAGAGTGCAAGATGATGAAATCATGCACCTTTTGCATGTGCAGATGAATGATGAGAAGACGAAAGTAGTAAACCTTAAAGAAAGAGGTTGCTTCAGCTTTCTTGGGTTTGACTTTCGACTCAACAAAAACCGTGAGGGAAAGACCTATGTCAGTAAAACGCCACGTGAGAAGAAACGCATCGAAGTTGGCAGGAAAGTAAAGGCAGTGCTTAAGGCAAACTGGAACGAACCCTTGAAGGAGGTAATTCAAGCAGTCAACGCAGTAATACGTGGTTGGGTGAATTACTTCAGGATAGGCAACAGTAACAGCACCTTTAATAAAGTCAGAAATGACATAGAAAAGAAGGTGCGAAAGTTTGTCATGCGCAGGAAGAAACTGAAGGGCTTTGGATGGAAACGGTGGAGTAGGGAAGAAATATATCAAAAATGGGGTCTATACAGAGACTATCGAATACGATATATTTATCTGAAAGCAGCTCCAGTTCAATAGGTGAATAATGCCTTGTTGTAAAGGGAACAGGAAAGCCGTATGAGGGAAAACCTCACGTACGGTTTGATGAGAAGATGCTGGAAATAGGGTATGGCTGAGATATTGTGACACTCTCAGAGGAAACGGAGAGAAACAGGGAATACGAACATCGGCCTACAACAACTACGCCAGTGTTTTACTCTACCATTTTAAAAATAATAAGTCTATTACAATTAATTGAAAAGGAAAGTTCCATTCTCAAGCAGACAGGATCTCGAGGCTTATCAATTCGATAGCATTTAAAGGGTCGGCCTCTTGCATTATAGCCCTACCCATGACAAGATAATCAGCACCAGATCTAATTGCCTCTTTTGGCGTCGCAGTCCTTTTCTGGTCATCAGGGGGAGTCCACGAAGGCCTGATACCCGGGGTTACTATAAGAAATCCTCTCCCGCAATGGTTCCTTACTATTTCAGCCTCTCTTGCAGAGGAAATGACTCCATCAAGGCCTGCCTTGAAGGCAAGCCCAGAGAGATGTCTGACGTGAGTCCTTACGCCATGCTGGATCCCCAATTCATCTCTGAGAATCTCACGTGTAAGACTTGTAAGTACAGTAACACCGAGAATTTTTGGTCTTTCCATGTTTTCTTTAAGACATACCTCAACAACACTGTCCCTGCATTTCTTCATCATCTCAAGGCCGCCTGACGCATGTAAATTAAACATATGTACTCCAAGCCTTGTTGCAGCAATGGCTGCCTTTGAAACAGTGTTTGGAATATCATGGAATTTCAGGTCAAGGAAGACTTTTTTCCCCCTTTTATTTATATCTTCAATTATCTTAGGACCGGATGATATGAAGAGTTCGAGGCCTACCTTAAAGATCTCAACATAATCCTTAAATTTTTCTACAAGTTCAATTGCGTGACCATGTTCAGATACATCGAGGGCAAGTATTAATTTTTCGCCTGCTGATATCCTATCATTTTCCATTTCGCAATCACCTAATCCACTACATCTTAGCCAGTGTTATCCCTTTCTGGGCCTGGTATTTACCAGCCTTATCAGCATATGATCTCTCACATACCTCTGAGCCTTCAATGAAAAGCAGCTGGGCAATTCCTTCATTTGCATATATCTTTGCTGGAAGTGGTGATGTATTTGATATCTCTATCGTCACATAACCTTCCCATTCCGGTTCAAGCGGGGTTACATTTATAACTATGCCGCATCTTGCATATGTTGACTTGCCGAGACATATTACGAGTAACTCTCTGGGGATCCTGAAATATTCTACTGAGCGTCCAAGTATAAAGGAATTCGGCGGCACTATGCAAACATCGCCCTTAAAATCAACAAAACTTTTTATGTCAAACCCTTTAGGGTCAACAATAGTATTTTTTATATTCGTGAATATCTTAAACTCATCAGCAATCCTCATGTCATAACCGTACGAGCTTACACCATAAGAAATAACACCCTCTTTTACCTGTTCTTTGTTAAAGGGCTCTATCATACCCTTTTCTGCCATCTCTTTTATCCATCGATCATTTTTCAGCATCTTATAAACCCTTTCTTTTTGCGGCTTTACTGCTCTTTTTTGTCCTCGAGTTCAAAGAGTTTCTTGAAGAGGCCGAGGGTCTCCTTTGCTATATCCTCTTCAATCTTTTGAATGGCAAAACCAGCGTGTACAAGTACATAATCTCCGACATTCACACTTCCTTCTTCAAGGAGAAGAAGGCTTATATCCCGCTGTGCACCATAAACATCAATGATTGCTGTAGAATTTTCAATTCTTATTATCTTAGATGGAATTGCAAGACACACTAAATTATTCCTTTAACACTATTAATATATTTTATATGCTATATTATATCAGTTTTTGTTTTGTTATTGTTTACAAATCATATTGTGGAAGCATTGACTAAATTTAGATGTTTTTGTTATTTTAAACAATTATCTTTTAGGAGTTCTTATGGCAAGAAAACAAAGTACTAAAAAACAAAATATTAAAAAGCAAGGCACAAAAAAACAGGATATCAAGGTATCTGTAAAACCAAAGGTAAAAAAACCAGCACGAATCCCTCTCAGAAAAAAGAAGATTCAGGAGATGAGGAAAAAACTAATAGCCCAGCGAAAGGCTCTCCTTACAGAGGCTGTAGAAGCACTAAATGAGCTTCCGGGGCAGACTGCATTCCCCGACCTCGGCGACCAGGCAACTGCCGAGATAGACAGAAACTTCATGCTCAAATTAAGGGGAAGAGAGCGTAAACTTTTAAAGAAGATCGAAGATGCTATAGAGAGGATAGACCAGGATGTTTTTGGTATATGCGATAAATGTGGAGAGGAGATAGATATAAGAAGGCTTGAGGCTAGGCCTGTTACAACCATGTGTATAGAATGTAAAACACAAGAGGAGGAAGAAGAAAAGTTAAGGGAAAAGTAGGGTCTGCGCCCTTTCTCCAACCATATTAAAAACAGGGTCACCGGGCAGCGCCTTTGTGAGGGTAAACGTAAGAAGCGTTACTCCCAACAAAAGCGGGATAAGCATAAAAAGCTTTTTTATAAGGTATAACTTAATAGTTCTTCAGCCTACTTTCTTTTAGATTTATTCATTATCAAATTTATACGAGCGAAACCTTTTCTTTTCAGAAGTAATCTTTTTTTCAGTGAGCATTTTTTCTTTTGCCCTTTTTGAACGCTTCCTCTTCTGACGGCGGATCTTCTCTATCCTCTGTATCTCCTCGCTCTCCTTTCCTTTTACTAATTGATCAATTTTTTTAACAAGGATCACCCTTGCCTTATAACGGTTCACGGACTGAGAACGCTCCTCCTGACATTTAACCTCGATACCCGTAGGGATATGCCTAAGATAAACACAGGTTGAGGTCTTATTTACATGTTGACCGCCTTTTTTCCCGGAACGGACAAAGGATTCCTTTATATCCTTTTCATGGATATTCAGTGCCTCCATTTTTTTAATAAGTCCTTTTTCCTTTAAGGGACTAACAGCAAACATCCCCATTCTACCTCATCCATTCCAACCTTATAGCCTTCCTTATTTTTTTAAATTCTGGGTCTCCTGTCACTACTTTAGCATTTTTAATCGTTCCTAACAATCTTGCAATTTATTAGTAAAATTGTCTATATTTCACTATGTTTAAAGGGGGTGAATTTGGCGCCGTTGTAAGATGTATTGAGATTATCGGCGAGGCTGTAAAGAATATCACCGAGACATTACGGATTATACGATAAGACGACCTTGGGTGAGGAATTATAAAATATAACCCAATTTACAGCATGGATAAGGGGACATAGTTATCGTTTTAAAAGTATTGACATGGTGTATTATAAGTGATACACTTTATTCCGGAGGTAAAGAATATGCCAACAAAGAATCCAAGAGTAAATGTCGTATTAGAAACGCCTTTATATAATAGTGTTGAACATCTTGCTAAAAGAGACGGCGTTTCTTTGTCACTTAAAGTACGTGACCTCATAAGAGAGGCTTTGGAAATGGAGGAAGATGTCGCTTTGGCTGTTCTTGCTGAAAAAAGAGAGCGAACTTTCAGCAAAACAAAATCCTTAAAACACGACGAGGTCTGGTAATTTTGCCCTTCACTCCAAGATACCATCCTGATGTTAAAGAAGTTGACATTCCTAAAATCAACGAAAAATTGCGATTACGTATCAAGAAAGCTATAGAAGAGCGACTACAGACTGCGCCTCATCAATACGGCGAGCCTCTGAGAAAAACACTGAAAGGATACTGGAAGCTTAGAGTAGGAGATTACAGAGTTGTATTCAAAATTGTTGAAACTGAGGGTTGGATACTGGGAATAATTCATAGGAAAGATGTTTATGGGAAGATAGAGAAACGGGTGTAAGAATGGTGAGATACATTCTATATTTATGAACAGTATTATTGCAATTTTGTTTAATATTTTATTAGTCTTTTAGGGAGATTAAGGGAGATACATTGGCAAAGGGAACAAGGAAAAAAGAAGAAGATGTAGAAGTCTATAGGCATGAAACCGAGACAAGAAAAAATGTTGTATGGACTGGAAAAGCAGAAAACAAATCCTTTGAAGTTCCTACTGTATCCCTCCATATCCATGAAAGAATAGCGCCAGAATAACTATGCCGAAAACTAACGAGGCTACAAGGACCGGCTTAAAGGCTATTGAGAGGCTGCGGCAGATTGGCTGGAAGCGGGGGATACCTTGTTTTACCAGCAGGAGTATGCAAGGACAGGAACAGCAAAAATAATTAAGATAAATGACGGTGTGACTAAAGGAGAATCTATAAATGTTTTATGAAGAAATTTTTAAGAGTCTCAACAAAAGGCATATAGACTATGTCGTTGTCGGTGGGGTTGCCTTTGTGTTGCACGGGGTTGTTCGCCTTACGGCTGACCTTGATCTCATGGTCTCACTTGAAGAAAAGAACATTGCCAGATTTGTAAGCCTTATGAATGAACTCGGCTACAAGCCAAAGATTCCTGTAAGGGCAGAAGAACTCTTAGATTTTCAAAAGAGAAAATACTGGCTGGAAGAAAAAAATATGAAGGTATTCAGTTTCTACCATCCGCATCAGCCTTTAAACCTGATTGACATTTTCATTTATGAGCCTGTTGATTACAAGAAAATGAAATCTGATGCAGTTAAAATGAAGATTGGAAAACTTTCAATACCTGTTGCCTCAATAGAGGATCTTATAATGCTGAAAGAGATTTCCGGAAGGCGGCAGGACAAAGAAGATATTAAGGCTCTGAAAAAAATTAAGGGATATGAAAAAGAATAAGAGAAAAGACACTGGTTTCATTTATGCTTTTTCCGAAGAAAAGCTTAAAGAATTTAAAGACACGCCGTTAAGGGCGCGGCTTCAATGGCTTGAAGAGGCAAATATGTTTATCAATAAAGCAATCGGCTTTAAAAAAAGAGCAGTTTTTGATAAGAGGTTTAAAGGGATAGAGAAGAATTGAACTATTATAATTATGGCAATCCTTAATGCAGGATAAGGAGCGGCATGGCGAAGGGGAGAAAGAGAAAAGCCTCAATAGGTGAAAATGTAGATTCATACAGGCATGAACAAGAAACCTGTAAAAATGCCGTTCCCGTCGGGCTCGCCTCTTATGATACTTCAACCCCGAAACCTAAAACATATGAATATGATCCGCATTTGGCGATATTGTTGATGATGTTATCCTGACCGATATTAACGAAATCCGCATAATCCTGATAGACGGGAGTTTTTCAGAGAATATAAAAATCTATTTGACCAGAAACGCACAGGACTTGCAGTCTGGATTGTGCCGAGCGAAACAATATATACGCAGACAGTCAATAAGTTAAGAGACAAAGGTAATTATCTCCGTCAATTGCTTGACCAGTGCAGCGGCGGCAATACGATAATTCTTGAAAAAGGGCAGCGGCTTACCATGCAGGATATTGAAGAAAATCTTGTAGTGTTGTTTGTGATGATACAGTCCATCAGCCGCAGGAATGCCAAAGAGGCATTAAAGGTATTTCAGGAGAGCGGAGGCTATGAGATTAATGCCGATACTGAAATCACGGTTCGGATACTTGTCTGCCGGCAGGCTGGTAAGATATAAATCCAGCACCTTATTTTTAGAATCTCAGAAAAGCCCCTATGCTTCCAGACTCCTGCAACTTTTTATTCTCATCCGTTACCTCAACGAATGCTCCCTGCTCAACCGCCTTCTGTGCTGCAAGCTCAACAATGTAATTTACCTTCTGGATTTCACCCTTGCAGTAAGGGCATATTGAGATATGCTGAACAGTTAGATATGAACAGTTTTTGCATGCCAGCCCGGATTGGTTATAATCCTTTAAAAATATGAGCTTCATGATTCGCCCTTCCTGTAAGGCATTCAGCACATTTTCTATCCCTATAACGGCATTTTCATTCTTCATCGTCTTTGTAAGTAAATCGTCAATGGTTTCAGCCTCTTTCTTTTTCTCAAACGCCTTGAGTATAGGCTCTGCCTTCTCGAGTATCTCTTTGCTCTTTGCGAACATCTCTGCCTGAAATGTCCATATAATCTTATCTGCTGCTGCCTGTGGGAGCATAGCCTTTACCTTTGTAACAGCCTCTTCTGAGCCACCGATTATCAGGCGCCCGACGTATTCGCGGGATAGAAACGAATCTAATTGCTTAAGAACATCCTTCAGATGTAGGGCAACATGGTAATCAATGTGCCTTTCATAACTTTTTCCTGAAAGGGCAAACCAGCCACCCTTTTTATGCCTGCCAGGCACATCGGCAGAATGAACCTCTGTATATTCTTCTATTTCACCAAGATGGATGACAAATAAACGCGCTGATTCCCTGTCTACAAGCAGAATGGCGTATCTCTGATAATTGTCGAGGATATCAAGGAGTGGTTTTATATATGGTGTTTTATCCACTATGACTTCATTTTTTACAGGAACTGAAAGATGAAATTCCTTCCAGATATTTTTTCCTTGAGAACTCAGGATAGCGAGTCCTTTTTTAAATATTCTCTTATTCGCAAGGATATAAGCTTCAATCTTTTCAAGGTCACCATTCACCTTTTTCAATACAATTTTATCAAGCCTTTCCGCCGTTTGTTTAAGCATACTCTTTACGTGTATCACATAGTTATTCTTTACATTCGTCATCGGATTGACATTTAGATAAAGGCTTACAAAAAAGGCATCTTCAGCACGCATCCTTGCTATTTCCTTAAGCTCTTCTCTATTAAGCATTTTCTCCTCCTTCTTTCTGTCTGAATATTTCAAAGACTGAAACAAAAAGGGCCAGCACCAATGGCCCCATAATAAACCCTATGAACCCAAAAAGTTTGATACCGCCGAGCACACTGAAAAATACAGCAAGCGTAGGCATCTTTGTTCTCCCGCTTATGATTATAGGCTTAAGTATATTGTCCACCATGCTGATACCCAAAAAACCAACTAAAAGGAGAATAATCCCCTTCATATAATAACCCTGAATAAATAAATATCCTGTCATAGGTCCCCATATTGAGAATGTACCAAGCATAGGTAGGAAAGACATGACTGACATAGCCGTTCCCCATAACACCGGGGATTTGATCCCGAGCAAATAAAATGCGATGCCGCCTAAAGTACCCTGTATGATTGCCACCACGACACCACCATAAACGGTGGATATAACCATATCCTTTACCTTTGACATGATCCTGTTTTTATCTTCTTCAGAAAATGGTAAATAATCCCTTATTCTTGATAGAAAATCTGGCCCGTCCTTGAGAAAGAAAAATATTGCAAATAACATAAATATTAAATCTATAAGCATACCTGCTATATTTGTAATCCCTGTTGATAGACTATTTATCATGCCCTTACCTATCTTTTTGATGTTTTCTGATACTATATCGCTTATGTCTATCCCTTCCATTCCTGTATAAGATTGAAGTTTATCAAATAACCTCGTTATCTTTGTGTTAGTAAAAACATCTCTAATGGAATCAATCGTGTCTTTATTGATAGTTTCTACAAGATCTCCTATCTCAGAGGCAAGGACAAATGAAAGGTATGTAAACGGACCTAAAATTATCAGGATTATTATTAATAGAGTCACGGTAGAAGTAACAACTTTAAACCTTAAATATCTTAAAAGGAAAGCGTAGACAGGATAGAAGACTATAGAAAAGACAACTGCCCAGGCAATTGCATTAAGAAACGGTTGTAGTACCTGATAGGTCAGATAGCCGAAAAGAAGCATTAAGAAGATAGAGGTTGCAGTATAAAATCTATTTATTGTCATATGATACCTCTACAAATGATTTAAACAGGCGCAAAGAAAGTTCGTTGTCTAATAGGCGCTCTGGATGCCATTGTACCCCAATAAGAAAAGGATAATCTTCCATGTAAAATGCTTCAACAAGGCTGTCGGTGGAATGAGCAAATGCTAAAAGTTTGATACCGAGCTCCTTTACCGACTGATGATGAGTGCTGTTTACAGAAAACTTGCCTTTTCCCAAAAACCTGTTTTCTGTTATCACTATTATATGATAATCTTTTTTATGATTTATTCCTACTTTCAGTTGTGTGTCGATGTCCTGATAGAGTGTTCCTCCTAAAAAAACATTTATAAGCTGCATACCGTAACATATACCGAGGACAGGTTTACGAATACTTATCATCTCTTTGAGCAGGGAAATCTCAAAATCGCTTCTTTTTCTTGACACGGGCTTAACCTGAGGTAACATTGCTTCGTTGAAATAAAATGGATTAAGGTCGTCCCCGCCCGGAATAAGGAGTCCTTTAATCTTTCCTGCATAAACTGCCGTATCACCTGCTGGAGGTATTAATAAAGGAATTCCACCTACCCTAATTATTGCATCAGAATAATGGTGCTTAAGTTTTAAATATTCGTCTTCTATATCTGTTGTTATGCCGATTATAGGACTATCTACCATGCCTGAGTATTCTCCCTGATCTGCTCCCTGTTATTTCGCCTTCCCATACGGCTGGTTTCCCATTAACTATTACATAATAAATCCCTTCAGGTTTCAGAAAAGGTTCATCGAATGTTGCCCTGTCAATTATCTTTTCAGGGTCAAAGACAACAAGGTCTGCAAAAACACCCTTTTTTAAAACCCCCCTCTTGTATATGCCGAATGTTTTAGCTGGAAGCATTGTTATTTTGTGTATGGCCTCATTCATGCTCATCAGTCCATTGTTTCTTACATATCTTCCCAGAAACCTCGGAAAACTCCCGAAACCCCTCGGATGAGGTTTTCCTTTATGTGTAGGACCGCTTGTAGAGCGTGCAGAACTATCAGTTCCTATCATGGCATATGGAAGTGAGAGAAACCTTCTGAGGTTATCTTCATTCATTGATGCAAATATCGCACTAACTCTGAGTTTTTCTTCGATAAGGATTTTTAACAAGATGTCTATAGGTTCACAATCTTCCTGATTTGCAATATAAGCGATACTTTTGCCTTCCATCCATCTATTTTTTTTAGAAGATATAGATGCTATATTTATGCTTTCCCAGTATTCTATTTCAGGGTGATCGTATAGTAATTCTTTTTTTATCTTTTCTTTGACCCTTAAACTTTTCAACCTTTTTAACTCTTTTCCCGCACCTCCCTCGTATACCCAGGACGGCATTATCGTATCAAGATCAGTAGACGAAGAAGTATAAGGGTATCTGTCACATGTAACCTTTATGCCTCCCTTCTGTGCATCTTCTATCAGTGATATGGCATTGTTTATCTTATGCCAGTTCTTCTCACCGCTCGTCTTTATATGAGAAATATGGATATTAATTTTTGCTTCCTTTCCGATTCTGATTGCCTCTTCGATAGATTCTATTAATTCATCCCCTTCACTTCTCATATGGGAGGTATAAATAAAAGATTTATTAGTAATCCCCCCTTCCCCCCCTTTAGCAAAGGGGGGTTGGGGGGATTTAACAGAAGGGATATTTTTACAAGGTTGAGATAAAGTTTTACATAGTTCAATCAGTTCCCCGGTGTCTGAATACACACCGGGCGGGTATATCAATCCTGTAGAAAGCCCTATTGCACCTGCATTAATTGATTTTTTCAAAAGAGCCTGCATTTTTTTTAATTCAATATCATCAGGTGTTTTATCTTCATAACCAATTACAGATGCACGTATATTTCCATGCCCTGCAAGCGTAACAAGATTAAGAGCTATACCCTTTCTTCTAAGGATATCAAAATACTCTTCAAAGATTGACCATCGCGCGTAGATTCCAAGTTCAATAAGATCTTTTTCCCTATGCTTCAATACCTTGCCGTAAAGTGGGGCAGCAGAAAGACCACAGTTTCCATTTATTTCAGTTGTTATTCCCTGACATATCTTTCCTTCTGCACGTGGATCAGCAAGCAGCGTAAATTCAGAATGTGCATGGGTATCTATAAATCCAGGGGCAACTGCGAGTGCGCTGGCATCTATAACTCTGTCAAATCCCCCCTTACCCCCCTTTCCTAAAGGGGGGATGGGGGGATTAAACTTCTGACTTCTGACTTCTGACTTCTTATTAATAAAAGCAATCTTATCTCCTGAAATACCTACATCTGCCTTGAATGGCTCTGAGCCAGTGCCGTCAAAGATTAGACCGCTTTTGATTAATATATCAATGCGAGTTATGGCCTCTAACCCCAGCAACCTTTTGAACTGTTGGTATAGATGTAATGTATTTATTAAGACCCCCGGCAATTGCCTCTGCAATCTGCATCCTATAAGAATCACTTGAAAGCAGTCTTTCTTCTTCAGGATTACTTATAAACGAGACTTCAACAAGTACAGATGGCATCCTTGCACCAAAAAGTACATAAAAGAGCGCCTGTTTAACACCGAGGTCTAAAATATTTTCATGACTGCTGTTCATAGTTGATACCATGGATTTCTGTATATAGTGGGCAAGTTTGATAGACTCATCTCTTTTATTTTGCCTAATTAGGTCACTCTTTATTATATCCATGACATCCATCTGCCGATGCATCGCTTTCATCTTCTTTAGTGATATGTGGTTCTCTCTTGCTGCAACCCTTATGGCCTCCTCATTATCTGTCCAGTTAAGTAAATATGTTTCAATCCCTCTTGCTTGTCTTCCCGGGCTTGCATTGGCATGGATTGATACAAAAAGGTCTGCGCCTTTTTTGTTCGCTATAGCAGTTCTTTCTTCGAGAGGTAAAAAGACATCAGTTTCTCTTGTAAGAAAAACCTCATTCAGCTTATCTGCTAAGAGAATCTTCTTGAGTTTCAGAGCTATGTCAAGCACAACATCCTTTTCATAAAGCCCTCTCAATCCTACCGCACCAGGGTCATGGCCTCCGTGTCCCGCATCAATAACAATCTTCCTCTTGGCTATCACCGTATCCGGTTTCTTTATTTTCTCTTTTCCATAGACATCAATAACAAATCTTGCAGGATCATCAAGAACAAAGGCATTAAAATCTGCGATCTCTTCGAGGTCAAGGACAACCCTTACTATATCATGTTTAAACTGGCCGGCCCTGACTGTCTTCAATATTCCATCTCCAACGGGAAGGCTGGTCTTTATCTCTCTTGCTATTGTGGTATCCATCAGATCAAAATAAAGCCTGTCAGGATTTGATATACGATTCTTTGAAAACTCAACAGTTCCCGATAGATCAATCACAACCCTTGTGTAATCGGAAGTCGACCAGTAACGAATACCTTTGACCTCGATTTTACCCGGCACTATCACGTTAGTGCTGGGTTTACCGGAAGCTGTTAAATATGAAGGAAGGAAAGTCAGCAATAAAATAACAGCATATTTTAAAATTCTTTTAGTGCTTAATTTGAGGTTTAAAAACAATCCCTGTTCCCCACCTCCCTATAGTCGCTAAACAGACTGGACAGCGCTTATTTCCGGTATCTCTCTTTTTAAGTGTGCCTCAACCCAATTTTTAAGTGTAAGTGTTGACATCGGGCATGTACCGCATGCACCCTTAAGCCTCACGTAAACAACGCTATCCTTTATATCAACGAGTTCTATATCCCCACCCTCTGACTTAAGACCCGTCCTTATCTTTTCGAGAACCTTTTCAACATTTTCTTTAAGCATACAACCTCCTTAGCTCTTTATTTTTAGTATTATACCTCATTTTTCAATGTAAATCATTTTTTCGGTTTTCAGACTGTTTCTTGATAGAACTTAGATTTAGATATTGTCTTTACAAATATATCAAAATTTATTTAGATTATATACTGAATTTATAGCCATCTTAGTAAATGAAATTATGATTTTTGAGTATAAAGGTCTTCAATGAAAAAAATCATGTTTTTATGCACTGCCAATTCCTGCCGAAGCCAGATGGCAGAAGGATTTGCAAAAGAATTTGGCAAAGGATTAATAGAAATTTATAGCGCTGGCCTTATGGCTGCCGGTGTTCATAATAGGGCAATCGCGGTCATGAAGGAAATCGGCATAGATATATCAAACCAGAAATCAAAGGTGATCGATGAAGATTTACTTAGACAGATGGACATTATCGTAACCCTCTGCAGGTATGCTGAGGAGCTATGTCCTTATACACCCCCTGAGATAAAACGTATCCATTGGCCGATCAAAGATCCTGTTGGGACAATAGGGACTGAAGAAGAGATAATGAATGAGTTCAGACGTGCGAGTGATGAGATAAAGGAGGAGGTCAATGCTTTAATTAAAGAGATACATGATACATGATAAATATCAGATATTATAAACATGCATCGTGCATCTTGCATCAATCAGTATCTGAAAACCTTACTAAGGTACCCTTTTTAGCGGTTCCAGACCTGAAGATGGTAATCCCTTTACAGCCTTTTTCATATGCAAGCAGGAATGCCCTTGCAACATCCTCTTTCTTTGATCTGTAGGGCATATTAATGGTTTTTGACACAGCATTATCAGTGTACTCCTGAAAAGATGCCTGCATTTCTATATGATCTTCAGGATGAATCTCATGTGCTGTTTTAAAAAGCCTTTTTATCTCATTAGGTATCTCTTTAATACCTCTTAAATGCCCTTTTTCTATTACCTTCTTTTCCATTTCCTCGCTATAGAAACCTTTATCCTTAGCAATCTCAAAAAAGTATCTGTTAATCTCATAAAGCTCACTGTCCAATATAAGCCTTTTGTATGCAAGGGCAAAAATGGGCTCTATCCCGCTTGAGCAATCCGAAATAATTGAGAGTGTGCCTGTAGGTGCTATTGTAGTTGTTGTCGCATTCCTTACACGAGGCATACCCTGGAAATCGTAAATAGAACCCTTGAAATTAGGGAAAACTCCCTTTATTTCAGCAAGCTCGACAGATGCCTCCCTTGCTGTGGCCCTTACAAATCTCATCAAATCCCTTGCGAGACTGAACGCTTCTTTGTGGTTATACGGGATGTTAAGTAGTATTAACATATCAGCCCATCCCATAACACCGAGCCCGATCTTCCTGTTGCCTTTATGCATCTCTTCTATTTTTTGGATTGGATATTTATTGACATCAATTGAATTATCAAGAAACCTTACAGCAGTCCTGATATCTCTGGACAAAGCATCCCATTCAATATACCTTTTACTGTCTTTCACATACTTTGACAGGTTCATCGAGCCTAAAACACATGCCTCATAAGGAAGTAATGGCTGCTCTCCGCAGGGATTGGTGGATTCCATGGTTCCAATATGAGGCGTTGGATTTGCCCTGTTAATCCTGTCTATAAAGATAATGCCCGGATCACCTGTTTCCCATGCACTTTCGACCATCTCGTCGAATACGACTCTTGCCTTCAATTTACCCACTACAACCTTACTTCGTGGATTGATTAGCTCATACTCTTCATTATTCTTGAGCGCATCCATAAATATATCTGTCACCGCCACAGAGATATTAAAATTAGTAAGTTCCCCTTCGGATCTTTTGATTTTTATAAACTCAAGGATATCTGGATGGTCAATGCGCAGTATTCCCATATTTGCACCACGCCTTGCCCCACCCTGCTTTATAACCTCTGTGGCTGTGTTATAAATCCTCATAAATGAAACAGGGCCGCTCGCTATCCCCCCAGTAGAGCGGACAATATCTGCCTTAGGCCTAAGTCTTGAAAAAGAAAACCCTGTGCCACCACCGCTCTGAAGTATCAATGCAGCATTTTTTAAGGTATCAAATATGGAATTAATCGAATCTCCAACAGGAAGCACAAAGCATGCAGCAAGCTGGCCCATATCTTTCCCTGCATTCATAAGGGTTGGTGAATTAGGAAGGAATTTAAGATCTGTCATCAAGGTATAGAATTTTTCTTCCCATTCGACGGTGTTACCTTTATACAGACTCTCTGCCGAGGAAACAGTTTTTGCAACCCTCTCGAACATCTTTTCAGGGGTTTCTATAACATCCCCTTTTTCATCCTTAAAGAGATATCTTGCCCTGAGAACCTTCAGTGCATTTTCAGTTAGTTCCATGCAAATATTATAGCAAAAAATCTAAATTCTCCTAACTTATCTCAAGCCAAAAGGCGTCCTGCTTTAGTCGTTTCAAAATTAGAAGGTGACGACCTGATTCTCTGTCAGATAACCAGCCAATCCATCAAAGACAATTATGCAACCCCACTTGATGACAAAGACTTTGAGACAGGCAGTTTAAAGCAGTCAAGCAATATAAGACCTAATCGCATTTTTACAGCAGATAGCCATATTGTCCTATACAAAGTCGGTAATCTTAAAATAGAAAAACTCAGCGTCCAAACATTCGGATATTCTATAAACTCACGCTTGATTTTAAAGGATCTTTTGCAATTGGGCTAAAATCCAAAAATTAAGAGTAATAGAAATGTAATAGTTATTCAGAAGCCTCTCCCGCAATAGCTCTTATCAAATCTTTTTTGCCGATAATACCGATTAATTTTCCTTCTTCTGTAACAGGCAAGAGATGTATCTTTTTTTCCATCATTAACGTAGCAATATATTCTACGGATGCCTCAGCATCTGCAGTAACCACTTTTTTAGTACATATATCGCCTGCAGTAGATGCAGCCATTCTCTTGATCTCGAGCTCCAGTCTGCTTGTACCGAGCGGAATAAAGGCATCAAACAGTCTTAATATGGTAGGTATATGAAGTCGGCTGTTTTTGCTGATAAGGTCATTTTCTGTAACAATGCCCATTAATTTTCCATTATCATCAACCACAGGTGTACCACTGATTTGATGTTCCATGAGTATCCGTGCCAGATCTTCTATCGTAGTGGTTGGTTTAACTGTTATCACATCCCTGGTCATTATATCCTTTGTTTTTAGCATGGCTTCTCCTTTTTCACGCAAGTTACCTTTTAATTTTAATGACTTGGTCTAATTTTAAAGTATCTTAGAATGTTTATTCCACTATTATATGTGGATTATCCGTTATTAATGTACCGGGATTTTCACGAAAGGCTTTTTTGAAGAAGAAGCGAGAGTTTAAACAAACTGACATAGATATGTAACACGGTTAAAAAACTACGCTTAAATTGCCTTACTGCCTCTTTCTCACTGCCAGCTTGTTTAGCGCATTTATATAAGCCTTTGCAGAAGCAATTATTATATCCGTGTCAGCTCCATGTCCTCTTACAGCCCTGCCCTCTTCCTCAAGTGAAACCACTACCTCTCCAAGGGCATCTGTGCCGCCTGTAATGCCTTTAACTTCGAATTTCAGCAAATTACTCTTTGTATCTGTTATAGATGCAATAGCCTTATATGCTGCATCCACAGGACCGTCACCGTGCTCCATCCTGTCTATTACATTTTCACCGACCTTGAGTTTTACTGTTGCTGTAGGCTTTTGATTGAGACCGCTTACAATATACAAATCAATAAGCCTATAAACCTCAGGTACCTTTGCAACCTCTTCGGAAACCAAGGTCTCAATATCTTCGTCAAATATGTCTTTCTTTTGATCAGCAAGCCTTTTAAAACGTTCGAATGCCTTATTCAGCTCTTCATCTGTGAGAACATGACCAAGCTCTTTTAGCCTTGTCTTAAATGCATGCCGCCCTGAATGTTTGCCGAGAACAAGCTTTGCAGAATAAAGACCTATACTTTCAGGTCTGATAATCTCATAGGTAGACTTCTCTTTAAGAAGCCCGTCCTGATGGATGCCGGATTCGTGTGCAAAGGCATTAGCCCCCACAATCGCCTTGTTCGGCTGTACGGAAATCCCGGTTATCTTGGTCACAAGCCGGCTGCTGCGTATTATCTCTTCTGTATTTATCCCGGTATCAGCATTAAAAATATCACGCCTTGTCCTCATGGCCATCACAACCTCCTCTATGGAACAATTTCCCGCTCGCTCTCCAATACCATTTATAGTGCATTCAATTTGTCCAGCCCCATTTAGTACAGCTGATAGTGAATTTGCTACTGCAAGACCCAGGTCATTATGACAGTGTACTGATATTACAGCCTCTTCAATATTTTTAACCCTGTCGTGGATAGCCTTTATCATTGCCCCGAACTCAATCGGGATGCTGTATCCAACTGTATCAGGTATATTTACTGTTGAAGCGCCTGCATCGATAACAGCCTCCACAACTTCGCATAAATAGTTAATATCAGTCCTTGTTGCATCCATAGGTGAAAACTCCACATCCTCTACAAAACTCCTTGCAAGTTTGACCATCTCAATAGACCTTTTTAACGCCTCTTCTCTGCTTACACGAAACTGATATTTGAGATGGATATCAGATGTAGAATGGAATGTATGAATCCTTCTCTTTGGAGCAGTACTGAGAGCCTCCCATGCACTCTTTATATCTTCTTCCCTTGCCCTGGCAAGACTGCATATAATCGGCCCTTCTACCTCATTGCTTATGGTCTTTATTGCCTCAAAATCACCAGGTGAACTAAATGCAAATCCAGCCTCAATAATATCAACACCGAGTCGTGCAAGCTGTTTTGCAAGTGTCAACTTTTCCTCAATATTCATGGATGCGCCTGGCGACTGTTCGCCATCACGAAGTGTGGTATCAAATATTTTTATTTTCCTCATCATTCAACACCTGCCTTATTCATCTGCTTCCCTTTACTGTAATATAGAATTATGTTTTCAATTATACCGCCGATCAGATAAATCATTGCAAATATAAATAGTGCTATCGGCGGATGCATGACTATAAGCACAAATACAATAACTATTGCAACTAAGATCCAGAACGGCTTCCTTTTGCCGAACTCCAGCTCCTTTGCGCCGTGAAATCTCAATGTGCTGACCATAAGCACTGCAAGAAAAAATGTAAAAGCAAGAATAAAATAATTTTTACCAGGGACTGTTTCCCACATCTCATGATAAAAGATTATGAGTGTTGCGATAATCATAGCAGCACCAGGAATAGGCATTCCAGTGAATGACCTGGATTCTTTCGAGCCCATCTGAATGTTGTATCTGGCAAGCCTCAGTGCACCACATGTTACAAACAGAAATGCAGCTGCCCAGCCGACCCGGCCAAAAGGCATAAGAGACCATTTGTAAAGCATCACTGCTGGTGCAACACCAAAGGCAACAAGGTCTGAAAGAGAGTCCAATTCTATTCCAAACCTTGTAGTGCTGTGTGTAAGTCTCGCAATCCAGCCATCAAGGCCATCGAATATAGCAGCTATCATTACAGCCCAGGCAGCATGGACATAATCTCCTTTGAGCGTTGCGAGTATTGAATAAAACCCGAAAAACATCCCGCAAAGCGTCAGGGTGTTTGGAAGTATATAAATCCCTTTTCTCATTAGATGTAATTATAACCTAAATTGAGCGATTACTGTTTCTCCTGCCTTTACCCTATCTCCAAGTTTAACTGTAATTCTTACAGCCTTTGGCAGATAGACATCAAGCCTTGAACCAAATTTTATAATGCCATATCTTTCTCCGCGCCTCAGAACATCCCCAACCTTTACCTTGCACACAGCCCTTCTCGCAAGAAAACCTGCAACCTGTTTTACAAGCACCCTACCCTCTTTTCCATCAAGAACCATAACAATATTCTCATTCTTGATCGATGCTTCATCTTTATATGCTGCCTTAAATCTGCCCGGAGAATATTTTATAATGCTGACGTTGCCATCACATGGGGCACGGTTGACATGTACATTCAAGGGTGACATGAATATGCTTATCTCAATAAATCCCCTGTTAGTGTCTTTTACCCCCCCTTCGCCCCCCCTTAGTAAGGGGGGGATGGGGGGGGTAGTATCTTCACACACATTTTTTATAAGTATTACCCTGCCATCCGCAGGAGATACAAAAAGCCCTTCTCCCTCAGGGACTTTCCTTTCAGGGTCCCTGAAAAAAAAGACCATAAAAAAAGTAATGCCCAGCGGGATGACCGCTACCAACGGATTTACAAAAATATACGTAATTGCTGTGAGGACTGCAAATACGATTATAAAAGGATAGCCCTCTGAAGCGAGCTTAAACATGATTTATTATTTGAACAGATACTAAGTGGTTAATGGTTATTTTGAATTTATGCCTTTGATTTATCTACGAGTTTCCCTTTCTTAAGCCATGGCATCATAGCCCTTAGTTTTGCGCCAACTTCCTCTATGGGATGTTCCTCACCCCTTTTTGTAAGGGCATTAAATACGGGCTTGTTTGCTTTGCACTCCAGGATCCATTCCTTTGCAAACTGTCCTGACTGTATCTCATCCAATATCCTCTTCATCTCTTTCTTGGTTTCTTCTGTTATAATCCTGGGGCCTCTTGTGAGATCCCCGTATTGCGCAGTATTACTTATAGAGTATCTCATCGTAGAGATTCCACCCTCGTATATAAGGTCAACAATCAGTTTTACCTCATGGAGGCATTCAAAGTATGCCATCTCTGGTGAATAACCAGCCTCAACAAGGGTCTCATAACCTGCCAGTATAAGAGATGTAAGGCCGCCACAGAGCACAACCTGTTCGCCAAATAAATCTGTCTCGGTTTCTTCCCTGAAGGTCGTCTCTATAACACCTGCCCTTCCCCCACCAATTGCAGATGCATATGCGAGTGCAACATTTTTTGTGTTTTCCGAAGGATCTTGATTGATTGCTATCAGGCATGGGACACCACTACCCTTTACATATTCAGACCTTACAAGGTGGCCCGGGCCCTTTGGTGCAACCATAAAGACACTCACATCTGACGGAGGTATTATCTGTCCGAAATGGATATTGAAGCCATGTGCAAATCCAAGATACGCCGCTTTTTTGATATTAGGAGCTATTTCTGTCCTGTATATATCTGCCATATACTCATCAGGGACAAGCATCATTATTATATCCGCATCTTTGGCAGCCTCTGAAGCTGTGAAGACCTTGAAGCCTGCTTTCTCTGCCTTTTCCCAGCCTGCTCCCCCCTTCTTTGCGCCTATGATAACATCCATGCCGCTTTCTTTTAGATTATTAGCATGAGCATGGCCCTGACTTCCATAACCTATTACAGCAATCTTTTTACCCCTGAGGATATTTTTATCTGCATCTTTATCATAATAAACCTTGACCACTGTTCCCTCCTTTAATATCTTAGATTAAATAAGCCGTATTATATCACAACCTTAATATTTTTCTGTTTTTGATTTAATTTATATTCTCTTTTTGTCAGAGCCAAAAATGTATTTATGAAGCTGAAGGTTCAAACGGGCTTTGAGTCGGTCTTCGATCATCCATCTTGCAAGGTCTTCAGGAGGAAGGCTTCCATATGCAGGTGACAGAAGGAGACGGCACTTATTTATTAAATTGTATTTATGAATTATATCCTTTGACCATTCATAATCAGTCCTGTTTGTTACTACAAACTTTATTTCATCAGTACTTTTTATATTTTTAAGGTTTGATAAATCCATCTTTTCACTCATACCACTGCCGGGTGTCTTTATATCAAGTATCACGACCGCCCTTTTATCAACATCTTTTATATTCATCGAACCGTTTGTCTCTATTAATACTTTGTAATCCTCATCAAGCAGTTTTTTGATCAGATGAAAAACCTCTTTCTGAAGTAACGGTTCCCCGCCTGTAATCTCAACAATGTTTATATCAGCACGCCTTGCCTCGCCTATAATATCTTCTTCAGAAAGCTCCCTTCCATCATAGTATGCATATGTTGTATCACAGTAGGAACATCTAAGATTACAGCCTGTCATCCTTATGAATGTGCACGGTATACCTGAGTAACTTGACTCTCCCTGTATGCTCGTAAATATCTCACGGACCTTCACTTGGAAATACCCCTCCCGGTCTATTATATTCATTTTAATTAGCCCATCTACCTGTTATCGTAGTATAACATATTATTTTCGGTAGACACGTCTCTTTGCCCTTATAAAGCATCCCTTTTTTCGTGATAAGAATCAAACAATCGGAAGCTTTTTGAATCACTCAACTATTGTAAGCAAGATATGCCCCCTCTATTCCCTCCCGACTTACCCTCAGAAAGCCTTGTCTATAGGCTGATTTATGTATATAATAAAAAAAAGAGGACTTGAATTGACTCCAGTTAACGAAATAGCAACTCAATCAAAATATGAGATCTTACAAGAGGTAGTTAAAGACTATCATGGCATCCTGAATGCCACCGAGCCCTTATTGCGAGAGTTAAATCGTCATCCCAAAAATTGGGGTTTTCTTGTAAATGAAATACGTGCCTATGCACTGAAAAATTTCTATTTACACGATCATCACGAAAAGGGGATAGAGGTCATTAAGATTATTGCAGATATTTTTTTAGACGCTATAAACTCTCCTGATATAAATATACAGCAGGCAGCCATTGACAGCCTTATGTTTTACATTGAAAAAATCCTGATAGACGGTAATCAAGACCTTTATAAGTATGAACCTGTATTTCAGGACTGTATTGCCAGGCTTAATCAGCTACAGGAAAAACAATTCTTTTTCCTCATTACTAATCCTCATCAACTGAAAAAGCTGGGCCAGATCATACTTGCAAAAATGCCTACCCGTTTTGATGTCAAGGGTATTAATGACTTGCTTTTTAAGGCTCTTTTAATAACTTATGAATATTGGCTGGGGGAAGAAGACCCTGTAACATGGTTAAAACGCAAAGCAGATTATGCTTTAAATGAAGAAAAATACAAAGAGTTAGAAGAATCAATTTATCCTATATCACATGCTAACTTGAAGGGATTAGTTCTTCATTTGAGCAGTCTTAAAAAAATTACTGATCAATACTTGCTTTTAGAAGAGATCTTAAAGCTACCCGGTTATTTGCAGATGGTTAGATTCTACGAGGATCTTTCCGATATCTTAGTCCAGACTGGTGATGTGTATAAGGACCTCAGCTTTAAAGTGGCATATCTCCTCAAGATTATGGAAACTAAAGGACTCTCCAGTATTCATGAAAATACAATTAGAGAGATTAATCGCACACTCTCATCCGCTATTAAGATTGGGAAGCCTGAGCAAATAAAGGTCATTCTTTCCGGGACTTTTAGTGTTTTGAAAAGAGGTCTAATCAATTATCCTGAAACGGCTCTATATTGTATCCAGAGTATAGGTAATGAGATATTTAATCTGGGCGATAGTAATCTTGTTGAATGGTATATCCAGAAAATCATCTCACTTGGATTTCAGTATCCTGAGATACAAGGTGCCACTGATGAATGGCAGGTTAAATCTAACAGCGCTCATTTAAAAAACATCCGTGTCTGGCTGGAGTTAATCGAGAACAATCCGAAATGGTCTAAATCCCTCATCTCTGCCTTAATTATTAATCTAAGTTTAAGTGGAATACACATAAGTGATACTGATCTGTTTCAGAAGGACATTACCAAACTCTTGAATAGCGATATCAAACCTGTTTATCACTTAGTTAGACAACTATCAAAGTTATTTCCTGTATATTTCAGCGAGATTGGTGCTGAAGGAACATTGCGAGATGTATCCACTGAAATTGACGACTCTACAGGCAGGGTTGACTTACTTATACATTTTTTACGTAAACAAAGCCATGTTGAAAGCTCTGTCCGTGTGGTTGATTTTATCGAGGAGATTATAAATTTCTGGCAAACAAAGGATAAAACCCATTTAAAAGGATTTTTACCCGAAGACATTTATCAGCAAATCAAGTCTTCGGGTCCATATTTTGATGAAATCAGTACTATTTTTAACTGCATTTTTAGTAATAAGGAAATTCATAATGTAATTGATCTTTTACGTCTAACTGATGAGGACATCAGTGTATTTATAAAGAATATACCAAATGTCTCAGAAAGAGAAAAGGGACGGGCATTCCTTGCTATTAAGTTTTATCATTTGCTTAATAAGAAATATAGACTGAATACTCAAGACGTCAAGGAACAGTTAAGACGTGCACAAAGTTTGGGCCTTCCGAATACAGAGCCGCTAATCAATATCTTAGAGGAAGGCAATGTCTATCAACGTCTTGAAGGTATCCTGAGTTATTTACAACTCTTAAAAGATATAATCTTGTCTCCTGAAAGGTATGAGGCTGTGGAGGATATCTTTCGTAAAAGACACATCGCTGCCGGCATACCTTCAATGTATGGAAGATACCAGGAGAGAAAATTTGACGCCATGGCCTTAACCTTTCGTCTGGAAAATCTGGCCAATATACTTTTTGAAGAATTAATAAATTCATTTAATCTTAAATTTATTACCAGGGCTACCCTATTCCAGATTAAGAAGTTTGCAAATCTGTTTTTCAGGGCATTACAGTTAGATGGGATATCCTCGAACAGGCTTGAAAATACACTGGAACTTTTATCCGTAGCATTGGAGGTAAGGAGATTTTCCTTCTCTCAGTATATTGACATATTCAGGGGTTTCTCAGAGGCTGTACAGGATATATTAAATACCTATTATAGCGGCATCCACAAGAATAACCTAAAAAATATTATCCTTCAGGCGGGGACAGAAAATATACTGCCTAAATATTTCGAAAAACATAGGGAACAGAGCGAGGTTGAGTTTATAAATACAACTTCAGAACGGTTTTTGAGGAAGATTGTGGCCAGCTCTTTTGGACTCCAACAGTTAGATAATTTTATTAGTAATATCTTAAAAACTTTATTCGAACAGGCAGAGGGATTGGATGTTCAAAATCTGGACTTATTAATGAGCTATGACCCTGAAAAGGCATTATCCGGTATCCATACCCCTAATAAGACTACCGACGACAGGATTCATCTTGGGAATAAAGGATACAACCTTGTGAGGATGTCATCTTTAGGGATACCTGTTCCCCCAGGTTTTATTATAAGTACCGAGGTATTTCGTTGTAAGCAGGCAATCAGTAGATTTTGTTATGTTAGGGAGCATCTACAAAAAAGAATTAATGAACAGATTAAAGGGCTCGAAATACTAACAGGTAAAGGATTCGGTGATCCTGAGAATCCATTACTCGTATCAGTCAGAAGCGGAGGAGCGATCTCTATGCCCGGCATGATGAATTCATTTTCAAATGTGGGGATTAACGAAGCTGTTATTGCAGGATTAGTAAAACAAACAGGTAAGCCCTGGTGTGTATGGGATTGTTATCGGCGGTTTTTACAGTGTTGGGGAATGTTTTTTGGCATGGAAAGGAATAAATTCGATGATATTATCAGTTCTTTTAAGGAGAGATATAAGGTTCCGAGAAAAATTCAATTTACACCTGAGCAGACGAGAGATGTAGCATTTGCTTATCGGGATGCTGTTAAGGATAACGGGATAGAAATAACTGATGACCCAAAAATCCAGCTTGATATGGCAATCGCCCAGGTATTTCAATCATGGTTTTCCAGAAAGGCCCATGCCTACCGCGAGATATTGGGTATTTCTGAGAACTGGGGTACAGCAGTTATTGTGCAGGCAATGGTTTATGGTAATTTAGATGCTAATTCAGGAACAGGGGTTCTTTTTACCCGCAATCCCCAGGAGGCTGGAGACAAAGTCATGTTGTGGGGTGATTTTACACTTGGAGCACAAGGAGAGGATATAGTCTCAGGGCTGGTAAAGACGCTGCCTATATCTAATGAACAAAGACATATCGAAGAAAGAACATCTGACATTTCACTGGAGGACAGTTTTCCTGAGATTTATAGTGCACTACTAAAAATAATCAAGGACTTAATTTATAAAGAGAGTTGGGGTGCCCAGGAGATTGAATTTACCTTTGAAGGGAAAGACAGTGCGAATCTTTACATCCTTCAGGCACGCGATATGGCTATTAGAAAAAGAGAAAGTTTTACGGCCTTTGTCCCTTCTAATGAGCTATCCTCTAATTACCTTTCCAGCGGGATAGGTGTTGGCGGCGGCGCCCTTAGTGGTAGAATTGTCTTTGATTTAGATGAAATCCGCGAGTTTAGGGAAAAGGACCCGGATACACCACTTATTTTAATCAGGTCAGATACTGTTCCTGACGATATAAGACATATCTCGGCAGCAGATGGATTGCTGACTGCTCGCGGGGGATCAACCTCTCATGCTGCCATTATTGCCAACCGGTTGGGAAAAACCTGTGTGGTAAGTTGCAATAATTTATCTGTACGCGAACATGAAAAGAGATGTAAACTTAATAACCGGATATTAAAGGCAGGTGATTTTTTGAGCATTGACGGCCGTAATGGCTTGGTTTACTCAGGCAGGCATCAGGTACAAGAAATCAAACTGCTGGTATAATATTTTTAAAAAAACTAAAGAATTATTCTCAGGAGGGGGTACAGAAAAAATGGAGAACAAGGTAAAAATGATCTCTGGGAGAAAGCCCGTACTTGGGATAAACGGTTTGGGCAGAATTGGCAAGTTGACACTCTGGCAACATATAAGCAGAAAATCTTTTTCAGAGATTGTCGTAAACATTGGACGAAAGGTTGGAACCAAGCTGGAGGATGTTGCACTTTATATTGAAAAGGATTCTACCTATGGATTATTACATCAATTCCTCCATGGATACAAGGCAAAAAGAGTAATCGAAAATATTAATGAAGAAAAAGGCACTATGCTGATAGATGATGTGCCAGTAACGATTTTGAGGGAAACCCGTGATCCCAGACAACTCCCCTGGGGTAAGCATGGTGCCAAAGTAGTTGTCGAGAGTACAGGTACGTTTAAAGACCCAACAGCCCCACCTGATGCTAAAGGAGGCTCTGCACGTGGTCATCTTGAGGCAGGGGCAGAGAAGGTAATCGTTTCTGCACCTTTTAAGATTAAGGAAAAAGGACTTTCTATGCCAGAGGATGCAGCAACCATTGTGATAGGTATAAATGATGATAAATATGATCATGCCAAACATCACATTATTTCAGCTGCATCCTGTACAACTACCTGTCTTGCATACATGATTAAGCCGCTTTTAGATTACTTTAGTTCCAAAAAGATACTTAGTGCCTCTATGGCTACAATCCATGCCGCAACAGGAACACAGGAAGTATTGGACAGGTTACCAGAGGCTGGCGCCACTGATTTAAGGAAAAACAGAAGCATCATGAATAATATCATCCTGACAACTACCGGAGCCGCTAAGACACTCGGCCTGGTAATCCCGGAAATGAATAAAATAGGTTTCATTGCAGAATCAGTGCGTATCCCAATTAGTATTGGTTCTCTGATTATTTTGGTAGTTGCTCTTAGTGATGAGCCAGGGAATGAACCTATTATTAACAGAACCCTCATTAACAACATTTATCGTGACGCTGAACAAAAAGAAAAGAGAGGCTATATCAAATATACTGAGGAGCAGAATGTATCTTCAGACATTATTGGACACTTTGGGCCTGCTACCATCATCGAAGGTAATGAGACACATACGAGAACAGCTTATGTGACATTTGACCTTAACAAGCTTTTAAAAATACCAGCGGAGCCACTTTCCGGACAGCTTCCTAATAGCATGGAAATACCTGTTACACAGACAGTAATCTATGGTTGGTATGATAATGAAATGGGAAGTTATACCAATATGCTTGGCGATCTGACCGTAAAAATAGCGTCTATGGTTTATCAGTAACTATATATGTGAAGGATATTGAAATAATCTGGAGCCTCTCTGTACAAAATTTTTAAATTAAAAATCCCCCTCCATCCCCCTTACCGAATGGTTATCGCAAGATATGAAATCCTGTTGCGGACGTCTTAATCGTTATGTTAAATTTTCATTAACATTCGTTATGGAAGAAATTAATGAATTAATAAAACGTTATGGACTTGAAGAAGACCCTGAGCATGTTATTATTCCTTTCACTGATAAAAATGGCCACATTAAACGCTGTTATCTTTTGAAACGAAAGTTTTTTCGAATTATATATCCCGAGGGACATCATGTAGATTACCCTCTTACAGAAGCGATTGAGGCAACGATCAGATATCCAGAACTTTTACTGAGTGAGGCACTTTATTTATTGCATAAAGAATTAAGTCTTCAAACACCTGATATTTCAGAAAATAAAGAATAAAGGTCGCTTTATCTTCCTTTTTTTAGAGTCAGATAACCTGAAAAAATTATTAGCATTCCACCAATAATCGAATTTATCTCTGGTTGTTCATTTAAGAATAACATGCTGAATATAATAGCACTGACAGGTTCAAGATAACCAAGAACAGAAGCCCTGTTAGCAGTAACATACTGAAGCCCTTTATAATATAGAATAGGTGCAATAGTGGAATGAACTATTCCTATCACCAGAAAACTCCATAAGGCATTTAAAGGCACTTCCCTTATAAAGGGTGTAAGCAGGACTGCAATAACAGCATTTGAGAAAAAAGTAAGTACAAGCGGGTTAAAATTCCGGGCCTGTATCCTCGCAAAGATAATGATTATTGCATACGCAAGTCCTGAGGCAAGACCAGCCATTATGCCTCCCATTTGATTTTCTTTGAATGAGAAGCCGTCAAGCATAATCCAGAGACCGATTGAAGCTATAACTATCACAAAAATAATCCTCCTCGTGATAATCTCTCTTAGAAACAGCGGGGCAAGAAATGCAACGATTACAGGAGCTGTATAATGAGTAAGGACAGCATTTGCTATCGTGGTATGTTTAAATGCATAAAAGTAAGTGAATGTATTTAAAAGTGAAAAAAGGCCAAGTATCATGGGATACTTAAGCTTCTTGATCTCTGGAATCTCTTTTCTGTAATTTTTCAGGGATAAAATTATTCCCTGTACAATCAAAGCTACTACAAGCGAATAAAAAATAAGGATATGTATCGCAACACCAGATAGCCTTACAACCACACCGAGAGAACTCCAGAGGAATATGGCAAGCAAGATATAAATGGAAGCCATATTTGTCAGTAGGCAGCAGGCAGTAGACAATAGAGAACAGTTAAATAAAAGAGGAAAATCTTATCCATCATTCTTCGGAGATCCGCTGAGGCGGAAAAGAAGGGGTCTGCGGTATGGAACATTGCAACCTCCTATAAATCTATAGCCTTATACTTTATAAACATCCTTGTATGTTGAAAATAGTATATCATTTCCGATATCCTTTAAAAAGACTTGATATAACTTGAAAAATTCCATCATATCAGCGAACATAAAACATGGAATTATTTAAAGAAGAAGATCTTATACCGCCTCTTGCTTATCGCATGTGTCCAAAAACTCTTGATGAATATGTCGGACAGAGACATATTCTCGGGCATGGAAAATTATTAAGGCGGGCTATAGAAGCGGACAGGATCACATCATTAATCCTATATGGCCCGCCCGGTACGGGCAAAACCGCCCTTGCAAGAATAATTGCTGAAAAGACAAAGGCAGATTTTGAATGGCTTAATGCAGCCACTATCGGGCTTGATGAAATCAGAAAGGTTATACAACATGCTAAAGCAAGAAAGGCTAAAGGTATCCATACCATTGTCTTTCTCGATGAGATTCATAGGTTTAATAAGCTTCAGCAAGACGCCCTACTCCCGGATGTTGAAGAAGGTAATATAACTCTCATTGCTGCCACAGTAGAAAATCCATTCTTTTATGTTAACTCGGCGCTACTTTCAAGGAGTCAGGTATTTGAATTGAAACCACTCATAGAGGAAGACATTTTGAAGGTATTAAATAATGCCCTATACGATAGGGAACGAGGGCTCGGTAATTTAAATGTAATTGCAGATGAAGATTCATTAAAACATATTGCAAAAATGTCTGATGGAGATGCGAGAAAGGCTCTATCAGCGATGGAAATAGCTTCCCTTACAACATCTCCGGACAAAGACGGTAATATAAAAATAACCATCCAGATAGCAGAAGAGTCCATTCAGAAAAAGGTTATAGTTTATGACAAAAAAGGTGACCAGCACTATAATACAATCTCTGCCTTTATAAAAAGCATGCGTGGTTCAGACCCTGATGCTGCTATCTACTATCTTGCAAAGATGCTTTATGCAGGTGAGGACCCTCGATTTGTTGCAAGGCGCATTGTCATCTGCGCCTCAGAAGATGTGGGGAATGCTGACCCTATGGCGCTGGTCATTTCTACGTCTGCATTAAGGGCAGTGGAATTCATTGGCATGCCAGAGGCGAGGATACCCCTTGCACAGGCAACCATTTACATTGCAACCGCACCAAAAAGCAATGCTTGTTACAAAGCCATAGAATCTGCAATGAAAGACATTTCTACGGAAGAAACGATGGAAGTCCCGAACCATTTGAAAGATAGCCACTATCCCGGTGCTAAAAAATTAGGGCATGGAAAGGGCTATAAATACCCGCATGATTATGGCGGTTATGTTGAACAGGAATATTTGAAAAAGAAAAAGAAATATTATAATCCTTAACGCACACATTAATGAGTTCATAAATAAGGCTATAATATATGTCATTCCAGCTTGTCTGGAATCTTTCTGCTAGTAGTTTGTCAAGTGGAAACCCGGAAGGATTGCGGACAAGCCGCAATGACAGAAATCGTAACAATAATGCCGATTATTTATGAACTTATTAGTGACTATATCCATTTAACCCGAGGTTCCTTTTTCGGAGGTGGTTCAGGAAAATTCTGCGTATAACCAATAATTATCGGACCGTATATTCTTTCATCATTAGATAATTCAAGTTCTTTCCTTATTTCCTCATTGTCTGTTACCAGAGAACCGAAATGGACCCAGCAGCTTCCAAGTCCCAGTGAATATGCAGCTAACACTATATTCTCACATGCCAGAGGACAGGACAAATCTACAAATTGACCAGAGCCTATAACAAATATGATTACAGGGGCTGAATAGTAAATCGGGTCCTCCAATTCCTCATATCGTTTCATAATAGACTGGTATCTTTCAGGGTTAATATCCTTAAATGGCTCTAGTTTTTTTTTGCTGTTTGGGATGGCTGCTTCTATTAGTTTTCTGTGGAATCCTTTGTCCTCCACAACCACAAAACGCCAGGGTTGACTATTCATGGCAGATGGTGCCTGATTGGCTGCTTCTATAATCTTGTTAATTATGTCCCTGGAAACAGGTTTGGACTCATAGCTCCTTACAGCCCTTCTTTCCGCAATTGCCTTTAATACTGGATTCATAGTATCTCCTTTCTTTTCTTCTGTTTTATCCATAGACTCCTTAGACTCCTTATTTTAATTTTCTACATGAAGAGGTTTTTATCCATCTACAACATTCTACCATGAAAACAAAAAGAGGTTCATGCATGATTATAACCAACACAGATTTTAAAATCTGTGACTAATTTTTGTGATTCCTCGAAGGGCTGCCTAAAGCATCTTTTTCATATATCAAACTTGCATATTGCACTTTCAATGCTTTATGTTATTAAATATTTAATTATGTCAGAAATAACCCCCTTGATGAAACAATACTTCAGCATCAAAGAAAGATACAAAGACGCAATTGTCTTTTTCAGGCTTGGAGATTTTTACGAAATGTTTGGAGAGGATGCAGAGAAGGCATCCAAGATATTACAGATAGCACTCACAACAAGGGATAAATCAAAGGAAGAACCGGTACCTATGTGTGGCGTTCCTTATTTTGCTTCAGAAGGTTATATATCAAAGCTGATTAAAGCAGGATATAAGGTTGCAATTTGTGAACAGTTGGAAGACCCAAAAGAGGCAAAAGGCATTGTCCATAGGGATATAGTAAAGGTAATTACACCTGGAACGCATGCACCCGAAAATCCTAAAGAAAACTCTTATATCATAAGCCTGTTTCCCTCTGGAGGCAAGCACGGCATAGCAGCAGTCGATGTCTCTACAGGAGAATTTATCGTTTATGAAACAGATGAGAATATTGAGGATGAGATGTACAGGTTCGAGCCAAGAGAAATCCTTATCCCCTATGGCTTCAAGGACAATATCCACTATAAAGAGTCGCTCAATAAATTTTATATATCTGTTTATGAGGATTGGTATTTTGATTACTCAGAGGCATATAAGACTTTACTAAAGCATTTAAGGGTCTCATCTCTTGACGGCTATGGATGCGATGGCATGACTGCTGCAATCTCTGCTGCCGGGGCACTGGTCAGTTACCTTGAGGATATACAGAAGAAAACATTAAATTTTAAAAAGATAACCACTCTGAGACAGGATTCCTATATGTTTTTAGATGCAGCAACACAGCGCAACCTTGAACTCACTCACAATTTCAAGGATGGCTCAAACGAGGGCACGCTTGTCTGGGTTCTTGATGAACCATTAACCCCTATGGGTGGAAGGTTTTTAAGGGCTTCTATCTTGAAACCTCTTATTAATATCCATGAAATAAAAAAGAGGCAGGATGTAGTCGAATATCTTGTAGAAGACTACGAACTGCTTGAAGATATCAGGACGTCTCTGGGGAAGATACAGGACATTGAAAGGCTTTCAGCAAAGGTTAGTTCAAAGAGTGCAAATGCGAGGGATCTTATAGCAATTAAGAATTCAGTATCGTATCTGTCAAAGATCAAGAAATCTCTTAGTTCTTCTAAAAATTCTTATCTAAGCTCGATTTCAGAGGAGATATCAGAATTCTCAGCTTTCAGTAAATTAATAGAGAAAGGTATTGTTGATAATCCTCCGATAAGTCTCCGAGATGGCGGGATTATCAAGTCTGGATACAATGCTGATTTAGATGAGATCAGAAATATATCTATAAAAGGTAAGGACTTCATTGCAGAGCTGGAACAAAAGGAAAAACAGAGGACAGGTATATCTTCCCTGAAAGTAAGATATACCCGGGTATTTGGTTACTATATCGAGGTTACAAAATCAAATCTCCACATGGTCCCAGACGATTACATCAGAAAACAGACGCTTGTGGGAGGAGAAAGGTTTATAACACCGGAACTTAAAGAATATGAGACAAAGATTCTCGGAGCTGAAGAAAGACTTAAAAATCTTGAGTACCAGCTCTTTCAAGAAATACTCGATGATATACAGAAAGAATCTGTACTTCTATCAAAAACAGCCTCAGCCATCTCAATAGTTGATTTCCTTGCCTCGCTTGCCGTTGTTGCAAAGAGGTATAACTATATAAAGCCATCTATAGACGAAACTGGACTAATAGATATAACAGACGGGAGGCATCCTGTCCTCGAAAGAATACCAATGGATGAAAGGTTTATACCAAACAGCATTTATATGGATAACAAAGATAACCGTCTCCTTATAATTACAGGCCCGAACATGGCTGGGAAATCCACATGTATGAGGCAAATTGCACTTATAGTTATCATGGCACAAATTGGGAGCTTTGTCCCAGCATCTAATGCAAGGATAGGGATTGCTGACAGGATATTCACAAGGATAGGTGCATCTGATTTCCTTTCAAAAGGTCAAAGCACCTTTATGGTAGAGATGATAGAGGTGGCAAACATCACGCACAATGCAACCGCTGAGAGTCTCATCCTTCTCGATGAGGTGGGAAGGGGCACAAGCACATTTGACGGTATAAGCATTGCCTGGGCTGTTGCAGAGCATATCTTAAATGAGATAAATGCGAGGACACTCTTTGCAACACACTATAACGAGCTCACGGAACTCAGCCTTACCCACGATGGTGTCAGGAACTATAACGTATCAGTAAAAGAATGGGGTGATGAGATTATATTTTTAAGAAAGATTGAAAAGGGTCCTGCTGACAAAAGTTATGGCATACAGGTAGCAAGATTAGCAGGGCTTCCTGATAGCATCATAAAAAGGGCAAAGGAGGTGCTTGCCAATCTCGAAAAAGAGGAGCTGAATGAGACAGGCAGACCAAGGTTTGCAGACAGGAAAACGAAGAAAGGCACGGTCCAGCTTGACCTCTTCTCTTCTGTGACAGAGTCTGTAATTACAGAAATCAAAAATCTGGATTTAAAACAGCTTAAACCAGAAGATGCGCTTAATAAACTTATTGAAATTAAAAAGAAGATTAGTTAGTGTATTGTATCTGTAATACCTTTACTTTTTGTCATTCCGGACTTGATCCGGAATCCAGTTTTTTTGCTTCTGGATTCCTGTTTTCACGGGAATGACAGCATTAGCGTTATTGTAAATATGAGTTAGGGACAGCATACTATGTGAGGGTGTCATATGCATTATTCTTGTCCTGTAATTATTTTAAGGATTTCTCTATATCGTGTGGATGCTTTTTTTACAATCTTATCCGGCAGCGATGGACCGGGATAAGTTTTATCCCAATCAAGAGTAAGCAGATAGTCTCTTACAACCTGCTTGTCATAGCTGTCCTGACTCCTGCCAGGGATATAATCTTTTATTGACCAGAAACGTGACGAGTCCGGCGTAAGAATCTCATCTATGATTATTAAACCACGATTATATAGACCAAATTCAAACTTTGTGTCTGCTATGATAATGCCCTTTTTTTCAGCTATGTCTCTTGCCTTTGAATATATTCTCAGGCTTGTATCCTTAAGTTTTTTAGCAAGGTCATCACCGACAATACCTTTTACATCTTCAAAGGAAATATTAATATCATGCCCGTGTTCTGACTTTGTGCTCGGGGTAAATATCGGCTCATCAAGTCTTGACGACTCAACAAGTCCTTCGGGTAACTTAATTCCACAAACAACTCCTTTTTCTTTGTATTCCTTCCAGCCGCTCCCTGATAGATAACCTCTTACCACGCATTCAACAGGCATTGGCTTTGCTTTTTTCACAAGCATACTTCTTCCCTCAAGGATATCAGCATATTTATGCAGTTTTTCAGGGAAATTCTCAATCTTTGTAGCTACAATATGGTTTGGAATAATATCCTCCATCTGTTTAAACCAGTAGATGGATATTTGTGTAAGCATCCTCCCCTTTCCATGTATCCCGTTTGGAAGAACAACATCAAAGGCTGATATCCTGTCAGTAGCCACAAGCAGCAGATGCTCACCAAGATCATAGATATCTCTTACCTTACCGCGTTTAACAAAAGTAATATCAGGAAATTCTGTTTTTAAAATTACCTTGCTCACTCAGAATCTTTATAAGAGGTGGAATTCCTCAGGATTTTTTGCTCGTCTTTATAAAAAAGGATGTAAGTTTTTTCTCTACATTATCACTCTGACAGTGAGGACAGCTAATCTTGGGCTTTGTTTCAAATTCCTTGATTGAAAGAAAAATTGTAAACTCTTTTTTGCAGTCTTTGCAGGTATATTCATATGCTGGCATAATTACCTCCTTTTTCAGGTTTACCCTGTTAGAAAGCCCCGCCATCTATGGCTGAGTGGATTTAGAGCCCCACCCTTTCTAACGGGGTTTACTTAGCTTATTGAGTTTCTTGTATTTTTAGAGTTTATAACACAAGAAACCATACAAACTCAGGAAACCGTGCTAACCTAATATCCCCTTCAAATCCTCTTCATGCACTGGTCCATAGACTGTAAGTGAAAAATATTCTTTTTTGACCAGCCTTTCAATAAGGTCTTTGATCTGGTTAAGCCTGACTGAATCAACTTTATTCATCATCTCCTTAGGAGAGTAATATCTGCCATAATATATCTCCTGACGTGCAATATTGTTCATGCGGCTGCTTGTTGATTCAAGCCCCAGGATTATATTACCTTTGAGCTGGTTTTTTGCACGCTGCAGTTCTACCTCATTAAGTGTATCCCTTAAATTATTCATTTCTTCAAGAATTAATTCTAATACCTCCCTCACCTTTTTCCTGCTGACGCCCGCATAGACACCCCATACACCTGTATCAAAATATGATGCGATAAATGAATATATCGAATATGCAAGCCCCCTCTTTTCCCTTATCTCCTGAAAGAGCCTTGAGCTTACACCTGCCCCAAGAATGGTATTAAGTACAAGAAGGCTGTAACGTTCTTCACTCGCCTGAGAAAGACCCTGGATCCCCAGACATATATGCGCCTCAGAAAGCTCTTTACCGAATACCTCAACCTTACCTTTAAAATCAGGCGGTGCACCCCTCTCGGGCTCAGAACCCCTCCTTAAGTTGCCGAGATTTTTATTGAGTATAAAAAGTAGTTGTTCAGGTTCAAAATTTCCTGCACAGGATATAACTATATCCTTTGTACCGTAATACTTTCTTATATGTGTGAGGAGGTCATCCTTTGTAAAGGATCTTACTGTATCCCTGTGGCCAAGAACAGGCTGCCCTAGTCCTGAATGATCCCAGATGGTCTGGTTAAAAAGGTCATGAATATAGTCATCAGGAGTATCCTCAATTATTTTTATCTCCTCTTTTATTATCCTCTTTTCTTTCTCGATATCTTCTTCGGGAAATGTCGAGTAGAGAAAAACATCTGATAACAATTCACAGCCTTTTTCAAGGTATTCGTCAAGCACCTTTACATAAAAAGTTGTACCTTCACGTGATGTAAAGGCATTCAGGTCTCCCCCCAGAGAATCAATCTCAAACGCAATATCTTTTGCACTACGTTTCTTTGTCCCTTTGAAAAACATGTGTTCAAGAAAATGGGATATTCCATTTTTCTCAGGTAACTCATTCCTCGAACCTACTTTTACCCAAATACCAAGGACAACAGACCGCATATTCCTAAGCGATTCCATAACTACTGGCAGCCCATTTAATAGATGTTCTTTTATAAACATATCATTCTGTCAGTTAAATATGGCAAGAAAACGTAAAAATTTAATCAACTGAAGCCCACTGGATTTTGTCATTTCGGCTTGTCCGAAATCCTTCTTTATAGTGTAATAAAAAAGAAAGATTCCCGACAAGCGGGAATGACACATAGGTAAAAATGACATTCTGATAACCCTTAAACCTTTACTGCGACCCGTGTTTTGTTTCCCTTGATGCCTCTTTCATGGATAGGCGTATCCTCCCTAATTTATCTATCTCTATAACCTTTACAAGAACCTCATCGTCCTCATTTATCTCGTCTGTTACCTTTGCTATTCTTTTTTCTGATATCTGTGATATATGTAGCAAACCTTCTGTTCCGGGAAAGATTTCTACAAATGCTCCAAAATCAACAACCCGTTTTACCTTGCCGAGGTATATCTTGCCGAGTTCAGCCTCAGCTGTAATATTATTTATTATATCCATAGCTTTTTTTGCCGATTCTCCATCAGGGGAGGCTATATTGATAAGGCCGCTATCATCTATATTTATCTTTACACCTGTTTGCTCTACTATACCGCGGATAACCTTCCCACCTGTGCCTATTACATCACGAATCTTGGCTTGCTTAATCTGCATTGTGTAAATCCTCGGGGCATAAGGTGCAAGATTGTCTCGTGGTACATTGATTGTCTCACCCATTTTAGCGAGTATATGGAGTCTGCCCTGTCGAGCCTGCTCGAGCGCCTTTTCCATTATCTCATGTGATATGCCACCTATCTTTGTATCCAACTGGAATGCCGTAATCCCCTTCTCTGTTCCGGTCACCTTAAAGTCCATATCACCGAGATGGTCTTCAAGGCCGAGAATATCAGTAAGAATAACAACCCTGTCATCTTCTTTTATAAGCCCCATTGCTATACCGGCAACATGAGACTTAATAGGGATACCTGCATCCATCAATGCAAGAGAGCTTCCGCATACTGTTGCCATGGATGATGAACCGTTAGACTCCAATATATCTGAAACTATCCTAATCGTATATGGAAATTCTGTCTTTGTTGGTATAACAGCCTTAACTGCCCTCTCAGCAAGCATACCATGACCTATCTCTCGCCTGCCCGGTGATCTCAATGGCTTCACCTCACCTACACTGAAAGGAGGAAAGTTATAATGCAACATAAATGTCTTTGAAGATTCCCCATCAAGCGAATCTATCCTTTGTTCATCATCTGAAGTGCCGAGAGTTACAACTGCAAGGCATTGGGTCTCTCCCCTTACAAATAGTGCAGAACCGTGTGTTCTTGGAAGGATGCCAACTTCCGAACTTATTTTTCTTATCTCTGCTGGAGACCTTCCGTCTGCCCTGATGTTTTCGTTCAGGATCATGCCTCTTACAAGGTTCTTCTCGATATCGTTAAACACAGCAACTATATCCATTGTTATGTCCTTCTCACCTGTGTTCAGCTTCTCGATTACCTCTTTGAGTATTTCATCAAGGGCTTTCTGTCTCCTCATTTTGTCAGGAATAGTGATAGCAGTTTTTATCTTTTCTAAAGAAATCTCTGTAATAGTTTTCTTAAGCTCTTCGTCCACAACAGGAGTTAATACAAGTCTTTTTTCTTTACCAGCTATTGATTTTAATTCATTCTGAACAGCGCATATTCGCTTGATCTCCTGGTGTGCTATATCTAAGGCCTCGAGAAGGTCAAGCTCTGATATCTCCTGGCTCTCGCCCTCGACCATCAAAACAGCATCTTCAGTACCTGCCACAACAAGGTTGAGATCACACTCCTCAACCTCTCTCAGGTCAGGGTTTATCACAAAAGAGCCTGCAATCCTGCCAATTCTTACAGCACCGATCGCAGTGTTAAACGGGATATCTGAGATCATAAGGGCAGCAGATATGCTTATTATTCCAAGTATATCTGCAATATTCTCATCACCATATGAGAGAACACTGACAATACCCTGCGTCTCATAGTAAAAGCCCTTTGGGAAAAGAGGCCTTATTGGTCTGTCAATCAGACGGGAGGTCAGTATCTCTTTCTCTGTCGGTCGCCCCTCGCGCTTAAAAAAGCCGCCCGGGATTTTACCTGCCGAGTATGCTTTCTCCCGATAATCTACTGTTAAAGGGAAAAAATCTAGACCTTCTTTTGGGGTTTTTTCTGCTACAGACGTTGCAAGTACTACTGTGTCGCCATACTGTGCAACCACTGCTCCATCAGCCTGTTTTGCCATCTTGCCTGTTTCGAGGGAAAGCCTCTTTCCTCTAACCTCGATCTCGAGTCTTTTCATTATTTTCTTATCCCTAACCTTTCAATCACTTTGTCGTAGCGGTCCTTGCTTGAAGTCTTGAGATAGTCAAGCAATTTTCTCCTCTGACTAACGAGCTTAAGAAGACCTCGCCTCGAGTGATGGTCATTTTTATGAATCTTGAAATGGTCAGTAAGATAGTTTATCCTTGTGCTTAACAAAGCTATCTGAACCTCGGGTGAACCTGTATCGTTATCATGAAGCCTATAGTCGTTTATTATAGTTTGTTTATGTACCTTATCAATTGCCATTCAATACCACCTTTCAAAATTGTTATTAGTTTTAACAATACCACATAATCCTGCAGTCTGTAAAGGTAGCTTACTAAATAGTCCGAATAAAATCTTTACACCTTTAAATATCACACCCTGATTTATAAATTACCGAATCTGAGGTCCTTCTGTTCCTGGAAGTAATTCGGGTTCCCCATTCTCTTTGCTTTCGTCCATAACATCTTCATATTCAGGCACGACAATCCCACGTCTTACCATAATACTGTAGATAAGGTTAGACCTATGTGTAACATACCTGCTGTTTCCGAGCGGATTGTATTTTCTCGGATTCGGCAGAACTGCTGCGAGCCTTGATGACTCTTCTGGATCAAGTGCGGATGCAGGTTTCCCATAATAGTGTCTTGATGCAGTATCGATCCCGAATATGCCTCCATCTCCCCATTCAACAACGTTTAAATAAAGCTCAAGGATTCGCTTTTTGGTTAATACCCTCTCCAGTCTCCATGTAATAATTGCCTCTCTAATCTTTCTTATCGGGTTTTTAGCAGGTGAAAGATAGAGGTTTTTTGCAAGCTGCTGACTGATGGTGCTGCCTCCTAACTTAAATTTTTTTGCTTTTATATCTTTTTCAATAGCCTTCTGCATTGCCTCATAATCAAAACCCTCATGGCTCCAGAATTTGTCGTCCTCTGCAATAAGCACAGCCTTTATAAGGTATGGAGATATTTGAGACAGTGGAACCCATTTCTGCTGAATCCTATATTCCTTACCCTGACGCTTCCACTCCTTTTCACGGAATTCTACAAAAGAGGTCTTTTTAGGATGCTCCTTTTTAAGCCTTGAAACGTCTGGCACCAAAAATAGATAAAGCATGAGCCCCGTAAATGAGATTAGAAAAATGAGGGCTAAGAGACCTTTATGCCTGTATCTCTGTGCCAATTCCTTCTTTTGTAAATATCTCAAGAAGCAGGCAGTGAGGAACCCTTCCGTCAATTATATGTGTCTTTGAGACGCCAGCCTCAATTGCCTTAACGCATGCCTGAACCTTAGGAAGCATCCCTCCTTTAATCGTGCCTTCTTTAATGTATTTCTTTATGTTTTCTTTAGTAAGTGTTGGAATTATCTTATTATTTTTATCCATAATCCCTGGCACATCAGTCAGAAGTATTAGCTTTTCAGCCTGAAGTGCAGATGCTATAGAAGCAGCCGCATAATCTGCATTGATATTCAATGTCTCACCTTTTGGTCCAACTCCTACAGGGGATATAACAGGGATAAACCCATCTTTTTCGAGACTGATTAATATGTGCGGGTCAACATGAGTAACCTCTCCTACAAGACCAATATCTATTATCTCATCAACACCTGTTTCTGCATGTTTTTTAAACAATTTCTTTTTCGCTTTTATAAGTCCTCCGTCTTTGCCGCTCAAACCTGCTGCCTTTCCGCCGTGGCTGTTGATTAAAGAAACAATCTCCTTGTTGACAAGACCACCAAGCACCATCTCTACAATATCCATTGTCTCCTTGTCTGTGACACGTTGTCCTTGCACAAATTTAGGCTTCTTCCCCATCTTTTCCATTGTGGCTGAAATCTTTGGTCCCCCGCCGTGGACAATCGCAGTCTTGATGCCTATGTAGTTAAGCGTAACTATATCCGTGGCAAAAGACTCTTTAAGCATATCCTTCACCTGTGCTGAACCTCCATATTTAATAACAAAAGTCTTCCCGTAAAAATTTCTTATATAAGGCAACGCCTCTATCAATATCTCTGCCTTCTTGATTATGTCTTTCATAATAATAAACTCCATTTCATATCTACTCTTTTGTTATCTTGGTCTTCTTTCTGTCATTCCGACTTGTTCGGAATCCTTCTTCTTATTCTCTGATATAACAGGTTAAATCTAAGAAAGATTCCAGACAAGCTGGAATGACGTTTACCGTGGTGTAGTTTGCATAACCTATTACTCTTTATTCTTTTTCAAAACATGGAATACATACAATCTTTCCATCCTTAATCCTTGCCCTCGGCTCCATCATCTTTTCCCCGCATAAAGCACACCTCAAGCTTGGATATATCTTTGCCTCCTCAGGCAGAGCCATTTTACCTTTTGTAACTTTTAAAAGTTCCTTATCCTTTGCATTCATAATCATTTTAATCTTATTTGATCTTCTATTATGAATCGCTTTCAACACCTCATCAGAACGATCACCTTTCATATACCTATCCCACATGTTTTTTTCTTCATCGGTTTCTTCCGGCGACTTCCAATCAATAGAAATCCTTATGCCATCACCTGTCGTTGTGACTCGATCCCGGGAAGGTCTTTTTATAAAGGTATAGACCTGTTTCCCATAGTCCCTGAAAATGAGATTACCCTTCCCGAATGTACATCCTGTAATAGCCTGTACAGCATCAACTGCACACGAATTATTTTCAACAATTGCCACAAGCTCCTCATCAGCCGCCCTTTCACCGAGTTCTTTCAATACAAACATGGATACCCTGTAACCCAGTGCAAGGCCAGGACATACATGACCATGAAAATCAGCTACATCTTCAAAACTTTTCATTTGAAATGATTTTACATCAAAATAGAGAAATTTTGTAAATTATAAACCAAATTGCAACTTTGACAGGGCACGCATGTTAAAGATTGACTAAAACTGGTAATCTATAGTAAATTTGGGACAAACTAATTAAAATAAAACAGGAGGTATGAATTATGAGCAGTTCTAAGTGGAATACAGCTAACGATCCGGACACCTCACCAGAAACTCTCAATGGACTTTCTAATGATCCGGATTGGCTTATCAGGAGTGCTGTAGCTAAGAATCGCAATACACCGAAAGAAACTCTAAAGAAATTAGCTAAGGACAATGAATGGATAGTCAGAAATAATATAGCAATAAACCCTAATACCCCGGTAGATACTCTCCATGAATTATCTAATGATAAAGATACGCTTGTAAGAATCAATGTTGGCAAAAACCAACATGCCGATATAGAAACTGTAAAAAAGTTATCTTTTGATGATAAGGTATGGGGAGTCAGAAAAAACGCAACAGACTCAGGAAGGGTATAAAATGTTCAGCTATTAAGAATCATTTAATGTTTAAAAAAATCGTTTGGATAACAATATCAATTATCGCTGCTATTTCACTCTCAGTTGTAGTCGGGATTATTAACCCATCCGAAAAGGTAAATGCTCTCTGGCTTGTTGTTGCTTCAGGATGTTTCTATGTTATTACATATAGATTTTACGCATCTTTCCTTGCTGCTAAGGTACTCACTATTGATGAAAAATGTATTACCCCTGCAATAAGACTCTCTGATGGTATTGATTATTATCCAACAAATCGCTGGATCTTGTTCGGTCATCACTTTGCTGCTATTGCAGGTGCAGGTCCATTAATCGGGCCTATGTTAGCTGCACAATTTGGATACCTTCCGGGATTCTTGTGGATATTAATAGGATCAACACTTGGAGGTGCTGTTCACGATATGGTTATATTGTTCGCCTCAGTTAGGAGAGATGGTCATTCCCTCGCACAGATAGCAAGGGATGAAATCGGACCTGTCGGAGGCATTGCAGCAGCATTTGCAATACTTTTTATCATCACTGTTGCACTTGCAGGCCTTGGCCTTGCTGTGGTGAATGCGTTATCAAAAAGTCCATGGGGGACATTTACCATTGCCCTCACCATCCCTATTGCATTCTTTATGGGAATCTACCTTTATCGTCTAAGACCCGGAAAGGTAGGTGAAGTGAGCGTTATAGGTGTAACACTTCTTTTAATCGCAGTTTTTACAGGTCATTATATCCCTGGTTCATTCCTTGACCCATTCTTTAATCTTTCGAGAAACAGCGTAGTACTTTCAATTATTATATACGGCTTTATTGCATCAGTCCTTCCTGTCTGGATGCTTCTTGCTCCAAGGGATTATCTGTCAACGTACATGAAGATCGGGAGTTTCCTGAGTTTTTTATATGCCAAACATCTAACCTATTGAAACAATTAACAAAATCTAAAATTAGAAGTAGAAAAAGACTTTTTTGACAGAGAATGAAGATTCCTGAGTTTAAATCCTCTATCATAATAAAAATCCTTATCTATTTAGGAAATGGAGGAACCATGAGCGGAGAATCTAAGATAATAGCCAATCTAAAAGGACAGTTTTCAAAATTCTCAGGAATCATTTCAAAGAGGTTTAAGAAGCCGAAACAGAAGCTTATCAAAGAGATATTTTATGGGATACAGGCATCCAAGGATGTAAAACTGAGCAATATTGCACGGACATTAAAAGAACAGCAGGCATTGATAAAGACAGAGGATCGTCTGTCGAGAAATCTTGATGATGAAGATTTCACAGACAGGATTAATGACGAGATATGCAGACTTGCTGTACCTAAGATCACAGACGACATGGTTATTGCAATAGACCCTGGTGATATACGAAAGAAATATGCAAAGAAGATGGAGTTTTTAGGAAAGGTGTATGATGGTAAGGAAGAATGAAATAGGTAATGGGTATCCTTTGTGCAAGGCAGTGGCTTCAGATATAGAATCCAAAAGGGTCATTCCTCTTTATTGTGAGGCATATTCACATTCAGCTTATGATGTAAAGAGCGAAAATGACCAGATATTTAAGGCAATAGATACCATCTTCAAACACATAGGAGCCAGAGGGATACATGCAATAGACCGAGGTGGAGACAGAGGCGTTATATTTGAAAAATATCTCAAGAGGGACAAACCGATACGATTTGTTATTCGGTTAAGGGACAGGGATCTGATCCATAGAGGAAAAAGGAGGAACTGCTGTGTTATGGCGAAGGTTCTCCCAACACCTTATGAGAGTGTTTTGATCATTTACGATGAGGGGAAAGAGAAGAGAAGGAAGGTTCAATACAATGCTGTAGCAGTAAAACTTCCTCACTATGATAATAAGCTTTATTTTGTTGTTGTGAGGGGATTTGGGATAAAGCCAATGATGCTTTTAACAAGCTGTACGGTGGATATATACAAGAAGGAAAGTATATGGAGGATAGTTGAGTATTATCTTGCTCGCTGGAAATGCGATGAATCGTATAGATATATAAAGCAATGTTATAACCTTGAAGATATCAGAGTTCGAAGCTATATAAGCATAAGGAACATAGTCGTTCTTGTGCTGGCAGTATCTTATTTTGCAGCAGTCTATATTGGGCAAGGTATAAAACTTAAAATGCTTATAGAGAGAATATTCTTGGTATCTAAAAGGTTCTTTGGTGTTCCGAGTTTTTTCAACTATGCAGTAGCAGATGGCATCTATAATTTACTTTATCCTGACAAGACTGCTTTGCAAGGTATAAAACCAAATAGCATCGATGATTTTCAACTACGGTTTAAGTTTGGCTAAAAACTCAGGAAACTTCAAATAAGAATAAGTCTTGACAGGATAAAATTAAGTGTAGTATAGTGTAGTAAATTTAACTATACAATTATATACAAGGAGAAAAATGAGCAATCCATTTCGTCCCGGTAATGGAATAATGCCGCCTTATCTGGCAGGTAGAGAGGATGAAATCCTCGGGTTTGAGAAATCCTTGAGTTCTGCACTGTCGCTCCCACAAAATCTGGTTCTTTCAGGAATACGTGGAACAGGCAAGACAGTTTTGTTAAGAAAGTTTGAGGAGATATGCACCAAGAAAAAATGGCTCCTTGTGAAACGCGAGTTTAATAGCAAACTCAATCATGAGGGTGAATTTTTAAATGCCCTCTTGACAGATATTATTGCGAAGACAAAAGGTATCTCCCTTATTAAAAAACTGAAGAAGCCTCTAATAGGTTTTGGTAGAGGATATAAGGAAGATATCGAGGGAGATTTTATTTCTGTTCTTATCCAAAAATATAAAGGGACACTTGGAGATAGATTGGAAGCTGTATTAACGGATGTTTATGAATCTATTCTTGATTCAGGATACAATGGTCTGGTTTTTCTCTATGACGAGTTTCATTTTATTGAAGATGGTAAGATAGCTGACAACCATCCTCTCTCTTTACTCCTTGAAAGTTTTTCTCATGTTCAACAGGAAGGTTTAAGATATTATCTTGTGCTTTCAGGGCTGCCTCAACTCTTTCCTAATCTTGTTAAAGCCAAGACCTATTCAGAAAGGATGTTTACAGTAAAAAGTATAGGGAATCTCTCAAAAGAGGCTTCTCAAAAGGCTATAATGTTGCCTTTGAAAAACTCAGATATTAATTTTACAAATGAGTTGATTGATGCCCTTACAGAAGAAACCCTTGGCTATCCATATTTCTTGCAATTCTATCCTTATTATCTGATCCAGAACGTCCCCAAGAAAAAAATAGGATTAAACGATTTCAAAGAGATGTATCCATTGCTCTTAAAAGAATTGGATGAAAGTTTTTTTGCAGGTAGATTTAATAAAGCTTCGGACAGTGAACAGAAAATACTTTTTGAAATGGCAAGATTGGCACCGGAAATAAGATTTTCCGAATTAAGAGAAAAGGCAAAAATAGATAAAAACTACCTCAATCAGATATTGATAAGCCTTATGGAGAAAGGGTTGATATTCAGAGTAGGAAGGGGTAAATACAGGTTCACCTTACCTCTCTTAGAGAAATTTCTATTAAGGAAGGGATAACTGTGTATATCTTTCTAATACACATTACTACACTGCTTTATAAAGAGGGACTAAAGATATGAGATGTGCCCCATATATATCCGAGTATCAACCGATAATCAGGTAGAAATTGAGTTTAATTCCTGCGAGGCACAGGAGGGAAAAATTAAATCATTCATTAATAGTCAAGAAAATATGGAAATCTTTAAACTCTATTCTGATGCAGGATTCACAGGAGCCAACATAAACCGAGACATTGTCCCTTCCTTTTATTGAAGTCGGAAGGACTCCGATGTCCATATTCTAAGCTGCAACTTCCTTTCTGCCAAGATTTTTTACTGCCATAAGGCAGCAATGAGTTTCAGAATCTCTCTTATCTTCCCATTTGCCTTTTTTGACATCTTACGGTATCTTTTACCCATAGAAGCAGCCTCCTTTTAATTTGGTTTTTGGTTAAATATTTTAATCGAGGTCGCTTCCTACTTCAACAACTAAAGGGACATTGTCTCTGCCTGCCTTGACCATAGCAGAGGTTTATCGGTGTCGCTGGCAGGTGGAATTGTTTTTCAAATGGATTAAACAGCATCTTCGGATCAAGGCTTTTTATGGGACATCAGAGAATGCTGTAAAAACTCAAATATGGATTGCAATATCAATGTATGTGCTTGTCGCCATAATTAAGAAACGCCTCAATCTAAATCTGAGTCTGTATACAATTCTACAGATTTTAAGTGTGTCACTCTTTGGAAAAACTCCCGTGTTGCAAGCACTTACATCAACTGGCTATAATGATCATGAAGACGATTTTCACAAACAGTTGATTTTATTCGATTAACGTTGGGACAGTAGTCTATAAAATATATAATTAACCGATTAAGACCTTCAATGCACTGCGCCTGTGTGGATGTTTCAGTTTTCTGAGTGCTTTTGCCTCTATTTGTCTTACCCTTTCACGTGTAATAGAAAAGTGTCTCCCTACTTCTTCGAGGGTGTGGTCTTTATCAAATCCTATACCAAATCTCATTCTTATAATTTTCTCTTCCCTAGGAGTTAGCGTATTAAGAACCTTCAGTATCTGCTCGGTGACATTATTTCTTTCCGTATCAGAGTATGGGGAAGGACTATCTTTATCACTAATAAAATCCTCGAGTTTTGAATCTTCATCCCCTATCGGAGTTTGAAGAGCTATTGGGTCCTGTATTGACTTGAATATTCCTTCGACTTTTCCTGTTGAAACTTCCAATCTTTTAGCAATTTCTTCTTTGCTCGGTTCTCTTCCAAGCTGTTGAGTTAATTCTCTGGACGCTCTGGTAACCTTATTATAAAATTCCATCATATGTACAGGAACTCTGATAGTCTTTGTCTGATCTATTAATGCCCTTGTTATTCCCTGTCTTATCCACCATGTTGCATAGGTGCTGAATTTGAATCCCATTTTATAGTCGAACTTATCTATAGATTTCATAAGACCGATATTACCTTCCTGAATAAGGTCAAGCAAGGAAAGACCTCTTCCAATATAATTCTTGGCAACATTCACTACCAATCTCAGATTCCGAGTTATTAATTCATTCTTTGCTTCACTGACAAGGATTCTTGCCTTGGTTATTCTATCCCACTTAGCCTTCAATTCATCAATCTTGATCCCAACCTCTGATGCAACTCGCTTATACTCATTCTGAACTTCTTTTGAAACAATCTTTCTCTCTGCAATTTCTATTTTTAGCATAAGATTGTCAAGCACTTTCAAGCTCATTTCAAGAGCTTCATCTGTTTTTTCTTTCTCTGAATTATTCACGTCCTCTTCCTCTTTGCCATCTAAACTCGCTTCGAGTTTCTTGTATAAAGGCAGTGTTGTGACAACTCTTTTAATTATCTCTTTTCCCTCTTCTAATCTTTTCGCAAGTTCTACTTCTTCATTCCTTGTAAGTATTGAAATATTCCCCATCGAATGGAAATATGCCTGAACAATGTCCTCAGTTTTATCATATTCCTCTTTATCTTCTGAAGCTAAGACTTCTTCCTCAGTAGTGTCAGGCTCCTGTTCATCTACAACTTCAATGCCCATATCATGCAAAATGTCCATGAGCTCTTCTAACTCATCCGGGGAGTAATATTCTGAGGGAAGAGCATCATTTATCTCATCATAAGTAATACTTCCACGCCTCTTACCTATTTCTATAATCTCTTCAATAATATCCTTTTCTTTCATCGTTCTCCTTAAAATAAGGTTATTAACGCTATCTGCATAACACCCAGGTCCTTACAGCTCAATCTGTAGTTGTAATCCCTGTTATTTTGACAAGATGAGAGAAATAGATAGGGTTGGAACATGAAACTAATCAGCTGATTAAAATGACCTAAGCATTTTTATATATTATAACAAAATTTATTATTTCGTGCTGGGATATGATTCTGCAAACCATTCTCGATTACAGTATCAGAGGAAAAACAACAGGTAATAATCCTGTAAGGTACTTTACCTGATCTGTGAGAAGCATGATGCCAAAGACAATCAGAAGCAGACCGCTTATAATCATTATCATGCGCATATATCTCACGAGTTTTTTCGAATAGCTTAAAAAACTATTTATAGCAAGTGCTGATACAAAGAACGGCATCGCGAGTCCGAGTGAATATACTGTAAGTAATTTGAGTCCATAAACAACAGAGCCTTTTGCGCCTGCATAAACAAGGATCGTGGCGAGGATTGGGCCTATACATGGGCTCCAGCCTGCAGCAAATGTCATCCCGACAATAAATGTCCCTATATACCCTGCAGGTTTACCACTTAGATGTATCTTTTTGTCCTTCATAAGAAAACTGAGTTTCAAAAAACCTGTTATAAAAAGACCGAATATGATGACGAGTATGCCGCCGATTATCCTTAATAAGTCCAGATATTCAAATAGAAAACTTCCTATTGCAGATGATGATAAACCAAGGGCAATAAATACTGTGGAAAATCCAAAGATGAACGCAAATGAGTTAGTTATTGTCAGGTATCTGATCCTTTTCCTGTCCATACCAGCAGTACCAGTAGTAAGGTCTCCAAATGAAATGCCGGTTATAAAGGATATATAAGAAGGCACAAGCGGAAGAATACATGGAGACAGGAATGATAATATACCTGCAAGAAACGCAAATGGGAATGAAACGTCCTTCATTGATTACATCCTACCCTGGCCTCGGAGCGCAGCGAGAATGAGCGAAAAGGCAATCTCTTGCCCTTATCTTGCACACTCTTTGGTGTCTCCTTTAATCTTATCTATTGCATGTGGAATGACGTCTAAAATAACTGCGAGGTTTTCTTTTACAGCCTTAGGACTTCCCGGAAGATTTATAATCAGTGACCTTCCTTTCATGCCAGCCACTGCCCTTGAAAGCATTGACCTGCTTGTCTTTTTAAGCCCCTCTGATCGCATCGCCTCGGCAATGCCT
>Ga0210053_1000294_pt1 | contig 50874 bp, 38 predicted proteins | sample CryGeymeta201512_FD_185467 | JGI IMG/M metagenome (GOLD analysis project Ga0210053, IMG submission 185467) | Groundwater microbial communities from Crystal Geyser aquifers in Utah, USA - Crystal Geyser metaG 2015-12 (SPAdes) (version 2) | ecosystem: Environmental > Aquatic > Deep subsurface >... | reverse complement strand
AGTGGCGGGCATGGCGCGGCGCGGGTGCCAGGCCCTGCGGCCCGCTTTTCTGGAATTGCCGCTGACGCTGCCAATGGGTGCGCCGCGCATTCTGCTGACCTATACGCTCAGCCTGATGCCGGGCACGGCGGGCGTCGAACTGTTTGACAACCATTTGCGCCTGCATGTGCTGCACCAGGACCTGCCGGTGACGCAAGATGCGCTGGCGCTGGCGCTGGCGCTGGCGCTGGCGCTGGCGCAGCGCATTGCCGCCCTGTTTGGGGCGCCAGCATGAACGACATCACGCTGGCTGTGGCGCTGTTTTTGCTGTGCAACCTGGTGGTTGCCTTGCTGGCGGCCGCGCGCGGGCCCACAGCGGCTGACCGCATGCTGATTGGCTTGTCAGAAATTTACGCAATAACCCCATGTAGAATTTGCGACGTCAGGAGAGAGCCTGCCCGGTGAGGCAGGCCGCCGAAGGCGCAGCGTAGCTGATCGCAGCCATTTGAACGCTCAGGCAAAAGGACTGACAAACGTCATCAAGCGTTGAAACTTGTTGACGATTCCCCACTGGAGAGAGGTCGGCCCCGGCGCTTGGCGCCATAGCAGATCCACCGAAGGAGCAACCCAAAACCAGCGCCTCATGCGACTGGTGGCGGCGAATCTCTCAGGTAAAGCGGACAGCGGGGGCAGCCCATGGCATTGACGCACAGTCAGGCCATGGAATTTGATTTGCCCCCTACCCGATTGGAGTGCTGATGTCTGCCACGCCTGATGACTTGCTCAAAGTTCCCCTCAACGATTTACACATTGCCCTGGGTGCCCGCATGGTGCCCTTTGCCGGTTACAGCATGCCGGTGCAATACCCAGAAGGCCTGATGGCCGAACACAAACACACGCGCACGGCGGCCGGTTTGTTTGACGTGTCGCACATGGGCCAGTTGCGGCTGGTGGGGCCGGATGCCGCTGCCGCCTTTGAGAGCCTGATTCCGGTGGATGTGATCGACCTGGCTGTGGGCAAACAGCGCTACGGCCTGCTGCTCAATGAGACCGGCGGCATCATCGACGACCTGATGTTCGTCAACCGCGACTATGCCAACGGTGGCGATCTCTTTGTCATCGTCAACGGCGCCTGCAAGGTGGGCGACATCGCGCACATCCAGGCCAAAATTGGCAGTCGATGCCAGGTTATTCCGATGCCTGAGCGCGCCCTGCTGGCGCTGCAGGGCCCGCAAGCCGTGACCGCCCTGTCGCGTCTGGCGCCAGGCGTTGAACAATTGGTCTTTATGACCGGTGGCAACTTCACCATCAACACCGGCGCGCGAAGCATCGACGTGTTCCTGACCCGCAGCGGCTACACCGGCGAAGATGGTTTTGAGATTTCGGTGTCCGCAGATCATGCGCTGGCGTTGGCCCAGGCCTTGCTGGCGCAACCCGAAGTCAAGCCGATCGGCCTGGGCGCGCGCAATTCATTACGGCTCGAAGCCGGCCTGCCGCTGTATGGCAACGACATCGACAACACCACCACGCCGGTCGAGGCCGGCCTGCAATGGGCGATTCAGAAGGTGCGCCGCGCCGGTGGCGCACGTGAGGGTGGTTTTCCGGGCGCGGGCCGGATTCTGGCGCAATTGGCCGGCGAACCTGGTTCGATCACACGCAAGCGGGTCGGGCTGAAAGCACTGGAGCGCATTCCGGTGCGGGAACACGTCGAGTTGCAAAGCCCCGCCGGCGAGCGCCTCGGCGAAGTCACCAGCGGCCTGCTCGGCCCCACCATCGACCAACCCGTTGCCATGGGCTATGTGCCGCCGGCACTGGCTGCTTTGGGCAGCCTGGTCAACGCCTTGGTGCGCGGCAAACCGGTGCCCATGGAAGTGGTGGCCATGCCGTTTGTACCAACCAACTATTTCCGCGGTTAATTTCTTTTGCTTCGATCATTCACCCTTTTCACCCTTTTCTCCCTTTTAATTCATTTTTAGAGCATCACCATGACCATTAAATACACCCCCGACCATGAATGGATCAAGCTTGACGGCGACATTGGCACCGTTGGCATCACCCACCACGCGCAGGACGCGCTGGGCGATGTGGTGTTTGTTGACCTGCCTGAAGTGGGCAAAACCTACGCCCAAAAAGACGCCGCTGCCGTGGTCGAGTCGGTCAAAGCGGCCGCAGATGTCTATATGCCGGCCAACGGCGAGGTGTTAGAGGTCAACGAAGCCTTGCGCGACGACCCATCGCTTGCCAACTCCGACCCGCTGGGCGCAGGCTGGTTCTTCAAGCTCAAACTGGCCAACCCGGCTGACCTTAACACGCTGATGGACGAGACAAGCTACACCACTTACGCCGCTGACGCGCACTGAGCAGGTCGTCCATCATGACCCAAACTGCACACTCGCCTTTGGGCGAACTTGAAAACGCGTCTGAATTCATTGCGCGCCACATTGGCATCGATGCAGCTGACGAGGCGCTGATGCTGAAAACCGTGGCGGCGGCGTCGCGCGCGGCACTGATCGATGAGATCGTGCCGGCCAGCATCGCTCGTAGCCAGCCGATGGCTATTCCCGCGTCCATCACCGAAGCCGCTGCGCTGGCTGAGCTGAAAGCCATGGCGAGCAAGAACAAGGTGCTCAAAAGCTACATCGGTCAAGGCTATTACGGCACGTACACGCCAGGTGTGATCCTGCGCAACATCCTGGAAAACCCGGCCTGGTACACCGCCTACACGCCCTACCAGGCCGAGATCAGCCAGGGCCGCATGGAGGCGCTGGTCAACTTCCAGACCATGGTGATGGACCTGACCGGCATGCCGATGGCCAACGCCTCGATGCTCGACGAAGCCACCGCAGCCGCCGAGGCCATGACCATGGCCTTGCGCGCCAGCAAATCCAAATCGACCACATTCCTGGTCGATGCCGAGGTACTGCCGCAAACGCTGGCCGTGCTTCAGACCCGCGCCGAGCCGCTGGGCATCAGCGTCAAGGTCTGCACCCACAGCGAAGAATTTTCCCAGGACAGCTTTGCCGTACTGCTGCAATACCCCGGCACCAGCGGCGTGGTGCGTGATGACCGCGCCCTGATTGCGGCTGTCAAAGCCCGCGGTGGCTTGGTGATCATGGCGGCTGACCTGCTGGCCCTCACGCTGCTGGCTGCACCGGGCGAACTCGGCGCAGACATTGCCGTAGGCAGCACCCAGCGCTTTGGCATGCCGATGGGCAATGGCGGCCCGCACGCGGCCTACATGGCGTGTCGCGACGAACACAAGCGCACCATGCCCGGCCGTTTGGTGGGCGTCAGTGTTGATGTGCACGGCAACCCGGCCTATCGGCTGGCGCTGCAAACCCGCGAACAGCACATTCGCCGCGAAAAAGCCACCAGCAATATCTGCACCGCGCAGGTGCTGCCGGCTGTGATTGCCAGCATGTACGCGGTGTATCACGGCCCAGCTGGCCTCAAGCGCATCGCGCAGCGGGTGGCTACATTGATCGCCGTGCTGGCCGCTGGCCTTAAGACCCTGGGTTTCACCATCGCCAACGCCAGTGCCTTTGACACGCTCACCGTCACCACGGGCGACGCCACCGCAGCAATTGCCGCCAAGGCACTCGCCGCCGGTGTCAATTTACGGCTGGTCTGCGCCAATATCCTCAGCGTCTCGCTGGACGAAACAACGACACGTCAGGATGTGGCAGCACTCTGGTCATTCTTTGGTGCTGCTCTCCCAGCGGGGTCGTCAGACACGGCCAACGCGTCATTGGCAAATCTCTTTGAACAAGCAACAGCTAGCCTGCTGCCCGCCGCCTTGTTGCGCACCAGCAGCTACCTGACGCACCCGGTGTTCAACACCCACCACAGTGAGACTGGCATGCTGCGCTACATCCGTCGCCTGTCCGATTTCGATTTGGCGCTCGACCGCAGCATGATCCCGCTGGGCAGTTGCACCATGAAGCTCAACGCCACCAGCGAGATGATCCCGATCACCTGGCCCGAGTTTGCTGACATTCACCCGTTCTGCCCGGCAGACCAGCGCGCGGGCTACGCCGAACTTGACGCGCAACTGCGCGGCTGGCTTTGCGAGGCCACCGGTTACGCCGGCATCAGCCTGCAGCCCAACGCCGGCAGCCAGGGTGAATACGCCGGCATGATGGCGATCCGGGGTTACCACGCAGCGCGTGGCGAAAGCCATCGCAACATCTGCCTGATTCCGAGCAGCGCGCACGGCACCAACCCGGCCAGCGCCACCATGGCCGGCTTCAAGGTGGTGGTCATCGGCTGCGACGCCATGGGCAATGTGGATATGGCCGAACTGAAAGCCAAGTGTGACCAATACGGCGCCAATTTAGGCGCTGTGATGATCACCTACCCCAGCACCCACGGCGTCTTTGAGACCAGCGTCAAGGAACTGTGCGCGCTGGTGCACAGCCACGGCGGGCGCGTCTATGTCGATGGTGCCAACATGAACGCCCTGGTCGGCCTGGCCGCACCTAGCGAATTTGGCGGCGATGTGAGCCACCTGAACCTGCACAAGACCTTCTGCATTCCGCACGGCGGCGGCGGGCCTGGTGTTGGGCCAGTCTGCGTGGTGAAGGATTTGGTGCCCTATTTGCCCGGCGCAGGCGTCGGAGCCGTGTCAGCCGCACCCTTGGGCAACGCAGCGGTGCTGCCCATCAGCTGGATGTACTGCCGCATGATGGGCGCATCTGGCCTGAAGGCTGCCACCGAAGTTGCCATTTTGAGCGCCAACTACATCAGCGTGCGCCTGAAAGACCACTACCCCACGCTTTACACCAGCACATCAAGCGATGGCAAACCTGGCCGCGTCGCGCATGAGTGCATTTTGGACCTGCGCCCGCTGAAAGAAAGCAGCGGCGGCGTCCACGGCGTGACCGCTGAAGACGTCACCAAGCGACTGATGGACTACGGTTTTCATGCGCCCACGATGAGCTTTCCGGTGCCTGGCACGCTGATGGTGGAACCCACCGAGAGCGAAACGCTCGACGAACTCAACCGCTTCATCGACGCCATGATTGCCATCCGCGAGGAGATTGCCAAGGTCGAGCAAGGGGTTTGGCCGCAGGGCAACAACCCGCTTAGCCATGCGCCGCACACGGCAGCGTCATTGCTGGGTGAAAGTTGGGACAGGCCTTATTCGCGCGCGTTGGCGGCATTCCCGGTGCCCGCGCTAAAAGCATCCAAATATTGGGTGCCTGTGGGCCGCATTGACAACGTTTATGGCGACCGCAATCTGTTCTGCAGTTGCGTACCGGTGGCGTGACCGAGACCTTTTCGGCAGCGCCGATCATTCGCCCACTGGACCCGGGCGAAGCCTTTTTCTACATGTCGGACCTGGTGTCCTGCATGAACTTTGTCGTCTTTGCCGAACGCCGGGGCCCGCTGGAGACCGAGCGCATCCGCGTTGCACTCGACCTGCTGCAACAGGAAAACTTGTTATTGCAAGCCAGCATCCACTGGACGCAGGAAAACGGCCTGTGCTTCACCCATGCGCCTGGCCCGTGTATTGAGCTGCGCTGCCACAGCGTGACGGCCGACAACTGGCAGGGCTGCATCGAACAGCAACTGTCCGAACCTTTTGCGTGTGAGGCCGCTCCGCTGATGCGCTGCCTGTACCTGGAAATGCCCTCACGTTCGGTGCTGGCGTTGAGTTTTCACCACGCGATTGCCGATGGCCGTGCCGGTACAGCGCTGCTGCGTCGCCTACTAACGGTGATCGCTTCCAAAACTGATGGCAGCCCAAACACCAAACCAACTACAAACCCGAACGCCAGCCCAAGCGCCCTGCCCGCCATGGCCGACCTGCATCCACCCAGGTTTCGCTGGGCCGAGCAGCCGGAGGCTGCCAAGCAGCTCAGAGGCACCCTGATTACCGACTACCGCCGCCACGGCCCGCTGCCCGCCATTCCCTGGCTGGCAACTGAAGCCAAGGGCAGAACGCCCAAATTCATTCGCCTGAATTTTGCGCCCGAGGTCACCCAGCGACTGCTTGCGGCTGCGCGTACCCACGGCACCAGCGTGCACGGCGCCCTGTGCGCGGCGCAACTGCTGGCGCAGCGCCAGTTGCAGCCTGGCGTGGAAGCCACCGCGTTTTTTCTGTCCTGCCCGGTGGATATGCGCCCACACCTGGAACCGGCGCCACCGGCATCGCCCACCGGCCTGTTCGTGTCGCTGATATCTGCCACCTTTTTGATCGGCACTGACACCGACTTCTGGCAACTCGCGCGTGACATCATCACCCAGACCCGGCTGCAGATCGCGCGCGGCGAAGGCCATCTTTTGTTCCATCTGTTCGGGCTGGACGGTACACCAGTACTGCCAGAGCGACTGCCATCGTTCCAACAAAAAACGCTGGCCTCGCTGCCCAACACCATGGTCAGCAATGTCGGCGCCATCGCCGCGGTGGCCGAAGACCCTTCTGTCGAGGCGATTTCATTCGCGCTGTGCCCCATGCCCTATCAGACGCTGTTCACGGCGGCGAACAGTTACCGGGACCAATTGGTGCTCAATGTGGGTTTCGATGCCGACCGATTGAGCGAAGCCAATGCCAGGTCGCTCAGCCAGCACATCGAAACGCTTCTGACCCGCATGGCAGTCAGCCCCAGCCATTAAACTCAACTACTTTGAAATAAAGCGTTTCCCCATGACCTATTGCGTCGCCATCAAACTCAACGCCGGCCTTGTTTTCTTGTCCGATTCCCGCACCAATGCCGGTCTGGACCAGATCAGCACTTTCCGCAAGATGATCGTTTATGAAAAGCCTGACGAGCGCTTCATGGTGCTGTTGTCGGCTGGCAACCTGAGTATTTCGCAGTCGGTGCGCGAAATTTTGCAGGTAGAAAAACTCAAGGACACTGAAGACGGCGAACCAATCACCATCTGGAACGCCAAGAGCATGTTCGATGCCGCGCGCGTGCTGGGTGCGGCCATTCGCCACGTCTACGAGCGCGATGCCGAGTCACTCAAGCAAGCAGGGGTTGATTTCAACGTGTCGCTCATTTTTGGCGGCCAGATCAAGGACGAAGGCATGCGCCTGTTCCAGGTCTATTCGGCTGGCAACTTCATCGAGGCCACGCCCGAGACGCCGTATTTCCAGGTGGGCGAATCCAAATACGGCAAACCCGTGCTCGACCGCGTCATCACGCCACACACCCCGCTCGACGAAGCCGCCAAGTGCGCCCTGGTGTCGATGGACTCCACCCTTAAATCCAACCTTTCGGTGGGTCTGCCGCTCGACATGGTGGTCTATGAAGTCAACCAATTCCAGACCGACAAGGTAGTCTGCATTGACGAGCACAACCCCTACTTCAAGATGATGCACAACAGCTGGGGCGCCAAATTGCGCGAGGTGTTTGACAGCATCGAAGACCCGATGTGGAACGGCGAGCAAACCACCGTGCCGCTGATGCAACCCAGCTTCCGCAACAAGGTGCTGAAAAAAATCAGATCGCCACAGGAGAAGTTAATCTAAGGCGCCTGGGCGAAACGGGCGGGTTGTCAGGCTGCCCAATTCACCGTGTCGGTCCAGGCGGTGGCAAGCACCACGATGCCAAACACAATGCGGTAATAGGCAAAGCCGACAAAACTGTGCGTTGAAATAAAGCGCAACAGCCAGCGAATGCACAGCCAGGCGCTCAGGAACGACATCACCAGCCCGACGGCAAACATGGGCGCGTCAGCCCAGGACAGCAGGGCGCGGTCCTTGACCAGGCTGTAGGCACCAGCGCCAATCAGCGTCGGAATCGCCAAAAAAAAGGAGAAATCAGTGGCGGCCTTGCGGCTCAGGCCGAGCAGCATGCCGCCAATGATGGTGGCGCCGCTGCGGCTGGTGCCCGGAATCATGGCGGTGCACTGCGCCAACCCGACCTTGAGCGCGTCCATGGCGGTCATGGATTCAACATCATGAATGCGCGTGACGGCCGGATTTTTCTGCTGACGGCGCTCAGCCCAGATGATGATGAAGCCGCCAATGATGAACATGCTGGCCACCACCACCGGTGTGAACAAGTGCGCCTTGATGGCCTTGCCGTAGAGCAAACCCAGAACCACCGCCGGAACGAAAGCGATCAGCACATTGAGAGCAAAGCGCTGCGCCTGTTTTTCTGTCGGCAGCGCCAGCACGGTGTCACGTATTTTTTGCCAATAAACCAGAATCACGGCAAAAATGGCGCCGGTCTGAATGGCAATGTCAAACACCTTGGCTTTCTCGTCGTCAAACCCCAGCAGGGCCCCGGCCAAAATCAAGTGTCCGGTGCTCGAAATCGGTAAAAACTCGGTCAGTCCTTCCACCACGCCCATGATGGCGGCTTTGATCAGCAAAACAATATCCACGCAAGCTCCCGTAAAACAAGTAGCAGATTATCGCTGCCAGCTTGCGCCGCTCGGGGTGAGCGGCTTGCCCAAATGGGTTGGCCTTACTTGATCAAGGCGTGAACCGCTTTGAATTGCGGCGCTTCGGCGCTGCGCAGCCACTCGAACGCCACCATCTCCGTGGTTACCAGCTCGGCGCCGGCGCTGGCCAGGCGGTCAAAAGCGGCGTCGCGGTTGCGCTCGGTGCGCGAGCTACAGGCGTCAGTCACCACCCACACCTCGAACTCGTCTTCAAGCAAATGCAGCGCGGTCTGCAGTAGACACACATGGGCCTCGCAGCCGGCAATCACAATACTGCTGCGCTCAGTGGGTGTGTTCGACGGTTTTTGCAAATGCTTGGGCAGGCTGCGCGCATTACCAGCTGGCGCCTTGACAGGTGGGCGCAGCCACTCGCCCAGGCCTTCTTCAACCGCACTGAACTGCATCTTGGCGAGGATGCGCTGGCACAGCGCGCGCAGCTCAGGCGGGTTTTCGCCGAGTTTGGACGGATTTTGCTCGGTGCCCCAAATCGGCACCTGCATGAGTTGGGCCACTTGCGCCAGGCGTATAGCGTTGGCGAGCACCAACGGCGCTTCAAAAATGGCGGGCATCAGCCGGGGCTGGTAGTCAACCAGCACCAATTGAGAGAGTTCGGCGTCAAGCAGCATGGCGGGCTTTCAAAAATGAATCATAGGTCAAGGCCCGATTAAACCGCAATCTTCACCACCACCCTGCCCCGCACCTTGCCGTCCATCAGGTCTTGCGCGCTGGCAATGGCGGCTTCCAGCGGCACCTCATGCACCATGGTTTCGAGCAGGGTCGGGTCGAGGTCACGCGCCAGCCGCGCCCAGGCGCGCTGGCGTTTGGCCAGCGGCGCCATCACCGAGTCAACCCCGGCCAGCGTGACACCGCGCAAGATGAACGGCATTACTGTAGTCGGCAAGTCCATGCCTTGCGCCAAGCCGCAGGCTGCCACCACGCCGCCGTAGCGCGTTTGCGCCAGTGCATTGGCCAGCGTGTGCGAGCCCACGGCATCGACCACGCCCGCCCAGCGCTCCTTTTGAAACGGCTTGCCGGGCGCCGACAACGTGGCCCGGTCAATGATGCTGCTGGCGCCCAGGGTCTTCAAATAAGCCGCTTCGCTGGCCTTACCGGTGGCAGCCACCACGGTGTAGCCCAGCTTGGCCAGCAAGGCAATGGCCACACTGCCAACGCCACCGGTGGCGCCTGTGACCAGCACCTCACCCGCTTCGGGCTTGACGCCGTGGTCTTCCAGCGCCAACACGCACAGCATGGCGGTGTAACCTGCCGTGCCAATGGCCATGGCCTGGCGCGGCGTAAAGGCGCTGGGCAGCTTGACCAGCCAGTCGCCCTTGAGCCGGGCTTTTTCAGCCAGGCAACCCCAGTGTGTCTCGCCCACGCCCCAGCCGTTGTGCACAAAAGCGTCGCCCGCGCGCCAGTCGGGGTGGCTCGACTCAAGCACCGTTCCGGCGCCGTCGATGCCAGCCACCATCGGCCACTGGCGCACCACCGGGCTCTTGTTGGTGATGGCCAAACCATCCTTGAAGTTGAGCGTGGAATAGGCCACCGCCACGGTCACGTCGCCCTGCGGCAAACGCGACTCGTCTACCTGCGCCACACTGGCCTTGAACCCATCCGCGTTTTCCAATAACAATGCCTTGAACATAAGTCTCCTTAATGCGTTTTTAAATCAATGGGTTAAACGATATTTCTCGAAACAGTGACAAGTTGACAAAAGTGAGTAAACTAAGCCGATGCGAATCGCCATCCTACTGTCATCCCTGTTGCTGGCCACCAGCGTGCATGCCACGCCAAATGACCCACCTGATGACCTGAGTCGTTTTCTTAATGATAAAGGCTTGTTGTCTCAAATCGGCCAGGTGCGACAAAACGTGACCGACAAAGCCTCCGATCTGGTGGTGACTGCCCTGGGATTTTTGGGCGTGCCTTACAGAATGGGTGGCAATAGTGTGGAAACCGGTTTTGACTGCAGTGGTTTTGTCAAAGCCATGTACCAGCAAACCGTAGGGCTGATTCTGCCGCGCAGGGCCGAGCAACAAGCTGCGGCCACCCAACAAATTGACCGCGCTGAGCTGCAACCCGGCGACCTGGTGTTCTTCAACACCCTGCGCCGCACATTCAGCCATGTGGGCATCTACATTGGCGACGGCAAATTCATTCATTCACCCAAGCCTGGCGCGCAAGTGCGGGTGGAAAACATGGGCGTGTCTTACTGGAACCGTCGTTTTGATGGTGCCCGCCGCGTCATGCCCGCACCCGCCGGCTATGCAGTCGCAGTGACCACCGAACCCGGGTTGCGCTGACTTCGAAAGCGGACCGCAAAGGTGTCAGGAGCGTTTTTCCTGCACATCGGTCACGTCGGTGATGTCTTTGACCTCGGCGTCAATCACGTCCATTGGTGCCTTGTCACGCCCGCCCTGCGCCGCACCCCGATACGCCCTTTGCCACATGTCGGCCCGGTGCATCTTGAAGACCCAGGGCTGCACCGGTCGGCCGCTCAGTTTGGCCCATAAGGCGCGCATCAGCCACAGCGCCAGCAGCAGCCCGGCAGCAAACAACAAACTGGCCATGAATATCAACGCGGCCAGCAACATGCCGAGTCGCACGACCCAGCTTGTCACCTGTTTAAAAAAATCATTCACCCTTTATTTATCCTTTGCTTTCTTGAATGCAGCGCATCATCTTCGCATTAAAACGCCGAAACGGCGCCAGCCACACGCCTTGAAACCGCATAAGGCGGCAGGCCTTGCAGCATGCGACGGCCATAGGCCATGCTCAGCAAACGCTTGTCGTAGCAAATCACCCGCGCCTGATCGGTCTCACAGCGGATTGCCCGGCCAGTCCACTGCAGCAGCTTGATGCCGGTGGCCGGCACCACCAATTCATTGAATGGGTCGCGCCCGGCCCGCTTGAGCCATTCGGCGCGCGCTTCTTCGACTGGGTCAGAGGGGGGGCTGAACGGCAGCTTGGCAATGAACACTGTCTCGCACAGCAGGCCCGGCAAATCCAGCCCCTCGCCGAATGACTGCAAACCGAAGATGACCGAGGCAAAGCCTGACTCCACCCGCGCCTGATGGATGCCCAGCAAACGCGTGCGCGCCATCTGCCCCTGCACCAGCACAAGCTCCTGCAACACGGCATCGAGCGCCCCCACGGCCGCCTGCATTTGCACGCGCGAGGTGAACAACACCAGCGCACCGTGCGGCACGCCGCGCAAATCAGCCAGCAGGGCTGCGACCATCTGGGTGGTGTACAGGTCCACCTGTTTGGGGTCGGCGGCTGTGTCGGCCACAATCAGCTGGCCCTGGGTGCGGTAATCAAACGGGCTGTCAACCGCCAGCGTGCTGACCTGCGGCAAATCGGCCAGGCCGGTCTCGCTCAGAAAAAAGTCAAAACTGCCGCAGGTGGTGAGCGACGCCGACGTCACCACCGCGCCGCGCACCTGGTTCCACAGGTGGCGACGCAGCAAGTCGCCGGGCACGATCGGGCAGGCGTGCGCGCTCAAAAACACCAGGCCAGAGCTGGTATCGGACTTGAGCCATTTGGCCAGCGGCGGCTCGTCACTGCTGAGCCACTGCGCGCTGGTGGTCACCACGCTGTTGAGCTTGGGCGCCATCTGGCCGAGCCGGGCGTATTGCACCGAGCAGTTGGCGGCCTGCGCGGGGTCTTCTTTGGCGCGTAATTTGAGCTCGGCGCCCAAAGCTTCCAGCGCGTCGGACAGCGCTGCGGCCTGGTCGTGAATCTGCTTGAACGGCTCCAGCATGACCTCAGGCACAACGCCGTCCTTGAAGCGGAACACCGTATCGTAGCCAGTCGATGTGCCGCGCACCAGTTCCAGTGCCAGGCGGCCGGCCTCCAGCAGCGCGGTCTTGAGCTGCTGCGCCAGCGTGGTCACGTCTTGCGCCAATGCCATGCCTATTTTGTCGGCCACCTCAATCAAAACTTTGGGCAGCTTGTCGAGCCAGCGCAGGCCGCTCAGGTCCATGGCGCTGGAAAACTGGTCGAGCGCCACCGCCGGCAGATGGTGCCCTTCGTCGAACACCACCAGGCAGTTGTCCAACTCAGGCAGCGCCTTCATGCCCAGCGAGGCCAGCACCAGATCGTGGTTGGCCACAATCACCTGCGCCTGCGCCAGCTGTAGGCGCGCCTGGTAATAGCTGCAGCTTGAAAAACGCGGGCAATGGCGTGCCGTGCAGGTGTGGCGCTCGGCTGCTACCGTGGACCAGTCGCTGGACTCGGGCTGCTCGGCCAGGCTGTCGCGGTCGCCGTCCCATTGGCCAGCGGCAAGGGCTGACACCAGCGTTTCATACAGGTTGATGCGTCGCTCTATTGGGTCTTGCCACACCGCGCCCCGGGTGGGCTGGAAAGTGCTGGCAGCCGGGGGCGGGTTGGCCTCGTCGTCGCTTTCAAAAAGTTCTGCCGCGTCTGCTCCGGCCGGACCTGCCAGGCGCTCTAGCTTGAGCTTGCAAACATAGCGGCCACGGCCTTTGGCCAGCGCGTACACAAAGGGCGTCTCAAGCACAGCGGCTAAAGCCGGCAGGTCTTTGGTCATTAACTGCTCTTGCAGCGCCACGGTGGCGGTGGACACCACCACCCGCGTTTTGCGTGCCAGCGCCAGTGCCACAGTGGTTGACAAATAAGCGGCAGACTTACCGACGCCAGTGCCCGCCTGGACCACCGCCACAGCGCTGTGTGGCTCGGGCTGGTCGCCCAGCGTGACGTCGTGCAAGCTGTTGGCAATGCGCTGCGCCATGTCGCGCTGACCCGCACGCACGCGAAAGCCCGCTGTGGCAGCCACCACCTGGTCAAAGGCTGCCATGGCGGACGCCGCCAGATCAGGCGCTGACGTAGGTGCAGACAAAGGGTGACCGCAGGAAATTTTTCATCCACCAATTATCGCGCGGTAGCCCATGCAGTCGGCAGTCATGGTTCACTGCCTTTGCCATGAAGGCGTGGCTCAGGAAGATGACGGCTGCGACGGCCCGCTGTCTTTCTTTGCATCAAAAAAACAAAAACGGCGCTTGCCCGACTGCTTGGCCCGGTACATCGCCTGATCGGCCTGGCGCAGCAGTTGGTCGGCATCCATGTCTTGCGCCTGCGGGTAGCTGGCCATACCCAAGCTTGCCGACACCTGCAGCGGTACGCCGTTCACCATCAACGGCTCAGACGCAGACGCAAGCAGCCGGGTCACCACCGGCACACAGGCCTGAGCATCGTCCAGGTCGCCCAACACTGCCACAAATTCGTCGCCGCCAATGCGCGCCAGGGTATCGCCCGCGCGCAGCGCCTGCTTCATTTGCGTCGCCAAAAAAATCAGCAACTGATCACCGGCCTCATGACCGTGGGTGTCATTGACTGCCTTGAAACCATCCAGGTCCAAAAACACCACCACAAGCGTTTTGCCACGCCGCTGATCCACCGCCATGGCCTGGCGCAGGCGGTCAGCCAGCAAGGCTCGGTTGGGCAAATGGGTCAGGGGGTCGTAATGGGCCATTTTGTCCAGTTGCTTTTGGTGCGCCTTGAGCTCGGTGATGTCGGAGAACAAACCCACGTAGTGCAAGGGCTCGCCAGTACCATCGCGCACAGCAGTGATCGTCAAGGTTTCCGGATAAATCTCGCCATTTTTGCGCCGATTCCATAACTCGCCCTGCCAGCAGCCCTGTGCAATGAGCTGCTGCCACAGGTTGGCGTAAAAATCTGCGTCATGGCGACCTGATTTCAGCAAGCGCGGATTGCTGCCCAGAACCTCGGTGCGCGTGTACCCAGTGATTTGGGAAAACGCAGCATTGACATCCACAATGCAACCGTCAGGCATGGTGATGACAATGCCTTCACGCACATTGCCGAACACACTGGCGGCAAGCTGGAGCTTGTTGTTGGCCTCGTTTTGTGCCTCAAGCAGCCTGATTTTGAGCAAAGCCACGTTGACTTGGCGCACCAGTGATTCCAGAAACGTGAGCTCTGGCGGCGTCCAGGGGTGGTGGCAAGACAATTCGTTGAGCGCCAGCATCAGGCAAGTGCCGTCCATGCCGTCAAAGGGGTACCAAAGCAGGCTTTGGATGCCCATTTGCTGGTGCAGCAGTTCGGCCAAGCCATCGGCCAAAAGGAGTGGATTGACCGCATCACGGTGGCTTGTCAAATGGCGCTTGGTGTTGGACAGTTCGGTGGCTGTGGCGCTGGTACTGTCCAAAGAAAACGGCTGGCTACTGGGCTTGAGCCCGGGTTGCAGCGGATTGAGCCACTCGAAGCTGGGGGTCCACATCCGATTGGCGGATGCCATCTGATAGACCACGACCTGGTCTATGGTCAGCGTCTTGCCCACAATGGTGGCGACCTGCTGCAACAGCGTGCAGGCTTCCTGCACGTCAATGATGACCTGCGCAATTTGGTGCAGCCCTGCTGTCAAACGCAGTTGTTCTTTTAGCGCGTCTTCTGCCTCGACGCGGCTTGTGATGTCAAGCAGCGTCCACAGGCATTCGCCTGTTTCGTGGTTTTGCATGCTGCCACTCAGGTCTGCCCAGATTAGCTCGCCATTTTTTTTGATGTATTGGATTTGTGATCGGAAAACGCCACCCGCTACGAGGACTGGATAAGCAGCGGCAACAGTGGTGTAACTGGTGTCGTCAGCATTGAGTTGCCGTGTGGCGAGGCCCACCAGTTCGCCCTGGCCGTAGCCGAGCATTTTTTCCAAGGCACGGTTGGCCCACAAAACGCGTCGTTGAGCGGTTTTGACAATGCCCACCAGGTCACTGTCGAGCATGGCTTTTTGCTCTTGCAGCACTTGATGCAGGCGGCGCTGCTGCAGCTTGCGCTCGGTCACATCGCGGGTCACGGCCAAATGCACCGCTTGACCGTGCTCTTGCAGCGGCACGGCATGTGTTTCGAGCCAACGGCGCCCACCCTTTAGGCCCTGAATCTCAAATTCGAGCTTGACCGACTCGCCGCCCAGCACTCGCCGGTGCGCTTCTGAAAAAGCCGCACGGTGCTCGGGAACAATCAGGTCAAGCACCGGCTGCCCAGCCACCTGCGCCAGCGAGTCGGCCTCGATCATGGCCAGGCCAGCCGGGTTCATCTGCACCAAGTTCCCCGGGGCGTCGACAATCTTGATGCACTCGGGCTCATTCACAATGATCGCGTTCAGGTGCGCTTCACTGGCTTCCAGCGTGGCCCGGGTTTGCTCCAGCACCTGCTGGGCCGCACGCAACTCGGCCACCTGGGCTTGCAACTGGTCTCTTTGGGCCACCACACTTTTGCGCAAAGCCTCGCGCTCCACCAGGTTTTGAATGCGCTGGCGCGCAATGTCCACGTTGAACGGTTTGGTGATGTAGTCGGCAGCACCCAGCGCAAAGCCGCTGGACTCGGACGCCACCTCGGCCATGGCACTCACAAAGACCACCGGAATGTCGCTCAAAGCCGGGTCCGCCTTGAGCCGGCGGCAGGTCTCAAAACCGTCCATCTCGGGCATCATGATGTCAAGCAGGATCAGGTCCGGGCGGGTTTGCGCCGCCAGCGCCAGGCCGGTCAGGCCCGAGGTGGCAATTTGTAGCTCAAAGTTGGGCTGCAGCGCCATGCCCAGCATCAACAAATTGGCCGGGGTGTCGTCAATGGCCAGAATCAAAGGTTTTTGCTCGCTCATGGGGGTGCTTGTGCTCCTTTGTCGTTTTTGTCTGCGATCACCTGCTGCAAGCGCGCCAGCGCCAGATCGAACTTGACCACCTGGAGCCACTCGTTCACTTCGTCCACACCAACCGCAAGCCGGGTGCCAATGACGATCTGCTGCAGGTCTTTGACCCGGGCCAGCGCGCTGAACTTGTTTTGGGCCAGCAGGGGCAGGAGCTCGGCCACTGCGGCATCAAATTGCGCTTCGTCAAATGGCTTCGGTGAAATTGCTTGTGGTGCAGTAGCTTGTGGTGCGCCAAGCGATGCATCAACCGGTGCTTGTGGCAGCCACTGGGCCAGCGCACGCTTGAGGGCATCTGCAACGATGGGTTTGGGCAAGAAATCATCCATGCCAATCGCCAGGCACTGTTTGCGGTCTTCCTCAAAGGCGTCTGCGGTCAAGGCAATGATGGGCCAGCGCGGGTGGGCATGCTCAACCTCCCATTGGCGAATTTTCTGGGTGGCGGCATAGCCGTCGAGTACCGGCATGTGCAGGTCCATCAGAATCAGGTCAGGGCGCGCGCCACGGGCGATGGCATCTACCGCTTGCTGGCCATTGTTGACAACGGTGTGGCTAAGCCCGAGCTGGGTCAGCATGGCAGCCACCACTTTGCAATTGATCAGGTTGTCTTCGGCCACCAGCACATGGCCAGATAACATGGTCCAGCTTTGTGCTGCGGCCTGGTCAGCCCTTGCCAGCACCAGCAGGTTGCTTTGCTGTTCGGTACTCAGGCGCGTAACCCTGATGCGAAACCAGAACCGTGAGCCCTGACCCGGCGCGCTGTCAACGCCTACCTCGCCGCCCATGGCGCGGGCCAGATTATTGACAATGGACAGCCCCAGCCCGGAGCCACCAAATTCGCGGGTGGTGGAGCTGTCGGCCTGCGAGAACGGCTTGAACAGCAGATCACGCTTGTCGGCGGCAACGCCGACGCCGGTATCGGTTACAGAAAACTCCAGCATGGCCGTGGTGGCGTCGTGCGACAGTTCAAGGGCGTTGATGTGAATCTGCCCTTGCCGGGTAAATTTGACGGCGTTGCCGACCAGGTTGGACAGCATTTGGCGCAGCCGGTAAGCATCAGACTGGTACACCGCATCAAGCGGGCCTTGCCATTGGCAGTCAAGTTGCAGGTTTTTGGCTTGGGCCGCACCCACAAACAGCGACTGGATTTCAGAGACGAGCTGCGCCGGATGAAACACACGCGACTCGGCCTGGAACTTGCCCGCCTCAATCTTGGACAGGTCAAGAATGTCGTTGAGCAGGGTTAACAAGGTCTGCCCGCTGCTCAGAATGACGCGGGCATAGTCACGCTGCTCGCGCTCCGTGACCTTGGGCATCAAGAGCAGTTGCGCCATGCCCAAAATGCCGTTCATGGGTGTGCGGATTTCATGCGACATGGTGGCCAGGAAACGGCTCTTGGCCAAGTTGGCCGCCTCTGCATTGGCCTTGGCGTGCTGTAGCTCTTCGTTTACTTTACGCTGTGTTTGCAACGCCGTTAAATGGTTGTTGTAGCCATGCACCAGTTGAAATATCTCGTCGAATACCGGGCCGGTAGGCAGAGGTTGGTGGACTGCTTCTGGGTCTTTTTCGATGATCCGAAAACCGTCTGATACGGCCCGAATCGGCTTGACCACGTTTTTGGCAAAGTACCAGGTCAGCACCAACAAGCTCAGCAGAGAAAGCACCATCAATCCAAGGGTAATAAACGCCAACTCGTTGATTTTTTCAGTCAGCGGCGCGCGTGGTGCAATACTGACCAGCACGCCTTGGGTTTGCTTGGCGTGTTCCACGTTCATCAATACTTCCTGCCCGTCAAGCACCAGCCTTGGCACGGGTGGTGTGGCGCGCACCAGCGCCAGCAGCCCGGGCGTGAGCGGCTGGCCAAAGCGCAGCGGGTCAGAGTGCAGTTCGATGCGGCCCTGTGCGTCAATCTGCATCACCTGTGTGCCGGGTGCCAGCGCCACACCCGCCAGAAACTGCTGCATGATCTCGTTATTGAGGAGGATCACCAGCACACCGACCACTTCAGCCTTGCCAGTTTTGGGCGACTGGTGGTGGATGGCCCGCACCACGCTGATGGCCTTGCGCTGCGCACTGTTCTGGTTCAGGTTGTCATCAATGCCGCGCCATAAGGTGGGTACACGGGCGTCCAGCGCCTCGCGCAGCAGCCCCACCGCCACGGCGCGTTGCACCAGGCTGAAGTCGAGCGTTTGACCCGCCTGAAAATGGGCCCCATCGGTGGAAATAATATGAATCGAGTCAAGCCCCTTGACGCGCACATAATTGTTCAGGATATAGCCCATTTGTGCGCGCACGGCCAGGGCGTCAAACGTGCTTTCAAGGGTATGGTCGGCGTTCTCAAGCGCCAGTCCAATGGCTGGATTGCCCGCAATATTGGCGGCCAGGTCTTCAATCTGAACTTGATAAAGGCGCAGATACGACGCAAGACTGGACAGCAGCCGGGCGTTGTCTTGCTCGGCCTGATCAATCACGATGTTTCTGGATATCTCAAAGGCCGCACCGCCAAGCAAGATCAGCGGCAAGATACCCGCGCCCAGCAGGTAGCTGAGCATCTTGGCTGCAATGTTTGAGCGCCACTTCATGCTGGGCTTCTTGACGCGGTTCAAAGGGCGGTGGCTTGGGTGATCAGGCGGGTATCGATCAGCGTGACCTCGGGCACCACATCGCCCTGAATCAGCCGGTTTGCCAGCGCGATGCCCTGGTAGCCTTGCTCAGCGGCCTGTTGGTCAATGGTGGCGGCTATTGTGCCGGCCTTGATCTCGATGATGGCCTCGCGCAAGGCATCAAAACCGGCCAGCTTGACTTGCGTTTTGCCGCTTTCTTGAAGGTATTTGGCGGCGCCAATGGCCATCATGTCGTTGGCGGCAAACAGCAGCTTGATGTCAGGAAACTTTTCAAACATCGCTTTGGTAGCGGCATAGCCTTCGTCAATTTTCCAATTGGCGGACTCGGAAGCCACGATGGTGATGTGCTGGTTTTCCAGCAACGCCCGAGTCGCACCGCGCGCGCGTTGCTGCGCGTTGTCGGCACTGCGGATGCCCTCCAGCATGCCCGCCTGGGTTGGGGTGACAATGCCTTCGGCCAGGAATTTGCCTGCCTTGTAGGCACCGGCCTCGTTGTCAACACTGACGAACGCAATGGGTTTTAGACCCGCCTGGGCCACTGCCGCCTGGTCCAGCCGGTTGTCAATGTTGACCACCTTGATACCGGCATCGATGGCTTTTTTGAGGGCGGCCACCAGGCGCTGCGAATCGCCAGGGGCAATCACAATGGCCGCCACCTTGTCGGCAACCAGGTCGTCAACCAACTGAATTTGTTGCTCGATCGAGGTCTCTTGGGCTGCGGTCTTGACCTTGAGGGTAAGCCCGAAGTCTTTTTCGGCGCGGCGCGCGCCTTTTTCCATTTCGACAAAAAACGGGTTGGTCAGTGTTTTCATGACCAACCCGATTTCTTTTTTGGCCACTGGCGGCGCCACTGGGGCTGGCGCTTGGGCCGGGGTGGTGACGCTGGGGCCGCTGGACTGGCCACAAGCCAGCAAACCCATGGCCATGACAAACGCAGGCAAAAAACGCAAAAGCAGCATGAAACTTCCTTAAATCAATGAACGAACTCAATAATTCTCGCTTCATCGCGCATTCACGCAAATCTTGGAGCGGTTAAATGTTTTAAACATTTAAAGCGATCCGGGGAGTACCCATTGCCTGAAACACACGTTGAAATTGCCCTGCTTTTGCTAAATGAGTTCTCGTGGCCATGGACTTGAGCAGTGGACCACTGCGTGATGCACTCAAATCTGCCTTGCTTCAGGCCGATAACCCTATCAGCAACATAGGAAATGTGATCCAGCAGCAGCACACAAAGTGAGCATAATCGCTGCCCCGTGAGACCGGGATGCAGTGCAGTGCAGTGCAGTGCAGATCAGCGCTCACCAAGCACCTGATGCGCACATAAACATTTTTATAAATTCATCCTGGTATGTTGGAGACACAATGAATATTCATTTCCGCGATTGGCCGGTTGCGCTCAAACTCAATTTGGTGTTGCTGCTTGCCGGCACCACGCTCTTTGGGGTCATGACGTTTTTTGTCAGCCAGCGTGTCAGCGCAGCACTGGAAAAAGACAGCCTTGGCAATCTTGCGCGAATTACCCGCATGACCATTGACATGGCAGATGCCTACAAGCGTGCGCTGGAAAATGACATCAATCGGCTCGCTGACGTGTTCGCTGGCAACTTCAAAGGAGACTTCGTTCTCGACGAAACAATGTCGCCCGGCATCGGCAGCACAGACATGCCGGTGTTGCGCAACGGCGCGACAACGCTCAATTTCGATTTTGGCATCGTGGACCGGTACACCGCCCTGACCGGTGCAGTGGCGACCGTTTTTGCTTTGGATGGCGACGACTTCGTGCGCATCACGACTTCACTCAAGAAGGAAAACGGCGAGCGTGCGGTGGGTACGACGCTGGGCAAAACTCACCCCGGCTACGCCAAGCTGACCGCTGGCTTGACCTACCTGGGCAAGGCCACGCTGCTCGGCCGCGACTACATGACCAAGTACACGCCCATCAAGAGTGCCAGCGGCAAGGTGATTGGCATCCTCTTCATCGGTATCGACTTTACCGATGGTCTCAAGGCGCTCAAGGAAAAAATTCGCGGCGTCAAGGTGGGTAACACGGGTTACGTTTACGTGCTCGACGCCACACCAGGCACGGACCTGGGAAACCTGGTGGTGCACCCAAGCATTGAAGGTCAAAGCCTGCTTAACGCCAAAGACAGCGATGGTGAAGAATTTATCAAGAACATGCTGGAGAAAAAGTCCGGGGTGGTCAAATATCCGTGGAAGAACCCGGGCGACACTGCGGCGCGCGACAAGATTGTTGCCTTTGACTACTACCCTGGCTGGAACTGGGTTGTCGCCACTGGTAGTTATCTGGACGAATTCACTGCGCTCAGCACCGAGGTGCGCAACACCCTGATTGGCGCCGTGACCGTGGCTGTGCTGATCCTGTTGGGGCTGTGTTTCGTCGGCATTCGCAATTGGGTCACCCTGCCCTTGCGACGCATGTTGACAGCTGCAAACCGCCTCGCTCAAGGCGACCTGACGGTGCGCATTGACCGGGTATCCGCAGATGAACCCGGCCAGGTTTTGCAGGCGATGCAAAACCTGGTCAGCAAGCTTTCTGCGGTAGTCGATGATGTCAACAGTGGAGCCAACAGCCTGGCCAGCGCCTCGGAAGAAATCAACGCCACGGCGCAATCGCTCTCGCAAGCCGCCAGCGAACAAGCCGCGAGCGTTGAAGAAACCAGTGCCTCAATCGAACAAATGGCGTCTTCAATTGCCCAAAACAACGATAACGCCACGCTCACTGAAGGCATCGCCAGCACCGCAGCCAAAGAAGCTGCTGAAGGCGGTGAATCGGTCAGCGCGACCGCAGCAGCGATGAAGCAAATTGCCAAGAAGATCGGCATCATCGACGATATTGCAGCGCAAACCAACCTGCTGGCGCTCAATGCGGCTATTGAAGCCGCGCGCGCCGGTGCGCACGGCAAAGGCTTTGCGGTGGTGGCGGCAGAGGTGCGCAAACTCGCCGAACGCAGTCAGGTGGCAGCCCAAGAGATTGGTGAAGTTGCCACCAACAGTGTCGAGTTGGCCGAGAAAGCTGGCAATCTCCTGAGCTCCATCGTGCCAAACATTCGTAAGACTTCGGATTTGGTGCAGGAAATCACGGTGGCATCGAGCGAACAGTCGAGCGGCGCCGGACAGATCAACGCGGCCATGAGCCAGTTAAGCCAAGCCACGCAACAAAACGCGTCGAGTTCCGAACAGTTGGCCGCCACAGCTGAAGAAATGAGCAGCCAGGCTGAGCAGTTGCAGCAAAGCATGGCGTTCTTCAAGCTTGCTTAGGCGCCTGACGCACATCGCAAGACGCCACGCAGTCCAGAGCCAGTGACAGCTAATTCAAGGGATTTTCTTCAGTGGGTACAGGCACAGCTTCATCCGGAATTTTTGGGGTGTCAGACGCATGGTCTTCCATCGGTGTCTTCTTTTCCGGCTGCGGCGTCTTGTCCGCGCCAGGCGCGACATCTTCGCCGTGGTGTTGCTTCTCTTGCTGTACTTTCTTGTCGTGGGCAATGTTGCGTGGGTCAGTCATGATTGACACGCGTACCCCCGGCAAAGTAAAACTGCTACGGTCTCCCCAGCAAAGCCGGGGGATTACCTGTTTTATTTAGGGGGCCGGATCTCAGGCAAAGTTGGCTTCAGCAAAGCGCCAGTTCACCAGGTTGCTCAAGAAGGTTTCAACATACTTGGGGCGCGCATTACGGTAATCAATGTAATAGGCGTGCTCCCAAACGTCCACCGTCAGCAGGGCTTTGTCGCCAGTGGTCAAGGGGGTGCCCGCAGCGCCCATGTTGACGATATCAACCGAGCTGTCAGCCTTTTTCACCAGCCAGGTCCAGCCGGAGCCGAAGTTGCCCACGGCGCTCTTGACAAACGCTTCCTTGAACGCGGCGTATGAGCCCCACTTGGCGTTGATGGCGTCTGCCAGGGCGCCGGTGGGCTCACCGCCGCCATGGGGGGTCAGGCAGTTCCAGAAAAAGGTGTGGTTCCAGACTTGGGCGGAATTGTTGTAAATGCCTCCGCTGGATTTTTTGACGATGGACTCGAGGTCCATGCTTTCGAACTCAGTGCCTTTTTGCAGGTTGTTGAGGTTCGCCACATAAGCGCTGTGATGCTTGCCATAGTGGTATTCCAGCGTCTCCTGTGAGTAGTGGGGTGCCAGGGCATCCATCGCAAAAGGCAGGGCGGGCAAAGTATGTTCCATGTGATCCTCTGTATTGAGTTGAAAAAGAAATTGTAAAAAATTTCAGGTGGCAGCTTACACCACTCGCATATCAACCGTGCCATCAACAAGGGTAGCCATAACAGCCTGGCCCGGCGCAGTCTGTTGGCAACTGGCAATGGTCTTACCCTGCTCGTCGGACAACATGGCATAGCCCCGCGCCAGTACCAGGTGCGGGTCGAGCAGGTTCAGGCGCAGAGACGCGCGCTCCAGGCGCTGAGCCTGTTGTTGCCAGGCGCGCTGAACGGCGGTGGGCAACTGGCTTGCCAGGCGCTGCTGGTGCTGCTCTTTTTGTTGCAAAAAATGCCTGGCTGCGCTTTGCAGGCCATGGGCGCTGGCCGCCAGCCGCAGGCGCTGGGCCGCCATGCGTTCGGACGGTCGCCCCAGGTGCGCCACAGTCTGATCCAGTCGCTGACCCTGGCGATCAAGCTGGCGCAGCACGACGTCGCTAAGGCGGCGTTGGGCTTGGTCCAGCGCGCCCAGCCAGGCCTGGCGCGGCTGTGCCACCAGTTCGGCTGCAGCGGTGGGCGTGGGTGCGCGCAGGTCTGCACAAAAGTCGGCAATGGTGAAGTCGGTCTCGTGGCCAACGCCGCAAATGATGGGCACCGGGCTTTGCACCATCAGCCGGGCCAACGCTTCGTCGTTGAAGGCCCACAGGTCTTCCAGCGCGCCGCCGCCGCGCACCAGCAGAATCACATCGATCGGCTGGGTCTTGAGTTGGTACAAGGCCGACAGCGCAGCCCGCAACTCGGCCGGCGCGTTAACGCCCTGCACCGAGGCAGGGGCCAACACCACCGGAATGTGCGGCACGCGCCGCTGCAGCGCGGTCACCACATCATGCAAAGCCGCCGCACCGAGCGAGGTCACCAGGCCGATGGCGCGCGGCATGACGGGCAAGGCCCGTTTGCGGCTGGCGTCAAACAGCCCTTGCGCTTCCAGCTTGGCCTTGAGTTTGAGAAATTCCTCGAACAAACTGCCCTGGCCGGCGCGGCGCATGCCTTCGATGATCAATTGCAAATCGCCACGCGGCTCGTAAACGCCCAGGCGCCCTTGTACCTCGACCAGTTCACCATCACGCGGTGCAAAGTCAAGCCCGCTGGCCGCGCGCTTGAACATGGCGCAGCGCAGTTGTCCAGAGGTATCTTTCAGCGAGAAATAGCAATGGCCGCTGGCGGCGCGCGAAAACCCCGACAACTCCCCGCGCACCGTCACCGGGTTGAAGCGGGCCTGTAGCGCATCGGCGATGGCGCGGCACAGCGCACCCACAGTCCAAATCGCACCGGCAGCAGACTGCAAAGACGGCTCAGCCATCATGCAAAGGCACCTAACGCTAGCAACACGATAGTGAATTGCCCACAATTTGGCGCGAGGATCATAAAACCAAAAACGCTAGCAGCAGTATGAGACTTTTCGTTGAACATCATTGATTTAATTGAGTTTTTTCTTCTTAATTTGTAATCAAGGTGTTACAAATTATGACAAGATTCATCCGAAGATAGATATTGGGGCAATTACTCACAAAGTTATCCACAGAAAAAGCTAGCACTGCGCAAAGTACAGGCGCTCGCCTTGAAAGACACAAATGTTATAGCTTTGGCAAAACTTCAGTTACGGCATAGGTCGCAATGTCCATCAGTTTGGCATGGCGCGGGTCGGTGTTGGACAGCAGCGTTGCCACCTGAACATAGGAGTTGGCAACAAACACTTTGCCTTCGGGCGCATCGCGCTCCACGCCGTAGCGGATGTTCGTGCGTTCGGTGACCGACATTTTACTGATCAGCCCCTTGGTAGCCCAAATCTTGCCAAAGCGCGCCAGTTCAGACAAACGGCCACAGATATTGATGGTTTCACCCAGCACCACCAACTCAAAGTTGGTGTTGGTCCTGAAGGTGCCGAGCCATTCTTCGCCCTCGCTCAGGCCGATGTTCATGTACAAAGGATTGGTCCAGCCCTTGCGCACCATCCATTCGTGGCTGATGTTCTTCATGGTCTCCCGCACCTTGTTGGCGCACAGCACAGCGTTCATCAGGTAATTGCGATCGGGCTGCGGGAAAAAGTAATAAACCATGCCGTCGCCCGTGTGTTTGCCGTAGGCGCCGTAATACTCCCGGAAGATCGGGTCCAGCGTGGACCAAATCTGGTTGATCAATTGAAAATAGTCTTCGGGCGGTAGCTCGGAACAAATGCGCACCGAATTTTGCAGGTCGGCGACCATCACGGCCAGCGGCGTCAGCACCGGCAGGCGCTGGCTGAGCAAGGCACGAATGAACGAGTCGCGCCGCGACACACAGTTGAGCAACTCACTGACGTCGTGCTTTTCTGGCACATAGACAATCAACACGCCTTCGCGAAAGCTCAGGGCAACCACCTGGCAGGGGCCGATTTCAGGATCAGGATGGACCAGGCTGACAATGTGCTGGATGCGGTTTTCGGGCTCCGGACACTGGTCGTAACAATTCATCAGCCATTGCCGCTGCACATCAGCCAGGTTGCCCAGATTCTGGTTGAAGGTTTGGCGCGGCAAACGGCTCTTGATAGGCCCCAAATGGGCATTGAACAAACTGGCCTGCTCCTGCTGCGGTAAAGTTGCCGCCCATTCGAGCAGGGTAGGCACGATAGAACGGTCGTTAGCCCGTTCCGGAATCGGGTTGTCGGCAAAGAACTCCTTTTGCGCCAGCGCGTTGAGCCAGATCAACTGAAACTCGAAGTTGACCATGTAGGCGGGATACGGAATATTTTCGACCGAAACCTGAACCGATTCGCTGCGCTGAACGGCGACTGGCTCTACGCGCTTTTCAAAAAAAGAGGTCCCGGCAGCGGGCATGGGCTCGGCGCTTAGGGTTGGCGATGGCAATGGCGCAATCACTGGTGCCGGGGCAGTAGCGCGTTCGGCTTCGGATCGCCTGATTTTGACCGAGTCGGCCTGACCGACCAGTTGCCGCTTGATGTCGTCCATGCTGGCACCATTGCGCTTGAGTTCCTGAATTCGCCCGATACGTTCCAGCGCCCACGCCGGAAAGTAGCCCAGGGTGGTGGGCGCCTCGCCCGGCGCGGCCGCTTGCCGACGCACTTCCGGCCGGGGCAGGAGCCCGACGGCAATGTAATTATTGAGGGTGGCACGCGAAATGCCGGCACCTTCAAGCAATGCGACGCTGGTTAACATGAAACTATCCACTGCTTTCTTTGTTAGACACTTGAACTATATAGATACACAATTGGATTGCAAGTGTCCAAGTGATGAAAGTGGGGCGCTGTACCAGGGGTGTTGCTTTATGGCATCAGTGCTTCAGTGAATTCAGTTGCCTAATTAAACGTCGGCAGACTGGCGGCTTCACGGCTCTGGCTGCACGCACGCCGCAGCAAGTGCATGCAAAGGGCCCGCAAAGCTGAGTCAGGAATCTTGCCAGATCACCCGGCGGCCCGAGCTTTCCCAAAGCTCGTAATTGGCTGAATAGGCGTCTTCGATGCTGTTGCGTTTGACCTTGAAGGTGGGTGTGACGATGTCGTTCTCAACTGTCCAAGCCATGCTGGCGACCACCAGGCACTTGAGCTGTTCGTGTGGGTCCAGGGTTTCATTGATGGTTTTCAGGTGCTGCGCCAAAGACAGTTCGAGCTCTGAGCGCTTGGCCGGGTCGGCGGCGCTTGCCAGGGATTCGGCGTTAAGCATCACAATGCCCAATGGCTGGCCCATGTTAGCGCCGGTCACCACACAGGCTTCCACCGCGTCGTGCATCACCAGTTTGTCTTCGATGGGTGCCGGCGCCACGTATTTGCCCTTGCTGGTCTTGAACAAGTCCTTGACGCGCCCGGTGATGTGCAGGCAGCCTTGCGCGTCAATCTGGCCCTTGTCGCCGGTATGCAGCCAGCCGTCTTCGGTGAAGGCTTTGCGGGTCAACTCAGGCTCTTTGTAGTAGCCCTGCATCAGCGCCGGGTTGCGCATCTGGATCTCGCCGCTTGCAGCATCGATGCGAATGTCAACGCCCGGGTAGACCGGCCCCACCGAGCCTTCCTGGTTTTGCCCTGGCAGCGTCAGGTTTGAGACGGCCAGGTTTTCAGTCATGCCGTAGCCTTCGTTGATGGGCAGACCCAGTTTGCGGTACCAAGCCAGCAACGGCACCGGCATGGGCGCCGCGCCCCCGGCGGCAAAACGGCACTGGTCCAGCCCCAGTGCCTTATGCACTTTGCGCTGCACCAGGCCGCCAATGAGCGGAATCGACAACAGCAGGCTGAGCTTGGCCGACGGCATCTTGTGGTGCACCCCATGCTGAAACTTGACCCAAAGCCGCGGCACCGAAAAGAAAATGGTGGGGTGCGCACGCTGCAAGTCGGTGGTGAAGGTGTCGAGCGATTCGGCAAAAAACACATGCATGCCGGTGTAAAGCCAGCCATGCTCCACCAGCACACGCTCGACCACATGGGCCAGCGGCAGGTAGGACAGCATGCGGTCTTGCTGCGTCATGCCCACGGCGGCAGCACCGGTGGCAATGGCCCAGGCGAAATTGCCAAAGCTGTGCATCACGCCCTTGGGCTTGCCGGTGGTACCCGAGGTGTAGATCAGGGTGGCGAGCTCATCGGCAGCGCGAACCACTTCACCCTGCATGGGTTCGTTGCGGGCGACGATGACGTCCCAGTCTTCGAACCGTTTGAGCGCGTCCGGCGGCGACAGTGGGTAGCTGATGCAAGGCAGGTCCGCGGGCACGCCCGGCTTCATCAACTCCCAGTCGTCGAGCTTGCCAATGAAACAAGCCCGCGCTTCGCTGTGCGTCAAAATCTGCTTGACGGTGTCATGCCCCAGCGTGGGATACAGCGGCACCGACACATAGCCAGCCATCCAGATCGCCAGGTCACTCATCAGCCACCAGGCACAGTTTTTCGACAAAATGGCTACCTTGGCGCCGGGCTCCCAACCTTGGGCTTTGAGGTGAGTCGCCATGCGGCGCACCTGGTCGCCCACTTGCGCCCAAGTCAAGTCTTGAATAAGACCGCCGCCCATTGGCTGGGTCAGGGCAATGCGGTCCGCCGCGGTTTTTTCCCAAAAATACAGTCGCTGTAAAGCCAGTTGGTCAGAGGTCACAGTATTCATTGAACTTGTCTCCATCAATGGTGAAAGTCATGCCCGCTGCGGGTGTTGGCTGGCCAGTATACGGACAGCGCAAATGCTTGTGAACCCGAAAAGCCATAACCAAATCAGGAAACTGAAAAACCATCAACCCTTACGTGAAATTTATCAAGAAGTTGCCACCATTTCGGACCGCTGGCAAACACATTACCAGCGGCAACACGTTACGCCCAACTATTTTGAAGCTTGGGGCTTATGCATGTCAGCAGTTTGGCGAAAGTTACGGATGGTGGTCTCAAAGTTTGCGACCGACCGCGCATCCAAGCCAACCTGCTGTTGCGCAATATGCTCGTCAAGCATGAGTTCAAAGCGCTGTTGATTGAAAGGATTGTCCCGAAGCAAGGGGGTCAACAAGGTATGAATAACCGCTTCCTGCGCCTTGATGGTGCCTTGCATATTGGTGATCAGCACATCCATGGCAGCACGAAATTCTTCTATCTGGTCCGCTGTGGTCTCCACGGCAACCACCAATGCATTCCTTAAATATTCGACTTCTTGGTTCAATTCTTCATTTGTCATGTGAGCTCGCGAGTATGGTTTTGAAGCCCGCATTGTCTGACGCTACGACCGATACGGCAAGCGCTTAAAGCCCTTGACGCTGTGATCACGGCACACATCCACCGCCATGCTGATGCCCTCGTTTCCAAGCGCGATGATGAACGCACCACCTACTTGATGCTCTAGACATGTCCAACTTGGCCAAACAAATTCGCGAAGCACTGTCCATGTTTGCGCGCAATGGCACAGAGCCGGCTTTGATTGGCGGTTTGGCTGTGGTAGCGCACCAGGTGGTGCGTGCCACCAAAGATGTGGACTTTTTAGTAGCCGCCGAAGCCTCAGACAAAATCCACAGTGCGCTGCTAGATTTAGGCTACCAGTGTCTGTACCGCAGCCAAGACGCAGCCAACTATGCGTGGCGCAGAAGGTCTGGATTTGCTCTACGCGCATCGCCCCCTTGCTCGCCGCCTATTGGCACAAGCATTGGTGCGCGACCAGCCTATGCGGGGAGATCACTGGCGGCTGTGATTGCCCGAGGGCTTGAGAGACACCAGCCAAGACAAAAGCCCGACCAGTTTCCCGGTCGGGCTTTTTGTTGGCACAGCGACAACAGGCGTTTGCTACCAGTTCACTTCCTCTGCGGCGGCAAGTCCGTGCAACTGCCATGCGCCACTTCGGCCGCCATGCCAATGCTTTCGCCCAGCGTGGGGTGCGGGTGAATGGTTTTGCCGATGTCGATGGCATCAGCACCCATTTCAATCGCCAGCGCCACCTCGCCGATCATGTCGCCCGCATGGGTGCCGACCATGCCGCCGCCCAGGATTTTTCCGTGGCCATGCGCTTCGGGACTGTCATCAAACAACAGTTTGGTGACGCCTTCGTCGCGGCCATTGGCGATGGCGCGGCCTGAGGCGTTCCAGGGGAACAGACCTTTTTTGACCTTGATGCCTTGGGCCTTGGCCTGGTCTTCGGTCAGGCCAACCCAGGCCACTTCGGGGTCGGTGTAGGCCACGCTCGGGATCACGCGGGCGTTGAAGGCGGCGGATGCCAGTTCCTTATTCCCAAGCAGTTCACCCGCAATGACTTCGGCAGCCACGTGAGATTCATGAACTGCTTTGTGCGCCAGCATAGGCTGGCCGACGATGTCACCGATGGCGAAGATGTGCGGCACATTGGTGCGCATCTGGATATCGACGTTGATAAAACCTCGGTCTGTGACGGCGACACCGGCCTTGTCCGCGGCTATTTTCTTGCCGTTGGGCGTGCGGCCAACCGCTTGCAGCACCAGGTCGTACACCTGCGGTGCAGGCGCTGTACCGCCCTCCTCTGCGGGCGCAAACGTCACCTCGATACCCTCGGGTGTAGCCTTGGCGCCCACCGTCTTAGTCTTGAGCATGATGTTGTCAAAGCGCGGCGCGTTCATTTTTTGCCAGATTTTGACCAGGTCGCGGTCGGCGCCCTGCATCAGGCCGTCGAGCATTTCGACCACATCCAGGCGCGCACCTAGCGTGCTATAGACCGTGCCCATTTCCAGGCCGATGATGCCGCCGCCCAAAATCAGCATGCGTTTGGGCACGGCTTTGAGTGCGAGCGCGCCGGTCGAGTCCACCACGCGCGGGTCGTTGGGCATGAAAGGCAGGCGCACCGCTTGGCTGCCGGCGGCGATGATGCATTTTTTGAAGGCGATGGTTTGCGACTTGCCGGTTTTTTCTTGGCCAGTGCCGCTGGTTTCTTCCACTGTGACATGGTTAGGCCCGACAAACGCGCCGTAGCCACGTACGATCGTGACCTTGCGCATTTTGGCCATGGCTCCCAGGCCACCAGTGAGCTTGCTGATCACTTTTTCTTTGTGGCCACGCAGCATGTCCACATTGACCACCGGCTTACCAAAATCGACACCCAGCGCGCCCAGATGGCTCACTTCGTCTATGACGCTGGCCACATGCAACAGCGCTTTGCTGGGGATGCAGCCCACGTTCAGGCAAACGCCGCCGAGTTGGGCGTAACGTTCCACCAGAACGACCTTGACACCGAGGTCGGCCGCGCGAAATGCTGCCGAATAGCCACCGGGGCCGCCGCCGAGCACCAGCAGGTCGCAGTCAAGGTCGGCCGTGCCGGCATAACTGGCAGCGACGGGCGCGTTGACAGGTGCAGCGGCGGACACTGCGGCCTGGGGCGCAGCGGGCGCGGCGGCAGCGGGTGCCGTAGCGGCCTGGGCTGCTGGCGCAGCAGCCGCGTCAGAAGATTCCAGCACCAGCAACAAGGAGCCTTCGCTCACCTTGTCGCCCAGTGCCACTTTGAGTTCTTTCACCACACCGGCGTGGCTACAGGGTATTTCCATGGACGCCTTGTCAGACTCCACGGTGATCAGGCTTTGCTCGGCCTTGACCGTGTCGCCGGGTTTGACCAGCAGTTCGATCACTGCCACGTCCGAGAAGTCGCCAATGTCGGGGACTTTGATGTCGATGAGTGCCATATCTAATTCCTAATTGATTGAAAGCGATTTGATTTCGTCATAGCTAGCGCGAAGCGACGCGGCGCTTCGATGTCTGTGAACACGCCCGTCATTGCGAACGTAGTGAAGCAATCCATGAATTCTGAATACATGGACTGCCGCGCTACCCTCGCAGTGACGAGGCATCTGTTCATAATGCGCGTACGGTATCGGGCCGGATTCGGGGAGCTCGCAATGACGAAAATGATCAGAGCAATACGCGGCGGAAGTCGCCCAGTATTTGGCCCAAATAGACGTTAAAGCGCGCCGCAGCAGCGCCGTCGATCACGCGGTGGTCCCAGGTCAGGCTCAGTGGCAACATCAGGCGCGGCTGGAAGGCCTTGCCGTCCCACACCGGCTCGGTGGTGGAGCGGCAGACACCCAGAATGGCGACTTCGGGCGCGTTGATGATGGGCGTGAAGTAACGCCCGCCGATGCCACCCAGTGACGAAATGGTGAAGCTGGCACCGGTCATCTCGGCCGGGCCCAACTTGCCGTCGCGCGCTTTTTTGGCCAACTCGCCCATTTCGGTGCTGATCTGGTAGATGCCTTTTTTGTCGGCATCTTTAATCACCGGCACCATCAGGCCGTTGGGTGTGTCAGCGGCAAAACCGATGTGAAAGTACTGCTTGTAGATCAGCGCGTCGCCGTCCAGGCTGCTGTTGAACTCGGGGTATTTCTTGAGTGCTGCCACGCAGGCCTTGATCAGGAACGCGAGCATGGTGACCTTGACGCCCGACTTCTCGTTTTCCTTGTTGGTGGAGACGCGGAAGGCTTCGAGGTCGGTGATGTCGCAGTCGTCGTGGTTGGTGACGGCCGGAATCATGATGGCGTTGCGCAACAGGTTGGCGCCGCTGATCTTCTTGATGCGACTCAACTCCTTGCGCTCTACGGGTCCGAACTTGGCAAAGTCCACCTTGGGCCACGGGATCAGGCCCAGACCGGCGCCGTCGTTACTGCCAGTACCAGCGCTCTTGGCTTGCGCCTGCGCCGCCAGGGTTTGCACCGCACCGCTCATGACCGATCGGGTGAAGGACTGCACGTCGTCATCGGTGATGCGGCCCTTGAGGCCGGTACCCTTGACTTCGCTCAAAGGCACGCCGAGTTCGCGGGCGAACTTGCGCACTGACGGTGACGCATGGGGCAGACCCAGCGCCGGTGTGGCGGTGGGAACGTGGGCCGGTGCGGCTGCCACGCTGACACTTGCCGCAGCTTGCGCTGGTGCCGCTGCAGCAGGTGCTGACGTTGCCGGGGCAGGTGCTGCGGCAGCTGAAGCTGCGGGTGCAGCGGCAGAAGCAGCTGAAGCGACAGATCCTTCCAGAATCGCCAGCAGGTCGCCAATATTGACCTTGTCGCCGAGCTTGACCTTGAGTTCCTTGATGACGCCAGCGGCGCTCGACGGGATTTCCATTGAGGCTTTGTCGGACTCCACCGTGATCAGGCTTTGCTCGAGCTTGATCGTGTCACCCACCTTCACCATGACCTCGATCACGGCCACATCCTTGAAGTCGCCAATGTCGGGCACGTGCACTTCGATCGGGCCAGTGGCAGCGGCAGGCGCTGCTTGAGCGGCAGCGGGTGCCGCTTCGGCGGGCGCATCGGCAACGGGTGCAGCGGCTGCGGCAGCGGGCTCAGCCGCGTCACCGGCCACTTCGAGCATCAGCACCAGCGAGCCTTCACTCACCTTGTCGCCCAGCGCGACCTTGAGCTCCTTGACCACACCCGAATGGCTGGACGGGATTTCCATCGAAGCCTTGTCGGACTCGACTGTCAGCAGACTTTGCTCCGCCTTGATGGTGTCACCGGGTTTGACCAGCAGTTCGATCACTGCCACATCGGAAAAGTCGCCAATGTCGGGGACCTTGATTTCTATGATTGACATTTTTTGTCTCCGGATTCAATTGGGGTTATGCGTACAGCGGGTTCACTTTATCGGTATTGATACCGTACTTGACAATGGCCTCAGCCACTTTGCTCACTGGCAATGTGCCGTCTTCGCTCAGCGCCTTGAGGGCGGCCACCACGATGAAGTGGCGGTTGATCTCGAAGTGCTCACGCAGTTTGAAACGGAAGTCGCTGCGACCAAAACCGTCGGTGCCAAGCACTTTGTAGGTGCGGTCTTTCGGAATGAACGAGCGGATTTGCTCTGCGTAGGCTTTCATATAGTCAGTCGATGCCACCACCGGGCCGTCATGGCCGGCCAGTTGTTGCGCCACAAAGGGCACTTTGGCAGGTGCGGTCGGGTGCAGCAGGTTGTCGCGCTCGCAGGCCTGGCCGTCGCGGGCCAGTTCGTTGAAGCTTGGGCAACTCCACACGTCAGCGGTGACACCCCAATCGTCAGCCAGCAGTTTTTGCGCCGCGAAGCTTTCGCGCAAGATGGTGCCAGAGCCCAGCAACTGAACACGCGGACCGGTAGCGCCGTCGGCACCGGGTTGGCTCAGGTACATGCCCTTGATGATCTGCTCTTCGGTGCCGGGCGTCAGGCCAGGCATGGCGTAGTTTTCATTGAGCAGCGTGATGTAGTAATAGACGTTGTCCTGTTTCTCCACCATGCGTTTGAGGCCATGGTGCAGGATGACACCGACTTCATGGGCAAACGTGGGGTCATAGCTGACGCAGTTTGGAATGGTTGCAGCCAGAATGTGGCTGTGGCCGTCTTCATGCTGCAGGCCTTCGCCATTGAGCGTGGTGCGCCCCGAGGTGCCACCCAGCAAGAAGCCGCGCGCTTGCATGTCGCCAGCAGCCCAGGCCAGGTCGCCAATGCGCTGAAAGCCAAACATCGAGTAATAGACGTAAAACGGCACCATGATGCGGTTGCTGGTGGAATAGCTGGTGGCCGCAGCAATCCAACTGGCCATGCCACCGGCCTCGTTGATGCCTTCTTGCAGCACCTGGCCCTTGGCGTCTTCCTTGTAGTACATCACCTGGTCTTTGTCGACCGGGGTGTATTTCTGGCCATCGGGGTTGTAAATGCCGATCTGGCGGAACAGCCCTTCCATACCGAAGGTTCGGCCTTCATCAACCAGAATCGGCACCACACGGGGCCCAAGCGCCTGGTCGCGCAGCAACTGCGTCAAAAAGCGCACATAAGCCTGCGTGGTGGAGATTTCACGGCCCTCTGCGGTGGGCTCAATGACACTCTTGAACACGTCCAGCGCGGGCACGGTGAATTGCTCGTCGGCCTTGGTGCGGCGGTGCGGCAGATAACCGCCCAGTGCCTTGCGGCGCTCGTGCAGGTAGCGCATTTCCGGCGTGTCGTCGGCCGGCTTGTAGAACGGAATGTCGGCAATCTGGCTGTCCGGGATCGGGATGTTAAAACGATCGCGGAAGATTTTGATGTCGTCGTCCGTGAGTTTTTTGGTCTGATGCACGTTGTTCTTGGCCTCACCGCTCTTGCCCATGCCAAAACCCTTGACCGTCTTGATCAGCAACACGCTCGGCTGGCCGGTGTGGTTGACCGCCGCATGGTACGCGGCATAAACCTTTTGCGGGTCATGGCCGCCGCGGCGCAGTTGCCAGATGTCGTCATCGCTCATCTTGGACACCATCTCCAGCGTTTTCGAGTCACGGCCGAAGAAGTGCTTACGCACGTAGGCACCGTCGTTGGACTTGAAGGTCTGGTAGTCGCCGTCGAGTGTGTCCATCATGAGCTTGCGCAGCGCGCCGTCTTTGTCGCGCGCCAGCAGCGGGTCCCAGTTACTGCCCCAGAGCAGCTTGATCACGTTCCAGCCAGCACCACGGAAAGTGCCTTCGAGCTCCTGCACGATTTTGCCGTTGCCGCGCACCGGGCCGTCCAGACGCTGCAAATTGCAGTTGATGACAAACACCAGGTTGTCGAGCTTTTCGCGCGCTGCCAGACCAATGGCGCCCAGGGATTCGACCTCGTCCATTTCGCCGTCGCCGCAAAACACCCAGACCTTGCGGTTCTCGGTGTTGGCAATGCCACGGGCGTGCAGGTATTTAAGAAAGCGCGCCTGGTAAATCGCCATCAGCGGCCCTAAGCCCATGGAGACCGTGGGGAACTGCCAGAACTCGGGCATCAACTTGGGATGCGGGTAGCTTGACAAACCCTTGCCGCCGGTTTCCTGGCGGAAATGCAGCAACTGTTCTTCAGTCAAACGGCCTTCCATGTAGGCGCGGGCATAGACGCCGGGTGCCACATGGCCTTGAATGTAGAGGCAGTCACCGCCATGGTTTTCAGATTCAGCATGCCAGAAGTGATTGAAGCCAGCGCCGAACATGTGTGCCAGCGAGGCAAACGAGCCAATGTGGCCGCCCAGGTCGCCGCCATCTTCGGGATGGTGGCGGTTGGCCTTGACCACCATCGCCATGGCGTTCCAGCGCATGTAGGCGCGCAGGCGTTCTTCGATTTCGATGTTGCCGGGGCAACGTTCTTCCTGGTCTGGCTCCAGGGTGTTGACATAACCGGTGTTGGCTGAGAACGGCATGTCCAGGCTGTTTTGTCGGGCATGCTCCAGCAATTGCTCCAGCAGAAAGTGGGCGCGTTCAGGGCCTTCGCTTTCGATGACGGCGCTCAAGGCGTCCATCCACTCGCGGGTTTCTTGGGTATCGGCGTCTGGCGCGGTTTCGCCTACTCGGCTCTCGGGTATTACTGACATGCTTTGTCTCCTGTTTTAAAAAGCGTTCGAATAATAATGCAATTTGCTGCTGTCTGTTCGCATCAAATTTTTGCAAATACATTACAAAATTTCACATTGTGTTTATTACTTTTGTATTATGAAACTAAATTTAAGGTGTTGCACTACACTTCACTTATGCCCCCATCTCACCCAGTAGCCTTGCCCAATGCACTTCCAGCGAGTCCTTGGCGGCGCCTGAAAACCTGGTGGTCACTCCTGTCGCCTCAGCGTCAGGATCGCTTTGCTATGTTGGCGCCGCTGGCGGCCGTGGTGCTTTTTCTGGTGGCGATCCTGTCGGCTTTTTCTTACTTGCGGCTGGAAGAAATCTCGCGCGAGCGTGAGGCGGTCAACCGTGATGTCGAGTACACCCAGCAGCGCATGCGCCTGCGTCTGCTTGAACAACAGGAGCAGCTCGGCCGACTTGCGCGCGAGCTGGCGAGCCGCGAAATCAGCCGCATCGACTTCACGGCCCGGGCCGAGGGTCTTGTCAACCTGTACCCCGAACTGCAGGGCCTGACGTGGATCGACGAGCACCGCAAAGTGCTGATGGACTACCACGCCGCCAATTACTCAAGCTCACAGCAACAGGCTCGGGAAAAAGCTGTGGGCGCCGCTGAACCGGTTGACCACTTCGGCCTGGCCCGCGAGTTGCTGATTCCAATTTATTCCGCGCCTGTGGACCAGGGTGGCCTCCCCACCTCGCTGGATCTTTACCTGCCGCTGATCGAAGCAGCGCGCTTCAAGGGCGCCCTGCTGGCGCTCTACTCGGTGGATGCCATGTTCCGCTACGGCGTGCCCGACGAAATCAATGCCAAGTACGCCATGTCGCTGCACGACGCGCAGGGAAAACTGCTCGCCGGCACCACGGTGACCGAGGGCAAGTTCAAGCGCCATTTGCTGCCCTGGGCCAGCCCCGTCAACGCCTACGAAATGCCGGTTTCGCCCATCGGCAATGGTTTGACGGTCCGCGGCCAGGCTTACCGCACGTCACTGGGCGTGATCGGCAGTGCCCTGTTCTGGATGGTGATGGTGCTCAGTGCCATCACCACCTGGCTGCTGCTGGCCAACTGGAGCCATACCCGCCGGCGTATCCAGGTCCAAGATGCGCTGGTGCAGGAAACCGCTTTTCGCCGCGCCATGGAAGACTCCATGCTTACCGGCATGCGCGCCCTCGACCTGCAGGGTCGCATCACCTACGTCAATCCCGCTTTTTGCCAGATGACAGGTTGGAGCGAAGCCGACCTGGTGGGTAAAACCGCACCTTTTCCTTATTGGCCCGAAGAAGATTTCGACATGCTCAAACAACGGCTGAGCGAAGAGCTGGCTGGCCAGATATTGCCCAGCGGCATCCAGTTTCGAGTCAAGCGCAAGGATGGCAACGTTTTTGATGCCCGCCTCTACGTGTCACCCCTGATCGACGCTTTTGGCATGCAAACCGGCTGGATGACCTCCATGACCGACATCACCGAGCCAAACCGGGCGCGCGAACAATTGGCCGCGTCGTATGACCGTTTCACCACGGTGCTGGAGGCGCTGGATGCGTCGATTTCGGTCGCCCCGCTGGGCAGCGACGAGCTGCTGTTTGCCAACCAACTTTATCGGCAATGGTTTGGCACGCAAGCCCTGGGTCATCAGCAACTGGTGGCAGAGGCCGGCGTTCCGCCGCCCATTGCCAGCGATGAGGCCGGGGACACGGTGGATGCTTTTGCCGGTCTGCCCACCAGCCATCTGGCCGACAAGGAGGCCGAGAGCGCCGAAATCTATTTGGGCAGTCTGGGGCTCTGGCTGGAGGTGCGCACCCGTTACCTGAGTTGGGTCGACGGCCGCCTGGCGCAGATGGTCATTGCCACCGACATCACGGCGCGGCGCAATGCCGAGGAGCAATCTCAGGTGCAGACCGAGCGTGCACAAACCGCCAGCCGATTGATCACCATGGGTGAAATGGCTTCCAGCGTGGCGCATGAACTCAACCAGCCACTGACGGCCATCAACAACTACTGCAATGGCATGGTGTCGCGCATCAAGAGCGATCAGATCAGCCGAGATGAACTGCTCGGCGCACTCGAAAAAACGGCCAAGCAGGCGCACCGTGCTGGCCAGATCATCCACCGCATCCGCTCCTTTGTGAAGCGCAGCGAGCCCAACCGCAGCCTGTCCAGCGTGGCCAACATGGTGGCCGAGGCCGTGGAGTTGGCAGAAATTGAGCTGCGCCGACGCAACGTGCGGCTCAACCAGTACATCGTGCCCAATTTGCCCAACCTGCTGGTTGACCCGATCCTGATCGAGCAGGTGTTACTCAACCTGCTGAAAAATGCCGCCGAATCGGTCGATGCAGCGCAACGCCCAACCGCGCAGCGCATCATCAAACTCAGGGTGGCGCCAACCTATGTCAACGACAAGTCGGTGATCGAGTTTGTCGTCATTGACTCGGGCGCGGGCATTGCCCCCGATGCCATGGAGCGCCTTTACGAAGCCTTTTACTCCACCAAGGCTGACGGCATGGGCATTGGCCTGTCCTTGTGCCGCTCCATCGTCGAATCTCACCTGGGCAGAATGAAGGCCGAGAACCTTTACAATGGCGACGTCGTGACGGGTTGCAGCTTCAGCTTCTGGATTCCGATAGCCGAGCCCCCGCAGACAGCGCCCACAAAGCGCACCATCCAACACACATTGCAGATATCACCATGAGTTTGATTCCCAAAAAAGGTACGGTTTACGTCATTGACGATGACGAGGCGGTGCGCGATTCATTGCAATGGATGCTGGAGGGAAAAGACTACCGAGTGCGCTGTTTTGATTCTGCCGAGTCGTTCCTGAACCGCTTTGATGCGCGTGAGGTTGCTTGCCTGATTGTTGACATCCGCATGGGCGGCATGACCGGTCTGGAACTTCAAAGCCGCCTGATTGAAATCCATTCGCCACTGCCGCTGGCCTTCATCACCGGCCACGGCGACGTGCCCATGGCCGTCGACACCATGAAAAAAGGGGCGATGGACTTTATCCAGAAACCTTTCAATGAAGAACAACTGGTGCCGCTGGTCGAGCGCATGCTCGAGCAAGCCAAGGAGTCTTTTGCCGAGTTTCAGAATGCCATCAACCGCGATGCCCTGATGGCGCGCCTGACCCTGCGCGAATCGCAGGTGCTCGAGCGCATCGTGGCGGGTCGCCTGAACAAACAGATTGCCGACGACCTTGGCATCAGCATTAAAACGGTGGAGGCGCACCGTGCCAACATCATGGAAAAACTCGGCGCCAACACGGTAGCCGACCTGCTCAAGATTGCCCTGGGGCCCAATGCCGTCAAGGCCTGAGAACCGGTTCAGCCTGAGCCAACCCAACCCGCCCGCCCCAACCGGAATAGCGGGCTTTTTTTATGGATGAAACGAACATGACCACAGCTACAAATGGCGCCCTCATCATTGACGGCGTCGCGCTGTCCAGCAAACTGCGTGCTGACGTCACCGCACGGGTGCAGGCACTCAAGGCCCGCGGCATCACACCTGGCCTGGCAGTGATTCTGGTGGGCGACAGCCCGGCCAGCCAAGTCTATGTGCGCAACAAGGTCAAGGGCTGCCTGGACTGCGGCTTTCATTCGGTACTGGAAAAGTTTGACGCCAGCCTGAGTGAGGCCGAGTTGCTTGCGCGTATTGACGCGCTCAACAAAGACCCGGCCATTCACGGCATTCTGGTGCAGTTGCCCGTGCCCAAACACATTGATGCCACCAAGGTGATCGAAGCCATTTCGCCGCTCAAGGATGTTGACGGTTTTCACGTGGCCAGCGCCGGCGCCCTGATGACCGGCATGCCCGGCTTTTTGCCCTGCACGCCCTATGGCTGCATGAAGATGCTCGAGTCCATCAACTACGACTTGCGCGGCAAACACGCGGTGGTGATCGGCCGCTCCAACATCGTCGGCAAGCCCATGGCGCTGATGCTGCTGCAAAAAAACGCCACCGTCACCATTTGCCATAGCGCCACCCCCGATCTGAAAACCTTCACGCTGATGGCTGATGTGATCGTGGCCGCCGTGGGCAAGCGCAATGTGCTCACCCAAGACATGGTCAAGCCCGGTGCCGTGGTGCTGGACGTGGGCATGAACCGCAATGATGAAGGCAAACTCTGCGGCGACGTTGATTTTGCAGGCGTGCGCCAGGTGGCCAGCGCCATTACCCCGGTGCCAGGCGGGGTTGGCCCGATGACCATTACCATGCTGCTGGTGAACACTCTTGAAGCCGCTGAACGTGCGGCCAGCTAATATGAACAATCCCCTGCTCTCTTTTGACGGTCTCCCGCACTTCGACCAGATCGGCCCGGAACACGTTGAGTCAGCCATCGAACAACTCCTGACACAAGCTAATACGGCGCTCGAAGCTGTTACGGCTACCGACTTTGAACCCAACTGGGCTGGCATTGCCAAAGTGCTCGATGTCGCCACCGAACGCCTGTCGCGCGCCTGGGGCAATGTCAGCCACCTCAACAGTGTGGCCGACACACCCGAACTGCGCGCCGCTTACAACGCCGCCCTGCCCAAGGTGACCGAGTTCTACACCCGCCTGGGCGCAGACGAGCGGCTGTATGCCAAGTACCGTGCCATTGACCCGGAAACACTCAACGACGAACAGCGCCAGGCGCTCAAGAATGCACTGCGCAACTTTGTGCTGGGTGGCGCCGACCTGAAAGGTGCAGACCGCGAGCGCTTTGCAGCCATTGCCGAGCGCCAGGCATCCCTGGGCCAGAAGTTCAGTGAAAACGCACTCGACGCGACCGATGCCTTTGCTTACTATGCACAAGAAGACGAGCTTGTCGGCCTGCCCGTTGACATCAAGCAGACCGCCCGCAACGCCGCCCAGGCGGACGGCAAGGAAGGCTACAAACTCACCCTGAAAATGCCGTGCTACCTGCCGGTGATGCAGTTTGCCAGCAGCAGCGCGCTGCGCCAGACGCTGTACCGCGCCTATGTCACCCGCGCCTCGGATCAGGCCGACACCAACCTGAGCCAGTTTGACAACACCGACATCATCAACGAGCTGCTGGCGCTGCGGCTGGAAGAAGCCAAATTGCTGGGCTACCCCAATTTCGGCACGCTGTCGGTGGTGCCAAAAATGGCCGACTCGCCCGAGCAGGTGGTGACGTTTTTGCGTGACCTGGCCCAACGCGCCCGGCCCTTCGCCGAGCAAGACCTGGCTGACCTGCGCGCCTTCGCCAAAGAGCACCTGAACCTGACCGAGCCGCAAGCCTGGGACTGGCCTTACATCAGCGAAAAACTCAAGGAAGCGCGCTACGCTTTCAATGAACAAGAGGTCAAACAGTACTTCCCTCTGCCGCGTGTGCTGGCCGGCCTGTTCAACATTGTGCAAACCCTGTTTGAAGTGAGTATTCGCGAGGACCACGCCCCGGTTTGGCACGAGTCGGTGCGCTTTTTTCGCATCGAGCGCACGCAAGTGGCTGGCGGCACTGAGTTGGTGGGCCAGTTTTACCTGGACCCACAAGCACGCAACGGCAAGCGCGGCGGCGCCTGGATGGACGACGTGCGTGCGCGCTGGCTACGCCCGGACACGCAGCAGTTACAAACCCCTGTGGCGCATTTGGTGTGCAACTTTGCCAGTGGCGTTGACGGCAAGCCGGCCTTGCTGACGCACGATGACGTCACCACCCTGTTCCACGAGTTCGGCCACGGCCTGCACCACATGCTCACCCAGGTCAATGAACGTGACGTGTCAGGTATCAGCGGCGTGGAGTGGGACGCGGTGGAACTGCCCAGCCAGTTCATGGAAAACTTCTGCTGGGAATGGGACGTCATCAAAAACATGACCGCCCACGTCGATACCGATGCGCCACTGCCGCGTGCCTTGTTCGACAAGATGCTGGCCGCCAAAAATTACCAGAGCGGCATGCAGACGCTGCGCCAGATCGAGTTTTCGCTGTTCGACATGCTGCTGCACACCTCGCATGACCCGGCCCACGACATCATGCCGCTGCTGCAACAGGTGCGCACTGAGGTGGCCGTGTTGTTGCCGCCCACATGGGCGCGCACCGCGCACACCTTCAGCCACATCTTTGCCGGCGGTTATGCGGCCGGCTACTATAGCTACAAATGGGCCGAGGTGCTCAGCAGCGACGCTTATGCGGCGTTTGAAGAAACAGTGGGGGCAGACGGTTTACCCAACGTGCAAACCGGGCAAAAATACCGCCAGGCCATTCTCGAAGCTGGCGGCAGCCGCCCGGCCATTGAGTCGTTCAAGGCCTTTCGTGGCCGCGAGCCAACGCTGGATGCGCTGTTACGCCATCAGGGGATGGTGCCAACCCCTTGAAGACATGGAGAGTGCAAGATGCAATCACACTTTTATGCGGATCATTTTGAGGTAGCCAACGCGCGACCTGCATGGCGCTGGCTTTTGCCTCTGGCCGTTGGCTGCATTGCGCTGGGGTCGGGCAGCCTGCAGGCGCAATCCGTGTACCGCATTGTCGGGCCCGACGGACAAGTGACGTTTTCCGACAAACCGCCGACCACGCCGGCCATCAAAGTGACGCCGATCGACAACGCCCTGCCTGCTGTAGCCCCTGTTGCACCCGCGCTTCCGTACGAACTGCACCAAGTGGTCGGCAAATTCCCGGTCACGCTTTACAGCAGCAGCAATTGCGCACCATGTGACAGCGGCCGCAATTTGCTTGCTACCAGAGGCGTGCCATATTCTGAAAAAACCATCACCACGGCACAAGACGCCGAGGCTTTGCAGGCATTGAGTGGCAGCAACGCAGTGCCATTGTTGACCATTGGCGCGCAACATTTGTCAGGTTTTTCGGCATCAGAGTGGACCCAATACCTCAATGTTGCCGGTTATCCGGAAAGCAGCATACTGCCAGCCAGTTACCGCCAGCCATCGGCTGCACCGTTGGTCACACCCGATAAACCAGCCATCCCGTCCGCCAGCCCCGGCGCGCCTGAACAACCAGCTTTGCCGCCTGTTACGGTGCCCGCCATCGGCCCCGCGAACCCGGCAGGCATTCGGTTTTAGACGGTGACAGCGTCAGCCGGCAGTGCGATCTGGTGATCCACGCTGAACTGGTAATCCTTGAAAATGTGCTCTGCGCTGAGCGTCTGATACGTGCCATCCGCATTGCGGCGTGTGGTGTCTTTCAGGCGGTAGGTGTAGTGACCACAAGTCCAACACTTGAAGTTGCGCATGTGGGTGCACAGACAGGTCTTATCCAGCACCACAATGTTTTTGCCGTCGGGATGCACCGCCAATTCGCGGTTGTAAGCAGTGATGTAAGCGCAGTTGCCATTGCCGTCCAACAGGTAACCGTAAGACTCACAGCCCGGGCGGATGCCCGAGCCAATGGCGGGCGAGCTCTTGAGCATGCGCATCGGGTAACCAGTGGGCGAAATGGTGTTGACCTCGATGTCGTCCTCGTTTGCCGTAAAGTAATCCTGCTTGACATCATCTGGCAGTCCGCATTCATTGGACACGGTGAAACGGGTCGCCACCTGCACTGCGGCCGAACCCATTTCCAGGTACGCCACCGCGTCGCTGCCGGTAAAAATGCCACCCGCCGCAATCACCGGAATACCGAGTTGCTCGTCTTTAACATATTTGATGACGTCGGCAATGATGCTGGCCAAGTCATACTGCTCCCAGTCCATGCCAAAACCCAGGTGACCACCGGCCAACGGGCCTTCCACAATCACATAGTCAGGCAGCCGATTCAGGCGGGCGTTTTTGCGTAAAAACAGTTGCAACGCGCGCACGCTTGAGACGATGATGCCGAGCTTGACATCGCGAAAACGCGGGTGGTCGGCGATCAGCGCAAACGAGCCCAGGTGCAGGCCCGCGCTCAGCGTGATGCCGTCGATGCCGGCATCCATGGCCGAGGCCATGCGCACCTGCAACGTCTCGCGCGGGCCGTTCATGGTGAGCTTTTCCATGCAGTTGACAAAAATCAGGCCGTCGCCCTTTTTCGCATCCATGGTGGCACCCACGTGGCGGCGCGTGGCATCGGCCAACACGTCCAGGTCAAACTTGACACTGGACTTGTCGGCGTTGTCAATGTTGTACTTGTACTGACGCGTTTTGTCCTTGACAAAACTGGTGTCAAAGCGCCGGTCCGACACATCGTTGACCATAGCATCAGAGATATGCCCGATGCCACCAAGACGGGCGGTTTCGAGCGCCAGTTCAGCCGTCGAAATGTCCACACCCATGCCGCCGACGATGATCGGCACATACTCTTTTTGACCGAACTTCAGACGAAAATCATCAACACGTTTCATGAAAATCCTTGAGCGAACTGATCGCTTCGAGAGCTTGCACCAAACCCGACATCAAGGGCGGTGCGGCGGGAAAAAATGGCAAGATGAAATGATCCTGCCCGGATGCAATTCTAACCACCGAGCCCTCTGTTAACTGACACGCCCGGTTTACCCATGACGACCTCAAGTGCTTGACAATAAGCTTTCCCAATGACCGCTCGATGACAGATTTTCAGTTGCACTTTCAGCCCTTGCGAAGCCCTTTTTTCATCTTCCCGACACGATGGCCACTTCACAAAAACCAGCCAAAGTCCTCAAAGGCGTGCGCATCCTCAGCCTGAGCCTCAACCTGCCCGGCCCGTCCGCCCTGCTGCGACTCAAGCGCATGAGCGCCAATTGCGTCAAGCTCGAGCCCCTGGCCCCGACCAACGCGCCCACAGGCATCACGGGCGACCCGATGAGCGCCTACAGCCGCGTGGCGTATGAGGCCATGCACGCGGGCATTCGCGTCTTGGCGGCAGACCTCAAAACTGCGGCCGGTCAGAAGAAAATGCAAAGCGAGCTGGACAAGGCTGACGTACTGCTGACCTCGTTTCGTCCCAGCGCCTTGACAAAACTGGGGCTGGACTGGCGCAGCCTGCAGCTACGTTACCCGGCGCTGTCGCTGGTGGCCATCGTCGGCGCGCCGGGCGCAGGTGCCGAGTTACCCGGCCACGACCTCACCTACATGGCAGAAAACGACCTCATCACCGGGCTCGACTTGCCCGCCACGCTGTATGCCGACATGGCGGGCGCGCTGATGGCCGTCGAGGCCGTGTTGCAGGCGGTGCTGCTGCAAAGGCAAACCGGCCGGGGACATCGTTTCGAAGTCGCTCTGTCAGACGCTGCTGCGCACTTGGCCCAGCCACGCGCCTGGGGCCTGACGCTGCCGGGCACGCCCATTGGCGGCGGCCACGCAGGCTATCGGGTTTATCCCTGCCAGGACGGCCGGGTGGCGCTGGCGGCGCTGGAGCCGCACTTTGCCAAAGCCCTGTGTGCTGTGGCTGGGCTGACCTGGACGAATCCGGCCATGATGATGGCGCCCGCCACACATCAAGCAATTGCACGTTGTGTTGCGGCTCGCACCTGCGCGCAATGGCAACAGCTGGCGGCGCAGCACGACATCCCGCTGCACACCTTGCCTAATTGAAGAAACCGCCCCCAATATCCCGCATTGCGCTTACGCTTCATGCGGGCTACAAAGTCAACAGCACCACCGCACGCGCCTCCATGGCCTGCCCCAGGCCGACCGGGCCCATTTTTTCTGCGGTTTTGGCTTTCACATTCACTTGATCCAGTTCGATGCTCAGCGTATGCGCCACGCTGGCACGAATAGCAGGCATGAACGGCATCAGCTTGGGCGCCTGGGCGATGATGGTGCTGTCGATGTTGCCAATCTCAAAGCCTTTGGCGCGCACGCGTCGAGCGGCTTCAGCCAATAGGACACTTGAGTCTGCACCCTTGAATTGCGCGTCGGTGTCGGGGAAATGGCTGCCAATGTCGCCCAGCGCAGCCGCGCCCAGCAGCGCATCGGTGATGGCGTGCAGCAGCACATCGGCATCCGAATGGCCCAATAGCCCAAGATGAAAAGGCACCTCAACGCCACCCAGCATGAGCTTGCGCCCAGCGACCAGCGCGTGAATGTCCCAGCCTTCGCCGATTCTGAAATTCATTTTGATCTACTCTTTCCATTGCGCGTTTTTCTTGCTGGTTTCTTGTGGGGTCGACTTTAGTCGACCTGGCCGACTGAAGTCGGCCCCACAAACTCCGGACGTTCAGGGCTGACGATTCAACAGCAGCGCCTGCGCCAGCGCGAAGTCCTCCGGATAGGTGACCTTGAAATTTTGCGCACTGCCGGGCACCAGTTTTGGGCTAAGGCCCATGGCTTCAATGGCACTGGACTCGTCGGTGACGGCGTCGCCCGCCAGTTCCAGCGCCTCAAGCAGGCTGCCAATACGAAACATTTGCGGCGTCTGCGCCAGCCACTTGTCTGCGCGCGGCAGGGTGGCTGCCACTCGGTCAGCCAGTGCCACCTTGAGCGTGTCAGGCAGTGGCAGCGCCAACAGGCCGCCCACCTCATCCCTCAGGCAAGCATCAAGCAGCTGATCAATCTGCGCGGGCGTGATCAGGCAGCGCGCCGCATCGTGCACCAGCACCCAGTCATGCGCCACCGCGCCTTGTTCCAGTAAAGCATTCATGCCATTGAAAACGCTGGCAGCCCGGGTGGAACCGCCGCAAGCAGCAATCAGAAACGCCGCATTGAGCGCATGCGGTGTTTGAAAAAAAGTGTCTTCAGCTGACACCACCACCAGCGTTTGGTCAATGCGCGAGACCTCGGCAAAAGCGTCCAGCGTGTACATCACCATGGGCTTGCCAGCCAAAGTCTGGTATTGTTTAGGGCCTGCGGCACCGGCGCGTGAGCCCGTGCCAGCGCACGGAATGAGCGCCCAGCAACGCGGCGTGGCGGTGGGCGTGAGGGCAATGTCGTTGAGTTCTGTCATGGTGTGCGCTGCATTCTAGAATCCATCGTACACACCCTGCCAAACGCTGCGCAGGGTTTCGGCGTTTTTGTCACGCCTCTTTCACTGCTGACCACCTGCTCGCCTTTCATGGATTTACCCAAACTCACCCCCGGCAAACGCTTCACCCTGCCACGCCCGGTCGGCTCAGCCGATGCCCTGTTGCTGGCGCAATTAGCCTTGCGAGACAAGGCCCAGCACCGAGTCACCGCCATCGTCACGGCCGACGCCACGGATTCCCAGCGCCTGATCGAGGAAATGGCTTTTTTTGCACCTGATCTGCGCTGCGTGCTGTTTCCCGACTGGGAAACGTTGCCCTACGACACTTTTTCGCCACACCAGGACCTGATCAGCGAACGCCTGGCCACCTTGTGGCGCATCAGCCAGCGCGACCATGACACCGGCGCCGACGTGGTGCTGGTGCCCGCCACCACGGCGCTGTACCGGCTGGCACCGCCGTCTTTTCTGGCCGGCTACACCTTTCACTTCAAGGTCAAGCAACAGCTCAACGAGGCCAAGCTCAAAGCGCAGTTGACGCTGGCCGGCTACAGCCATGTGACGCAAGTGGTCAGCCCCGGCGAATACGCGGTGCGCGGCGGCCTGATCGACCTGTTCCCCATGGGCTCACTGGTGCCTTATCGCGTTGATTTGTTTGACGACGAGATCGACAGCATCCGCACCTTTGACCCCGACAGCCAGCGCAGCCTGTACCCGGTGCCCGAGGTGCGGCTGCTGCCCGGGCGCGAGTTCCCGATGGACGACGACGCGCGTGCCCGCTTTCGCAGCCGCTGGCGCGAACTGCTCGACGGTGACCCGACGCGCAGCCGCATCTACAAAGACATCGGCACCGGCGTGGCCACGGCGGGTATCGAGTACTACCTGCCGCTATTTTTTGATGAGACCGCAACTGTTTTTGACTACCTGGGCGAAGCCGCCACGGTGGTGCTGCACGGTGACCTGGAACCCGCCTTTGCGCACTTTTGGCAGGACACCCGCGAGCGCTATCGCCTGTTGCAAGGCGACCCGGAGCGCCCGGTGCTGCCGCCCGATGCGCTGTTTTTAAGCGCCGAGCAGTTTTACGCCCGGGTCAACCAGCATGCGCAATTGGCCATCAAACCCGTTCGGGCTGAACCCGTCGCAGACGTTGATGGCCTTGCGCCCCCGTCGACAAGCGCAGGCCGAACGGACTACGCAGAATTTGACGTTCTTCCCCCACTTACCGTGCTGCGCGGCGCCGAAGATCCGCTGGCCAAACTCAGGGACCACACTCGCAACACACAGCAGCGCGTGCTGGTGTTGGCCGAAAGCGATGGTCGGCGCGCCAGCCTGCTTGACTTTTTGCACAACAGCGCGTTCGATCCGCCGTCGTTTGACTCGCTGGCCGAGTTTCAGGACAGCCAGGAGCCCATCGGCATCGCCACCGCCGGCCTGGCCATGGGATTTGGCTGGCTTGAAGTGGGCATCGACTTTGTCACCGAGACCGAACTCTTTGCCGCCAGCCCGACCACACGTCGGCGCAAAAAACAGGAACAAGTGAGCGACGTCGAGGCACTCATCAAGGACCTGAGCGAGCTAAAAGTGGGTGACCCGGTGGTGCATTCCGCCCACGGCATTGGCCGTTACCGAGGTCTGATCAATCTGGACCTGGGCAACAAGCTGCCCAATGGCGAGCCCGAGATTCAGGAATTTTTGCACCTTGAGTACGCCGACCACGCCACGCTGTATGTGCCAGTGAGCCAGTTGCAACTGATCAGCCGCTACACCGGTGTCAGCCCCGACGAAGCGCCCTGGCACAAGCTGGGCAGCGGCCAGTGGGAAAAAGCCAAGCGCAAAGCGGCCGAACAGGTGCGCGACAGTGCTGCCGAACTACTCAACATTTACGCCCGCCGTGCCGCCCGCGAAGGTTTTGCCTTCAGGTACTCGCCCACTGATTACGAAACCTTTGCCAATGAATTCGGCTTCGAAGAAACCGCCGACCAGAAAGCCGCCATCCACGCCGTGATCCAGGACATGATCAGCCCGCGCCCGATGGACCGCCTGGTCTGCGGCGACGTTGGCTTTGGCAAGACCGAAGTCGCCCTGCGCGCCGCGTTTGTCGCCATTACGGGCGGCAAGCAGGTGGCGTTCCTGGCGCCCACTACGCTGCTGGCCGAGCAGCATTACCAAACGCTGGTGGACCGTTTCGCCAAATGGCCAGTGAAAGTGGCTGAGATGAGCCGCTTCCGCTCGACCAAGGAAATCACCGCCGCACTCAAGGGCGTGGCAGACGGCACCATCGACATCGTGGTCGGCACCCACAAGCTGCTCAGCCAGAACACCCATTTCAAGAACCTCGGCCTGCTGATCATCGACGAAGAGCACCGCTTTGGTGTGCGCCACAAAGAGCAAATGAAAGCATTTCGTGCCGAAGTCGATGTGCTCACGCTCACCGCCACGCCGATCCCGCGCACGCTGGGCATGGCGCTGGAGGGACTACGCGACCTGAGCGTGATCGCCACCGCGCCGCAGCGCCGGCTGGCGATCAAGACCTTTGTGCGGACCGAGGGCAATGGCGTGATCCGTGAGGCGGTGCTGCGCGAACTCAAACGCGGTGGCCAGATTTACTTTTTGCACAACGAGGTCGAGACCATCGAAAACCGCCGCGCAAAATTAGAAGAATTGCTGCCCGAAGCCCGCATTGCCGTGGCCCACGGCCAGATGCCCGAGCGTCAGCTAGAAGCCGTGATGCGCGACTTTGTAGCGCAACGTACCAACCTGCTGCTGTGTTCGACCATCATCGAAACCGGCATCGACGTGCCCACTGCCAACACCATTGTCATGAGCCGCGCCGACAAGTTTGGCCTGGCGCAGTTGCACCAGTTGCGCGGCCGAGTTGGCCGCAGCCACCACCAGGCCTATGCTTATTTGCTGGTGCCTGACCTGGAAGGCCTGAGCAAACACGCGCAACAGCGCCTCGACGCGATTCAAAGCATGGAAGAACTCGGCAGCGGGTTTTACCTGGCCATGCACGACCTGGAGATTCGCGGTGCCGGTGAGGTGCTGGGCGAGAACCAGAGCGGCAACATGCTCGAAGTCGGCTTTCAGCTCTACAACGAAATGCTTTCAGAGGCGGTGCGCTGCCTGAAAGCCGGCATCGAGCCCGACCTGCTGAACCCGCTCAACGTCGCTACCGACATCAACCTGCACGCACCAGCGCTCCTTCCCGATGATTTTTGCGGCGATGTGCACCTGCGCCTAAGTTTCTACAAAAAACTGGCCACGGCCAAAACCAGCGAGCAGATTGATGGTCTGATGGAAGAAATCATCGACCGCTTCGGCAAGCTGCCGTCGCAGGCGCAAACCCTGATCGACGTGCACCGCCTGCGCGTCATCAGCCAGCCTTATGGCGTGCTCAAGGTCGATGCCGCGCCGGGTGTGATCACCGTCACCTTCAAGAAAGACCCGCCGATCGACGCCATGAAGATCATTGCGCTGATCCAAAAAAACAAGCACATTCGCCTGGCGGGCAACGAAAAGCTGCGCATCGAGCGCGCCTTGCCCGAGGCGGCCGACCGGGCAAAAATGGTGCGCGATGTGCTGCGCAATTTGGGGCAACCTGTGACGGAAAGCAAAACCCCTGCTTGAATTTGTTAGCATCACAGCGCAGCCCTGCCCGATCCACTCCACACCGCCTTGGGAGTCATCATGACAACACCTGTTGACGAACTCGCCGTCGAAGTACTTGATCTGCCAGCAAAAGATCGCGCCAAAATCCTTGAGCTGCTGATCAACAGCTTTGAGCCGAAGTCACAAGCACAGCAAGCCTGGACTGCCCTGGCCTTGCGTCGCCGTGACGAGGTCAGAGATGGCAAAGTTGCCATGCTCCCTGGGCGTGAAGCCCTGCAGCGCGTCAGGGCCCGAATTGCATGACCTATGCCATTCACCCGCAAGCAGAGGAAGAGTTAGCCCAAGCTGCCATGTTTTACGCTGAACACGCCAGCAAAATCATTGCCTCTGTCATTTCGACTTGACTGAAGCCATCCCATGTGCCTGATCGCCTGGAACTGGCAACCGGCCAGCCGCCACCCTTTGCTGCTGATCGCCAACCGCGATGAATACTACGCCCGCCCCACCTTGCCGTTGCACTGGTGGCACGACGCGCCCATTCTGGCCGGGCGCGACCTGCAGGCTGGCGGCAGCTGGCTGGGCATCAGCCGCACGGGCCGTCTGGCGGCCCTGACCAACCACCGCGACCCCGCCAGTGTGCGCGTCGATGCGCCTTCGCGCGGCGCACTGGTCAGCGCTTTTTTGCAAACGGAGCTCAGCGCCAGCGATTACCTGACCGAGTTGGCCAGCCGCGCCGCCGACTACAACCCGTTCAATTTGCTGGTGTTCGATGGCACCCGGTTGATGGGGCTGGAAAGCCGGCACGCCA
>Ga0210053_1000289_pt1 | contig 51282 bp, 42 predicted proteins | sample CryGeymeta201512_FD_185467 | JGI IMG/M metagenome (GOLD analysis project Ga0210053, IMG submission 185467) | Groundwater microbial communities from Crystal Geyser aquifers in Utah, USA - Crystal Geyser metaG 2015-12 (SPAdes) (version 2) | ecosystem: Environmental > Aquatic > Deep subsurface >... | reverse complement strand
GAGCAGCGTACAGAAGCTCGACATTGTCAGGACCTCTGGTACCCTTACGGGTCAGATCGCCCAGACACTTGATGCCGAATTTCGCGACACAACGCGCGTCGCGGTAGGTGTCAACTACCAATACCGAGGCGACCTGAAGTTGAAGTTTGGCTTGGCGTACGACCAGACACCGGTAAAGGGGGCAAGTACACGGCTGGTTTCCTTGCCAGACAATGACCGCACCTGGCTGTCTGCTGGAGCTCAGTTGAAGGTTGGCAAAGGTGGCATTCTGGACGTTGGTGCGACGTACCTGCTGCTCAACAATTCTCAAATTGACAACAACCAGCTTGCTCAAGGTCGTGGCAGAGTCACTGGCGAATACGAAGCCAATGCCTGGATTTTCGGCTTGCAGTATTCACGCGCTTTCTAGTCAACTCGCCGCACGCGCCAACCGATCCCGCACGCCGTCCCAATCAGCGGCTGCGGGCGGTGTCTCAATCCAGATCAGCTTCACGCCCTGGGCATCAAACGCACGCAGCGCTGCAAACAACTCTTGCGCAGCCGCGGCGGCGTCACCTGGCATGCGCCGGAACAGCACGTGCGGCGTCTTGACGGCAAACGCCGAGCGGCTATACAGGGCGATTGCCGGGTTCGCCCCAAGCGTTCCCGCATTGGATGCCAACAACTTCAGCGCTGTTTGCAGTTCCTGAGCAGTCATCAGTCTCACGGTGGCACGGGGTGCGTAATGCGACTCCAGTGTGCCTGAGGCCTTGGGCGCGGGTGCATCCAGCGTTTGCAGCGCTTCTTTGGACAATACCTTCAAACCACATGCGGCCAGCACCTGCGCCGCCGTGATGGCGCCCGGCCGCAGCAGCACCGGCGCGCCACGGGTGCAGTCGATGATGGTGGACTCGATGCCCACGCTACAGGCGCCGCCGTCCAGAATCAACAAGTCGTCGCCAAACTCCCCTTGCACATGCGCGGCCGTGGTCGGGCTGACGCGGCCGAACTGGTTGGCACTGGGCGCGGCCAAGCCCCAGACTAAATAATTGGGGTCAGATTCCAATTGTTTTTCTGCAATATTTTCTGGATGCAAATTAATTGGAATCTGACCCCCATTAATGAGCGCCTTCAGTAGCGCTTGCGCTACGGGGTGCGACGGGCAGCGCAGGCCAATCGTCGGGTTGCCGCCGACTGCAGCATTGGCCACTCCGGGGCGACGCGGCAGGATCAGGGTCAAGGGGCCGGGCCAAAAGGTTTGCATGAGCTGGCGCGCAAACGCTGGCACTTCAGAGGCGTAATGTGCGACGGCGCTGGCGTCGGCCACATGGACGATCAGTGGATGGTCCGCAGGTCGGCCCTTGGCTTTGAAGATTTGCGCTACGGCTGCATCATCGTCGGCATTGGCCGCCAGACCATACACTGTTTCGGTGGGCAAACCTAACAGACCACCTGCCCTGATGCAGCGGGCAGCGGTGGTGATAGCGTCAGATGCTTCGCCCGGCAGAATCATGGCAGCCAACGCCTCAAGGCCCGGCCAACATGGCAAATGAAATAGCTGCGTGAAAGCATCAAAACGGTTCAATGCCCAGTGTTTTGGCGACAGCCAGCGCGGTCGCGCGCGCTTGCGCAGGCGTGGCGGCTGTCACCGTCAGATGCCCCATCTTGCGGCCCTTGTCGGCTTTGAGCTTGCCGTATAAATGCAGGTGAACGCCCGGTAAGGCCAGCACCTTGTCCCATGCCGGCGTGGCGCCATCCACCCACAAATCGCCGAGCAAATTGAGCATGACCGCAGCGCTGTGCTGGCGCGGCTGCACCAACGGCAGGCCAGCCAAGGTGCGCACCTGTAGATCGAACTGCGACACATCGCAGGCATCAAGCGTGTAATGGCCGCTGTTGTGCGGGCGCGGTGCCATTTCGTTAACGACCAGCCCACCCAACGCCGCGCACTCGGGCGTGCCGTCCTGCAACACGAAGAACTCCACGCACAGCACGCCCACGTAGTTCAATTCTTCGGCAATATTTTTCGCTGCCGCCACCGCTTTTTCAGCCAGCGCTGGCGGCAGATTACCCGCGTAGGCCTCGGTGACGGCCAGAATACCGTCGCGGTGCAAATTGAGTTGCGGCGCGAAATTGACGCAAGCGCCATCCCAGCCGCGCGCCACGATCACCGAGCATTCGGCAGCCAGCGGCAGCATCTGCTCCAGCACACAGGGCACGTTTTGAAGCGCGTCCCAGGCGGCGGCCAGTTCGGCACGGTTGCTGCAGCGCACCTGGCCTTTGCCGTCATAGCCCAGGCGGGCAGTTTTCAAGATACCCGGCAGAAGCGAGTCGGACGCCGCCGCAAGTTGCGCCGCTGTTTCGATCACGGCATAAGGTGCCACCGGCACGCCACTGCGCGCCAGATGCGCTTTTTCCTTGATGCGGTCTTGCGCTATGGCCACGGCATCGGCGCTGGGCGCAGTCGGGCGGGCCGCGCCCAAAGTCACCAGGGCACCAGCCGGCACATTCTCGAATTCGGTGGTCACCGCCGCGCAGCGCTGCAGCAATTGCGTCAGGCCCTGCTCGTCAAGGTAGCCGGTTTTGATGTGGTAGTGGCTCACCAGACCGGCCGGGCTGATCACGTCGGGGTCGAGCACTGCGGTGAAATAGCCCATGGCCTGAGCCGCCTGCACAAACATGCGCCCCAACTGGCCACCACCCATCACGCCCAGCGTGGTTTGCTGGCCGCTGCCATTCAGGCCGGTGGCACCCGGCAACAACACCGGGCCGGTCATAACTTGGGCGGCAGCGTCATGCCACGGGCCATCTGGGTTTGCTCAGCGCGAAAGTCTTCCAGCCTGGCGCGCAACACAATGTCGTGGTTGGCCAGCATGGCCACGGCAAACAGCGCGGCGTTGGCGGCCCCCGCAGCGCCAATGGCAAACGTGGCCACAGGAATACCCTTGGGCATTTGCACAATGCTGTGCAGCGAATCGACCCCGCTCAAATGTTTGCTGGCCACCGGCACACCCAGAATGGGCACCGTGGTCTTGGCCGCCAGCATGCCCGGCAGGTGCGCCGCGCCGCCGGCGCCGGCAATGATGGCTTTCAGGCCCCGACCGACGGCGGTTTCGGCATAGGCAAACATGTCATCGGGCATCCTGTGGGCAGACACCACCCGGGCCTCGTAGCTGATGCCAAACTGTTGGAGAATATGGACAGCGTGCTGCATGGTGTCCCAGTCGGAGCTGGAGCCCATGAGCACACCGATTTGTGTAGAGTTCATGCCCGAATTCTACGTTTGACCCCTGCGAGTAAACACCATGATTGAAGTCACCATCCAAAATTTTGAAACCGAGGTCATTGCCGCCTCGATGACCCAGCCGATCCTGATCGACTTCTGGGCGCCCTGGTGCGGCCCGTGCAAGTCGCTCGGGCCCATTCTGGAACAGCTCGAAGTGGACTATGCAGGCCGCTTCACGCTGGTCAAGATCGACTCTGACCAAGAGCAGCAGCTGGCGCAGGCCTTCGGCATTCGCAGCATTCCGACCTGCATTTTGATGATGGGCGGCAAGCCGGCTGACGGCTTCATGGGCGCGCAAACGGCCACCCAAGTACGCGCGTTCCTGGACAAGCACCTGCCCAGCGAGGGCGAACTGGTGGCCGAAGCCGAGACCGATGCCGCCCAGGAACTGCTTGAGGCGGGCGACACAGAGGCGGCGCTGGCCAAGCTGGCCGACGCGCTGGCCGCTGACCCGGGCAACGACGACGCCCGTTATGACTACATCAAGCTGTTGATCAGCTTGGGCGGCCTCGAAGAAGCCGATGCCACGCTGGCGCCCAAACTGTCAGAGATTCCACGCCAATTGCGCTTTGAAGCCTTGTCGCAGTGGCTGGGCGCCATTCAAGCGGCCGCAACTGGCCCCCATGCCAGCTGGACGGTAGAGCAGTTTGACGAAAAGATCGCCCTGAACAAGCGCGACTTCGACACCCGCTTGGCCAAAGCCCGCTTGCTGATGGCCGTGGGCGAGTGGACCGCGGCCATGGACGAGCTGCTGGAAATCATCATGCGCGACAAGAAATGGGGCGATGAAGCCCCGCGCAAAACCTTTGTCGCCATTCTGGAGCTGTTGACCCCGCCCAAGCCCAAGGCGGCCGCGCAAACCCCGGGCAAAACCGCCGGCGGCATCGAGGTGCTGGGCAAAACCGCCGTGCTGGAAGACCCGCAGGCGGCGCTGGTGTCGCAGTACCGGCGTCAACTGAGCATGATGCTCAACTGAGCCCGCGCCGAATGCGTGTGGCCGCGCTTTACAGCGTGATTTTGGTACCCAGCAGCGCGAGAAATTGCCCGATCCAGGCCGGATGCGCGGGCCAGGCCGGGGCGCTCACCAGATTGCCTTCGGTGAACGCGCCATCAATCGGAATCTGGGCATAGGTGCCTCCGGCGCGCTCGACCTCGACCTGGCACGCCGGGTAAGCCGAGCAGGTGCGACCCTTGAGCACATCGGCCCCGGCCAGCAACTGCGCGGCGTGGCAAATGGCCGCGACCGGCTTGTTGGCGTCAAAAAAGTGCCGCACCATGGCGACCACCGCCGGGTAGGTGCGCAGGTACTCGGGGCCACGGCCACCTGGCAGCACCAACGCGTCATAGTCTTGTGCCTTGATGTCATCAAACGTGGCGTTCAGGGCAAAGTTGTGACCCGGCTTTTCACTGTAGGTTTGCGCGCCCTCGAAGTCGTGGATCGCCGTCTTGATGGCGTCGCCGGTTTTTTTGTCCGGGCACACCGCGTGCACCGTGTGGCCCACGGCCAGCAGCGCCTGAAACGGCACCATGGTTTCATAGTCTTCGCAATAGTCACCACAAATCATCAGAATCTTTTTAGCGGCCATGTCGGTCTCCTGTGGGTTGATGAACAAGGGCACATTATGAAACCTCGCAGCGTATTCGTGGTGGTCTCGGGTTTTGACATCAGCTTGTCAGGCGGGTGAGTGCTTCCTGGTACTTGGCGGCGGTTTTTTCGATCACCTCGCGCGGCAGATGCGGCGCCGGCGGGCATTTGCTCCAGGGCTTGCCCGCCACCAGCGCGGTTTCCAGCCAGTCGCGCAAAAACTGCTTATCAAAACTGGGCGGGTTGACTCCTTCTTGGTAGCTCTCGGCGGGCCAGTAGCGCGACGAATCTGGCGTCAGCACCTCGTCCATCAATATCAGCGTGCCGTCCTGGTCCAGGCCAAACTCGAACTTGGTGTCGGCAATGATGATGCCCTTGGTGGCAGCAAAGGCGCTGGCCGCTTTGTACAGCGCAATGCTGGTGTCGCGGATGCGCGTGGCCAGGTCGACACCGATCATCTCAACGGTTTTCTCGAACGTGATGTTCTCATCATGGTCGCCCATTTCGGCCTTGGCTGCCGGGGTGTAGATGGGCTCGGGCAATTTGCTGGCATTCTTCAGGCCAGCGGGCAACTTCACGCCGCACACCGCACCGTTGTGCTGGTATTCCTTCCAGCCGCTGCCGGCCAGGTAGCCGCGCACCACGGCCTCCACCAGAATGGGTTTGAGGCGTTTGACCAGCATCGAGCGGCCCGCCACCTGCGGCACTTCGGCCGCCGTGACCACGCTCTCTGGCGCATCGCCGGTGAGGTGGATTGGGCAGATATTCAAGCCCTTCGGGCCCAACTTGTCAAACCAGAACAGCGCCATTTGCGTCAGCAACACGCCCTTGCCCGGAATCGGCTGCCCCATGATGACGTCAAACGCGCTGATGCGGTCAGAGGCCACCATCAGGATGCGGTCATCGCCCACGGCGTAGTTGTCACGCACTTTGCCGCGTGCCAGCAAGGGGAGTGAGGTGATGTTGGAGGTGTGCAGAGCTGGGGTTGCTGTGGTGTTCATGGTGTGAAATGGATGAAAAAGGGTCAGAAAATCAATTGGAGTTTAGGTTCGATGCGGGCTATTGCAGCAAAGTCACGATCTTGAGCCAACAGTGGCTCGCCTGCTTCTAAGGCACAAGCAGCAATCATGCAGTCATTGGGGCTGCGCACTGTCAACCCTTGCCAGCGGCAGCGCGCGTCTAAAAATGCCGCGTTTCTGGACAATGCCCACGGATCCAAGCTGACATAAGCTGGCATGGTGTCAAGCAATTCTTGTAACTGATAAAAAATGGACGGCTTGCTGGCGCCTTGCAAAACCTCGCGGTAAACGATATCGGGCATCCAGACTTTTTCATCCTCCCGAAAAGCACGTCGCATCCGCCGATCAGCGGACGAATCGCTGGCACGCAAAAACTCTATCCAGGCGGACGTATCGGCAATCATGCATCTGCCACCTGGGATTTTTTTACAGATTTTTGACGTGATACCTTGCCCGGCTTGGGTACGGTAGCCACGGGCTTGGCAAGCAGATCGTCTGCTTGCTTCTCAACAGCGATGCGTGCCTCTTCAAACGTGTTCCACCCACGACGAGCCAGTGCCGCAGGTGTCAAGCCGTAAGGGCCGCTGGGGTCATAGTCAGGGTCAAGCACGTCTGAGCCGCGTAGCGCCAGCAAGCCAGCGTAATCCGGCTTGCGCACATAGGCTCTAAGGGCCGCCTCAACCGCGGCCTTCTTGGTGGACACGCCCGCGCGCAACATGGCTTGGGCGATGAGATCGTCGTCAATCACAATATTGGTTCGGGTGCTCATGGCTGTCCTTGTGGAGATACACATCAAAGGTGTATGACCAAATTATGCCGCAAGGAGCCAGCGCCATGCGCTGTGTCATAGTCGGGACTCAAGGAAGTTCCAAAAATGTCAGAAGATTTTGCATCGCGCAGCGACCATGCGACTAACGCCGCGGCATCCAGCCACTTGAGCAATCTGGATACCCCTTCATCCGCCATCGATGAATCCTGCGCCCTGCTGCAACTGGCTGCACGCTTGCACACAGCGCATGGTGACCCGCATATCTGGCACACGGTATTAACCACATTTCACGACCAGTCTGGATGCCACGGTGCACTGAGTCAGATTCCCGAGCCCGCAACGCTGACACCCGATGCCTTGGCAGCGCTGGCAGGGCAACTGAGCCACTGCGCTACCTATGGCGACGATTGCCACCACCAGATAGAGTCCAAGCGGCAGCGCTGCGCTGCCTTTGCAGTGCACATGCACACCGCTGCCGCTGCCGTGCACCACGCACACAAGGCCACCCTGTTTGACGACTTGCCGGCCACCTGGCTGGTGGACCGCAACGCACAGGTGTACGAAGCCAACGCAGCAGCCAGGGCGCTCGCTGAGTCTGGCGAGCGCGTCACGCTGGTCGGCAAACAGCTGGCGCTGGTCGGCCCGGGCGGCGCACGGGCACTGCTCAAGGCCGTCGCCAAGGTCACCAAGCCCACGCGTTTACCGTGGAAAGACATTCACGGTCGCGACGTGAGCTTCTTGCTGCGTGCCCAACCCGATGCCAATCAGGTCACTGTCACCGCCCTGCTGGACGCGCCCAGCCCCAGTGAGCGCGCTCCGCTCTTGGCCGAGCAGTTGGGCCTGACACCACGACAGGGCGAGCTGGCCGCCTATCTGCTGGCTGACCAAACCTTGGCCGGCGCCGCGCGCGCGATGGGCATCTCGCGCCACACGGCCAACGAACACCTAGCCGCGCTGGAGCAGCGCACCGGTGCCGCCGATCGCAAAGCACTGCTGGTGATATTGCGGCGCATTGCTCAGTGCTGAGGCAGCGGCATTGGAGGTTTGTCGGGATTCTTTACACGTCAAGCCACCTCTTCGGAAACCCAGCACCCCACACTCTGCCCGGGTTTTTCTTGCAGAGTCAACAGTAAGCCACGTCAGAAGCAGCAGATGGGTGACTATTGACCGTATCTGCTGAAATTGACAGCATGAGAACCCGGCGTAGTGCGGGGTATATGGCACTTGACAGATGGTGAAATCTGTTTGCATGCCGTGCTGCCACCCGTCACTAAGTTAGCTTATTTACTCAATAAAAACAATGGGTTAAAGCGGTTCAAAACAAGCGGCACAAATCATGCTTTGGATGTTTGTCACTCGAAAATTTGTCGAGTAATCAACTTCAAGGAATATTCATGTTCAAGTCCTCTTACGTAGCTTTCACGCTGGTTGCAGCATTGCTGTCTGGGGTGGCCTCAGCATCTACCATATTGGTGGATCGGGGTCTGCCAACAGCAAACCTTAACAACGCAGCTGGTACCAGTCGCTCCAATGTGGCCTGGACAGAAACTGCGGGTACCAACGGTTACTGGGTTGATGGGGATACGTTCAAAAACACCAGCACTCTAAACTGGTCTATCAACGCCATCAGGATGTGGACGGTTGAGCCAAACATGTCATCTGCAACGCTATGGGGGGGGGTCGACGGATCCGCGATGGGGGTCGTATCTAGCGCAGGTGCTATTTCGACTGTCAAATATTCGGATGCATCAACCTATCAAGGCTCATCTGGTCGCTTCATTGCAATGCAACAGGTCGATTTCGCCGTCAGCATTAACTTGGCTGCCGGCCAGACTTACGATTTCTTCCTCACTGGAACGGGTGGCACTTACCCCGCACCGTTTTCTCACGCCTCAAACGCAAGCTTAAGCGGCTCACCCCAAGATGGCTCGGATGACTCAATTCTGTGGGCGTGGATGGACGGTACAGGCTTGGCGGTTGGTGGATCATGGACTTCCCTTGGTAACGGATGGGACAAAGCCAGCGACATCAACGTCCAGGTCTTCGGTAATGCCGTTCCCGAACCCGCCACCCTCGCCCTTTTCGGCCTGGCGCTGGCTGGCTTGGCTGTCACACGCCGTCGCAAAGCCTGACCTTCTCTGCATCCCGATCAAAAGCCTCGCCGTAGCGGGGCTTTTTTATAACCCCATCACAGGGTGCACCCACAAAAAAGCCACCCTCAGGTGGCTCTTCAAGCAGTCATGGTTTGGGGGCCAGATCAGTTCACCACCTGCGCCAGCTCGCCGCGCGCGTAGCGGGCGGCCACATCGGTCAGGCTCAAGCCCTTGATCTTTGACCCCTGCCCTTCGCAGCCAAATTCCAGATACCGCTGCTTGCACAGTGCCTTGGCGGCTTCGCGGGCCGGTTTGAGCCAGTCACGGGCATCAAATTTGTCAGGGTTTTCAAACAAGTACTTGCGCACCGCGGCGGTCATGGCCAGGCGGATGTCGGTGTCGATGTTGATTTTGCGCACGCCGTACTTGATGGCCTTCTGGATTTCTTCGACCGGCACACCGTAAGTTTCCTTCATCTTGCCGCCGTACTGGTTGATGAGGGCCAGCGACTCCTGCGGCACGCTGCTTGAGCCATGCATCACCAGATGGGTGTTGGGCAAGCGACGGTTGATTTCCATCACGCGGTCAATGGCCAAAATATCGCCGGTGGGTTTGCGGGTGAACTTGTAAGCGCCGTGACTGGTGCCGATGGCAATAGCCAGCGCATCAAGTTGGGTGCGCTTGACGAAATCAGCCGCCTGCTCGGGGTCGGTGAGCATTTGCTCACGCGTCATGTGGGCGTCGGTGCCGTGGCCGTCTTCCTTGTCGCCCTTGCCGGTTTCCAGGCTGCCCAGGCAGCCCAGTTCGCCTTCTACCGTCACGCCCACGGCGTGCGCCATGTCAACTACCTTGCGCGTGACGTCGGCGTTGTACTCATAGCTGGCAATGGATTTGCCGTCGCTCATCAAAGAGCCGTCCATCATCACCGAGCTAAAGCCCAGGTTGATGGCGCCCTGGCACACGTCCGGGCTTTGGCCGTGGTCTTGGTGCATCACCAGCGGAATGTGCGGGTAAGACTCGATGGCGGCAAGAATCAGGTGCTTGATGAAGGGCTCGCCGGCATATTTGCGGGCGCCCGCGCTGGCTTGCAAAATGACCGGCGCACCGACTTCATCGGCAGCCGACATCACGGCCTGCACCTGCTCCAGGTTATTGACGTTAAAAGCCGGAATGCCGTAGCCGTTGGCCGCCGCATGGTCGAGCAGTTCGCGCATAGAAACAAGTGCCATGGTGATGTCCTTTAAAAGTTGGTAACAAGGTGGTAACTAAAACTTATTCTAGCGACACGCCTGCGCCACCGCACATAACCGTCTGGTCTGCTCACGAGACTCGGCAAATCTTGAGCATGTTGGTGCCGCCGGGCGAGCCCATCGGTTCGCCGCAGGTGATGGCGTAGATGTCGCCGGTTTGCACCACGCCGCGCGCCTTGAGGTCGTTCTCGGACTCGGCCAGCGCGGTGTCGCGGTCGGCGCTGGTGTCGATCAGCAGCGGGCGCACGTTGCGGTACAGCGTCATTTTGCGTTGTGTGGCAATTTTGGACGTCAGCGCAAAAATGGGCACCTGAATCAAATGCCGACTCATCCACAGCGCGGTGGCGCCGCTGTCGGTCATGGCCACAATCGCCTTGGCGCCCAGGTGGTGCGCGGTGAACAGCGCGCCCATGGCGATGGTCTGGTCAATGCGGGTAAAGGTCTTGCCAATAAAGTCCGCTTCGAGCTTGAATTCTTCGCCACCTTCGGCTGCGTGGCAGATTTTTGCCATCTCTATGACGGTCTCCAGCGGGTATTTGCCGGTGGCGGTTTCGGCTGACAGCATGACCGCATCGGTGCCGTCGAGCACCGCGTTGGCCACGTCGCTGACCTCGGCGCGGGTCGGCACCGGGTTGGTGATCATCGACTCCATCATTTGCGTGGCGGTGATCACCGCCCGGTCGTGCTCGCGCGCCAGCTTGATCATGCGTTTTTGCAGTGCCGGCACCACGGCGTTGCCCACTTCCACCGCCAGGTCGCCGCGCGCCACCATGATGCCGTCGCTGGCCAGCAGGATTTCTTCGAGGTGCGGAATCGCCTCGGCGCGCTCAATTTTGGCGATCAGACCGGGCCTGTGGCCGTCTTCGGCCGCCACGTTGCACAGTTGGCGCGCCATTTCCATGTCGGTGGCGGTTTTGGGGAAACTCACCGCCACGTAGTCGGCATGAAAACCCATCGCCGTGCGGATGTCTTCCATGTCCTTGGCGGTCAGGGCCGGGGCGCTCAAGCCACCGCCTTGCTTGTTGATACCCTTGTTGTTGGACAACTCGCCGCCAAGCTTGACGGTGGTGTGAATTGCCTCGCCCTTGATTGCGTCGACCACGATGACGATCAAACCATCGTTGAGCAGCAGCACGTCGCCTACCTTGACTTCGCGCGGCAGGGCTTTGTAATCCAGCCCCACGGCGTCGATGTCACCCAGTTCAGTGCGCGCCGCGTCCATGACAAATTTCTGACCCGGCTGCAAAAACACCTTACCCTCGGCAAACTTGCCGACCCGGATTTTTGGACCCTGCAAGTCGGCCATGATGCCAACCTCGCGCCCAGCCCGCTTGGCGGCTTCGCGCACCAGACGCGCCCGCTCGATGTGGTCTTGCGACGTGCCGTGGCTAAAGTTGAGCCGCACTACGTTGACGCCAGCACGAATCATTTGCTCCAGCAGTGCGGGATCGCTGGATGCCGGGCCTAAAGTGGCAACAATTTTGGTGGCGCGACGTGGCATGTGGAAATCTCCATGTAATTTAGTTTCTTGATTCTCACACAAAGAAGTTACGGGGCAGCAACAAGAAAGCCCGCCCCTACCAACCCAGCCCCAGATGCAATGGCAAATAAACCGCCATACCCGACACGATGGTGCCCAGCACCGCCTGACCCTGGCCACGGCGCCAGAAAAAATAGCCGGCGCCAACCAAGGCGGCGTAGATGCGCGCGTCTTGCCAGGTGGTGATCAGCGCGCCATGCGTCATGATCACCTCGGGCGCCACCACGGCAGCCAGCGCCGCAATGGGCGCGTATTGCAAGCCGCGCTGCGCCCAATGTGGCAGGTGCCAGGGCTGGTCGCTGATGAAAAAGAAACAGCGCGTGACGACGGTGACCAGCGCCAGACCCAAAATCACGCCCAGAGTCCAGAGGTCGGTGCCATTCACGTCGAGGCCGCTCATGCCGCTGCACTTGGCTTTTTGGGCCAGCCTGCTTCAAAGATCAGGCACAGCGCCACCGCGCTGGCAATCGCCACCACAATGTTGAGCTTGAGCGGCAGCGCATAAGCGGCCACGGCGGCCATGCCCGCCACCCCGGCGGACACCCGGCGCAAATGGCTGGAAGCCAGCGAACACCCCACACCCAACAGCGCCAAAATCCCGGCAAAACCCAAGCCCCAGTGGGTTGGAATCACATTGGCCAGCGCAATGCCAATCAGGCTGGCCCCCTGCCAACTCACCCAGTTAAACAAGCTGCCACCGCTGAGGTAAGCCAACTGTTCGCGGCGCTCAGCGGCATGCTCGGAAGGGTGGTGAAAGTTCTTGGTGAACATCACGTAGCTCAAATCGGCGGTCAGGTAGCCCTGAAACAGGCGCCAGCGCAGCGGCAGATACATCAGATACGGGCGCATGTGGGCGCTGAACACCACAAAGCGCAAATTGACGCAAAACGCAGTCGCAAGAATCACCCACACCGGCGCGCCTGCCGCCATCAAGGGCATGGCGGCGAGCTGCGCACTGCCCGCAAACACCAGCAAACTCATGGCCACCGCCTCAAAGGTGCTCATGCCCGACTTGACCATGGCCACGCCGGTCATCAGCCCCCAGGCGGCTAGGCCCGGCGATACCGCAGCCATCTCGCGCAGTCCGCGGCCAAAAGCAGGGTGCTGCCACCAGCTGCCGGCCCGGGCGTGCCAGCTGCCAGAGCGATCCATCAACCCAGCACCTGGCCGACTTGCAAGGGGCAACCGCGCAGAAACTCGGCGCTTGAGAGGCGTTTGCCGCCGGGGCGCTGCAGTTCGGTGATGATGACAATCGATTCAAGCGCGGCTACCGCAATGCCGGCCGCAGTGATCGCCACAATCTGGCCTGCCTTTTGTGGCGCTTGCGCCGGTTGTGAGGCTTGCGGCTCGCCTTCACTTGCTTCGCCCACTTCAGCCGCCCAGATTTTCAGCGTCTCACCTAAAAATTGTGTGCTGGCACCGGGAAACGGATTGAAAGCGCGCACCCGCCGGGCAATGGTTTGCGCCGGCTGCGACCAGTCGATCGCAGCCTCGGCCTTGTCAATCTTGCTCGCATAAGTGACACCATTCGTGATGCCATCGATAGGTTGCGGCACGGGGTGCAATTGACCAGTGGCGCCCTGCGCCAGCGCCTGCACCATCATTTGACCGCCCAACTCGGCGAGCCGGTCGTGCAGGGCGCCCGTGGTGTCGGCAGGCAAAATCGGCAGTGCCTTTGAGAGCAGCATGTCGCCGGTGTCCAGACCAGCGTCCATCTGCATGATGGTGACACCAGTCGCTGTGTCGCCCGCCTCGATGGCACGGTGGATTGGCGCCGCGCCGCGCCAACGCGGCAGCAACGAAGCGTGAATATTGAAGCAACCTAGCCTTGGCTTGTCCAGCACCCACTGCGGCAGGATCAGGCCGTAAGCCGCCACCACCATGGCGTCGGCCTGCGCGGCTTCAAGCGCCTGGCGAGCGGCCAGGGCGTCTTCCGGATATTTGCCATCGAGACGCAAGCTGCGCGGTTGCGCCACGGCCATGCCATGCGCCAGCGCAAATTGTTTGACCGGCGACGGGTGCAGTTTCATGCCACGCCCGGCGGGCCGGTCAGGTTGACTCAGCACCAGCACAATGTCATGACCGGCGGCATGCAAATGCGCCAAAGCCACTGCGGCAAACTCGGGCGTGCCGGCAAACACCAGTTTCATGCGCGGTCCTCGCGCTGCGCCTTGAGCAGCTTGGTCTTGATGCGGTTGCGTTTGAGCGGCGACAAGTATTCGACGAACACTTTGCCCACCAGGTGGTCCATTTCATGCTGAATGCACACCGCCAGCAAGCCATCAGCCTCGATCAGCCGCTGCGTGCCCTCGCCATCGATCGCCTCCACCTTGACCGTGTCATGACGCTTAACACCGTCATAAATGCCGGGCACCGACAAACAGCCTTCTTCATTGAGGTGCGTCTCGGGGCTGGTCCACAGAATTTTTGGGTTAATCAGCACCAAAGGCACATCGCGGCCCTCAGAAATATCCATCACAATCAAACGCTCATGCACATTAACCTGGGTGGCGGCCAGGCCTATGCCCTTGGCCTCGTACATGGTCTCGAACATGTCGGCAATCAGGGTTTTAATGCGCGCATCTACCGCCGCCACAGGTTTGGCCACGGTGTGCAATTTGGGGTCGGGGTAACAAAGAATTGGGAGTAGAGCCATGGTGTCACTTCAAAGATGTCGTTATTTTCGCTATTTTTGCCATGATGCGTTCATTAAGCAAAGCACAATCGGTATGCCGACAAGGGCTTGGGCGCACAATCTTATGTGACTTCATCAAATGCAAAACACCATGGCCAAAACTGTTTTTGACACTGTTCCGCGTCAATTGATCTGGACCGCGCTGGCCTCTAGCCTGCTGGCTGGTCCGGCAATGTCGCAAGATTTTCCGATCACGGCGCAGCAGCGCGCCACTGCCAATGAGGTCGCGCAGAGCGGCGTGGCCTTGAGCGAACTCAGTCCCAATGCGCCGCAAAGCTACACCGTAAAGTCCGGTGACACGCTGTGGGACATCTCGGGCATGTTCCTGAAACAGCCCTGGCGCTGGCCAGAACTATGGGGCATGAACCTGGCTGACATCAAAAATCCGCATTTGATTTACCCGGGACAAACGCTGTTTCTGGACACCAGTGACGGCCGGGCGCGCTTGGGCATGCGCCGGAGCGGCGACCTGCCCACGGTGCGGGTGTCGCCGCGCACGCGCGTTGAAAATCTGGCAAGCAACGCCCTGCCAACACTCAGAAGCAGCCTGATCGAGCCGTTTCTGGCCGAACCCCTGATCGTCGATGAGCAGGGTTTGGGCGCCGCAGCGCGAATTGTGGCCGCGCAAGACAGCCGAGTGCTGCTCACCCGTGGTGACCGGGCCTACGCGCGCGGTAACGCCGGCGCCGAACTGCTTGATGACCCCAGCAAAAAACAACAGGCGTTTCGGGTCTTTCGCAACGCCACGCCGCTGAAAGACCCCATCACCGGCGAAGTGCTGGGCTATGAGGCCCAGTACGTTGGCAAGGCCTTGCTGGTACGCAGCGAAAGCCGTCAGGACAGCCTTGACGCCGACGGCAAAAGCCGCACCGAGATCGTGCCGGCCACCATCGACATCATTGACGCCAAGGAAGAAATGCGCATTGGCGACCGCCTGCTGCCGGAGCCACCGGTGCAACTGCAAAGCTACATGCCCCACGCCCCATCAGGCACCTTGGAGGCGCGGGTGGTCTCCATTTACGGCAGCGCGGTGGTCAATGCAGCACAAAACCAGGTGGTGAGCCTCAACCGCGGCAGCCGCGATGGCCTTGAGCCAGGCCATGTGCTGGCCATCATGACCGCCGGCGCGCACCTGGTCGACAAAACCGACGCCGGCCAACCCACCATCAAATTGCCCGACGAGCGCAATGGTTTGTTGATGGTGTTTCGCACTTTCGAGAAGGTGTCTTACGGCCTGGTGCTTGACATCACCAGCGGTGTCAAGGTGGGTGATCGACTGGTCAACCCGCTCTGACAGCGCACTGGCCAGCGATGGAACACGATGAACTCAAGGCCTGGCTGCGGCTGACGCTCAGCCCCGGCATCGGCAACGTCACGGCGCGCAAGCTGCTGGCCGCTTTTGGCATGCCGCAAGCCATTTTTGAGCAGCCCAGTACCGCCTTGCGGCAAGTGGCCACAGCAACCCAAACGCAAGCCTTGCGCAGTGAGCCCGAGGCGCTCACTGCGCTGCTGGAAACCACTTGGGCCTGGCTTACCCAAAGCGAGCCCGATGGCTGCTTGCGCCAGATCGTCACGCTGGGCGACCCCGGCTACCCGCAAGCCCTGCTCGACATCGACGACCCACCCTTGATGCTGTACCTGCTGGGCAATGCACACTTTGACGATGCCATGCGCTGCCTGGCCGTGGTGGGCAGCCGCAACCCGACGCCACAAGGTGCCCACAATGCCAGGCAATTTGCCAAGGCGATGGCACAAGCCGGCCTGACAGTGGTCAGCGGCCTGGCTTTGGGCGTGGACGGCGCCGCCCACGAAGGCGCATTGGATGCCTTACCCGAGGGCGCCACAGGTCAGGCACAGGCGCTGACGCTGGCCGTAATTGGCACCGGCCTGGACCGGGTTTACCCCAGAGCCCACCACGCGCTGGCGCACCGCATTGCGCAGCATGGTCTGCTGCTGAGCGAGTACCCAATAGGCACGCCACCCCTGAATGCCAATTTCCCCAAGCGCAACCGACTCATCGCAGGGCTTGCGCGCGGCACGCTGGTGGTAGAGGCCGCGCTGAAATCGGGCTCACTCATTACCGCCCGGCTCACTTCCGAGCAGGGCAAGGATGTGTTTGCCATTCCCGGCTCGATCCACGCGGCGCAATCGCGCGGCTGCCATGCGCTCATCAAACAAGGCGCCAAGCTGGTGGAATCGGCGCAAGATGTGCTGGAAGAGTTGCAGGGTTTTCAGCCGCTGCCGCTCGCAATAGCCGGTCTGACTGCGCCTGACGCGTCACGCCTGATCGGTGACGCGGATGACGCCGAGGACGATCTGCTGCAAGCCATCGGGTTCGATCCAGTCGGGCTCGACGCCTTGCAAGGCCGCACCCAGTTGAACACCGCAGACTTACAGGCCCAATTGATGACGCTGGAAATCAATGGCCAGGTGGCGCGCTTGCCGGGCGGCCTGTTTCAACGCCTGTCTGCTGCCTGAACGATCAAGCCAACAGCAATTCGGGGTTGGCTTCCAGCCTGGTCAGGGCATCGCGGGTGGCGCGCACCGTGAGCGAATCTTCTTCCTGAGGCCGCAGCAAGCCGGCCCCCAGATAGGCGGCCATGCGCGCCGTTTGAATCAAGTAGCTGCGCCCCACGACCGAGGAGAACAAATGCAAATGCCCGAGTGGACTGCACCATTCATACCGAACCTGAATCGCCATATCCTGGTAATTCAGGGTAAACCAGGCGCCCAGACTCAGATTTTGCGCCCAGGCCATCATGACCGCGTCCAGTTCATTCACCTCCCCTGCGCCGCTGGTCACCACCTCCAGGTCTGAGGCGTCGATGCCCAGCAAATCCTCGATGCTTTGGGCATCAAGTGGCAATTCTTCGGTGCCGTCGTTGCTGAAAAAGTCTTCCAGATTCACCAGCCGTTCGGCAAGGGTCTGGATTTGCGCCGAGTCGATGGCTTGTGTCTTGGCCAGAAAAGCATCAGCCAGAATGTCGCTGATGAGCTTCATGTGGCCGTCCTGAACCACCTCGCTGAGGCCGAGCAGGCTCATCCCGGCGCGCAGCGACTGCAACAGACCGGGCAACTCTGCAATCACCCGTGCACGATCCTCGCGGCTGGGTTTGGCACTGGCCGCCCAAATCAGGTCGGTTGCGGTCTTCTTGAGTGCCAGGGTCGCCTCATGTTGCCCGCCGTGGCGCATGCTGGCCACGGCAATCACTTCGGACCACACCTTGTACAAAAAGTCGCGAATGTCGTCGCGCACCGGCATATCTTTGATCAGATTGCGCAACTCGATGGTGCACTGAATCGCCAGAGTTTCTTTCTGCTCGACCTGTTGCACCACACCCGCAACCTTTTTGGTGGCAGCTTTTTGTGTCAAAAAACTTTTCAGGAATTGTTTGAATTCTTCATAAACACGCTGGTAAACACGCTCACCCGTTTCAGGGTACTGCTCAATCACCTGAACCACGCGCTTGATTTCAGCCTCCAGGTCTTCACTGTTGATGGCGCTGGCATCAAACCCCAGCACACAGGAGCCCATGTGGTCGATCAACTGGCGTGCCGGATGCTCCGGCCGGTTGAAGAACGCCGGATTAGCCAATGCGAGGCTCAAAACAGGCATCTGCAAGCGGGCGAACCAGACCCGAATGCCTGGCGGAATACGGTCCTCTTGCAAAATCGACTGAAACATCAGCGTAATCAGCTCGATAATGGCTTTTTCGTTGTCGTTGCTCGCCAGCTTCTTAAGTTCAGCCGATCGCTGCTGCAATTGCCCGGCCACCTGCACCAGCATCAGTTCCGGCAGCGGCTGATCTGCCACGCCGCCATCGCCAAAGAAGCCACCTTGCGCCGGACGCTGGGCCAACGCCGTCATCAACCGTTCGGAGGGTGCTTGTTGAAACGTCGGCGGAAAATTTTGCACCGGCGCCAGGTCGGTCAACAAGCGGCCCACGCGGTCGAGCACACCCATGTCACGCGCAGGCGAATTGCTTGAGGCGCCCTTGCTCAACACAGGCCAAGCTGGCGACCCGCGTTCAGCAAAGCCAGCCGAACCCTGGTTTAACCGGCCTGGCACGCCGCCAGTCGCCGCCACCGGGCCATCGGCTTGCCGTTGATCAGCGCCTGGCGCAACGGGCAATTGCACGTCCGAAGCAGGTTTGCCAGCGGCAGAAGCCACCGGTTTTGTTATGGCGCGCTCGTCTGGCGTGATCACCGGCAGCACGCCCTGCGCGATCAATTCTGCGTTGCAGTGCGCATAAATCTCACGCCACTGCGCATTGATGTGCTGCTGCACGACCGCGTTGACGAGTTGCCACGACGCCAGCGAGAAACCGCATTGGCCCCACTGCTCGACCATGGCCAGCGCCAGAACCTCGGGATGCACGATATCTTGCGCTGACAGCTCCTGTTGGGGATTGATCGACTTGAGCCGCTTGCGCAGATCGTTGACTTCGCTGGCGGCCGCTTCCATCACCGACAAGGCAATGCGCGAGGCAAGAATCTGGTTTTCGACCGTCTCGGTACTGACCAACTCAAGGGTGCCGAACGAGGGCAAGCCGCCGGGGTGCAGTGACGCGGGTTTCAAGGCCGCCTGCCAGGCCTTCACCGTACCCTCGAGCCAGTTTTTTTTCTGGCTTTGGTACAACGTCAAGGTGTCACGCAGTAGTTTGGGCTCGGGCGTGGTGGAAAGATCTCGCAGTAGCGAGGCCAAATGCAGCGCTACAACTTCAAGCTGGACCACCATGGACTGCGCGGCTTCATCGACCAGGCGCTGGCGGATGTGGGCCGCCAGTTGCGCCATGTGCTGCACAGGTACGGGAGAGCCCATGGTGAAAACTTTTGATCCAGCTTACACAGTAGCGCCTGCGTTGGGGTCGTTCGGGTCCAAGTCCTTTTTCGGCCCACCGCCCTTGACCAGGTCTTCGCGCTTGATGCCCAGCCACATCGCAATGGCAGCAGCAACGAAGACCGACGAGTAAATGCCAAACATGATGCCAATGGTGAGCGCCAGCGCAAAATAGTGCAGCGTGGCGCCGCCAAACAGCAGCATCGACAGCACCATCATTTGCGTCGACCCGTGGGTGATGATGGTGCGGCTGATGGTGGAGGTGATGGCGCTATTGATGATTTCCGGCGTATTCATCTTGCGGTAGCGGCGAAAGTTCTCGCGAATCCGGTCAAAAATCACCACCGACTCGTTCACCGAGTAGCCCAGCACCGCCAGCACCGCCGCCAGCACCGGCAGCGAGAACTCCCACTGAAAGTAGGCAAAAAAGCCCAGGATGATGATCACGTCGTGCATGTTGGCAATGATGGCCGCCACAGCAAACTTCCACTCGAAACGGATCGCCAGGTAAATCATGATGCCAATGATCACAAAAGCCAGTGCCTTGATGCCGTCAGCGGCCAGTTCGTCACCCACCTGCGGGCCGACAAATTCGGTGCGGCGCATGGTCGCCGATGCGTCAAGCTCTTTCAGCGCGGCCATCACCTGGGTGCTCTGCTGGGCTGAACTGACGCCTTTCTGGGCCGGCAGGCGGATCAGCACATCACGCGCGGTGCCAAAGTTTTGCACCTGCACATCAGCAAAGCCGAGCTTGGCCACGCCGGCGCGCACAGCGCCCAGATCAGCCGGCTGCGAGTAAGTAACTTCCAGCAAGGTGCCGCCGGTGAACTCTACCGACAGGTGCAGCCCGCGCGAGAACAGAAAAAATACCGCCGCCAGAAACGTCAGGCCAGAAATCAGGTTGAACACCAGCGCATGCCGCATGAACGGGATGTCGCGCTTGATACGAAAAAATTCCATGGTTTCTTTCGGTTTATTCGTTGGTCTTGAGGGCCGTCCCGCCATCGGGACGCCAGATGGTGCCGATCGACACGGTTTTCAGGCGGTTTTTACGGCCATACCAGAAGTTCACCACGCCGCGTGAGAAAAACACGCCGGAGAACATGCTGGTCAGAATGCCCAGCACGTGCACCACGGCAAAGCCGCGCACCGGCCCGGAACCAAAGGCCAGCAGCGCCAAGCCCGCGATCATGGTGGTGATGTTGGAGTCAAAAATGGTCGCCCAGGCACGCTCGTAACCGGTATGGATGGCTGCCTGCGCCGACGCGCCAGCGCGCAATTCTTCGCGAATGCGCTCGTTGATCAGCACGTTGGCATCGATGGCCATGCCCAGCACCAGCGCCATGGCAGCCATGCCAGGCAGCGTCAGGGTGGCTTGCAACATGGACAACACCGCCACCAGCAGCAGCAGATTGAAGGCCAGCGCAATACTGGAAAAGACGCCAAACAACATGTAATACATGCACATGAACAGAGCCACTGCGGCAAAGCCCCAGGCCACGCTCTGGAAGCCCTTGGCGATATTCTCGGCGCCCAGGCTTGGGCCGATGGTGGTTTCCTCGATGATTTCCATCGGCGCCGCCAGCGAACCAGCGCGTAACAACAGGGCCGTGTCGTTGGCCTCGGTAGTCGTCATGCGGCCCGAAATTTGCACCCGGCCACCGCCGATTTCAGTGCGAATTACCGGCGCTGTGACCACCTCGCCCTTGCCTTTTTCAAACAGCAAAATGGCCATGCGCTTACCGACGTTTTCACGCGTCACGTCGCGGAAAATGCGGGTGCCCTTGGCGTCAAGGTTCAGGTTGACGGTGGGCTCCTGCGTCTGGCTATCAAAGCCGGGTTGCGCATCAGTCAGGTTCTCGCCGGTCAGAATCACTTGTTTCTTGACGATGACCGCCTGGCCGTTGCGCTCCAGATAGCGTTCTGAGCCAAACGGCACCACGCCAGCACCCATTTCAGCCGCGCGCGCCTCGGTGCTTTCATCAACCATGCGCACTTCCAGGGTGGCAGTGCGACCCAGAATGTCCTTGGCCTTGGCGGTGTCCTGCACCCCCGGCAACTGCACCACGATGCGGTCCAACCCCTGCTGCTGGATGACAGGCTCGGCCACGCCCAGTTCGTTAATGCGGTTGTGCAGCGTGGTGATGTTTTGCTTGAGCGCCTGATCCTGGATACGCCGTGCGGCTTCAGGCTTGATGGACGCGGTCAGCTTGAACTCGGCGCCCTCGGCAACATCAACCGTTTGCAGGTCGGCAAACTGGTCGTCAAAAACCGCCTTGGCGGCATCCAGCGTGGCAGCATCACGAAAGCGCACCTCGACGGTTTGCCCAACGCGATTGATGCCGCTGTGGCGGATATTTTTCTCGCGCAGGCTGGTGCGCACATCGCCCGACAAGGATTCAGCGCGCTTGGTCAGCGCCGCCTCCATGTCCACCTGAAGCATAAAGTGCACGCCACCGCGCAAATCCAGGCCCAGATACATGGGTGACGCGTTGAGCGCGGTCAGCCAGGCGGGCGAGCGCGACAGCAAATTGAGCGCCACCACATAGCCCGGGTTGCCGGCATCGGGAATCAGCGCTCTTTGAATAACGTCTTTGGCCTTGAGTTGGGTGTCAGTGTCAAGCAGCCGAACCTTGATTGAAGCGCCATCGAGCGTCACCATGTCGGGCGCGATACCGGCCGTCTTGAGGGCCGCCTCCACCAGCGTGAGCGTGCCCGCATCCACCTTGACCAGCGGCTTGGCGGCAGACACCTGCACCGCGGGCGACTCACCAAAAAAATTCGGCAGGGCATACAAGCCCGCCACCACCATCGCGATCACGATGATCACGTATTTCCAGACCGGGTAACGATTCATGACCGCCTTTATGACATCAAACGACAAATGCCGGCCGAGGCCAGCGCTGAGACAATTTACTTGATCGTTCCCTTGGGCAAGACCTGCACCACAGCACTGCGCTGCAAATGCACTTCAACGCCGTTGGCCACTTCGAGATCGATGAAGCCTTCACCCAATTTGGTGACTTTGCCCAGAATGCCACCCGCCGTGGCGACTTCATCGCCCCTGGCCAGGGCTTCGATCATGGACTTGTGCTCTTTGGCTTTTTTCATTTGCGGGCGAATCATCACGAAATACAGCACCACAAACATCAGCACCAGGGGCAGCATGCTCATGAGTGACGACTGCATGTCGCCGCCAGCGGCAGCGGCGGGAGCGGTTTGGGCAATGGCAGAAGAAATAAACACGGCAAACTCCAATAAGGCAAAAAATTAAACAGGGGGCCGGACAGGCGCCAGCAGGCACGCGTTTCAGACAACTTGCCATTGTATGCGGCCGACGATCACGGCAAATCACGGCAAGTCAGGCCACGCAGGGACGCTGTCAGGCCCGAAACTGCGCGATCAAGCGCTGCCATTTTTCCATGGCGAGCACAGAAGCGCGCGCCTTGACATGGCCAAAGCCACGAATATCCTGCGGAATTTGCGCCAAAAACAGGGCAATTTGATAGCGCGCCACATCTTGCCCGCCCGGCTTAGCACCCGGCGCCTGGCAAATTTCCTGCACCATCGCTTGGTAGCGTGCCAGCCAGGCGCGCTCCTGGCGTCGTTCTTCGGTGCGACCGAACACATCAAACGCCGTGCCGCGCAACCCCCTGAGGCGCGCCAGCCACTGAAAAGCCGTCATCATCCACGGGCCGTAGCGCTGCTTGACCAGTTCACCCCGGTCGTTGGTTTTGGCCAGCAGCGGCGGCGCCAGGTGAAAGTGCAATTGAACAGCGCCCTCGAACTGCTGGGCAATTCTGGCGGCAAATGTGCCGTCGGCATGCAGCCTGGCCACCTCGTACTCGTCCTTGTAGGCCATCAGCTTGAACAGGTTGCGCGCCACCGCCTCGCTCAGGGCGGTTTTGCCCCATGCCGCATCGACCTGCTGGACCTGCGCCACCATTGCCCGGTAACGTTCGGCATAAGCCGCGTTCTGGTACGCCGTCAAACACGCCACCCGGGTCGCCACCAGTTCGTCCAGCGCTGGTTTTTTGACGAAGGCAATCACCCGGGCGGTCTGGAACAGCGCCAGCAGCGCCGGCAAATCGTGGGCGCAGTGGCGGCCCCATTCAAACGCCGCCTGGTTGTTGGCCACCTGCACGCCGTTGAGTTCCATGGCGCGCAGCACGGCGGCCCGGCTCAGCGGCACCCGCCCCTTTTGCCAGGCATAGCCCAACAACAAAAGGTTGCTGTAAATCGAGTCGCCTAGCGCCAGCGTGGCCACCTGCTCGGCATCGAACACGCCCAGGTTAAGCGTGCCCACCTGCGCAGCAATGGCCGCCTCGCAACCAGCCTCGGGAAACTGCCACTGCGGGTTGTGCACAAATGCGGCGGTGGGTGTGGCGTGGCTGTTGAGCGCAACAAAAGTGCGCCCGGACTGCATGACGGCCAGCGTGGCCGGACTGGCCGCCACGATGGCGTCGCAGCCAACCACCAGGTCCGCGCGGGCGGTCTCGACCCGACTGGTGTAAATGGCGTCCTGACGCTCGGCGATCTGGATGTAGCTCCAGGTGGCGCCACCCTTTTGCGCCAGACCGCCGGCATCTTGCGTGACCACGCCCTTGCCTTCGAGGTGCGCCGCCATGCCCAGCAGTTGGCCGATGGTGATGACCCCGGTGCCGCCGACGCCACCCACCACAATGCCCCAGGGCGATGTCACATCAGGCAACACCGGTTCCGGCACGGCGGGCAACGCGCCCAGGCTGCCCTGCGTCTCTTTCTTGGGCTTTTTGAGTTGGCCGCCCTTGACCGTGACAAAGCTCGGGCAAAAACCCTTGACGCAGGAATAGTCCTTGTTACAGGTGCTCTGGTTGATGCGGCGCTTGCGGCCGAATTCGGTCTCAAGGGGCTCGATGCTGAGGCAGTTGGATTGCTCGCCGCAGTCGCCGCAGCCCTCGCACACCAACTCGTTGATGACCACCCGCTCGTCGGGCTCGGCCAGGGTGCCGCGCTTGCGTTTTCGGCGTTTCTCGGTGGCGCACATCTGGTCGTAAATCAGTGCCGTGGTGCCCTTGATGTCCCGCAATTCACGCTGGACGCGGTCGAGTTCGTCGCGGTGCCGCACCGTGACGCCCGGCGCCAGCGCCGCACCCGCGTATTTTTCGGGCTGATCGGTCACGATGACCAGCTTTTTCACGCCTTCAGCCAGCAGGCTGGCCATGATTTGCAGCACGCCGTGGCCTTCCGGGCGCTCGCCCACGCGCTGGCCGCCGGTCATGGCCACGGCATCGTTGTACAAAATCTTGTAGGTGATGTTGACGCCCGCGGCGATTGCCTGGCGAATCGCCAGCAAGCCGCTGTGAAAGTAGGTGCCGTCGCCGAGGTTGGCAAACACATGGGTGTCAGTGGTGAACGGCTGCTGCCCGACCCAGGCCACGCCCTCGCCGCCCATCTGACTGAAGGTGCTGGTTGACCTGTCCATCCACAGCGTCATGAAGTGGCAGCCAATGCCGGCCAGCGCGCGTGAACCTTCGGGCACGCGGGTGCTGGTGTTGTGCGGGCAGCCGCTGCAAAACCAGGGGGTGCGCTCGCCGCTGTCGGTTTTGATCTCCAGCACGATACGCGCCTTGGCGTCAAGCATCGCCAGATGCGCGTCCATGCGCGCCGCCACGTCATCGGGCACACCGAGCTTCTTCAGCCGCTTGGCAATCGCCCTGGCGATCAGCGCCGGGTTCAGGTCGGCCTTGGCGCGCAGCAGCCAGTTGTCGATCGGGTTGGGGCGGCTCCATTCGCCACCGCCTTCGTCGTCGCCCTCGAACTTGCCGACCACGGTGGGGCGTACGTCAGCGCGCCAGTTATAAAGTTCTTCTTTCAGCTGGTACTCGATGATCTGGCGCTTTTCCTCGACCACCAGAATCTCTTGCAGCCCTTGCGCAAAGTCGCGCGTGATGCTGGCCTCCAGCGGCCACACCACGTTGACCTTGTGCAGCCGGATGCCCAGTTGCCGGCAAGCGGCTTCATCAAGCCCCAGATCAGCCAGCGCCTGGCGCGTGTCATTGAAGGCCTTGCCGCTGGCGATGATGCCAAAGCGGTCTTGCGCCGTGGCGAACACGTTGCAGTTGAGCTTGTTGGCGCGCACATAGGCCGCTGCGGCATACCATTTGTAGTCCATCAGCCGGGCTTCCTGCACCAGCGCCGGGTCGGGCCAGCGGATGTGCAGGCCGTCCGCTGGCATGGCGAAATCCTCGGGCAGCACGATGCGCACGCGCTCGGCGCGCACATCCACCGGACTGCTCGACTCCACCACCTCCTGAATCGTCTTCATGCCCGCCCACACGCCCGAGAAACGGCTCAGCGCGATGGCGTGCAGCCCGAGGTCCAAAATGCCCTGCACGTCCGACGGAAAAAACACCGGCAATCCGCAGGCCTTGAAGAGGTGGTCGCTCTGGTGCGCCGCCGTCGAGCTCTTGCTGAGGTGGTCGTCACCCGCCACCGCCAGCACGCCGCCATGCACCGCCGTGCCGGCCATGTTGGCGTGTTTGAAGACGTCGGCGCTGCGGTCCACGCCCGGCCCCTTGCCGTACCAGATGCCAAACACGCCGTCGTATTTTTTGCTCTGCGGGTAGAGGTCAAGTTGCTGCGTGCCCCACACCGCCGTGGCCGCCAGCTCTTCATTGACACCGGGCTGAAAGACGATGTGATGCGCGTCCAGATGCTTTTTTGCCGCCACCAGCGCCTGGTCGTAACCGCCCAACGGCGAGCCGCGGTAGCCGCTGATGAAACCGGCGGTGTTCAGGCCAGCCAGGGCATCACGCTGGCGCTGCAGCATGGGCAAACGCACCAGCGCCTGCACGCCGCTCATGAACGCCCGGCCCTGCGTCTGGCTGTATTTGTCGTCCAGGCTGACCGTCTGCAAAGCCGCTTGGGCCGTTTTAGCCGTTTTGGGTAACGGTGCATTCATGGGCAAGTCTCCGATTCATGGTTCATAAATATGGGATGCCAACGAATTATTAATCCGGAAGTGAAGTTGGGGATTCATCAATGCCATGCTTGTGTTTGTGCTGGGCCAGGCGGGTCTGAGGCAGGGCCCAATACCCCGCCCGCTGCCACCCAGAGTGCCCCTGCCTCCTGCCTTTTTCAGCTGCCATTCAATCAAGACTCACGTCTCTCAAGCTGATAACTTTATCGAGGCCAGTCAATAAGGCCGCGCCTTGGGCCAAAGCACCCACAGCCTCAGCGGCTGTTTGAGTCGCCCGGCCAACTCGCCCGCCGCCTCGCCCCAGCCGGCAAAATAATCTGCCCGCACGGCGCCGCGAATCGCGCTGCCGGTGTCCTGCGCCAACACCAATCGCTGCAAGGCAATTTGCGGCCCCTCGGAGGCCAGCCACACCGGCGTGCCATAAGGAATGCTCTGCGGATCGACCGCAATCGAGCGCCCGGGGGTGAGCGGCACGCCCTGCGCGCCCTTGGGGCCAAAGGCGGCGTCAAAGTCGCCCAGGCGCTCTTCCTTGAAAAAAACCACGCGCGGGTTGCGCCACAGCAGCTCGTTAACGCGCTGTGGATTTTGTTTGAGCCAGGCCTGGATGCCGGGCCAGGTGGCATCGCGCAGCTCGCGCTGATCAAGCAGCCAACGGCCGATGCTCTGGTAGGGGTGGCCGTTGTGGCCGGCGTAGGCTAGCCGCACCAGGCTCACGCTGCCATCGGGCTCGGTCACGCGGACGCGCCCCGAGCCCTGGATTTGCAGCACCATGGCCTGCACCGGGTCGCTCAGGTACACAATTTCCCGGCCGCGCAAGGCCCCCTGGGCAGCGGCCAAGGTGTCGATTTCCTGCCGGGAAAACCAGGGTTGGCGCGCCTTCAGGTTGGCGGGCAACTGGTACAGCGGCACGGTAAAACCCGGCCCGGGCAGGCGTTGCGCCAGCAACTCGGGCTCGAAATAAGCGGTCAGCAAGCCCGCCGCAGGGCCACCTTGCAAGGGCTCAACACGGTAGGGTTGCAGCCGGTCGATCAGCCACTGCTGCTGCTCAGCCTGGCTGCCAATGCTCAGGCGGCGCACTTCCGGGCACAAGGACGCAAACACCGGTCCGGGGCGCTCGCAGCTTTTGAGCCAGGCGTTCCAGGCCTCGAACAGCGCGTCGGCATCGAAACCCGGCAAATCGGACCACGCCACCGGCTGCCAGCGGCTGTTGCCGCGCACGATGACCTCAGTCGATGGTGCAGCTTCAGGCTGTGCCAGCGGCGCAGTTGCCTGCGGCGCTTCTAGCCTCTGCGGCGCGGGCGGCGTGCCACAGGCCGCCAGCACGCCGACCACCAAAACCGCCAGCAGGCGGCGGAAAAACAGCAGCAAGGTCATCACAGTAGCCGGTGCTCAAGGGCCGGCAAACGGCTGCGGCACTGCGTCATAACGTCCCATGACAACTCCGACATCACCACGCCCGGCCCGGTGGCACGCTCAGCCAGCACCTTGCCCCACGGCGTCACCAGCATGGCGTGGCCCCAAGTGCGGCGCTGGTTGTCGTGCAGGCCGCCCTGCGCTGCGGCCACCACGTACGACAGGTTTTCGATGGCGCGGGCGCGCAGCAGCACCTCCCAATGGTCCTGCCCGGTGGTGTAGGTGAAGGCGCTGGGCACCAGCATCAGGTGCGCGCCGGTCCGGGCGTAATGCCGGTACAACTCGGCAAAGCGCAGGTCGTAGCACACGCTCAAGCCAATGCGCCAGGTGTGGCCGTCACGGGACGCCAAGTCGAAAGTGACAGGTTCGCGCCCGGGCGCGAGCACCAGCGACTCGTCATACGCTTCAACGCCGTTGTCGAAGCGGAACAAGTGCATTTTGTCGTAGCGCGCCACACACTCGCCTGCCGGTGAATACACCAGCGAACTGTTGAACACCTTGCCTGGCTCCGCCGCGCTGTCTGACGCCTGAGACGGCGCACTGACCGACAGCGTGCCACCCACCAGCCACAAGCCCAACTCGTTGGCACTGTCGCTCAGAAATTGCTGAATCGGGCCCTGGCCAAAGGATTCCTGACTGGTCAATTTGGCAGCGTCTTGGCGGCCCATCAGGCAAAAATACTCGGGCAGCACAGCCAGTTCGGCACCGGCCTGTGCGGCTTCTCGTAAAAGCAGCTTGGCTTGCGCCAGGTTGGCGCTCACATCCATGCCCGAGACCATTTGAATGGCAGCAACTTTCATGGTGATTTCTCCGAAGGCGGGGTTATGGTCTTGGTCTTGCTGCGTGACACTTTGGTGATCTGGGGGTCGGCCCACGAGCCGTCAATGTGAAACTCCTGGGTGGCAGACTCAATCATCGGGCGGCGAAAAAACAACTCCGCCAAAAAGGTGCCCAGACCGATGGCCGGGTTGATCGCCGTGGCCACCAGCAGCGACGCGGTGCCGGCGCTGATTTCGGGCACCACTACCACTTTGAGGTCCTGCGTCTCGCGGGCGATGTCGGCGCTGCCCTCCATCAGCACCGCCGCATTGACGCCCTTCATTTGCAGGTTGTTGGTCAGCGCCATGCCTTTGTCGATGCGCACATCGCCGCGCAAAAAGTCGAACGAAAAGCCCTCGCTGAACACATCCCTGAAATCCAGCGCCAACCGGCGCGGCAAGGCCTGCAGGCTCAGCACCCCGAGCAATTTGGCAATGCCCGGCTCGGCCTTCAGAAACTGGCCGCGCTCCACGTTGACCGTGAAAGCGCCGTTCATGGTCGGGTAATCCAGGCTCAGCGGCGAGCCCAGCCAGGCCACTTGGCCTTCGAGCTTGCCGCGCCCGCCGCGCACCACGCCCGGCATGCCCAGGCGATTGAGCAAGGCGCCACTGTCGGCAATATCAAGGTTGAAGGTCAACTCGGTGCGCCGCAGCGCCGCGCCTTTTTTCACTGACGGCGTGGCAGCGTCCTGGCTGCCAGGCGCAAGGGCCAACCACTTGCCGGTGCCAGCCAACCTGGCCTCCGGCATATCGAGGTTTAATTTATTCAGGCGCCACTCGCGCACACTGGCCTCGCCGGGCGCTGCCTGGCGAGGGCTGTTGATGGCCTGCACCTCCAGCCGCCCCAAGGGCTTGCCGCGCAATTCGAAATCGTCCACCACGATGTCCAGCGCGGGAATGCTGGTGGGCTGGGCATCAAGCAAAGCCTCTACCTCTTGCTCAACCCCGGGCGCCAGCGTCAGGCGGGCCAGGCGCGCGTACACGCGCCCCTCGGCGCCACTGGCAGCTGCACTGGGTTGGCGATATTCCAGATAACCGTTGAGCTCGGCGGCCACCAGATTGGCGCGCCACAGTGTGCCCTCGCGCGCGCCGCCGATCACCAACTGGTTGAACTGTCGGCCGCCAAAGGTCAATAACTCCGAGCGCACCGCCAATTCGGTGGGCAAATAAGACGCCATCAAGCCGTTGCCATTGGCCAGCGCCGTGCTGCTCACACCGTCGCCGGCGGCTTGCACCAGCACCTCCTGCCAGGCATCGACATTGAACTGCGCCAGCTTGATGTTGGCGCTCACGCCGCTAGGTGGCAGTACGGCCGATTCCTGCGCGTCGAGGCCGACCGCAATGGCCCCGCGCAGCACGCGCGGCTCGGCTTGGGACACATCGCGCTCGTATTCCACCTGCACCAGGTCGGCAAGCGACAATGTCAAACGGTCCTGCAATGGTGCGACAGCATCGCGGAGCACAGCCGTCTCAAAACGTAAGGGCAGCACCGCCTCGGCACTTTTACCCACGGGTGCCGGCAAACTCAAGGCCATCCCCTGCAAATTGCTGTTAACCAGCAACTCGGTCGCGCCGCGGCGCCAGCCCAGCGTTGCGGTGTAGGCCGCGCTGCCGCTGGCCTGGCGCGCCAGCCGCGCCACAAAGCCGAGTTCAGCGGCCTGGCGCAGGCCTTCCGCCGAGGCGTTGCCGATGGCGCGAATCAACGTTGGCGCGCCACGGCCGCTTGGCGACTCGGGCGCCAGCACCAAGCCGCCGTCCAACCGGGCGTCACCGCCCAGCATGCGCGCTTGCACGCCGGTCAGGGAAAATCCAGCCTCGGTGAAGTTGATCGTGCCGCGCGCCTGCGTCATCCTGGGGCTGTCGGGCGTGATCCGCACATCGTTGCCCGCCAGCAAGATGCTGCCGCGCACGCCGGACTGGTTGATGTGGGCAATCGGCAGCATCAGCTTGAGCTTGTAATCAGCATTGCCCGTGACCACACTCTTAACCAGTGCCTGCCCCAGCATGTCGCGCAGTGGTGAGCCATTGACCAGGCCCATGAGCTCGGGCAACGGCCCCTTGAAGTCGGCATCAACTTCGACCTCGGTATGCATCAAATCGGCGATACGGACCTCCACCCGGCTCACCTGCAAGGCGGTGCCGTCGCCAAGCTTGGCGCGCGCCTTGTTGACCTGCAATTGCATGCGGTCGATCACCAGTTCGCCGCTCAGGTCGGTCAGCGCCGGCCAGGGCAAATCGCCGCTGTGCTGCAAGCTGGTTGGCACATAGGCCAGCTTGGCGTCTTCGACCTGCGCGGTGATTTTGAAAGCGCCTGTTTTGGGGTCAATCAAGGGCAATTGGTCAATGTCGCCCTTGACCTGAAAGCGCACCGAGCTGGCGCGCCCGGCCTGCACCGCGTCGCGCACGTAGTCGCGCGCGGCGGGGTTGATGACCAGCGGCAGGTAACGGTGCACCTGCTTGCCATCAGCGCGGCTCAAGTTGGCCTGCAGGTCGAGCACGCCGGGAAAGCGCGCGTCACTACCTGACTTGCCTGACTTGGCCGACTTGGCTGACTTGGCCGGGTCGGCGGTTTGCCATTTGATCTGGGCGTCGCCGGCGGCGTCGGCATTGGCAAACTTGACCTTGTCCAATTGCACCGCAATTTGCTCGCCCTTGATTTGCCAGCGGGCTTCGGCCGACAAGCTGTCCACCGGCACCACCGACTGCTGAAAAACGCGCGGCAGGTCAACGCTGCCGGCGGCCATGATCAGGCGCGCCCGGCCCGCTTGCTGGTCAAAGTCAAAGTCCACATCAAGCCCGCGCAAGCCTGGCGTGGCAGCCACGGCGGCGACCTCCAATCGGCTCAGACGACCTTTGGCTGCGTACTTTTGCGGCTTGCGCCAGGGCCCCTGCCAGCTGGCCTGTAGCGCATCGACCTGCCCTTTAGGCGCATGCACGCGCAAGGTGTCGCGCGTTACGTCATCAAGCGGCAGGCTGCTGGCAATTTGTGCCAAAGTGGCCAGGTCGAGCCGGTCGGCCCGGAACTTGCCGCCCTCGGCTTGCCCGGCTTGTGCATCGGTCAGCCGCAATTGGACGTTGCCGCCGGGCCAGTGCAGGCCATCGGTCGTGTCGAAAGCCAATAGCTGGGTAGAAAACTCAGAGCCACCGGCCAGCTGGCGCCCGCCCAGGCGCCCCTGTACCCGCTGCAAGGCCAGCGGCTGCAAATCAGTACCCAGCACAACGCTGACCTCAGCCAAGGCGACGTCGGCCACCACCTGCGTGACGCGGCCCCGGTCTACATCCACCCAGGCGCGCAGGGCGCCATTGCCCTCTGTCAAATCCACCCCCAGCGCCACATAACGTCGCAACTCCGACAAATCAGCGTGATCGAAGGCGGCGTAAAGCTGACCCTCCCACTCCTGCCAGCGACCGTCATAGCGTGTCAGTCGGGGTTGCAAAAACCTGCCCTGCACACTGAAAGCGCTGCCCCAAGACTCGGGCGGGGTGGCATCGAACCGCAGGTCATGGTGGCGCCCCCGGTTGCGCACCACCGCCGCCACCTTTTGCAGCACCACCGGCTCGGCCTCGCGCTGCTCGTCGGTCCAGCGCAGGGTGCCGTCGTGAATGGCGAACTCGAACTGCGAAAAAAACCAGTCCAGTGCCGCCGGCTCGGCCTGATCGGCAGGGTTGAAATCGAGCCCGCCGATGGTGATCTTGCCGTCTGGCGCACGCCGGATGTCAAGCACGGGCTGGTCCAGGTAAATCTGCTCGAAACCCAGCCGCCACAGCGAACGCGGCGACACGGCAATCAGGATGCGAGGCAAACTCAGGGCCACTCGGCCTTGCGCGTCGAGCAAGGCCACGTCAAGCAGTTCGAACGACGGCACCATGCCGCTGGACTGGGCGGCGACCGCCCCAACACGCACCGTTACCCCCAGCGCCTGCGTGGCCCGCGCTTCAAGCTGCGGGCGAAATTCGCCGATTCGCGGCACAATGACCCAGTGCAGCGCCCCCCAAGCCAAAACCAGCAGCAACCAGGCCAAAACCAACGCAGCCAACAGCCAGCGCGTCAGGGCAGACCAGGTTTTCAGCAGTTTGGAGGGAAGGGGCGACACGTTGAATCGATTAAGTTGTTCAAACAGAATTATGACCCGACCCTCCCTGGCTACCCACTCCCGCTTTGCCCAACGTGTGCGCCGCCGCTACGAAGCTGAACTGCCCTTGCTGGCTCCGGGCGTGCCCGATCCGGCGCAGCTGCAAGCCACTTTTGAAGCCCTGCTGGGGCACGGGCACAACATGGCCAACGCGCTGCGCATAACACGCCAGTTGGTTGTCCTGCGCCTGCTGTGCCTGGACTGCGAACAGCAGTTGCCGCTGGCGCAGGTAACCCAGGCCATGACCGACCTGGCCGAGTTCGCCCTCAACCACGCCCTGACCCAGGCCCAGGCCGAGCTTGATCAAATGCACGGCGCGCCCCTGACGGCGCGGGGGCAGCGGGCGCAACTGTGGATTGTGGGCATGGGCAAGCTCGGCGCGCGCGAGCTCAACGTGTCAAGCGACATCGACCTGATTTATGTTTACGATGAAGACGGCGAAACAGTCGGCAATGCGCAGGGGCGCAACCACATCAGCCACCATGAGTATTTTGGCAAAGTGGTGCGCGCCGTGTACGCGCTGGTGGGCGACACCAATGAGCACGGCTTTGTGTTTCGCGTTGACCTGGCCTTGCGCCCCAACGGCAATTCGGGCCCGGCCGCCGTGTCGCTCGATGCGCTGGAGGAATACCTGCACGTGCAGGGCCGCGAGTGGGAGCGCTTTGCCTGGCTCAAAAGCCGGGTGGTGGCGCCGTTTGACAGCGTCACCAGCGGGGCCACCCAGGCGTTGCGCAAAGTGGTGATTCCCTTTGTCTTCAGGCGTTACCTTGACTACAGCGTGTTTGACTCCCTGCGCATCTTGCACCGGCAGATTCGCGACCATGCCACCAAGCGCAGCGCCGGCCACCCTGAGCGCGCCAACGACGTCAAGCTCTCGCGCGGCGGCATCCGCGAGATCGAATTCACCGTGCAACTGCTGCAAGTGGTGCGCGGCGGCCATTTTCCTGAGCTGCGCACCCGCCCCACCCTGAGCGCGCTGCCGCGCCTGGTGCGCGCCAATCTGATGTCAGATCAGACCGCGCAGGCGCTGGCGCAGGCCTACATTTTTTTGCGTCAGATCGAACACCGCATCCAGTACCTGGACGACCAGCAAACCCATGTGCTGCCCACGCAAGATCACGACCTTCACTGGATCGCTCAGACCATGGGCTTTGCGTCTTCGCATGCGCTGCTGAGCCAGCTCGACACCCACCGCGAACTGGTCGCGCAAGAGTTCGACAAATTGCTGGGCGGCCCCGAACCTGAATGCAAAGGCTGCCACAACGGCAAAGCTGGCAATGGCAGCCAGACCATCGAAGAGCTGCTGCCGCAGCTGGGCGAAGTGTTCCGGCAGCGCTTGCAGTCCTGGTGCCAACACCCGCGCGTGCTGGCGCTGCGCGACGAGGCCCGCGAGCGCCTGCAGCGCCTGCTGGTGCGCACCGCGCAATGGGTGGGTGAGGCGCGCGTTACCGAAGAAGCCGCCGTGCGCTTGGTGGACTGGATGGAGCCGCTGCTGCGCCGCGAGAGCTACCTCGCCCTGCTGCTGGAGCGCCCGCAGGTGCACGAGCGGCTGCTGCGCCTGCTCGGTGCGGCGCGCTGGCCGGCGCGCTATTTGCTGCTGCATCCGGGCGTCATCGACGAGCTGGCCAGCCCCGACATGATGGAGGAACGCTTTAACGCCGCAGAGTTTGAGACCGAACTGGAGCACCGCCTCACCTCGCTCACCGGCACCGGCGAGGACGACGAAGAAACCCTGCTCAACCTGCTGCGCCGCGCCCACCACGCCGAGGTGTTTCGCACCCTGGCGCGCGACGTGGAGGGCAAGCTCACCGTGGAGCAAGTGGCCGACGATCTGAGCGCGTTGGCCGATGCGGTGCTGCGCATCACCACCCGCTGGTGCTGGAGCCGCCTCAAAAAAGCACATCGCGAGCAACCGCAGTTTGGCATCATTGCTTACGGCAAGCTCGGCGGCAAAGAACTGGGCTATGGCAGCGACCTCGACATCGTGTTTGTGTTTGACGATGACGACGACAACGCTCCTGAAATTTATGCCGCACTGGTGCGCAAGCTCATCAACTGGCTCACCGTCAAAACTGGCGAGGGCGACCTGTATGAAATCGACACTGCGCTGCGCCCCAACGGCAACGCCGGCCTGCTGATCACCAGTTTTGATGCCTATGCCAAGTACCAGCAGCAGCGCGGCTCAAACACCGCCTGGACCTGGGAACACCAGGCCATGACGCGGGCGCGCTGTGTACTGGGTGATGCGTCGCTGCACGAACGCTTTGATGCCGTGCGCAAGGCCGTCATCAGCGCGCCACGCGATGCCGACAGCCTGCGCGCCGAAATTGCCGCCATGCGTGAGCGCATGGCCAGCGCGCATCCGCTGGGCAGTGACAAGTTCGACATCAAGTACAGCGCCGGCGGCATGATTGATGCCGAATTTGTGATGCAGTTCCTGGTGCTGTCACAGTCGGGTGTGCACCCCGAGCTGATGGCCAACGCCGGCAACATCGCGCTGCTCGAGCGTGCCGAAATCCTGGGGCTGTTGCCCGCCGGTGTGGGCCACGGCGCGGCCAGCGCCTACCGCGCCATGCGCCAGGTGCAGCACCATGCCCGCCTCAATGAGACCTCAACACAACTGACCGCACAAGACATGCAAGCCGAACGCGGCGCCATTCTGCTGCTTTGGCACACCGTTTTTGATGCCTCTCAACCACTCGTCCAGACCGCTTAATCCATGCAAAAATTCACCCTGATTACCCTCGCCGCCGCTGTCGCCCTGCTGAGCGCGTGCAGCGACCGCGTTAGAGACACCCACCCGCAACAACTGGTCAGCAAGCGCCAGGCAATTTTCAAAAAATTCACCAAAACGCTCGAACCTATGGGCTTGGTGGCGCGCGACCGTCAAGACTACGTCAAGGCCAGCTTTGTCGCGAGCGCCGAAGCGCTGCAAGAGCTCGCCAGCCAACCGTGGCAATATTTCTCGGCCGATGGCAACTACCCGCCGACGCGCGCCAAGCCTGAAGTCTGGAGCCAGCCGGGTGACTTCAAACTGGCCCAAGACAAATTCCTGGCCGCCACCGATGCCTTGGTGCAAGTGGCCGGCAGCGCAGACTTACCCGCCATCAACGCCAGCGTCGAAGCCGTGCAAGCCAGTTGCAAGAGCTGCCACAACAAATTCCGCAGCGAAACCGCTGGCGGTTGAGTCTGGCGCCAAAGCCACCCGGATTGGCATCCGGGTTACGGGGTTGGCATCAGCCAGCGGGCTGCAAAGTCGTCAGCGCTGACCGCTTTGCCAAACAAATAACCCTGACCCAACTCAACCCCCAAGGCCAACAGCGCCTGGCGTTGGTTTTCGTGCTCGATGCCCTCGGCAATCAAGGTGTGCCCAAGGTTGTGCGCCATATCGACAATGGTGCGCACCAGCACCGCATCGTTGTCGTTGCCGAGCATGCCGCTGACAAAACTCTGATCGATCTTGATCACCGACACTGGCAGTTGGCGCAGGTACGCCAAGCTCGAGTAGCCTGTGCCAAAGTCGTCGATTGACAGCGAGATGCCCATCGACCGCAAGTCGCCCAGGCGCGCCAGTTGATCCTGCGTGTGTTGCAGCAAGGCGTCTTCGGTGATTTCGAGTTCAAGCGCGCTGGCGCTGACCTGATGCGTTTGCAGCATCTGCTGCAACGAGGTCAGCATGTCGGAGCGCTGCAGGTCGGCCACGTTCTGGTTCACCGAGAGACGCCAGGCGGCATCCCACTTCCCGGCGGCCTTCCACTGGCCGAGTTGGCACAAGGCATCGTTCATGACCCATTGGTCAAGCGCGACGAGCAAACCGCAGCGCTCAGCCACACTGATGAATTCACCAGGCAGCACCAGGCCGTTGCCGGGGCGCTGCCAACGCACCAGGGCTTCGGCGCCCATCAAAGCGCCGTCGCTTAGGCGGCATTGCGGCTGAAAGAAGACACGCAACTGCTGCTGCTCGATGGCTTCGGCCAACTCGGACTGAATGGCAAACGCGTGGTCATTGAGCTGGCTCATGCTCGGTGTGTAACTGGCCAGCCGGTTGCGCCCGCCGAGCTTGGCACCGTACATGGCCAGATCGGCACTGCGCAACAGCAGGTCAGGGACATCACCGTCTTCAGGGAAAACGGCCAGTCCCAAACTGGCCTTCGGGCGGTAAGAGAAGGCGTTCTCAAGCAGCATGGGTTCGCGCAATCGGTCGAGCAAATTGTCGGCCACCACATGCGCACCCTCTCGCGTGGTGTTGGGCAGCAGCACGACAAACTCGTCGCCACCAATGCGCGCCACTGTGTCCTCGACGCGCACGCCGGCCTGTAAGCGGCTGGCAATTTGCTGTAGCAAGCTGTCACCTACCTGGTGGCCGAGCGTGTCGTTGACTTCCTTGAAGCGGTCCACATCGACAAACAACAGACCAAAGCTTTCGTGGCGGCGCCGCGATAAACCCATCAGTTGCGCAATACGGTCGTTGAAAAGTGAGCGATTCGGCAAGCCGGTCAGGCTGTCATAGGACGCCTGACGCGCCAGCGCCAGTTGGGCGTTGTGCAGTAGAGTTACGTCGGTTTGTATGGCAATGTAGTGGATGACTTGGCCCTGGTCGTCACGCACCACATTGAGCGTGCTCCAGATGGTGTAGGGGCTGCCATCGGCACGGCGGTTGTTGATTTTTCCCGACCACTGGCCCTGCTCGTTGAGGTCCTTCCACATGGCGTCATAAAAGGCCTTGTCCTGGCGTCCTGACTTGAGAAAACTGGCCTTGCGGCCCATGACGACCTCCGCAGAAAATCCGGTTTGCTGAGTGAACGCCGGGTTGACCCGAATGATGCAGGTGTCGGTATCGGTGATGATGATGGCTTCTTGCGAGTTCATGAAGACCGTCTCGCTCAGCAGCGTCTGGCGCTGCTGCGCCTTGAGCGCAGTGATGTCGGTCGAGATGCCGCCCACGCCATAAATCTCACCCGCCTGGTCATGCAATGGAAACTTGTGCGACAAAAAGTTCAGCGTTTTTTGCGATGAGGCCAGGTAAAACGGTTCTTCCAGGGTGATGGGTTCGCCACTTTGCAGCACTTTCTGGTCGTTTTGGTTGCGCAGAATTGCTTCTCGCACGGGTAAAAAAGCATTGCCCGGTTGGCCCAGCACCTGCTCACGCGGCCGACCCAAAAAATTCAGCAAGGTCTGGTTGGCCAGCAACATGCGCCCTGCGGTGTCGGTGGCGTAAATGAGACTGTCGCTTGCATCAAGCACCCGGGTGTAAAAGCGCTGCTCCTGTTCGCGCGCCAATTCGACCGTGCGGTCCACCAGCAAAATCAGCGCCCGGCGGTCGAGCTTGTAGTCAATGGTCAAGCCAATCAGATGCACGTCAAACACCGGTGTTTGCGCGCCCGACTCGCCCAACACTACTTTTGGCAGTACCACGACGCTCCCCGGGGTCACGTCGCGCAAGGCCACATGCAGACGCGAGCGGTCATCTCTGCTTAGCCGTTGCCACAGGCGATTGTCGGTGTTGACATACCGCTTGCGCGCACCCAGCAGCGCCTCACCAAGCTGGTTGCAGTCTTCCACTGTCCCCTTGGTGTCCACCACCACGGCTGGCAGGGGCATTTGGTCAAACAGCGTCTGGTAACGCTTGCGCGCCAGCTCTGCGCTTTGCTGTGCGCCACGCAGCTCTTCGTTTTGCAGCTCGAGTTCGACCTGGTAAACGCGCAGGTCCTCCATTAACTTGGCTACTTGCAACGCATCCAACTGACCGGGTTCCGGATCACGATCGGCTTGCGCCAAAACCTCTTGCGCGCGCTGCTTGAGGAGCTGCAAGCGCTCTTTTTTTTGCTCTGTGGGCTCCATTGACCAATTCATATTGCGAGTCCTGCGGCTTGCTTGCGCCACGCGGTGATATTGACGTGGCTGACCACGGCACCGGGTTGCTCACCGCTCACAGCCGACACATGCATGACAAACCAACGCTCCTCAGTGGGCGAGTGGCACGGGTATTCCAGCGAAAAATTCGGCCGACGACCTTCCAGCACCTCGCGCACGCCGCGCTGGGCGCTCAGGGCGCTGGGGTCGGGTGGCTCGTACAGGTCTTTGCAGACCTCCAGGTAGTTCACGCCGGGGCCGGAGTGCGCCATGGCCACATCACCGTTGTTCACGGCAAACTCGCGCCAGGCGCTGTTGACCAGGGTGATGGTGCCCGCGCTGTTGAGCACCGCAATGTGCTCGGACAGCGAGTCGATGATGTGCTGCAGGCGCGATACCTCGTGCAGCGCCGTCACGTCCATGAAAGTGATCACTGCACCTTTGGCACTGGAGGACGGCACGCTGTAGGGCAGCATGCGCACAAAGTAATGCAGGCCATTGATGCCGCGCACTTCTTTTTCGATTTTGTTGCCATCTTTGAGGGTGCGCGCCAGGTCGGCGATCAGCTCGGGGTACAGCAGCGTGTGCGACAAGTCGTCGAGCGGGCGGCCAATGTCAGAGTCGCGCAGCCTGAAGATGTGGGTGGCATCGGGGCTGAAGCGGGTCAGGTGCATGTTTTCATCGACAAACACGGTACCGGCCGACACCGCTTGCGCCATGTTGTCTAGGTCGGCGTTAAGCCGGTTCAGGATGTCAATTTTTTCCTGGTATTCGGCATTGACCGTGTTGAGCTCTTCATTGACCGACTGCAGCTCTTCGTTGGAGCTTTGCAGTTCTTCGTTGGAACTCATCAGCTCTTCGTTGGTGGACTGAAGCTCTTCGTTGGAGGTTTCCAGCTCTTCCACCTTGGCTTGCAGGCTCTCACGGGTGGCACTGAGTTCACGCTCGAGCACGTCCATGCGCTCGGCGGTTTCAGAATCGAGGTCAATGGTCTGGCTGGCCTCAGCGGGCACCACCGCGTGCAGGGGCTCAAAGGCCAACAGCGTGAGGCGCTCACCGTCAGCTTCTTGCACTGGCCAGGCGCTCAGGCGCAGGTACTCAACCTCACCCTCGGGGGTAGTGAATTTCAGCCGGTCAGAGGTCACGCTCGCGCCCTCGCGCTCGGTCTTGAACACCAGCGCCACCGCCACCGGCACCAGCGGGTCGGGCAGGATGCGGTTCATGTCCAGGCTGGCATGGCCTTCGCGCAACTGCAAAAAGTGATGCACCTCGCCGTAAGAATGCACCAGTTCGTGGCTGCCATTGACCAAAATGGCCGCCGGCGGCGCAAAGGCTTTAAGCAAGGCGGCAAAACCCTGCTCGACCACGTTGGGCTTGATCCGGCTCGGCCGCCCGCGCTGGCTAGCAACCAGCGGCATGCCGTAGCCGGAAGCCGTGTTCCTGGAAATGTCGAGCGGGTAGCTCATCGGGCGCACCATTTCCCAAATCTTGTGGCGCGCGCTGACCGGGCTGAAATCTTTTTGTAGCTCACCCAGCGATTCACTTGAGCCCTGAAAGAAATGGCCACCGGGCAACAGCGCGTATTGCAGGCGCTTGAGCGCCCGCTCTTGCGCCGAAGATCTGAAATAAATCAGCGCATTGCGGCATACCACCAGGTCCATGCGGGTAAACGGCGGGTCGGTCAGCAGGTTATGGCGGGCAAACACAATGCACTGGCGCAGCTCGTTTTTGACCACAAAGCTGTTGCCCTTTTTGACAAAAAAGCGCTCCAGTTGCTGTGGCGACACCTCGGCGGCAATCGACTCGGGGTAGGTGCCAGCACCGGCGGTTTCAACGTTTTGCTGCTCCACATCGGTGGCAAAAATTTTCAGGTTAGGCCAATGCTTGAGCTGGTCAAATGCCTCCAGGAACAGCATGGCGACCGAGTAAGCCTCTTCGCCGGTGGACACCGCCGCCATCCAGACCCGAATCGACTCGCCCGCCTGCTTTTTGGCCACCAAAGGCTCAATGATCTGGCGCCCCAGTATTTCAAAGGCCTCGGCATCGCGAAAAAAGCTGGTTACCGGAATCAGCAGCTCGCGGCGTAGCGTCAGGACCTCACTGCGGTCATCGCCGAGCAGCTCCAGGTACGACTCCAGCGACGTCACCTGGCGCACGTTCATGCGCCGCTCGATGCGTCGCATCACGGTGCCTGTTTTGTATTCCTGAAAATCAATGCCACCCACTTGCAGCAGCAGGTGCAAGATGCCGCTCATGGCAGCCTCGGGGCTGGCTGCCAGTACCCGGCCAGCCGGCGCATCCAGGGCCACAGCGGCCTGCACAATCGGCTGGTTGGTAATGTGCGCCAGCAAGCGCGCGCCAATCTGGTCGACCGGCAAAATGGCATCAACCAGGCCGGTGGCAATCACGCTGCGAGGCATGCCGTCAAACTTGGCATCAAGCGGCTCCTGGGCAATCAAGAAGCCGCCTGCGTCGTTGATGGCGGCCGCGCCCCGGGTGCCGTCCGAGCCCGTGCCCGAGAGCACCACCCCCACACATCGCTCGCCATAATGCAGAGCTACCGATTTGAAGAAGATGTCTACCGGCAGGGTCAGTGTGCGCGGGTTTTTGGGGGTCAGGGTGAGCTTGCCCTCGCCCATGTGCATGATCGAGCCCGGCGGAATCAAATAGACCCGGTTGGGCTCGATGGGCATGTCTTGCTCAACCATCACGACCGGCATGGCAGTGTGTCGCGAAAGCAAATTGGCCATCATGCTTTTGTGGTCTGGCGACAGGTGCTGAATCACCACAAAGGTGGCACCAGAATCACTGGGTAAGCCACTGAAAAATTTCTCCAGTGCTTCAAGACCACCGGCCGATGCGCCTACGGCAACCACATGAGGGGTGTTCGTCGCCGTGTTAACCGCCATGGTTAACGTCTCACTTTGATCAACAGACATTAAAAACTTTCGGACAAACTGGCAAAAAAACTGCGCCTAAACCTTGGTTTCGATCCCTTTCCCATGGTTCAATTATCCCATTAATAAAATTTGTCCCGGACAAAAAAAACAATGACACAGGTCAATACCGAGCACCCAGAGTCGCGCTTGAGTCTGGCAGAAATAGAACAAAGCACCGGCTTGTCACGTGACGTGTTGCGCAAGTGGGAGCTGCGTTACCAGTTCCCGTTACCCCAGCGCGGCGTCCGCGGCCAGCGTGAATTCCTTGACGCTGATCTGGTCAAACTATTGCTCATCAGCCGCTTGCTCAAAAAGGGTTTGCGCACCAGCGCCTTGGTAGTGCAAAGCACAGCGCAGCTTCAGGCCCTGCTGGACCAACGCAGCATTGCCCATGCCTTGCCGCCCGAGCCGCCCGAGCTGGTGCTGGCGCAAGCCGTGCAGGCCCTGCTTGAGTCTCTGGCGCCAACCAAAGACCCGAGCGCCGTGACGCAATTCTTGCAGCGCTGCCTGGCGCAGCATGGTTTGACCGCTTTTGTGGCACACCTGATGCCAACCTTCAACCATACGGTGGGTGAGGCCTGGCAGCAACAGCGTTTGAGTATTGCCGCTGAACACCGTTACACCGACAGCTTGCGCCTGCTGGTGCTGCGCGCCTTGCCCGTACCCGGCCAGGCTCACGGGCGTCCGCGGGTGTTGCTGACCACGCCCCCCGGTGAATTGCACAGCCTGGGTTTGCTGGCGCTGCACGCACAACTGGCCTTGCAGGGCGCAGCGAGCATTGACCTGGGTTTACAAACACCCGCCGCCGAGGTGCTGCGAACCGCGCGCGAACTGCACATTGGGGCGGTAGCCATCTCTGGCAGTGCCTGCCTGCCCGCAGCCATGTTTCAGAACTATGTCAACACACTGCTGGCGGGCTTGCCAAGCCACTGCGAGCTTTGGCTTGGTGGCAACGGCTGTGCCGGGCTGGACAACACCCAGACAGGGCTTTGCCGTGTGTTTACCGACACGCCGTCAGCCGTACAGCGTTGGCTGCTGCTGGCAAAAGCAGAGCGCACACCATCGCCAGTCCCGGATTGCATCTGGGCTACGGGGTCTGATCCCTGATTTTTCGCACCAGCGCCGTGGTGGAATAGCCCGACACGAACGGCAGCGCCAGCGCCCGACCGCCCCAGGACTGCACCAGCTTTGACTCGGGCAAGCGGGCCATGTCGTAGTCACCACCCTTGACCAGAATGTCGGGGCGCACCTGGGCGATCAATTCAAGCGGTGTGTCTTCGTCGAACCAGGTCACCAGGCTGCTGCTGGCCAGCGCCGCCATCACATAGGCGCGGTCCAATTCGTTGTTCAGCGGCCGGTCTGGCCCCTTGCCCAGGCGCCGCGCCGAGGCGTCGGTGTTGAGCGCGACCACCAAACTGGCACCCAGTGCGCGGGCTTGCGCCAGGTACACCACATGACCGCGGTGCAGCACGTCGAAAACGCCATTGGTGAAGACCAGCGGGCGCGGCAAAAGCGCCAGACGCTGGGGCAGCGCATGCGGGTGACAGAGTTTGGCTGTCAATTCAGGCGCAGCGCTGGCTGCATCAAGGGCGGCCATCCTAGGCCGGCTTGGTCTCGGCAAAGCTGGCGCGCTGCATCAGCTTGTCCTGCAACTTGACCAGATTGGGATAGCGCTCGCGCCAGCCAAGCTCGGGAAAGCGGAAGTCAAGGTAACCCAGCGCCACGCCCACAGCCACGTCAGCCAGAGTCAAGTGAATACCCACACAAAAGGGCTTGTCGCCCAAGTCCTTGCTGATGGCCTGCAAGGCGCTATCGACCTTGCCCAGTTGACGGTCGATCCAGGCCTGGCAGCGCTGGGCCTCGGTGCGCCCGCCCCAGGTGGCCTCTAGCCGCGCCAGAATGGCTGCATCCAGAATGCCATCGGCCAGCGCCTCCCAGGTCTTGACCTCGGCGCGCTCGCGCCCCACCGCCGGAATCAGTTTGCCCACCGGCGACAGTGTGTCGAGGTATTCCACGATAACGCGCGAATCATGAATCACGTCGCCCGCCTCCATCACCAGGCAGGGCACCTTGCCCAATGGGCTGGTAGCAGCGATTCGGGTGTTGGCCGACCACACATCTTCCAGCACATAGTCGTAGTCCAGTTTTTTCTCGGCCATGACGATGCGGACTTTGCGCACGTAGGGGCTGGTGTTGGAACCGATCAATTTCATGGGCATGTCACAGACGTGAAAAATAGGAGTTGATGGATTCTATACAGCGCACCTTGCCTGATGCTGTGCTTGCATTTTGCGGCTTTTGATCCTCCTACAATCCTGCGCATGACTACTTCTGCCATTTCCGCCCTCTCGCCGCTGGACGGCCGCTACGCCCCCAAACTCGCCAAATTACGCCCGGCCATGAGCGAACAGGGATACATGCACCGACGCGTGCAGGTGGAGGTAGCCTGGTTCATTGCCCTGAGCGACTGCGGTTTCAAGGAATTCAAACCGCTTTCGCCGGGTGCGCGCACCTACCTGATGGGCTTGGTGAAAAACTTCTCGGAAGTGGATGGCAAGGCCATCAAGACCATTGAAAAAACCACGAACCACGACGTCAAGGCGGTTGAATACTGGATCAAATCCAAATTTGAAGGCCGGCCTGAACTGGTGGCGGCGCAAGAATTTGTGCACTTTGCCTGCACCAGCGAAGACATTAACAACACCAGCCAGGCGCTGCAACTCAAAAGTGGCCGCGAACTGGCGCTGCTGCCCAGGCTTGACGACGTCATCGACAAGTTGCGCCAGATGGCGCATGCCTTTGCCGAAGTGTCAATGCTCAGCCGCACCCACGGCCAAACCGCCAGTCCGACCACCGTGGGCAAGGAAATTGCCAACGTGGTGGTGCGCCTGGTGGCAGCACGCGACAAAATAGCGGGCGTCAGACTGATGGGCAAGATGAACGGTGCGGTGGGCAACTTCAACGCCCATCTGTCGGCATGGCCCGACTTTGACTGGGAAGCTTTCAGCCGCAAGGTCATCGAAACCCCCGAGCCGCTGGGCCTGGGGCTGATGTTTCAGCCCTACAGCATCCAGATTGAGCCGCACGACTACATGGCCGAACTGTTCGACGCAGTGGCGCGTGCCAACACCATTCTGATCGACTGGTCGCGCGACGTCTGGGGCTACGTCAGTTTGGGCTATTTCAAGCAGCGTCTGCGCGACGGCGAGGTGGGTTCGAGCACCATGCCGCACAAGGTCAACCCGATCGACTTTGAGAACGCCGAGGGCAACCTTGGGCTGTCCAACGCACTGCTGCGCCACATGTCGGAAAAGCTGCCCATTTCGCGCTGGCAGCGCGACCTGACCGACAGCACCGTGCTGCGCAATATGGGCGTGGCGCTGGGCTACGCCGTGCTGGCTTACCAGTCACTGGCGGCTGGCCTGGGCAAACTCGAAATTAACGAGGCGGCAATAGCGGCCGACCTCGACAACTCCTGGGAAGTGCTGGCCGAACCGATTCAAACCGTGATGCGCCGCTTTGGCCTGCCTCAGCCTTATGAACAGCTCAAAAAGTTCACCCGTGGCGAAGCCATGACGCGCGAACTGATGCGGGGCTTCATCGCCGAACTCGAACTGCCTGACGCCGAAAAAGAGCGCCTGCTGGCCATGACGCCGGCCAGCTACGTCGGCAAGGCGGCCGAGCTGGCAAAACGCGTCTGATGGCCACCAAATCCACCATCTTCAAAGCCAACCTGCAAATTGCAGACATTGACCACAGCTACTACGCCGACCACGCGCTGACGCTGGCGCGCCACCCCAGTGAAACCGATGAACGCATGATGGTGCGGTTGTGCGCGCTGGCGCTGCAGGCGTACCAGTTGCAAAGCGTCTGCGCTGGCGACGGTGTGTTGGCTTTTGGCGCCGGCCTGAGCAACCCCGACGAGCCCGACGTGCTGCTGCGCGACTTCACTGGGCGCACGCGCTTGTGGATCGAGGTGGGGCAGCCCGAGGACAAGCCGCTGCTCAAAGCCTGCGGCAAGGCCGATGCCGTGGTGCTGTACTGTTTTGGCCAGGCCGCCGAGGTTTGGTGGCGCAGCATGGAAAGCAAGCTGGCACGGCCCAAAAACCTGCGCGTTTGGCGCATCCCCACCGCGGCTGCACAGGCGCTGATTCCCATGGCGCAGCGCAATATGACACTGCAGGCCACCATTCAGGAGGGCATGCTGACGCTGGGCGACAGCAGCCACAACGTTGAAATTGAACCGCTAATCTGGAAGTAATTGACCCGTGTCAAATCGGTAAAATCACAGCGCGTTAGCATCCACCCCGTTTCTTTCACTACTTAGTAACTACACCATGACTGCACGTCTTACCAACAAAGTTTCCATCATCACCGGCTCTGCTCAAGGCATCGGCTTGGCCACCGCACTCAAATTTGCCCAGGAAGGCGCCATCGTCATCATCTGCGACGTCAAGCAAGCTGGTGTCGATGAGGCAGTGGCCCAATGCCGCGCCCTGGGTGCCACGGCCGAAGGTTTTGTCATGGATGTGACCCAGCGCGCTGTCGTCAACGACGTGGTAGCCCAAGTCAAGGCCAAATTCGGCCGTATCGACGTGTTGGTCAACAACGCCGGCATCACCCAAGACGCACGTCTGCAAAAAATGACCATCGAGCAATTTGACAAGGTCATCGACATCAACCTGCGTGGCGTGTTCCATTGCTCGCAAGCGGTGGCTGACGGCATGGTGGCCCAGGGCAGCGGTGTCATTCTGAACGCCAGCTCAGTGGTCGGCCTGTATGGCAACTTTGGCCAAACCAACTACGCCGCCACCAAGTTTGGCGTGATCGGTTTCACCAAGACGTGGAGCCGCGAACTCGGCCCCAAGGGCGTGCGCACCAACGCCGTGGCCCCCGGCTTCATCACCACCCCCATGGTGGCAGCCATGCCCCCTGAAGTGCTAGCAAAAATGGCCGAAAAAGTGGCTTCGCGCCGTCTCGGCAAGCCCGAAGAAATTGCCAATGTCTATGCCTTCCTGGCCAGCGACGAAGCCAGCTACATCAACGGCGAAGTGATCGAAGTCTCGGGCGGTATCTCGCTCTAATCACACCTTGCCCTTCGGCATCAGGCCGCCGTCTCAAACCCGAGGCGGCGGCCTTTTTTCGGCCGCGCGTTCGGCGTACTTGTTGAAACGCCAGGCCGTGCCCTGTTGCGTGATGCGGCGCCAGGTGGCGCGTTTTTGCACCGGCTGCATCTCGGTCCAGTTTTGTACCTCGGCAAAAGTGCGGCCGCAACCCTTGCAAATCTCGTCGCCCTGGCTGGTCGAGCAAATTGCGATGCAGGGGGTGTCGGGCATGCTGTCGAACCAAGTCATCCAGGCCTGTAGGGCGACGTCAGACAGGGCGGCCGGGTCAACTTCTTGGCGACGTTCAAAGGCCATCACGGCATACACATCAGCCAGCGCGCGCGTGGGTACGGGCAGCGCTGCGCTCTCGCTACAGGGCAGCTTGTCGCGCCAGAAGTTGATGGCCGCTTCAAGGTCGGTGATGTGGATGGCAGTCATGGGGTGCGCATCATAGCCCGGCAACGTGCTAAGCTGCGCACCATGAAATTGATCTTGAAATGGCTGCTCAGTGCAGCCGCCCTTTTGTGCGTGACCTACCTTTACAGCGGCGTCGTCGTCAGCAGCTTTGGCGCTGCGCTGATCGCCGCCTTTGTCATCGGACTGTTCAACATGTTGCTGCGCCCGGTGCTGGTGATCTTGACCCTGCCCGTCACACTGATCACGCTGGGCCTGTTTTTGTTTGTCATCAACGCCCTGATGTTCTGGTCGGCCGCCGGCGTTTTGCAAGGCTTTTATGTGCGCGACTTCTATGCCGCACTGCTGGGCTCGCTGATCTACTCCGTGCTGGGGCTGGTCATCGACTCAGTTCTCGAGCGCCTGTCCCTTAAGTAAACTGTCGATCTGACGCCGCCGCGTGTCGATGATCGACGCATCGATGTGGTCAGCCGATGAATTTGCCGCGCCTGTGGCCCGCAGCCGATCCTGTGCGGCCTTGAGCCGGTCCATGGCGCCCGCGTAATCCAGTTGTGCCACCCGCGCCTCAGCCTCGGCGCGCAAAGCGCGCAGGCTCTGGTTTTGCGCGGCGTAAATGCTCGCCAGCCACTGCCACGCCAGGGCATCCTGCGGCTGACTCACCAGCCAGACCTGCAGGTTTTGCGCCACCTTGTCCAACACGTCGTCGCGCCCAGCCTGCATGGCAATTTGCGCTTGCAGCAACAGGTCGGGGCGGCGCAGTGCCGTCGCAGACACCTCGGCGGGATTGGCCAGGTCGAGCCCGACATCAGCGCCCAGCGCCAGCACCTGCGGGCGTGAGCGGTCGCGTGCCGCCAGTTCAATTTCCAGCCCCAGCCAGCGCATCTGCCGCGCCGCCTCGGGGTCGTCGCTCACCACTTTTTGTAGCTGTGCAAACTGTTTGCGTGCTTGGGTTGCATCACGCAAGCGGCTGGCCGCCATGGCCGCGCCATAGCGCGTGCCCGCCTGCTGCGCCGCAGTCCGGCCGGGCGCCAGATTGTCAGCCTGCGCCTGCCAGCCGCGCAGCGCGTCGGGGCCGGGATTGGCCAGCACCCGGGCGCGCGCCGTCAACATGGCGTGCGTCATGCCGGGCACCACCGGCGCACTGTGTGGCGCGCCCAGCGGCAGCCGCGACTGCATGTCGGCAATGCGCTCGGTGGTCAGCGGGTGGCTGCGCAGATAGGGGTAGGCACCGGTGTCGTTAAGCCGGGCGGCCTGCTGCAGTTTGTCGAACATGCCGACAAAGCCCTGCGCCTCGAAGCCGGCCTGCGTCATCACGCCAAAGCCGATGCGGTCGGCCTCGCGCTCCATGTCGCGCGAAAAATTGAGCTGGCTTTGCGCCGACAGCGCTTGCCCGCCAACGATCAAGGCGTTGCCAGCGTCCGGGCTTTTGCTCGCCGCCAGCGCGCCCAGAATCATGGCACCGATCATCCAGGGCGTTTGCTGGTTGTTCTTGGCAATCAGGCGAGAAATATGGCGCTGGGTGACATGGCTCAGTTCGTGACCCAGCACCGAGGCCAACTCGTCGCGGCTGCTCACCACCGCCAGCAGCCCCAGGTGCACGCCAAAATAACCGCCCGGCAAGGCAAAGGCGTTGACGCTGCGGTCGCGCCCCAACACAATGCGCCAGGCAAAGCGCTCATCGAGCTCGCGCGTCAAGTCGCCGCGCACTCGGGCGGCGGCCAGCAGCGGCAGCCAGATGCCCTGCACATAATCGGTGAGCACCGGGTCGTCAATAAAATCGGGGTCGCGGTACAGTTCCCGTGCAATGCGGTCGCCCAGCCGACGCTCGGCGCTGGCGCTCATGGCGCTGCCGTCGCCGAGCAGCGGCAGCGTGCTGGCAACACTGCTTTGCGCTCGCAAGGGAACCGGCACGGCCAAACCAATAGCGGCAAGTAAAAGCGTTGCGCGGCCTGCGGCTATCAGGTGCGCCAGCAGCTTGGGTTTGAATGAATTCATCAACATGAGCGGTAAATTTGGTACACCTACGAAGGAATAATTCAGACGAGCACCGTATGATGCCAGCAATGTGCAAAGGTTCGATTAGGGCCAGGCCGGCCGTATGTTACGCAAGTTATTTCCGGACGGGCCCTTAAGGCCGACGTCCAAACTTTAATTACCTCACCCAATATATGTCATGAGCACCCTCACCCATTTTGACGACCAGGGCCAAGCCCATATGGTCGATGTGGCAGCCAAAGCGGCCACCCACCGCATCGGCATCGCTGGCGGACGCATCGAGATGCAGCCCGCCACGCTGGCCATCATCGAAGCCGGCACCGCAAAAAAAGGCGACGTGCTGGGCATTGCCCGCGTGGCTGGCATCATGGCGGCCAAGAAAACCAGCGACCTGATTCCCCTGTGCCACCCGCTGGCGCTGACCCACGTCGCGATTGACTTCAAGGTGCTGCAAGCCAGTGAAGCCCATGCCGCCAGCATCCTGTGCCAGGCCACCGTCGAAACGGTGGGCCCCACCGGCGTGGAAATGGAAGCGCTCACTGCGGTGTCGGTGGCGCTGCTCACCATTTACGACATGTGCAAGGCGGTGGACCGCGGCATGACGATGACGGACATCATGTTGCTGGCGAAGCACGGCGGCAAATCGGGCAGTTTTGTCAATTCAGGCACGGCGGCCAATGACAACGCTTGATCCCGGCCTGTGGCCCGTGCGCCTGAGTACCTTTGTGCTGGCGGCTTTGGCTGCGGCCAGCGTGGCTTACTGGGGCTTGCGCTGGTCCGAGCCGCCCGCCATGCCGCGTTTGAGCGGCGAGGGGTTCAGCCAGCGCCCCATCGACACGGCCCGGGTCGCCCAACTGCTGGGCGCCAGCGCCACGCCGGTCGGTGGCGCAGTTGCTGCGCCCGTGGTCAATGCCGCTGCCAATTACAAGCTCGAAGGCGTCATTGCCCAGGGTCGCAACAGCGGACGCGGCAGCGCGCTCATTGCCACTGGCGGCGACAAAGCCAAGCCGTACAAAGTGGGCGACCATTTGAGTGACGACCTGTTGCTGCAATCGGTCTCGGCACGGGGCGCCACCCTGGCGCCCAGCATGGCGGCGCCGGCATCGATCCAGCTTGAACTACCACCGCTCGACGGCCCCAAACCCTAATTTCAGCATCAAATACCATGACAGCATCGCGTCGTTATCAATTCCAGGTTCAAGTCCAACCACGCTATCTGGCCGACCAGTCCGCGCCGCAGCAGAACCAGTATTTTTTTGCCTACACCATCACCATCCGCAACAGCGGCCAGGTGGCGGCGCAATTGATTTCCCGGACCTGGAACGTCAACGATTCCCAAGGCCACCACGAAAAGGTCAAGGGCCTGGGCGTGGTCGGGCACCAGCCGCTGCTGCAACCCGGCGAAGCCTTCGAGTACACCAGCGGCACGCGCCTGCGCACACCCACCGGCACCATGCACGGCAGCTTTTTTTGCGTGGCCGAAGACGGTGAAAAGTTCGATGTGGACGTGCCCATGTTCGTGCTTGACGCCCTGAGCGAGAGCGGCGGCACGCGCACCCTGCATTGACGTCCGGCACCTAAAAAATGGGTTTTTGAGCCATGGGTGAATTCGATTTGATCGCACGCTACTTCACCCGCCCGGTGCACCGTGCGGCGCTGGGGATTGGCGACGACTGCGCGCTGCTGCAACCCGCCCCCGGCACCCAGATGGCAATATCGTGCGACATGCTGGTGCAGGGCCGCCATTTCTTTGCCGATACCGACCCGCGCCGGCTCGGCCACAAAAGCCTGGCCGTCAACCTCAGCGACCTGGCTGCCTGTGGCGCCAAACCACTGGCGTTCACGCTGGCGTTGGCATTGCCCGAGGTCAACGAGCCCTGGCTGGCGGCCTTTGCCGAGGGCTTGTTTGCCCTGGCTGACGCGCATGGCTGCGAACTCATTGGCGGCGACACCACCGCCGGGCCGCTCAACATCTGCATCACCGTGTTTGGTGAGGTGCCGGTGGTCAACGGCACCTCACAGGCGCTGCTGCGCAGTGGCGCCCGCGCCGGCGACAACCTCTATGTGAGCGGTACGCTGGGTGATGCCCGGCTGGCGCTGGAGGCGCTGCAAGGCAAACTGAGCGTACCCGAGGCGGTGCTGGCTGTAGTACGCGAGCGGCTGCAGCGCCCCACGCCGCGCGTGGCGCTGGGCCAAGCCTTGCGCGGCATCGCCAGTGCGGCAATTGACGTCAGCGACGGCCTGATCGGTGACCTGGGGCACATTTTGGAACGCTCGCGCGTGGGTGCCATAGTGCAGGTGGATCAACTGGTGCAATGCATCGCTTGCCATGCGCAGGCCGCGCAAACCGACGACGCGTCAGACTTGCATTTGTCTCAAGAACAATGGCGCGCCCTGGCGCTGTGTGGCGGCGACGACTACGAGCTGCTGTTCACTGCACCGACCTCTCAAAGCGCAGCCGTAGCCGCAGCCGCCCAGGCCAGCCAGACACCAGTGCGCCGCGTTGGCCGGATCGAAGCCGCCACCGGACTGCGGCTAATCGATGACCAGGGCCAGGTCCTGCCCAACCACTACGCCTCTTTCGACCACTTTGCC
>Ga0210053_1000284_pt1:0-47500 | contig 51622 bp, 45 predicted proteins | sample CryGeymeta201512_FD_185467 | JGI IMG/M metagenome (GOLD analysis project Ga0210053, IMG submission 185467) | Groundwater microbial communities from Crystal Geyser aquifers in Utah, USA - Crystal Geyser metaG 2015-12 (SPAdes) (version 2) | ecosystem: Environmental > Aquatic > Deep... | reverse complement strand
GGGAGTAAAGGTTGTGGACCATGAAGAAGTTGCCCTGCCTGAAGAGGAAATAGAGGAAGAGGTTGAAGAATACGAAAAAACAGAAGATCTCGTTCAGGCTTATTTTCATTCCATGGGTGATATATCAATACTTACAAGATATGAAGAAACTGAACTTGCAAAAAAACTTGAAGAAGGCAAGGAGATAATAAAGGCAATAGTAACCTCCCTGCCAATTTATAAAGATAGCGAGGAGGAGCCCGAAGAAGAGCCTATCCCCGAGGAGGTAAGGGCAGATGAACTGCTTTTGAGAACCATCAATAGATTGGAAAAACTGATGGGGCAGGTTGAGGTAATTGACAAGAAACTCCCAAGGGGTAGTTCATTGAAAGAACTCAGAAAGGCAATTAGCGAAAAGAAGAAAAAGGGTATAAACGCAAAAAAGCTTGAGGCAGCCGCAAAAGATGTGCAGCAGGAATACAGAAAAATAGAGTCGGAAATTGGAATAAAGGCAGATGAATTTAAGGAGATGTGGAACCGCGTATCAAAGGCAAAGGCGCTGATGCTGGAAGCTAAAAATGAACTTATCACGCGCAATCTCAGGTTAGTTGTTAATATAGCAAAAAATTATGTCGGCAGAGGGCTTCCGCTTCTGGACCTCATACAGGAAGGCAATATCGGTCTTATGAAGGCTGTTGATAAATTTAAATATGAGAAAGGCTTCAAGTTCAGCACATATGCGACATGGTGGATAAGACAGGCGATAACAAGGGCGCTTATTGACCAGACAAAGACCATAAGAGTGCCTGTTCACATGATGGAATTCTATAACCGGGTTACAAAAGCCTCAAGAGAACTGACGCAGCAGCTTGGAAGAGAGCCCACCAATGATGAGATTGCCAAGAAACTTGCAGTGCCCACAAGGAAGGTGGAAGACGTCTTCAGGGCAATACAGGACCCGATTGCTCTGCAAACGCCGGTTGGAGATGAAAATACAGAACTGGAAGATTTTATTGGAGATAAAAATAGTCCGTCTCCTTATTCTGATGCGGAAAGAAATGAAATATCCGAGCAGATGCAGCAGATATTGAAAACCCTTACCCCGAAGGAAGAACGAGTCATAAGGATGAGATTCGGGATTGGAGCAGACAGGGACCATACGCTTGAAGAAGTCGGGAGACATCTGTCAATAACAAGAGAAAGGGTGCGCCAGATAGAGGCAAAGGCATTGAGAAAACTCAAACATCCGAGCAGACTTAAAGCGCTTAAAATACTAAGCACATAAATTTTACCCTGTTAGAAAGCCCTGCCTCTTCTATCAGGGTTTACTTCAACCCGCTTACCTCGTCTCCTATCATTATCGCTGATTCACTTTTCTTTACAATTGCAGCCGCTGTTGAGTTCTTCAGGCTTATAATCTGAATGGCCCCTACAGTTCTGGAATTGTTAAATTTATCAACAGATGTTGTCTTTAAAATATCTCCAAGCTCAAGACTGTCATTACTGCCTTTATCAATAAACACTATGTCCATGGCGCCTGTTATGGTCAGTTGTTGATGAGCTGCAATTACAAAACCGCTGATTTCAGGTTTTCTCGGAGCATCTGTTTCTATTAGCGGCTCAACCTCGTGGAACGTATCAAGCAGGTCTCCTACGCGTATGTCACCGTAAGCCTTTGTGATTTTTGCCTTTGTAAAGCCGTTTTCCATTCCGATTACCTCCGCAATACCAACTACAGCAATAAAATGGCCTATTTTCTTGTCGGTTTGCGGATGCCTTATCATGCCAATGGGCCGTATGACATAGAACTTTTCGCCTGTGTTTATATTAGAATCCGCCTTTAAGTCTATGAAATCGTCATCGCCAAAAAGCGTTTTTCCGGAAGGAGCCCCTGTCACCTTCCCGACGCTTTTTATTTCTTTGGAAATATAATCTGTGATATATCCGCTTGCTATTATCAGATTCTCATCGGCAAGATAATTTTTCTTTACAGGCTCTATTGTTTTTTCAATGGGTTTTAGCTCCTCTTCTTTTTTCGGAACTGCCGCTTCCGTTTCTGTTGCTGCAGATGCTTTTTCCGTAGAGGCTTCCTCCTCCTGCTCTTTTTGAATCAGCCTGAGAGGGATTTTTATCATCTGACTGGGGGATATCCTGTCGGGGTTTTTAATGTCGGGATTCTCCTTCCATATCTTCGGCCAGAGAAATGGGTCATGTATTTCCTTTGAGGAGATATCCCATAGAGTGTCACCCTTCAACACCTTATATTCCTTGTATTCCATGTCCTGGCCGGATGAGGTTAGAAAAGAAAATGCAATAACTATGAACGCTAACAGACATATGAGACTTATTTTTTTGACCATCTTCGTCTCCTTTTTAGCTTAAAGTAATCTATTAATATTATATTACAATCCAAAGATTTGTCTATACCTTTTGGTGAGGGATTTTCGGTTCCCAGAAAAGTTCTTTCTGAAGCAAACACCATCGGCGCATGTTACAATGGTGCGGAGCACTATTAGGAGTGAATAAAAACTCTACGTTGAATTGTCTGCGTAACAGGGGGTTGGCAGCATGAAGTGGAAAACAATGAATCTGCAAACACGCCTTTACCTCATCAGCGCTATTATTCTGCTGGCTGGCTTGAGCAGTTCCATCTGGATTTATTTGACGGCCGAGAATGATTCGGAAAGCGTTTTGGGTTATGAAATAGCAGGTGAAAATGCTTATCTGATTACGCCTGAAAATTCCAAGAAGTATGTACATGACGTGGAACTAATTGGAGGAAAGGCGGCTGTGTTTGCGGACGAATTCAGTCGTTGGTTTGTCGGGTTATGGCATGGAAAATCACTCGCATTCACAGTAGTCTGCATTACCGTCTTTATATCACTTGGGTTTTTCTTTGTTGCCAGAACCTCACCATCCGGCTTAGAATCTGACGCCCACGATCAAAATAATCGGGCAGGGAGTAAATAATCTCGGGTAAAACGTTCATCGTTTAATGGAGATATTTGATATTGGATTCCCGCTTAAAGATTGCGGGAATGACAGATGAAGAAGTCTTTAACAAGGTGTTGTAGCTCAAAACCGTGAAATCTGTTGTTTTTTTATAAATTTTCACGATTATGTTGACAAAAGAGTGAAAAGGTATATACTGTAACTATGGCAAAAGTATTACGTGTATTTAATACAATCAGTCGTCTCAGGGAGCGGTATTATGCCGCATCTGCCGGGAAACAATCGCTTATAAAATTATTGAGTGAAGCGGAGGTTGCTGAGCAGGTGTATAACTCCAATGCCATCGAGAACAGCGCTCTCACTCTTGAAGAAACTGAGAAAATCCTTTTGCAAATAAATTTAGACAGATATATAACTGAAAGAGAGATTTTTGAAGCAAAAAATCTTGCTCGGGTAGTTTCTTATATTGACACAAAAGCCAAAGAACAAGAACTCACTCTTGAGGTTATTCTGTCGCTTCACAAAATGCTTATAGCGAATATCCGGGATGATATTGCCGGAAGATTTCGCAAGGACGGTGAATGGGTCAGGGTTGCAAACCACATAGCTCCGGACCCAAAAGAAGTAGTAGAAAGATTGGGAAAAATGCTTGCGGGGTATAACGCAAACAGCCGCGAAAATATTATAAAACGTATTGCGCTGCTGCATCTTATTTTTGAACATACCCACCCGTTTGTTGATGGTAATGGCCGTATCGGAAGAGTAATAAATAATTATTTGCTTATACGGGAAGGTTTTGTGCCGGTAAATATTAAATTCATTGATAGAAAGATGTATTATGACGCGTTTAAGGAATTTGACGAAAAAGGCACTGCCAAAATCATGGAAGAAATAGTCGGCAAGGCTCTTACGAATAGTTATCACAAGAGGCTTGCGTATCTGGAAGGCGTGCACATCATGACGCTTGCTGAATATGTAAAAAAGAATAAAGTATCACACTCTAATTTGATAAATAAAGCAAATCGCCAAACCATAGAAGCTTTTCTTGAAAAAGGCGTTTGGAAGATTGGAGTAAGTCAGGATAAATTATGAACGAAGCGGAAACCAGAGCGGAACTGATTGCCCCGAAGCTGAAGGAGAGCGGCTGTGTCGCAGGCAAAACTTTTATCGCCTTTCAGATTGCGTGGAAACTCTTTCAGCCACGATTGGGCGTGGCCTCGGTTCTACTACTGGCTGCTCCCCTTGCCGACAGCCGTGCTGATTTCATTCCGGAACAGTCAGGGTGTTCCAGAAAAGATTAGAAGATATAATTCTCCTACTCCGGTTTTCCTGTCATTACAAATGCGCCCCAGTAAAATGGATTCTGTTTCTTCATCATCATGTTCAGTTTTGCCTGTCTCAGTGCCTCAGCCTTGGGTTTGCCATCTGCCAGAAGTGTATAAAAATCTGTCATAAGCTCTGTAGTCTCTGCGCTTGGAACGCTCCATAAACTCATCACCAATGTCTTTGCGCCTGAAAGTATGAATGCCCTCTTAAGCCCGAATACACCTTCTCCGTTTTTCACATCTCCAACACCTGTCTCACATGCCGAAAGCACCACAAGGTCGGTCCCTTTCAAGTTCAGTCCGAGTATTTTTTCTGCGCTCATCATGCCTTCGTCCCTTCCGGCTTTGAGCGAGGCATTTACTCCTGAAAACACTATCCCGGAACGGAGCATCGGGTTTTCAATATTGATTGTCTCATCTTTTGCCATAAAGTCTTCTTTCAGTTTTATGGTGATTCCTCTCGTCTCACTGCTTCCTTTGAGTTCTTCGTCATTAAGAAAATATCCGTGAGTTGCAAGATGGAGTATTTTAGGCGTCTCTGCGGAGAATATCATTTCTTCAATAGCGTTCTTGCCCTGATAGTTCTTTACCTTAAGCTTCTTTTTGTTCTTCAAGACCTTCTCTATGGCGTCTGCCTCCTGTTTTGTATCAGGAAGCCTGTCAAAGCTTATATTGAAGACATCTTTTGATAATCCTCCCCTTATCGTCTTCGCCACTTTCATTTCCTTTGTCATTTTATCCCTTTCCACTAATCCCATGTCATAGTCTGGGTCTGCAATGATAAGTGCATCGCCCTTGGCTATGTTTGTATCGGTAAACCTGATTATGTCCCTTCCTGCTGATATGTAGCTGATTGTATATTCTTCCATAAGGTATTTATTTGAAGGTGTTACCAGCGCTTCAAATGGTATCAGGTTGAGATTACCGTCAGGGCTTATGAATAACTGCTTCCTGCCTTTTATGTATTTCTCCAATGGTTTAATCGCGATATCATATATGGCACGGGCGGCTTTGTCCAAGGCTGCTTTATCAGGAATTTGGCCTATTGTCTTTATTCTGTTCATCTCCTGAATGTATGTCTTAATATGCTTTTCTGTATCCTCGGCGTCTGATATTTCGATTAGTTTGACTTCAGGCTCTTTCTGCGGTATCAGGACAAAAGCAAGGTATTTTGGTTTATCAAATTTGTTTGTCTTGAAGTCATAAAACTTAATCCTTGCAAAGTCTATGTATGCTGAATCCTTTGGCAATATTTCTGATATGTTTTTTACATCAGCTTTGCCGATTGTTTTTTCAAGGGCAAAATCCTTGCTCAGTCTGCTTAACTCGGCTTCAAGTGTTTCTTTTTGCTTTTGCAGTTCGGCAATCCTGTTTCTGTAATCTTCAAAACTCCCCTTATCTGGTTTTGATAACTGCATCTTTGCTATTTCCCTGCGGATGTTGGTGAGTTCAGCAAACTTCTTTTTTATCTCAGGGTCGCCGGATTGCATTGCCGCATCCATATATCTTCCCTGCGCCTCTGCAACTGCGCCTTTCCACTTGAGCCATGCATTAAATGTATCGGTTATTGATTGAGAAGATGATTGCATATATTTAACTGTATGGGTCATAAAGGCATGGATAGAGCCTTCCTTCTGATTCATATAGCTAATTTTCTGTTTTTCATTAAAGAGCAAAAATACATTCTCTCTCATTAAGTCATCTATAGAAATACCTCTTTTAAAAAGATTTTGGCTTTCAGGATGTCTCTCTGTTGCGGCATAAAGAAACGCCAGATTTTTAAGAATTAGTGCTACAGCAGGATGTTTTTTCCCATATGCCTTTTCTCTTATCTCAAGTGCCCTTTTATACAATGGCTCGGCCTCTGCATGCCTGCCTGTGACTCTGTAAAGCTCTGCCAGCACGCGAAGAACTATTGCAGTATCAGGATGTTCACTGCCACGGATTTTCTCTCTTATCTCAAGTGCCCTTTTATACAATGGCTCTGCGTCTGCATACCTGCCGGTGGATTCATAAAGCCCTGCTAGGCTGATTAGGCTTTGTGCCACAGAAGGATGTTCCCTGCCAAGTGCTTTCTCGTATATCTCAAGTGCCCTTTTATGCAATGGCTCGGCCTCTGCATACCTGCCGCCGATGAAGGCATAAAGCCCTGCCAGATTGTATAGGCTTTGTGCCACAGAAGGATGTTCCCTTCCAAATGCTTTCTCTCTTATCTCAAGCGACCTTTTATACAATGGCTCTGCCTCCGAATATCTGCCAATGACTTTGTAAAGTCCTGCCAGATTATTAAGGCTTGTTGCCACATTAGGATGGTCTTTGCCGAGGATTTTCTCGTATATCTCCAGCACTTGCTTTGCGTACGGTATAGCCTCATTATACTTCCCTGCTTTATAAAGTTCACTCGCTTTCTGGTTAAGCTGCTTAGCTTCATCAAGAGCCTGCTTTTGCCCAAATGCTGAGTGAGAAAATAGTAGAGATAAGCAAAAAAATACTGCACAAAAAATTCCTGCAATTTTTCCGGTTCTCATTTAATTATCCTCCATCCACAGAAGCTGATAATAATCTATATATTCCAGCAAGAACTGTCAATCTATAGTCAATGAAGACATGGTTGAGGATGCAAAGGCTGCTCTTTGCGAGCAGGTCAGAGTGTTACTCATTTCTCCCTAAAGTCGCACTTTTTGAAATGTGTAAAAGTGAAGATTTATTTAAGTGAAAATGGTTAACGCAAAGCTAACCGGCGCGTCGGCGGTTTGCACGTCAGGTTGAGTGACTTGTTAGGTGCGCTTTCTGGGTTGCGGTTTTCTGCGCTTATGGTATATTTCAAGATATTTTTCTTTTCGACCTTCTTTCATTTCAATTGTGATGAATGTGTTTCGATATGGAACAACATCTTGATCCGTCTCTTTTTTTGGATCAATAATTGCCTGAATAAAAAATGCTTTTTTTGCCCATTTTTTGTTTTCAACAGATTTTTCTAAAACCTTTTTATCCTTTTTTTGAATACCCCGAATATACTTTTTGAATTTTAATTCAATAAGTATTTTTGGCTTTCCTTTATGAAATAAAACAATATCTGGTTGAGCACTTCTTCCTTTTGCCTTTAAGTCGCGTAAAAATGGTTCATTAAGTATCTCCCAATTTCTGTCCGCTTTCAAGAAACGCCGCAGATGATAGTATGTACAAGTGTGTAAATCTTCTTCTCTAAAGATTCTAAATGGGAAACCAGAAAAATCCTTCTGTAATTTGGATGTTAATGTTGTGCGAATAAATTTTACGACTTGGTTTTGAACTAATATTTTCATTTGGGTTTTCTCCGCGCACATAGCCTTATTTTTTACCGCATGCGTCTTTTGGGGATACTTTAGGGAAAAACTGCGGGCTGAGTCAAGAGAAATCATCATCCTCAGATGTTGAATATCCCCTCTTTGCCCTATCTGCGGTAACATTGATTTTGAACCAATTCGACAGAATCACTTAATGGCTTTTATATTTATCAAAACTTTGTCGGCCACTTCCGGGCCGCATGAAGTACACGAAGGATCTCTATGGTATTGTTCTTTACGCGGTATGGGATGATATAGGGAAGCCCTGAAATAACTAACTCACGCGTTCCTTCCACTCTTCCTGTGCGGCCCATAGCCGGGTGCTCTGCGAGTTGCTCTACGTTACTTAAGATGCTTATAGCCACATCTTGTGCGGCATGAGCGTTATCATTTCCAATATATTTTCTAAGTTCTATAAGATATAAAAGAGCATCTTTAAACCATCTTATTCTCATTCCTGTGGTTTCTTTTCTTTATTAGTTCCCCATGTACCAAGCCATGCAGCTACTTCTTCATGCTCTATAAACTTCGCCCCCGAACGGTCAGCTGTTTCTACTGCTCTTTTAATCTCTTGAACCTGCCATTCATTGACCTCCAGAAATCCCTTTACAGCATTACTTACAAGAAATGATTTTGACCGGGCTGTTGCCTTAGCAAGCCTGTCAAGGCGCTTCTTCGTCTGATCATCGAGTCTTACCGTTAAAGTGGCGCTCATAGTTCCACCCCCTTTTAACACATAGTAACACAATGTGTTCATCCTTTCAATAAATAAATTTCACTCGTCTACACATGTGAATATTTTTGTCTGTCGCAAAACACCCTCCTGTCTCGCTGGCAGTTCTGTAACTATACAAGAGAGAGCATAACTGACACAACCTGTCCTGCACTATAATCCTTATATATAGATTCTGATTGTTTAGTTAAGGAAGAACTTTTCAGTAAAAAAAGTCATGTTTCTTTTTTATGCTTCCTCTGATATAATACTAATTCCTACGGTGAAGATTTTGAGCGGGGAATGCGGTTGTCCTCTCATGCAGTTCAGAGGTCACTCAGGGAAGATATAAACGGGGTTGAGAGCAGTTGACAAAAAATATTTTCTTTGGTATGCTTTCAAAGTTTTCCCGTAGAATCTGTTTTTGTGAAAAATATGATACGGAGGCAATGTGCCAACAATAGCGCAATTAGTTAGACATGGCAGAAAGAGTGCGAAAAGGGCAACAAAAAGTCCTGCTCTCAGAATGTGTCCTCAGAAAAGAGGAGTCTGTGTCAGGGTATATACAACTACGCCCAAGAAGCCAAACTCTGCCTTAAGGAAGGTAGCAAGGGTAAGGCTGACGAATGGGATGGAGGTTACAGCTTATATCCCCGGTGTTGGGCACAATCTTCAGGAACATTCCATAGTGATGATTAGGGGAGGAAGAATTAAAGATCTCCCCGGTGTCGGATACCACATAATCAGAGGAACACTGGACTCTATGGGAGTTGCGGACAGAAAACAGGGAAGATCTAAATACGGGGCTAAGAGGCCCAAATAACGGAGCGGAGAGATGCCAAGAAGAAGAGTTGCAGAAAAACGTGAGATTTTACCTGACCCAAAGTATGGCAGTAAAGTTGTCAGCAAGTTTGTCAATGTGATGATGGAAGACGGCAAAAAAGCAACAGCTGAAAGAATATGTTATGGGGCATTTGATATTATCAAGGGGAAAACAGGCAATGACCCGCTTAAGGTTTTTAAAACAGCTCTGGAAAATGTTAAGCCGGTGCTGGAGGTTAAACCGAGGAGGGTCGGCGGAGCAACTTATCAGGTGCCTGTGGAGATAAGGCCTCAGAGGCGTATGGCGCTGGCATTCAGATGGCTTATAAGTTATTCCCGCGTAAGGGCAGAGAAGACGATGAGGGAAAGACTTGCAGGCGAACTGTTAGATGCATCTAATAACACAGGGACGTCTATAAAGAAGAAGGAAGACGTCCATAAAATGGCAGAGGCTAATAAGGCATTTGCCCATTATAGATGGTAAAAAGAGCAGAGGAGAAAAACTTTGTCGATATTCCCGTTAGAAAAGACGCACAATATAGGAATTATGGCGCATATAGATGCAGGGAAGACTACGACTACGGAACGCATCCTCTACTATACGGGCATCACATATAAAATAGGCGAGGTCCATGAGGGCACTGCTGTTATGGACTGGATGGTTCAAGAGCAGGAAAGAGGCATAACTATTACCTCTGCTGCCACCACATGTTTCTGGAAAGGCCACAAGATTAATATTATAGACACACCGGGGCATGTTGATTTTACCATAGAGGTGGAAAGAGCATTGAGAGTGCTTGACGGAGCCGTGGCTGTTTTTGATTCTGTAGCAGGCGTTGAGCCGCAATCAGAAACTGTATGGCGTCAGGCGGATAAATACAAGGTGCCAAGAATAGCATTTATGAATAAAATGGATAGAGCAGGAGCGGATTTTTTTATGGGCGTTCAGAGTATGGTAGATAGGCTTGGGGCGAATCCGGTGCCTGTTCAGATTCCTATAGGCGCTGAAGAAAGCTTTAGGGGGCCTATAGACCTGGTGGAAATGAAGGCGGTATGTTTTGACGATGAGACTATCGGCGCAAAATATGTGGAGGGCGCTATCCCTGACGATATGATGTCTGCAGCCAGGCAGTACAGGGAGAAGATGTTGGAGGCATTATCTGATGTTGATGAGAATATAATGGAAAAATTCCTTGGCGGCAGAGAGATAAGCGCAGAAGAGATAAGGGCGGCATTAAGAAAAGGCACAATTCAGTTGAAACTGACGCCTGTTGTGTGCGGTTCTGCTTTTAAAAACAAGGGAGTGCAGCAGCTGCTGGATGCAATTGTAGATTATCTCCCCTCTCCTCTTGATGTCCCGCCCATATTAGGGACTAAGCCCGGAAACGGCTCTGAGATAGCGAGAAAGGCGGACGTCAATGAGCCCTTCTCGGCCCTTGCATTTAAGGTTATGACAGACCCGTATGTAGGGCAGCTCACATTTATAAGAGTTTATTCAGGCATGCTTTCTGCGGGTTCATATATTTACAACTCCACAAAGGACACAAAAGAGAGGGTTGGAAGGCTTTTAAAAATGCATGCTAATAAGCGCGAGGAGATAAAAGAGGTTTCCGCAGGAGACATTGCGGCTGTTGTGGGTTTAAAGAGCACCTTAACAGGCGATACCCTCTGTGATGAAAAATCACAGGTGGTGCTGGAGGCAATGGAATTCCCTGATCCTGTTATATCAGTGGCTATTGAACCAAAGACAAAAGCAGACCAGGAAAAACTTTATGAGGCGCTTGGAAAGCTTGCGCAGGAAGATCCGTCATTCAGGATTGCATTTAATGAAGAAACAGGCCAGACTATTATATCCGGAATGGGCGAGCTTCATCTGGAGATTATTGTTGACAGGCTTTTGCGAGAGTTTAAGGTTGGGGCTAATGTAGGAAAACCTCAGGTGGCATATAGGGAAACTATCAGGACAGCGTCAAAGGCTGAAGGAAAATTCATAAAGCAAAGCGGCGGGCGCGGACAGTATGGCCATGTATATCTTAAGCTTGAACCTGTGTCAGGCAAGGGTTTTGAATTTGTGAACAAGATTGTGGGCGGCTCAATCCCGCGGGAATATATACCTGCTGTTGAAAAAGGCGTAAAAGAGGCTATGGACTCAGGCGTTCTTGCAGGCTATCCTGTTGTAGATGTGAAGGTTACGCTTTACGACGGTTCTTATCATGAAGTTGATTCATCTGAGATGGCATTTAAGATTGCAGGCTCAATCGGGTTTAAGGAGGCTGCTAAAAAGGCAATGCCTGTACTATTGGAGCCTATGATGAGTATAGAAGTTGTTACCCCTGAGAATTATATGGGTGATGTTATAGGAGACCTTAATTCCAGGAGGGGGAAGATACAGCAGATGGAAAAAAGAGGGAACGCGCAGGTAATCAAAGCGCAGGTCCCGCTCTCAGGGATGTTCGGATATGCCACTGACCTCAGGTCAAAAACGCAGGGAAGGGCAACATATACTATGCAGTTTTCTCATTACGAAGATGTGCCCAAAAGCATATCAGATGCAATTATAGCAAAGGTTAAGGGTGAATAATAATAAGATGCAAGATACAGGATGCAAGATGCAGGTTTTAGAAAGCATGAATCATGAATCGCGCATCGTGCATAATAGGAGGCAATAATGGCGAAGGCAAAATTTGAGAGGACGAAGCCGCACTGCAACGTAGGGACGATAGGGCACGTAGACCACGGGAAGACCACACTAACGGCAGCAATAACGAAAGTGCTGGCATTCAAGGGACAGGCAGCGTATCGCGCCTATGATTCAATAGACAATGCGCCAGAGGAAAAGGCAAGAGGGATAACCATAGCCACAGCGCACGTAGAATACGAGACAGACAACCGTCACTATGCGCATGTAGACTGTCCCGGGCATGCAGACTATGTAAAGAACATGATAACCGGAGCAGCGCAGATGGACGGAGCAATACTCGTAGTAAGCGCAGCAGACGGGCCGATGCCGCAGACCAGAGAGCACATACTGCTGGCGCGGCAGGTAGGCGTGCCCTTCATAGTAGTCTTCATGAACAAAGTAGACATGGTAGACGACCCGGAACTGCTGGATTTAGTAGAACTTGAGATAAGAGAACTACTGACAAAATACCAGTTTCCCGGAGACAAGATACCGATAATCAAAGGCAGCGCATTAAAGGCAATAGAATCAGCAAGCACAGACTCAGGCGCAGCCGAATACAAATGCATACACGAACTAATGGCAGCAATAGACAGCTACATACCGACGCCTGAGCGTCCCATAGACAAGCCCTTTCTAATGCCCATAGAAGACGTATTCAGCATATCAGGAAGAGGCACAGTAGTAACCGGGAGAGTAGAAAGAGGAGTAGTCAAAGTAGGAGAAGAACTTGAGATAGTAGGCTTAAGAGAGACCAGAAAGACAGTAGCCACCGGAGTAGAGATGTTCAGGAAACTGCTGGATGAAGGCAGGGCAGGAGACAACATAGGAGTGCTGTTAAGAGGGACAGGCAAAGACGAAGTAGAAAGAGGAATGGTATTGGCAAAGCCCGGCAGCATAACCCCGCACACCAAATTCAAGGCAGAGGCATACATACTGACAAAAGAAGAGGGCGGCAGACATACGCCGTTCTTCAAAGGATACAGGCCTCAGTTTTACTTCAGGACCACAGACGTAACCGGAGTAGCGGAACTGCCTGAAGGAATGGAGATGGTGATGCCCGGAGACAACGTAACCATAACAGTAGAACTGATAGCGCCGATAGCAATGGAGAAGGAATTAAGATTTGCAATAAGAGAAGGCGGCAGAACAGTGGGCGCGGGAGTTGTGACTGAGGTAATTGCATGAACCAGAGCAGAAGAGCAACAGAGTCCCGAGCATCTCGGGATAAAAACTACTGCACTGCTGCACTAAAATAAATGGAGTGAAACGGCTATGCGAGATATAATTCTTTTTCAGTGTACAGAGTGTAAAGAAAGAAATTATTCAAGTATGAAAAACAAAAAGAATACGACTGAGAAGCTGCAGCGCAAGAAATACTGCAGGCATTGCAGAAAGCATACTTTGCATAAGGAGACAAAAGCGTAAATAGGCCAGTAGCTCTAACGGCTAGAGCACCGGACTCCAAATCCGAGGGTTGGGGGTTCAAATCCCTCCTGGCCTGCCAATGAGCGTTATGGCGATAAGGAAAAATTAACGCGATAACGCAATAAACGCGATAACGCTATAACGCAAGGGAGAAGGATGTTTAACAGGATTAAAGAGTTTTTTAAAGAAGTGAAGATTGAGATTAAAAAGGTTGTTTATCCCAGTAAGGATGAGCTGGTAGGCTCTACCTGGGTGGTTATTATCACAGTTGTTTTAGTGTCGTTGTTTTTAGGGGTTGTTGACCTTGGATTATCAAAAGTAGTGAGCAGATTATTGAGGTAAAAATGGTAAAAAACTGGTATGTTGTGCACACTTATTCGGGTTCGGAAGAAAAGGTAAGGCAGGCTATTGAGGGCAAGGCAGATAAAAAAAATCTGCGGGATAAGATATCCAGGGTTCTGGTTCCTACTGAACGTATAATTGAGCTTAAGGGCGGCGGGAAAAAAGAGAGCGATAAGAAATTTTATCCCGGATACATTCTTATTGAGATGGAACTTGATGATGAGTCGTGGCATCTTGTCAGGAAGACGCCTAGAGTGACCGGTTTTGTAGGAGGGTCAAATCCTGTGGCGTTATCGCAAGAAGAGGTTGATGTCATACTTCAGCAAATGGAAAAGGGTCATGCGCCTCAGGTGAAAACACAGTATCAGAAAAACGAAACTGTAAGGATAACCGACGGACCCTTCACTAATTTTGTTGGATATATTGAGGATGTTGATATGGAACATGGAAGGCTCAAGGTAATGGTCAGCATATTTGGCAGGCAGACGCCGGTTGAACTTAATTTTTTCCAGGTAGAAAGGGCATAATTAAGAATAAGTCGTATAAGACCTATATGACTTATATTAGGAGGAGATAAATGGCTAAGAAAAAGGAAGTAACAGCTCAGGTAAAACTTCAGATACCTGCAGGAAAGGCAAATCCGGCGCCTCCTGTAGGCCCGGCGCTTGGTCCGCACGGCATCAATATAATGGAGTTTTGTAAGGCATTTAATGCACAAACACAGGCGTTGGGCGACACGATAATCCCTATTGTCTTAACTGTATATTCGGACAGGTCGTTTACATTTATAACTAAGACTCCTCCGGCATCCGAATTAATAAAAAAAGCGGCAGGAATTATTAAAGGGTCAGGTGTTCCTAATAAAGACAAAGTTGGCAAGATAACTTCTGCGCAGGTTAAAGAAATAGCTCAGACAAAGCTTCCTGACCTTAATGCGAGCTCTATAGATGCTGCAGTAAAGATTGTGAGCGGAACTGCAAGAAGCATGGGAGTTGATGTAATAGATTAGGAAAATTAAAAGTTAGAAGTTAAAGGTTAAAAGTTTTAAAACTCTTAACTCATAACTTTCAACTTTAAACTTTATGTATGGGAGAGGTGAAAATGGGTAGGAAGATTAAAGAGGCTCAGGGAAAGGTAGAGAGAGGAAAAGAGTATTCTCTTGAGGATGCAATAGGTCTCGTAAAGAAAGCTTCTTTTGTAAAATTTGATGAGACTGTTGACCTGGCTGTAAATCTCGGAATTGACGCTCAAAAAACAGACCAAATGGTCAGAGGAGCTGTTGTCCTGCCACACGGCACAGGCAAAAAGGTAAGAGTGGTTGTATTTGCAAAAGGAGAGAAGGAGAAGGAGGCCAGGGACGCAGGCGCAGATTATGCCGGCGCCGAAGACCTTATTGGAAAGATACAGCAAGGCTGGTTTGATTTTGATAAGGTAGTTGCAACGCCTGATATAATGGGGCTTGTGGGAAAGCTTGGTAAATTATTAGGCCCGAGGGGGCTTATGCCGAATCCCAAGCTTGGAACGGTTACCTTTGATGTTTCAAAGGCTGTAAAGGAGATAAAGGCTGGAAAGGTAGAGTATAGGACCGAAAAGGCAGGGTTGATACATGTGCCAATAGGAAAAGTCTCCTTCGCTGAGCAGAAGCTTATAGAGAATGCAGTGGCGGTAATTGAGGCAATAATAAAGGTTAAGCCGCCTACAAGCAAAGGCAAATATATAAAAAAGGCGGCTGTATCATCTACGATGGGGCCCTGTGTAAAGATTGATGTTGGCAGGCTGACGTCAGTAAAATGAAAATAGTAACAGTGTTTAGTGTCGGTGTCAGTTAAGGGATATTCTGCTGACACTAATCACTGACACTGACACAAAAAATAAAGTCAGAGACAGTAGGCGCACCCAGTAAGCTGATGGCTCATAGCTGATAGCTAAACTGAGTTTAATCGTTCCGATATGTCGGGACGGCCTACCGAGACGCTTTCCCCGTCTCTGGGAAAGGAGGGATAAACTGAAAAGGGAAAAAAAATTTAACCTTATAGCAGAACTTAAGGATAAATTCAACAAGGCAAATGCAGTGGTTCTGACGGATTATAAGGGATTAACCGTTGCTGAGCTTTTTGAATTAAGGCGGCTGTTGCGCAGCGCAGGGATAGACTACAAGGTTGTCAAGAATACACTTGCAAGGGCAGCGTCTGCAAAAACAAGCGTATCTGCAGCAAGTGATTTATTTAAGGGACCTGTTGGAATTGCTATTGGTTATGCCGATCCCGTACAGGCTGCTAAAAAAGTTCTTGAGTATTCCAAGAAGAATAACAAGCTAAAGGTAAACGGCGGAGTGGTTGAAGGCAGACTGTGCAATGCTGAAGACATCAGGTCAATAGCCGCACTGCCGCCGAGAGAGATTCTGCTCGGTATGCTGGCAGGCGTATTTAATGCGCCGCTGAGCAAAATGGCAGGGGCATTGTCGGCAACAGTTAGCAGTTTTGCATACGCAGTAAAGGCATTGGAAACTAAGAAAAGTGTCAGCACATAGTGTCCGTGTCAGTAAAAATCTGACACTAATCACTGACACTGAGCACTAAAATAAACAGGAGGATAAATAATGGCAGTTACAAAAGAAGATGTTTTTGGTTTCTTTGACAGCATGACAGTGCTTGATATGTCAAAGTTTGTTAAAGAGTTTGAGGAGAGATATGGAGTTACGGCAGCAGCTCCGGTTGCAGTGGCTGCAGCTCCCGGGGCAGCAGGCGCTTCCGCTGCTGCCGCAGAGGAGAAGACAAGCTTTGACGTCATTCTTACCTCTGTGGGTGATAAGAAAATCCAGGTAATAAAGGTTGTGCGTGAGCTTACAGGACTCGGGCTCAAAGAGGCAAAAGACCTGGTTGATGGCGCTCCGAAACCTATCAAGACAGGAGTCGCAAAGGAAGAAGCCGACTCTATTAAGGCAAAGGTTGAAGGGCAGGGAGCAAAGGTAGAAATAAAATAAACGAGTGTCAGTGAATAGTGTGGCAGTGTCAGTTAATGAGAAATATCTCAGCATCAATAACTGACACTGAACACTGACACTTAACACTAAATAAAGGGAGACGTATGGCAACAATTCTCAGAGAAAGGTTGAATTTTGGGAAAGTCGCTTCTTTCTTGGAAGTGCCAAACCTCATAGACATTCAGAAAGCTTCTTATGAGCAGTTTCTGCAGAAAGATGTTCCGCAGGATAAGAGACAGGATGTCGGACTTCAGGCGGCTCTTTTGAGTATTTTCCCTATAACGGACTATAACGAAACAGCGGCATTTGATTTTCTGGGTTATGTTATCAAAGAGCCTAAATATAATGTCAGAGAGTGTCTTCAGAAGGGCATTACATATTCAGCGCCGTTAAAGACAAAAGTAAGGCTTAACCTCTATGAAGTTGAAGGCAAAAATAAGCGGCTGAAAGAGTCCAGGGAACAGGAGGTATATATAGGAGAGATACCTCTGATGACGGAAACAGGAACCTTTGTTATTAACGGCACAGAGCGTGTTATAGTCAGCCAGCTCCATCGTTCCCCGGGCGTATTTTTCAGCCATGACAAGGGGAAGACTCATGCAAGCGGCAGGCTTCTATATTCAGCCCGCGTGATACCGTCAAGAGGCTCATGGCTTGACTTTGAATTTGATACGAAGGATATCCTCTATGTAAGAATTGACAGGAAGAAAAGACTCCCTGCGACTATAGTGCTCAAGGCGCTCGGTTACAGCAATGATGAACTTTTAAAGACATTCTATCCTGTAGAGACTATCAGGATAAAAGGCAATACTTTTAGGCGGGTTGTCAGTGATATTCTTGCCGGAGTAAAGGCTGTCCAGAACATAATGGCCCCTCACACAAAGGAGTTAATTGTGAAGGAGGGAAGTAAAATTACAAAAGGGGCGATAAAGAAAATGGAAGCCTCTAATATAAAGGAAATACCGGTTTTAAAGGAAGATATAATAGGGAGGATTACACTTAAGGATATAGTGGACCCAACTACCGGCGAAGTGATACTTGAAGGCAATGAGCTTATAACAGAGGAGGTTTTTAACAAGATACTCAGCTCCGGGATGGATTCTCTCTCTCTGTTGTTTATAGATAATGTTCATTATCTTTCTTCCCTGAGAGACACACTGTTAACAGATAAAGTCAATACACAAGATGAGGCGCTGGTTGAGATATACAGAAAACTCAGGCCCGGAGAACCGCCCACTATCAATGCGGCAAAAGAATTGTTTAAAGGCCTTTTCTTTGACGCAAAGAGATATGACCTTTCGCCGGTCGGCAGGCTGAAGATAAATAAGAGACTTGGCCTTGATATACCGCTTGAGACCAGAGTTCTTACGGCTAAAGATATAGTTGAGATTGTGCGTTATCTCCTTTCATTGAGAACGGGCAAAGGCGAGGTTGATGATATAGACCACCTGGGGAACAGACGCATAAGGGGCGTTGGAGAACTGTTAGAAAATCAGTTCAGGATAGGGCTTGTCAGGTTGGAGCGCACAACAAAAGAGAAATTGTCTCTTACGGAACTTGACACCTCAATGCCGCATGACCTGATAAATGCAAAACCTGTAATGGCCGCTGTAAAGGAGTTCTTCGGCACAAGCCAGCTCAGCCAGTTTATGGATCAGACAAATCCCTTATCTGAAATTACGCACAAAAGGAGACTTTCAGCTCTCGGTCCAGGCGGTCTAACGAGGGAGCGGGCAGGTTTTGAAGTCAGGGATGTTCATCCGACACATTACGGGAGGATATGTCCTGTAGAGACGCCTGAAGGTCCGAACATTGGATTGATAACATCACTTGCAACTTATGCCAGAGTTAACGAATTCGGGTTTATAGAGGTGCCATACAGAAAGGTTTTGGATGGAAGAGTGACAGGGAAAGTGGAATACCTGTCTGCTATTGACGGTGAGAAGTTCGAAATTGCCGAGGCGACTTCGCCTGTAGATAAGAAAGGCAATCTTATTGGTGAGACTATCTCTGCAAGGGTAGGCGGAGACTTCAGAATGGTAATGCCTAAGGAAGTGCAATATATGGACGTATCGCCAAAACAGATTGTCGGCGTATCGGCTGCCCTAATTCCTTTTCTTGAAAACGATGATGCAAACAGGGCGCTGATGGGTTCCAATATGCAGAGGCAGGCAGTGCCTTTGCTTTCTTCAAACGCTCCAATTGTAGGAACAGGAATGGAATATGTGGCTGCAAGGGACTCGGGAGCGATTGTTGTTGCAAAGAGAGCGGGCGTAGTTGAAAGTGTTGACGCCTCAAGGATTGTTGTGAAGAGCGCAGAAGACGGAGGCGGAGTTGATATATACAGCCTGGTGAAATTTCAGCGGTCAAATCAGGCTACATGCATAAACCAGAAACCTGTAGTGAGCGTCGGAGACGCAGTTGAGAAAGGCGGCGTCCTTGCTGACGGACCCTGCACTGATATGGGTGAACTTGCTCTGGGCAAAAACGTGATGGCTGCATTTATGCCGTGGGGAGGATATAACTTTGAAGACGCTATCCTTATCAGCGAAAGACTCGTAAAGGAAGACGTCTTTACATCGGTTCATATAGAAGAGTTTGAAGTGGAGGCCAGGGACACAAAACTTGGGCCTGAAGAGATTACGAGAGATATTACTAATGTGGGAGAAGAAGCGCTTAAGTATCTGGATGAAAGCGGGATAATAAGCATCGGGGCTGAGGTAAAGCCCGGCGATATACTTGTAGGGAAGGTAACGCCGAAAGGAGAGACGCAGCATACCCCGGAGGAAAAGCTCTTAAGAGCCATATTCGGGGAAAAGGCTGAGGACGTCAAGGAGAGCTGTCTTTATGTGCCGCCCGGAATAGAGGGCACAGTTGTAGATGCCAGGGTGTTTTCAAGAAAGGGCACAGAGAAAGACGGAAGGGCAAAGAGTATAGAGGAAGAAGATATTCTGAGGCTTCAGCGCGACCTTGAGGAAGAAGTTCGGATAGTAAAAGAAGACAAGTTCCGCAAGATAAGGCGCCTGCTTATTAACCAGAAGGTTTTAGAGGATGTAAAAGAGTTTAAAACAAAGGAAGTTGTCTGCCAGAAAGGCAAGAGGCTCACGGAAAAACAGATAGAGAGAATAAAGAATGAGCATCTAATGGGGATAAAGATATCAGATGTTGATGTGAAAGAGAAGATAGACGTCGTAAATAACGAGGCAAACCAATATGTGCGCTACCTGGAGTCAAGGTATGATGAAAGTATTGATAGAGTTAAAAAAGGCGATGAACTTCCGCCCGGCGTAAACAAGCTCGTTAAGGTATATATAGCAATGAAGCGCAAGCTGCAGGTTGGCGATAAGATGGCGGGAAGGCACGGCAACAAAGGCGTAGTGGCAATGGTATTGCCCGAAGAGGATATGCCTTATCTTCCAGACGGAACTCCTGTGGATGTAGTTCTAAACCCGCTGGGAGTTCCTTCCAGAATGAATGTGGGGCAGATACTTGAGACACACCTGGGATGGGCGGCAAAGATGCTGGGCATTTATGTTGCCACACCTGTGTTTGAAGGGGCCACAGAGAGTGAAATAAAGGAACTGCTCAAGAAGGCAGGACTTCCCATCACAGGTCAGATAACACTTCATGACGGCAGGACAGGCGAACCGTTCAAGAGGCCTGTAACTGTGGGTTCCATGTATATGTTAAAACTCCATCACCTGGTTGACGACAAGATGCATGCGCGTTCAATAGGGCCTTATTCGCTTGTAACACAGCAGCCGCTCGGAGGAAAGGCGCAGTTTGGAGGTCAGAGACTTGGCGAAATGGAAGTATGGGCGCTGGAGGCATACGGCGCAGCCTATACTCTACAGGAATTCCTTACTGTAAAAAGTGATGATGTTACAGGCAGGACGCGTATGTATGAGGCGATAGTTAAGGGAGATGCGACTCTGGAGCCGGGGGTTCCGGAGTCTTTCCATGTATTAATAAAAGAACTCCAGAGTCTTGCGCTTGACGTAGAACTTTTGGAGAAAAAATCCGCCTCAGGCGGAAAAGGGGAATAGATTGGCTGAAGAAACCTATACTTTTTTTCAGAGACCGAAAAATCCGACTGACTTTGAGGCGCTGAGAATTAAGCTTGCATCGCCTGAAAAAATAAGGGAGTGGTCTTATGGAGAGGTTAAAAAACCCGAGACGATAAACTACCGCACGTTCAGGCCTGAGAGAGATGGCCTTTTCTGCGCAAAAATCTTCGGCCCGATGAAGGACTGGGAGTGTATATGCGGAAAGTACAAGAGAATGAAGCACAGAGGCGTTGTATGCGATAAGTGCGGTGTTGAGGTAATACAGTCCAAGGTCAGAAGATACAGGATGGGGCATATTGAGCTTGCAACTCCTGTTGCGCATATCTGGTTTCTAAAAGGAGTGCCGAGCAGAATAGGCACATTGCTTGACATTACAATGCGGCATCTTGAGAAGGTGCTGTATTTTGAAAGCTATATTGTTATTGACAGCGGAGACACCAATCTTAAGGAAAAAGAACTTCTTACAGAAGACGAGCACAAAAAGAAGACTGTAGAATTCGGGTCAAGGTTTAAATCAGGAATGGGCGCTGAAGCAATAAGAGAACTCCTCAGGAGAGTGGACCTTGACAGCCTCAGTAAGGAACTGACGCAAAAGATAAGAGACGCCGTCTCTCTGGGTGTTAAAAAGAAACTTACCAAGAGACTAAAGGTTGTTGAGGCATTCAAGAGTTCAGGGAACATGCCTGAGTGGATGATAATGGATGTAGTGCCGGTTCTGCCGCCGGACCTCAGGCCGCTGGTGCCGCTTGAAGGGGGCAGATTTGCAACATCAGACCTTAATGACCTTTACAGAAGGGTTATAAACAGAAACAACAGATTAAAACGGCTGATGGAATTAAAGGCTCCAAGCGTAATAATAAAAAATGAGAAGAGGATGCTTCAGGAGGCGGTTGACGCCTTGTTTGATAACGGCAGGAGGGGACGCGTATTGAAGACGGCAACAAAAAGGCCGTTGAAGTCTCTTAGCGACATGATAAAAGGAAAGCAGGGGCGTTTCCGCCAGAATCTCTTAGGAAAACGCGTTGACTATTCAGGCAGGTCTGTTATTGTCGTAGGCCCGGAGCTTAAGCTCCACCAGTGCGGCCTTCCAAAGAGGATGGCGCTGGAACTATTCAAGCCCCTGGTGTTCAGCAGGCTTGAGGAAAAGGGCTTTGCCACCACAATAAAGGCGTCAAAAAAGCTTGTTGAAGAAGAACAGCCCGAGGTCTGGGATGCGCTGGAAGAGGTTATCAGAGAGCATCCTGTGCTTTTAAACCGCGCTCCTACACTTCACAGGCTTGGCATACAGGCATTTGACCCTATACTGGTTGAAGGGAAGGCAATAAAGCTGCATCCACTGGTCTGTACCGCATTTAATGCTGATTTTGACGGCGACCAGATGGCAGTGCATGTGCCGCTGTCAATAGAGGCTCAGATAGAGGTAAGGGTTCTTATGATGTCTGTTAATAATATACTTTCGCCTGCAAGCGGCAAACCGATACTTGTGCCGACACAGGACATGGTTCTTGGAATATATTGGCTTACAAAAGAGAAGACAGGCGCGAAGGGCGAGGGGAAGGTATTTTCAGGCGCTGAGGATGTGAGGATTGCGTATGATGCAGGAGTCCTGGACGAACATGCAAAGATAAAGGTGAAGATGGATGGAAAGTTTGTTGATACCACATGTGGAAGGGCGCTCTTCAGCGAGATACTTCCGGAGGCAATTTCGTTTTCATTTGTGAACAAGGCGTTGACCAAGAAGGAACTTACAAAGATAATAGAATACTCCTATGCACATGCCGGCAAGCGGGCCACGGTGGTGTTTCTTGATAATATTGTGAAACTCGGGTTTGAATATGCCACAAAGTCAGGAGTATCTATCTGTATGGCAGATATGCATATTCCTTCAAAGAAGGCTGAACTCATAAGAGAAGCGGAACAGGAAGTTATTGATGTGCAGAAGCAATACGGGGATGGGTTTATCACTCAGGGCGAGCGGTACAACAAGGTAATAGATATATGGGCTAATGTTACAGAAAAGGTAGCTGATGAGATGATGAATGAACTTGGGGCGGAAGACGGGAAGAAATTCTCAGAGGAAGACCTCAAGGAAAGAAGATTATTTAACAGCATCTTTATGATGGCTGACTCAGGAGCAAGGGGAAGCACAGCGCAGATAAGGCAGCTTGCAGGCATGAGAGGCCTTATGGCGAAACCTTCAGGAGAGATTATTGAAACGCCGATTACTGCAAACTTTAGAGAAGGGCTGACCCCGCTGCAGTATTTTATATCTACACACGGCGCAAGGAAAGGCCTGGCTGACACTGCTTTAAAAACAGCTAATGCGGGTTATCTTACGAGGAGGCTTGTGGATGTTGCTCAGGATGTGATTATAATGGAGGAAGATTGCGGTACAAACGACGGGATAGTTGTTACTTCTCTTATTGAGGGCGGCGAAATCATTCAGCCTCTGGAAGAAAGGATTCTGGGAAGGACCATTGCCGAAGACATAAAAGACCCGATATCAAAAGAAATAATTGCCGGCAAGAACAGCGTGATAGATGAAGAACTGACCCGGAAAATAATAGACGCCGGAATAGACAGAGCAAAGATAAGGTCTGTTCTTACATGTCAGTCTAAGTTCGGCGTGTGCGCAGCATGTTATGGAAGGGACCTTGCAAGGGGCGGGCATATTGAACTTGGGGAAGCGGTGGGGGTTATGGCAGCTCAGTCCATAGGTGAACCGGGCACCCAGCTCACATTGAGAACATTTCATATAGGTGGAACGGCTTCAAAGGTTGTTGAGCAGACAGTGCTTGAGACAAAGAACTCGGGAACTATAAAGTTCATAGGTATAAGCACAGTTAAAAATAGAGAAGGACTGATGGTTGTAACGAACAGAAACGGAAGCATTGCTGTTGTAGATTCAAAAGGCAGGGAAAAGGAGAAATACCCTGTTGTTTACGGCGCAAAGCTTCTTGTCGGCAATAGTCAGAGGGTAGAAATCGGCCAGAGGCTGGTTGAATGGGATCCTTATTCAACGCCAATATTGACAGAAGTAGGCGGCAGAATAGCCCTTGGCGATATTGCTGAGAATGTATCTGTTAAGGAAGAAGTGGATGAGATGACAGGGCTTTCACACAAGGTTATTATTGATTATCCCACCGACATGAGACCCAGGATATCAATAAAGGATGAGCACGGCAAGGTAACGCTCAAGATTCCTTCTACGGGCAACCTGGCGCGGTATCTGCTTCCGTCAGGAGCGCATATACTTGTTGATAGAAACCAGATTGTTGCTCCGGGCGATATCCTGGCTAAGATGCCCCGTGAAACTACAAAGACAAAGGATATAACAGGCGGGCTGCCGAGGGTTGCGGAACTGTTTGAGGCCAGGCGGCCCAAAGAGCAGGCAATTGTTACGGAGATTGACGGCATGGTGGAATTCAAGGGCGCGCATAAAGGCATGAGGGTTGTTGTAGTGAAGGGAAGCAGCGAATCAAGGGAATACCTCATACCAAAGGGCAAACATGTCAGTGTCCATGAAGGAGACTGGGTCAAGGCAGGCGAGCCGTTAATGGATGGAGCGATAAATCCGCATAGCATACTTGACATTCTAGGCCCCAATGAACTTCAGAGATACCTTGTTGATGAGGTTCAGAAGGTTTATCGTCTGCAGGGCGTGGCAATAAATGATAAGCACATTGAGGTTATTGTCAGGCAGATGATGAAGAAAGTAAGGATTGAAGACTCAGGAGACACAAGCTTATTGATAGGAGAGCAGGTGGACAGATTGGTATTTCAGGAAGAGAATGCAAAGGTAAAGGCAAAAGGCAAAAAGCCTGCGCAGGGCAAACCACTGCTTTTAGGCATAACCAAGGCGTCTCTTGCAACAGAGAGTTTTATATCTGCAGCATCCTTCCAGGAAACTACAAGGGTTCTTACAGAGGCTGCTATCAACGGCTCTGTTGATGAACTCAGGGGGCTGAAGGAAAATGTGATAATGGGGAGACTTATCCCTACAGGCACAGGCATAGCAAAATACCGGAATACCTTTGTGAAGAGGGAGCTGCAGCAATTATTGACGCCTGCAGAGCCTGCTGCTCCGGAAGAATAAAAAAGTTATGAGTTCGGAGTTCGGAGTTTGTTTCTGACTCCGAACTCCGAACGAAACACTCCAAATATATTAGGAAGGCTCTCATATGAGAAGATTCAGAGAGACAATTCGCCGCATATCAGAATTAACTTTTAAAAATTGAAAATTGGCGGTAAACCCAGTTAGAAATTTCAGCGGGGTATTATTTCTAACTGGGTAAACTAATAAGGGGGAGGTTTGCAGATGGCGGATGAACATTCTTTTGACATAGTGAGCAGGGTTGATATGCAGGAGGTATTAAACTCTGTTCAGCAGGCAGCCAAGGAGATGAGCCAGAGATTTGATTTCAAGGGCAGCAAGAGCAGCATAGATTTCAGCAAAGAAAACGCAGAGCTTACCTTAATCTCTGACGATGAGAACAAGATGAAGAGCGTAGTAGATATACTTCAGTCAAAGCTCGTAAAGCGCGGCGTATCGCTTAAATTCCTTGAGTATGGCAAGATTGAATCGGCGGCAAGCAGCACGGTGAGGCAGGTAATAAAGCTTCAGCAGGGAATAGCGCAGGAGAAGGCAAAGGAGATTGCTAAGATTATTAAAGATTCAAAGATGAAGGTTCAGACGGAGATTCAGAAAGACCAGCTGCGCGTCCGCGCCAAAAAAATTGACGACCTGCAATTTGTCATGACAATGCTCAAAGGAAAAGATTTTGGGATACATATGGAGTTTGTGAATTACAGGTGAGTTGAGATATCAGCGCTATTTATTATATCTGAAGTATTTTGGTTATCCCGCCCATAAATTACGACTGAGATATAAACTTATTTGTGGGTTTTGTAAAGGGAAATTTGTGAGAGGGCAGAGGCAATCTGATATAATTTGCCGGAGGGGAATGGCTATTGACAGGAATCATCCCTTAAGGATATAATTCCATAAAACTTAACTAATTTGTTAATAATTATGGAACAAGAAATAGCAGAGAGATTTTCTAAGGAATTCAGGATAGACATTGCTCAGGTTGTCAGGGAGTTCTGGGAAACTGTAATACTCAAGGAATTATTTGATTCCGGAGAAGGCAGGTTCTTGATTTTTAAAGGCGGAACTGCATTAAGGCTCGTCTATGGTTCACCGCGATTTTCAGAAGACCTTGATTTTTCATTAACAAAAGATGCGCTGAAGGGCAAATTCAAACCGCTTATCAAGAATATCGTGTCTTCATACGCAGAACTCTCAATTACTGATATGGAAGAAAAATATTATATCTATCTTGGCGAGATTAAGGTCAGAGAAGGTTATCTGACTTTTCCATTCAGGATTAAGATAGAAATATCCAGGAGACAGGAGAAGGGCTATGAATCTGAACTTTCGTTAATCTCATCTCCTGCATCAACGATAGAGTGCCTCGGCAGGGTATCTACGCTTGAACAGCTTTATAAAGATAAGCTTTTATGTCTGAAAGGCAGGGCAAAACCAAAAGATGTCTTTGACCTGTGGTATATATGCCAGAAACTTAAAAAGCCCTATGCGCCTCAAGATATATCTATTCCAAAACAGGCGTTTATCAGAGAGTTGAGAAAATATCTCCCTCAGAATTTCTGGCCTATAATAGACAGCCTAAGACAATGAAGACAATTGATTTAATAAAAGCTCTGGAACGTTTAAACAGACCATTTTATACTTTATCTGATTTAGAAAAGATAACAGGGCTGACAAGAACTATCCTCTATATAACACTTAACAGGTTGACAGGAAAGGGCATTCTGGAAAAGATGGCCCCGGGTATTTACAGGGTTTTCACATCACCTGCAAGGATAGAAAAAACAGCCGCATCCCTTTATTTGCCGAATTATCTATCTTTTGAATCAGCGCTCTCACAGTATGGAATTTTAACGCTTGTGCCTTATACTTTGACTTTTGCTACCACAAGAAAGACAAAAAAAATCACTGTCGGAGGCAGAGATGTAGTGTTCAGGCAGATTAAAAAAGACCTGTTCTGGGGATATGAAATGGCAGGCGGTATTTATATTGCCAAGCCTGAAAAGGCATTTCTTGACCTTGCTTATTTTGCGTCGCGAGGAAAATCTTTTATGGATTTAGATGAGATTGATGTAAAAAAACTTTCAAAGCCGAAGATTGTGGAATTTTTAGTAAAATTCCCTGCATATACTAAAAGATACATAAGTAAGAGTATTTGCAAATTATAGGAAATTACCATTGGTTGATTCTCGCCAAAATTTAAGGCAATATATCATATTCAAAGGGATGGGCGCATGAAATCAAAATATCCGAGAATCATTGTTGCAGGTTTGAAGGGCGGCTCGGGCAAGACTACGCTTTCGCTGGGGCTGATAGCAGTGTTCAGGAAGAAGGGCATGAAAGTTATTCCCTTCAAAAAAGGCCCTGATTATATTGACGGCGGATGGCTTTCTACCGCAGCAGGAAATCCGTGCTATAACCTGGATACATTTTTAATCAGCGAATCGCGGATTATCCCTTCGTTTATGAAGCATGCTGAAACTGCTGACATCGCTGTGATAGAGGGCAACAGGGGTTTCTATGACGGAATGGATGAACAAGGCGCTCACAGCACCGCAGAACTTGCAAAGATGCTTAAAGCGCCTGTCCTGCTCATCGTTGACTGCACAAAGGCAACAAGGACGATTGCGGCGATAATATCAGGCATTCAGAAGTTTGATGCAGGTGTTGAAATAAAGGGCGTGGTCCTGAACTACATCGCGGGAAGCAGGCATGAATCCGTAATCAGGAACTCTGTAGAGAAATACTGCAAGATTCCTGTCCTTGGAGCATTTCCCAGAATGAAGGAAGAAAATTTTCCTGAGAGACATATGGGGCTTGTGCCTTTTCAGGAACATATAGGGGCGCAGAAGGCGATTGATAAGGCGCTTGAGATAACTGAGAAGTACATTGATGTTGATGCGGTTTTAAAGATTGCAAAAGAGGCAGGTCAGCTTGAAGTCAGCGGTCAGCGGTCAGCAATCAGCAATCAGCAATTAAAAAATCCCCCCTTGCCCCCCTTTGCTAAAGGGGGGATGGGGGGATTACGGATTGGCGTTATCAGGGATTCTGCTTTTCAGTTTTACTACCCTGAAAATTTTGAGGAGATTGAGGCAAAAGGAGCGGAAATAATAGAGATAAGCGCACTTAAGGAAAAATCGCTTCCTGATATTGATGCGCTTTATATCGGCGGAGGGTTTCCAGAGACACATGCGATAGCCCTTGCTGAAAACAGTGATTTCAGAGATTCTCTGAGGAAAGCCGTTGAAAAAGGGCTTCCTGTTTATGCTGAATGCGGAGGGCTGATGTATCTCGGCGAGTCCCTTGTCATAGACGACAGGACCTATCCAATGACAGGAATTTTCCCGTTCAGGTTTTCTCTTGAGAAAAAACCGCAGGCTCACGGCTATTCCATTGTTAAAGTTTCAGGCGGCAATCCTTACTATAAAAAAGGCGCTGTGCTTAAAGGGCATGAGTTCCATTATTCCCGCGTCATTAATCCCGAAGCAGCCTCAGAATTCAATGAAAGGAATATCTATTTTGCCTTTGGAATGAAGAGGGGAGAGGGGATTACAGATAAACTGGACGGTTTATGCTATAAGAATGTCCTTGCGACTTATACACATATCCACGCACTCGGCACGCCTGAATGGACAAGCGGGATGATAAAGAAGGCAGAAGAGTACAGAAAAGAACGGCTTTAGCCTTCCTTTTTCAATTTCTTATAAAGTTCCTCTCCAACACATTCCTTTGCGTATTTGCACCACTGGATGCATGACTCAAGCTCGTTGTATATGATAAATCCGCAATTCCTGCACTTTACTTCCAGGTCTGTTGAAAAAACTTCAACATCTTCATTACATGCGGGGCATTTTTTTACCTTAAGCGTAGGTGTTGTCAGATTTGCCGCGCCAGCGCATTTATCTTTCATGTTTGCATCTCCTTGTGTTCTTGATATAAGAATAACATGCCCTAATCTGCGCAGGTATGATTTTAATCAGGGTTGGCCGTTTTTTATTATAATTCTACCTCTGTAATGACGCCGTGAAGCTTCTTGGGCGGGAACTGGTAGAAACGGATAAACGTTGAGGTGTTTTTCTTTATGAAATAGAATGCCTTCCAGATAGGGTTGTTTGTGCTTATCTCCTCTACGCCGTAAAAGACAGACCTTTCCTCTACGCCTGCCTCTCTTAGTATCTCCTCTATGTCAACCACTTCCATATATCCCATCTGTATCTCAAATACCCTGAGGCCCTTTGCGAGGTCTTCTTTAAAAAAGCCTGTAACGCCGAAAGGGTCGTCCCTCTTGATTATGGATACAAGTACATTGTCTTCGTATAAGATGCCGTGATAAAACATAGTCTGTGTTATATAAAACGGAATCTCTTTTGCGTCTCTTATAAGAAACAGCGCTGTCCCTTTTATCCTTTCGGTTGTCTCGTATACTCTGGTAAATTTGTGCAGGAATTCTTCTAACGGCATGAAGTTCATATTCCTGTAAAGCCTTTTCTGCCCTTTTGTATAAAGCATAATAAGCGCAAATGGGATAAGTGCAAGAATTAAAGACCAGTAGCCTCCGTGCGGAATCTTGAAGATATTGGAAGTGAAGTATATCAAATCAATGGATGCAACAAATATTGATATAATGGAAAGCAATGTTTTTTTCTTAAGATAGAAAATAAAAGCCATCATTATTCCTGTGATAAACATTGTGCCTGTAACTGCAATACCGTAGGCTGCGGCCAGGCTGCTTGATTCCTTGAATTCAAACATTATGAAAAGCACTGAAATAAGAAGAAACCAATTTACTGAACTCAGGTATATCTGGGACCTTCTCTCTATGGATGTGTAATCCACTTTGAACATGGGCATCAGTCTCGTGTTTATCCCCTGATAGACTATTGAGAACATTCCGCTTATCATGGCCTGAGATGCAATTACTGTTGCTGTTATGCTTAATAGCAGGAAAGGAATGTAGAGGACTTGTATCTGATGGAATACCATCTCAAAGAGTATGTTCTTTGCCTCAGGGTGCTTTAACAGGAATGCGCCCTGTCCTAAATAATTCAGGACTAATGCGGCAAAGACAAGAAACCATGACTGCCTAATGGGTTTGCCGCCAAGATGCCCCATGTCTGCATATAAAGCCTCTCCGCCTGTTGCGCACAGGATTATCCCTCCGAGGGCTATAAATCCGCTTATCCCGTTTTCCGAAAGGAATTTCAATCCCCAGTATGGATTTAGCGCCTTTAAGACCTCCGGAGCTTCAAAGATAAATACGATTCCGATAAAAGCAAGAGATGCAAACCATAAAACCATTATAGGCCCGAATGCGCCTGCAACTTTCTCTGTCCCTTTGTGCTGGAATGAGAATAGTATAATGGCAATTATCCCGGCAATAAAGACAATAGATAGATTGGGAAGATTTTTGAGTTCCGGGATTAAGCGGGAACCTTCTACTGCGCTCAGTATACTTATGGCAGGCGTGATTACTCCATCACCGATAAGCAGTGAAACACTTATGATTGGCAGTATGGCTATAAATAATAATCTTTTTTTAGAGCCGGCAAGTGAAAGAAAGATTTCTCTGAGCACGATGTCTCCGCCTTCACCTCTTCTGCTCAGGCTCATGGCAAGCCAGGCATACTGCACTGTGACCAGGGTTAAAAGTGTCCAGACTATTAAAGACAGGACGCCGATAACATTGTCATGCGTGGATTTCATGAGGAGAAATATGACCGTAACTGTATATATCGGGCTTGTGCCGATGTCGCCAAAGACAAGACCGAGAGACCTGATTATGCCCTTTGTCCGTGATTGTTTTTCCATTAATTCTCTCTCCCTTCAGGCCGGGCAGCAACGGGGTGCACGAGGCAGGAAAGCGCCAGGCTTACGATGCTGATGAGAAACGCTCCTATGAAAGCAGACTTAAAACCTTCAACGTTAAAACCCAGATTCATTCTTTCTGATACCCAGGAAGTGACGCCGAGCATTGCGGCATTTATCACAAATGTAAAAAGTCCGAGTGAGAATATGAGAAGCGGCAGGGTAAAGAACTTTATGAGAGGGCGTATGAATGTATTCACCAAGCCGAAGACAATGCCTGTGAGCAGAATCCCCCACCATTCACCGGAAAAGGTAATCCCCGGAACGAATTTAACAGCAAGCATTATTGCTATTGTGTTTATAAGCCATTTTATAAAAATGCGTGTCATGTAGTTTATTGCTACCTCGTGTCTGCTCTTTGGTTTTTTCTGTCATTGCGAGCGCAGCGTGGCAATCTTAGCCTTAGCTGTAAGCTGACAGCTATCAGCTTTTGAGAGAGATTGCTTCGTCGCCCCGATAAAATCGGGACTCCTCGCAATGACAAAAAAGGTTAAAATCCGTATTCTTTCCATCTTTTGTCTACCAATCTTTTTATTTCTTCAGTCATATAAATCTCCTCGGGCCAGTCGCGCATCATCCCCTCTTCACGCGTCTTCCTCGTCGCATCTATGCCCATCTTTGCCCCGTATCTCGGCCAGTTTGCAGCATGGTCCAGCGCATCCAGGGGCCCTTCTGAAATCACAACATCTCTCCTCCAGTCAACATTGTTAAGAACTTTCCACGCGGTGTATGAAAGGTTCTGAACGTCAACATCATCATCAACAACAATGAGCAGCTTGGCAAATGTCATCTGTCCCTTCCCCCATAAGCCGTGTATTATCTTTTTAGCGTGGCCCGGATAACTTTTCTTTATTGAGATTAAAGCGAAGTTATGGAATACGCCTTCCATCGGAAGATTAATGTCTTTTATCTCGGGGAAATCAAGCCTCAGTAATGGAAGAAATATTCTCTCGGTCGCCTTTCCCATATAGCAGTCTTCCATAGGAGGTTTCCCCACAAGCGTTGCAGGGTATATCATGTCTTTTCTGTGCGTGATGCATGTCACATGAAAGACAGGGTAGGGTTCTGCGGGAGAGTAAAAACCGGTGTGGTCTCCGAAGGGCCCCTCAATGCGCATCTCTCCGGGTTCAAGATAACCCTCAATGACAAGCTCGCTGTTTGCAGGGACTTGAATATCATTTGTTACGCACTTCACCATTTCTACCGGAGCCTTTCTCAGAAAACCGGCAAAGAGCATTTCGTCTATTGCCTCAGGCAATGGCGCGCTTGCGGAATAGATTATGGCAGGGTCGCCTCCAACGGCGATTGCGGCAGGCATCCTCATGTTTAATTTTTTGTATTTGTCATAATGCCTGGCTCCGTCCTTATGTATATGCCAGTGCATTCCTGTTGTCTTCTTATCGTATATATGGATGCGATACATCCCGCAGTTGGGCCTTCCTGTCTCAGGGTCTTTTGTAAAGACCATCGGAAGCGTAATAAATCTTCCTTCATTTTCTACTGCGGGGACAGTCCCAATTCTACAACCCCCTAAATCCCCCTTTGTTAAGGGGGAATTAAAGGGGGTTGTGTCCGTAAATTCGGGACAGTCCCCTTTAGCTGATAGCTGATAGCTGATAGCTGATGTTATTTGTCCATCTCCGGGCCAGCATTTTATTATTGGAAATTTTGAGAGGTCAGGGTTGTCTTTTTCTATGACTTCCTGACAGGGCGCGCTTTTAACATATTTAGGAAGATACCGCGAAAGCTCAATCAGTTTTGGAAGCATTGCGATTTTTTCAAAAAAGGTCTTCGGAGGCGCTTGATTAAGCAAGTCCTCTATGCGCTTTGCTGCGTCGTCAAACTTGCTTACTTCAAGCGCAAGACACATCCTTTCAAATGAGCCGAAGAGATTTGAGGCCACAGGGAAAGAAGAGCCTTTTACATTTTCAAACAGCAGCGCCTTCCCGCCGTTTGGGCTTTTTGACATCCTGTCTGTAATCTCGGAGATTTCAAGCAAGGGGTCAACCTCTGCCTTTATGCGGTGCAAGAGTCCTCTTTTTTCAAGCAGAGTTATAAAATCTTTCAGGTCTCTGTATGCCATAAAACTCCTCTCTGGTATAATAGCACAGAGGCCAGATTGTTGGCTATTTTAAGATTTAAACTAATTTCTTCTTGACAAGGAGCTATCTCCTTAATATAATTAAGAAAATTAGTATTTCAAATAACATATGGTTTAAGGAGCAGTTATGACAAAGGCTGATATCGCAGATGCAATATTTGAAAAGGTAGGCCTCTCCAAAAAAGAGGCGCAGGACATTATTGAAATAATATTTGATACCCTCAAACAGACCTTTAAAGAAGGCGAGTCTGTGAAGGTTTCAGGCTTCGGCACCTTCCATGTCCGGAAAAAGGCCGCAAGGAGGGGAAGGAATCCCAAAACCGGCGAAGACCTGGAGATATCGCCGCGCAACGTAATTACATTCAGGGCCAGCAATAAATTAAAGTTAATAATAGAGTAAGGCATGTATAAATCTTCTGTTAAAACAGTTTCCGCCATAGGCGGACAGAATCCTATTCCTGATAAGCTCTTTTATAAAATAGGAGAGGTAAGCAGGATTGCGGATATTGAGCCTTATGTGCTCAGATACTGGGAGACTGAATTCCCGTTTCTAAAACCGAGAAAGAATAAATCCGGGCAGAGGGTGTATGTAAAAAAAGACCTTGAACTTATCCTTGAGATAAAAAGACTTCTTTATCAGGAGAGATATACGATTGAAGGCGTCAGGAAAAGGTTTGGAGAAAACACCACATTTACCAAGCATCCCGCTCCGCCTGAGGCGGATAAAGTGGTTGATACCCCCCTGTCGGATAAAATCATAGAGCATGTCAGGAAAAGGCTCAGGGAAATACTTAATAGCTTATAGCTGATAGCTCATAGCAACTAAGAGCTATGAACTAAAGAAATCGGGGCGTAGCGCAGCCTGGTAGCGCACTCGCTTGGGGTGCGAGTGGTCGCCCGTTCAAATCGGGTCGCCCCGACCAAACATAGCGAAATGAATGGAGGTTCTTGCAAAAGATGAGATGAAAGGTAAGGTTCGCATTGCGATTGCGGGAATTGGAAACTGTGCAAGCTCTCTGATACAGGGGATTGAATATTATAAAAGCTTGGGGGACAGGCATTCTGACAAGTCCTTGGGCCTGATGCATTATAACCTCGGCGGATACAAGCCTGCTGATATAGACATAGTCGCCGCCTTTGATATTGACAGGAGAAAGGTGGGCAGACCGCTGAAAGAAGCAGTCTTTGCAAAGCCAAATTGCACAAAGATATTCAATAATAAGCTCCCCGATTATCCTGTTACTGTGAAGATGGGCAAAATACTGGACGGCATAGCGCGGCACATGCAAGATTATCCTGAAGAACGCAGATTTCTTGCAGCTGATAAGAAACCATGCGATGTTCCAAGGGTCCTAAAACAGAGCGGGGCAGAGATACTCCTGAGTTATATGCCTGTCGGCTCTGAAAAGGCTACCGCCTTTTATGCAGAGGCTTGTCTAAAGGCAGGAATAAGCCTTATTAACTGCATGCCTGTATTTATAGCATCCAGCAAGTTGTGGGCAAAACGTTTTGAAGAAAAAAACATACCGATAATAGGTGATGACATTAAAAGTCAGATAGGCGCAACGATAATCCATAGAGTGCTTACAAAATTATTTGTGGACAGGGGTGTTAAGATTGACAACACTTATCAGTTAAATGTCGGCGGCAATACAGATTTCCTGAATATGCTTAACCATACAAGGCTGAAGTCCAAGAAGATTTCCAAAACAGAGGCTGTGCAGTCACAGCTTACCAATCCCCTCAATGCAGATAATATTCATATAGGCCCTTCTGATTATATCCCATGGCTGAATGATAACAAAGTATGTTTTTTAAGGATGGAGGGAAGGGGTTTTGGAAATATCCCTGTTAATTTTGAACTCAGGCTTTCTGTGGAAGACTCTCCAAACAGCGCAGGCGTTGTTATAGACGCAATAAGATGCTGCAGGATTGCGCGTGACAGAAAGACGGGCGGAGCGCTTGTTTCGCCCTCGGCATATTTTATGAAGCATCCCATCAAGCAGTTTTCCGATGAAGAGGCGCGTAATATGCTGGAAGAATTTATTGCCGGGAAAAGGGATAGATGATTGGCGCCAAACTCGGCCGCTTCTTAGACGCTCCTCTCAGCCCACTCCTCAAAAGAATCAGAATCCATCCGAATATTTTTACGATAACAGGTTTTATAATCACAGCCATTGCCGCCTTAGTCATCCCCTATAACATAAAGCTCGGAGGCTTGCTTATCCTCATAGGCGGTTTCTTTGACATGCTTGACGGCATTTCTGCGAGGGTGAACAATAAAGTTACAAAGTTCGGAGCTTTCCTTGATTCTCTGCTTGACAGGTATTCCGATGCGTTTCTCTTTCTTTCTGTTGCATGGTATCTTGCCTCAAAAGGCGAGCATACAGGGGTCTTCTTAAGCCTCGGCGCATTGGTTGGCGCATTTTTAATCAGCTATGCAAGGGCCAGGGCAGAGGGGTTAGGGGAAGATTGCAAGACAGGCGTCATGGAAAGGCCGGAGAGGATCATACTTCTGGTTTTTGCAGCGCTGACCGGATGGTTTACGCCGATTCTCTGGATTATGTTTGTTCTCACGCACGTGACGGTTTTGCAGAGGGTCTATTATGTGTGGAAGGTGATGAAAAAAGGTTAAGGTAAGTTTTATAACCCCTCCTCGCCTCCCCTTATTTAAGGGGAGGAAGGGTGGGGTTATCCCCGGTAATGCAGTTCGCACTTTATAGGAATATCTCCTGCAATCTCTTTTGCTTTATCTTCTATCTTCTTATGTTCTTTGGGATTATGAATGACTCCGCGAAGAATCAGGTTTTTTCCGTCATAATAAACATCAAGTGTCGGGACGAAGAAACCGGGTTCTGTAAGAATCCCTGCCTTGATTTCCGCTGCAACGGTTTTCATGCCGAGAATATTTTTTGCCTCAGCGGTATTGAGTTTTTCTTTAGCCAAAAGGGCATCTTTCACTATATTGGTTATCTCACCGACTGTTTGAATTCCTGTATCAAATACCATATCGTATTCTGCCGGGTTATCCCATTTTTTACCATATATGGAATGTATCAAACACGACCTTTCATTATCCGTCCTTTCCGTAAGCCATTTGGCTGTATCCCTGTCAACGGATTCTCTTTTCATGATTCTTTCAACCCTCTGTTCAATAGGAGCTGTGATGCGGACTCTGAGCGCATAGGGAATATCTTTCAGCAGAAAATTCCCGCCCCTTCCCATAATTACCACTTTGTCGTTAAGCGCATAATGCAGTATATGACTCTGGAGCAGGGCATTAAAACCCCTGAACGACCAATCATATTTTTCCCAGATGGTAGGACAGTGTTCGTCAAGGTTTTTTCCGTATTCTTCCCAGTCTTTTCCTACAGCGTGCATGTCGGCAAGCAGCCGTTCTTTATTGATATATTCATAATTCAAGAGTTTTGCAATATCCTGACCTATTTCTCTGCCGCCGCTTCCAAATTCTCTTGATATGGTTAAAATCGCCATAATTCCTCCATAGTTATACTGTGGGTTCTAATCTGTTTCACTAACATGTTCCGCCTTTTCTGCTCTGGATATTTTCCATTTCATCCAGAGCTTTCCAACAACAATAACGCCAACAGCAAAAACAGCTTCAGTAGAATATATAAACAATTTGCCCGGATTAAGAATATTCGCAGTAAAAGCATCTGTGATTATCATCTCTCCGCCGACTTTTCCTAATATTGCGGCTCCTATGTAGATAATAATTGGATACTTATCCATTAGCATTGAAAGCAGGTTGCTCGTAAAGACAACGAAGGGGATGCTTAAACCAAGGCCGAAAAGAAGAAGAAAGAAATTTCCATGCGACGCCCCTCCTACTGCCAGCATATTGTCAATTGACATGGTAATGTCTGCAATGACTATTAATTTGACGGCCTGCGCTATTGTTGCCGCTTCTCTTTTGATGCTGTTTTCCTGCGCTCCCTCTACAAAGAGCTTTACGGCTATCCAGAGGATTAAAAGGCCGCCGCCGATTTTTAGATAGTTTATTTGCAGAAGCTGCGCAACAAAAAAAGTAGCCATAACCCTGAGTAAAACAGCAGCGCCTGCGCCAAATATAATTCCTTTTTTCCTTTGTTTCGCCGGAAGCGACCTTACTGCCATGGCAATGACAACTGCGTTGTCTCCTGCCAGGATAAGATCAATTATTACAATACTGAAGAGGGCGGACAGAAAATTAAGGTCAAATGTTATCTTGCCGAGTATTCCTAAATCCAAGATAGTCTCATATAGACACACTAAGTTATGTCACGGGAAGTTTTCATGATGCATAATAATTCAATATATCGGCTTTCTCTCTCCTGCCATTTTTTTAACCATTCACATTTTTCTATCCATAAGGCAAAATCTTTATTTTCTAACATAGCTTCTTTCTTATGCCTCTTGAAAAATATCTCGGTTGTCAGATTATATTTTTTCTCAAAGGCTGAGATTGATTTTTTTATTTTTTTAATTGAGGCGCTGCAAACATCAAGTTCCCTGTATGTGGAAATCTCATATTCATCAGTATGATACATTTAAAATCTCCTTTAGAATTTGAGATAATGTAATAATTATAACAAGAAAAGGCTCCGGATTGCTCCGGAGCCTTTTGGAGAAGCTAAAAATCCCGGCTTAATGACCAGCAGGGAAAAATGTGTAGCTCATCCCGATGAGTATTCCCAGCAGGACAGCCCCAATTATCAGACTGTAACTGATGAGCTTTTTCTCCACAGGGAGGAGCGGCTCATACTCCATCTTTTTTAACTCTTCAACTATTTTCGGTTCTTCTGGCATAAATACCTCCTTTTTTAAAATCCTATCGTTTTATCCTCCTATTATAGGCGGCGTCACACCATGGAAGAATATCCATGAGATAACCAGCCCTATCCAGATGATGAATCCAAACAGACAAAGGACATAGACTGCCGCCAATTTCCCTATGCCTTCCTCCCATAGCTTCTTAAAGTTAGATACAACACCAATGGTAAAGAAGGTCAGGACAAAGAACATAACCCTGAAGACATTGTTTTCACCGACTGAGAGCTTGGCGTTTGTCATAGTCTTTTTCTGGTCTTTAATCTGTTCATTAAGGGATTTTATCTTATCCTTTGTTGTATTTATCTTTTCGTTTAATGCTGCAAGTGCAGCCGGCTCTGTGGCTGCAGGGAGTTGTTTTTCTGCAGCAACTATCTCTTTCTGCAATCCCTTAATCTCTTTATCTACAGGAGCTATCACCTTCGATGCAGGCAGGGCTATTGCCAGAAGCAGCAGGAATGTGAGGACATAACCAAGAACGAATTTCGGGAACCTGTTCCATATCTCACCTGCTCCAGCCCTCTCGCCTGGTCTAACATCTATCTTTGTAGTCCAGATTACAGCAAGGACGAAGGCCCATACACCGATAAAGATGTCAATGAATAGTTTTACCGTTGCAGAGGTCATAGTTATCCAGCCGCTCTCATAGTTTATGCCTGCCGTTGTCAGCGCCTTCGCCCTTATGAGCGCATCAGTAACTGCTCCGCTTGCAACTGCTGCGCCATCGGTCTTTACAGCAAGACCCATCCATGCGCCTGCCACCAGCGGTTCTGTCCATAAAAATGCCTGCGCCAGAAAGGGAAGTAATACGAGCTCGACAACCGCAAAGATAACAACCAGAGAAGACACCATTATCGGAACTACAGGCCTTGACCTGATGGCGCCGCCTGTTGCGATTGCTGCTGAAACACCGCATATGGAAATGCCCGATGCCAGCGGAGCAGCCCACTCCCTGCTGAACTTAAAGTATTTTCTTGCAACGAAGTAAACCAGCGCCCAGTAGATGAGATATGCCTCTACAATGGCGCAGAGCCCTCTGAACATGACAGCGGTTGCAAGCCCTAATGCGCCTGCTGCCTTTACGCCGAGCAAAGCGCCGAGTATAACGATAGCGGTCTTAATGTAGAGCTCAGGTCTTACCGCCTCTTTCATGGTCTCTGAAAGTTTCGGGAAGAAGTTTCCCACCGCAAGGCCTGCAATAAGCGCAACAATAAATCCTGCCTCGCCTGTCAGTTTCAATGACCACGGGATGCCGGCTTTCTGTGCGTCTGTTGCGGCTATGTATGCATAGTGACCAATAAGCCAGCACATATAGCTTATCCAGAACACCAGGGTAAAGCCTATAATAAACTTTCCGATATTAGCCCGCAAGAATACGGCGCCAATTGTCATCACCGCAAGCATGAAGAGATAGGTTAATAATAAAGAGGTGAAACCGGATACCCCTTTTTTCTCGTACGTGTCACCTGCTTTAAGTTCCGTCGTATCCTTAACAGTAATGATCTCTTCTTTTCCATCAGCCTTTTTGAGGGTTACTTTTTGTCCCTCGATCTTTGTGATCTCGCCCTTTACTGTTTGGTAGTTTTTCGATATTGGAGATATCGACTTTGAAATGTCTGTCCAGACTTTAGTGTTCATCGCCCATCCAAAAGTATCACCTCCGGCAAATATACCGAGTGAAAGGACAAAGATGAATAAACCAAGCCAGACGGATAGCCAGTCTTCACTTATCCCATGTTTCTTTTCTTCCATCAGTTTTACCTCCCTTATAATTGGGTTTTAAAGTGTTGGTAATACCGACCCGGTTCTTCTGCTGAGGTTATTACTTAAGCAATAACCTCTCTGAAAAATAATGCTGATAAACGCTGGTATGTTTCTCTGCCTGACCACCCCCTTTTCCAGCATATTATTGATACACTAAATAGATAATACTCTTTTTTGTTAAAATCAGCAAGTGATTTTTTAACAAATAATTTTTGACATAATCCTTTATAGAAACAGTGATAAGACAGGCGGATTTAACCGCCTGTCTTATCACCAGGGGAGGGACCTATGCGCCGGTTATTTTCCTTTTTTCTTCGGCATAGCCTCTTGTAGTTTTTTAGTTGCTCCTTCAACCTTCTTGAGTCTTCCAAAGTTTATCCACTGTTCATTTGCCACAGGGTATTTTGCAGGGTTATTGCCCCATACAATCCAGGAATCATCATAATTCGCGGGCTCTTTGAAGCCAAGCAGTCGCAGTTCAAGATAAGTCAAGGTTGAACGCGTTCCGGTCTGGCAGTATGCAACCGTGCGCTTGTTTTTATCAAAATTCTTATAGAAGCCTGCCACTCTGTCAGGAGAGAGGTAACCGGTGTCAACATCTTTTCCTGTCTTCGGGTCTTTCATCTGGTCCATAGTGTCCGTGTGAGGGATATTAGCGGTTGTGTTTGGAATAAAACCGCCTCTGAGCGCGCGGATGTCTTCACCCTTATGTTCTTTTTTGGACCTTGCGTCAATAAGCGGAACTTTTTTCGTGCCTTTGGCTATCTGCAGGACCTCTTCTGTTGTGGCGATTCTGTTTTTAACCACCTTGGCCTTAAAAGTTTTTGCCGGCTTTATTGTCGGTGTGTTGGTGAGTTTAAGTCCAGCCTTCTCCCACGCATCAATGCCTCCGTTAAGAACATGGGCTTTATTATGGCCCAGATACTCCAGGACCCAGAATGCAACCGTAGTATCCTTAAAGCTGTCGGTAATTTTGTGCTCGCCGTAGATAATGACATTGGTGTCATTGCCGATGCCTGCCTTGCCGAGCAGATGTTCATACTTTGGGATGTCCTTAAGCACCCTTGCGCTCGGGTCTCTTAATGCTTTTTTACATGCTTTTCCAAGGCTGATAGCTCCGGGAATATGGCCCTTTGCATAATACTTGAGGTCTCTGCAATCAATTACAACCCAGTCTGGTTTATTTGCATTTGCCTTTACTGTTTCGGGCGTAACGAGAAGCTCCGGATGGGCCCATTGAGCAGCATTAGACATACCGGTCATTGTAAGTATGAACATGCTTACAATTAAGAATAGAACTAATCTTTTAACCATAGCGATACCTCCTTTTAAAAGTTTTATTAATTCACGAACAGGTTAAGGCTTCTGCCGTTCACCTCCTTTGTTTGGGCTGTTAGCCGCCGCCTGTTAGTAGCCGCCGCCCTTTAAATTGCCGCAATAGATTCATCTTATAAGAAGCACCGGTATCTCGGACCCGTTTGCAACTTCTCTGCTTACGCTGCCCATCAGCAATGTGTGCATCCTGTGGCCCCTTGAGCCGATGATAATCATTTCGGCATTTTCTTCTTTTGCAGTTTTAAGGATTTCATCGGCAGGATGCCCCTCTTTAACGATTGTCTTTATTCCTTTTATGCCTTTTTCTTCAAGGATTTTTCTGTGGTAAGAAATAACCTTTTCAGCTTTTTTGTCCAGCGCCTTCTGATACTCTGTGCTCTTAAGCATTTCCTTGAGCGTTGACATTTCTGCGTCTCCGAGCATCTCGTCCATCAGAGAGCGGCCTTCTATTTTCTGCACATATAATAAAAGCACTGTTTCCGGAATACGGCATCCAAAAAGTTCAGTGAATCTATTTATTGCGGCATTGGAACCCCGGCTGTCATCTACTGCAATAAGAACTTTTTTCATTTTTCACCTCACGAATTATTCTTCTTTATACATATCCCTGAAATGTTCCTCATACTCCTTGCCCAGTTCTGCGCCGATTGCTTTCTCTTCGGAGGCGCCGTAGGCCGGGGCCTCTTGTTTCTCAAAATAGCCCGGCTGTATTCCGGTAACGTGAGACGCTCTGAAACCGGCAAGAGTTCCGATGATAAAGATAATCAGCATAATTAGAATCCATTTTGTTCCCATTCCTATTCCTCCCTCAGCAGCTTTTATTCTTTTTCTTCGCTCTTTGACAGGTCTTTGTAATATTGTTCCATCTTTTTATCTATCTGAGATTCGACTCCTTTTTCTTTTCTTTCACTGAAAACCCCCGCCTGAATATACGGCGGTATGCTGTAGCCAATCAGAAAACCGGTAAAAAGGGTAGTCAGAATAATTACAATTAATAAAGTCCTATCCATGCGCTGTCCTCCTTTTTAAAGATAGGGTTCATGCCGCCTTCCTTATCGTGTAGATAAATTTGCCTCCATCTGCCTTTTTCTCTATAATCTCATTGCCTATCGCATTACACATTGCAGAGATAGATTCAGAGGATGAAGGATTGTCAAAAGTTACTTCAAGAATATCTCCTTTTTTGATTTTTTCGAGCATCTTCTTTGTGTATATCTGCGGATGAGGGCAGACATAGCCAGTGCAGTCCAACGAATAAACACCTTCTCTTTTTTTATCAAATTTTACGGCCATTATTGCCTCCTCTTTTAATTAATTTATAGTTCTAACCCTGCCATTTCCTTAGCCATCTGTCTTTCTGTCCACCAGTTAAAAAATTTCACGCCTATGTAAGCTCCTCCAATCATCCCGATGCCAAACAACCACCCGCCTCTGTCGCCGTTTGCAACTCTCACGAAGAAGGCGCCTATATTGCAGCCAAGCCCGAGCCTTGAGCCAATCCCCATTAAAAAACCTCCAATTATGGCCCATACTGCAAGTTCCATAGTTGGTTTTTTAAACTTAAACTCATTGCTTATGAGCGCCATCACCGCAGCGCCTCCAATGAGGGCGAGCGACATCCAGTCCGCCGGGTTGAGAGCGGGGTTCGGGATGCCGTTTATATATCCGAAAAATATGTTGTCCATGTTATTCCAGCCGAGTTTATGCATTACCCATCCAACCCATTGCGCTTCCTGTGTAGTTACATACCAGTACCCCGGGTCAAATACCGTGCCTCTTATCGATATACCGGAGTCAAAGCCCAGCAGCGTGAGAATCTCACCGGCGTTTCTTATGCCGAGCTTTATCCGCAAGCCTTCAATAACAAACATCTGAAGGCCGCAGGCAATACCAAGAATAAGGCCTGCGATGGCAGTCCTCTTTGACGAAAGAATCATTCCCCAGAAGCCGGTCCGGTGTTCCCTGAGGCCTATAGACTTTACCCCGGCCTTTGACATATCTCTAATGACGTTTTTTCTTACCCATATAAAATAAACTACGACAAGCAGCAGCAGCGCAGGCAAAAGGACGCCGAGCAGGAAGTTGCCCAGGAAGGCTCCTGATAAGCTCTCATTTTTCAGCCCCGCCATCTTTGCAAAGGTGACCGTGGGATGATTCCATACGTACCCTGCGAGATACTGGTCTAACCAGCCGTCGCCTGCATTGATTACTTCCGGAAGTTTTTTTGCGATTGCCGATTCGTGCCAGGACTGGGGCACGAGTTTGTTCATCCATCCGCCTATATCTGCGAAGGATGATTGGGTGATGCTTATTGACAGGACCACGAGAAACGCAACGCCATTGCCTTCTCCTGTCTTATACAGGGAACCGGAAGCGCAGCCGCCTGCGAAGACCATCCCTACGCCGAATATCAGCCCTGCTATTGCCGAATGTATTCCCGAAGGAGAGGGATGAAATGTGCTGAAGCCGGTTGCCGTTACGAAGGATGACACGAAGGCAAAAAGTAGAGTTGCTATCATGATTCCTACGACCATTCGCGGCACTCCTACAGCGAAGAGGTCTCTGAATGCGGATGCAAAACAGAACCTGCCATACTGCAGGCACATTCCGTATATGAATCCGAACCACAGATACGCGGAAAGGTAAATATAGAGATTGTTGTATGCAAATGTCAGGATACTTATCATGCCGAAAAACCCTGTTATAACAAGCGCCCAGATTTTTTTCTTATTTGCCGCGTTTTCCACCTGATAACCTCCACTTAATTAAGTTTTTATTTTTAATAGAAGCAAACAGTATGCCAGCTATCTTTTTTATCAGGGATATAGGAAAAAATGATTAAAATCCATGGGGTTGTCCAGATTTTAACTTTGGGAAGGCATGGGATCTATAATATTGTTGTCCCAAAGAGGACAAGATTTTATAGGTGTTGTCCCTTTACGGACAAACAGTTATAAACATCTGGAGCCTAAAAACATCTTGGGATGATGTCTTTATCCTAATAGGGATGGCCTGTTTTTCCCGTAATTCAATTTTCACATGAGGTCAGGACTTGAAAAATCAATTTGTGTTAGGATAAAAATATGGGAAAATTGCGGGCGTCTTTTTTTGTTTTAGTCTTATTCTTGATTACTGTCCCCTGCGCCTATGCAATACAGTTAGACAATAAGCTGCCGTCTTTTTCTGACCGCTCTCCATTAGTCCTCGTTATTCTCCCTGTAGAGAATATCCCTGCAATGTATGAAAAATTCCTTCCTCTTAAAGAGTATCTGGAGAAGGCAATATCGCGGAAGATTCTTCTAAAGGTCGCGCAGAATTATCAGGAAGCTATAGATGCAATTGGCAATGGCCAGGCGCATATTGCATATCTGGACCCGTCCGCATACTGTGAAGCTAAAAATAGGTATAAGGTTGTGCCTATTGCAAAGGCTATACTTGATGGAGCAGCCGCCTATAGAAGTGTCATTGTAGCAAGAAAGGATTCTCCTGTTAACAAGATTATTGAGGTTAAAGGCAGAAGGCTGGCTCTCGGAAATATCTGGTCCTCCTCCTCTTATCTCATACCTGCGGTAATGTTTAAAGAACTCGGCATCAGTCTGAAGGAATTTAGAGCAGTAGATTATCTTGAACACGAGGACCGGATTGCGCTTTCGGTCCTTTCTAAGAAACACGATGTGGGCGGGTTGAGTGAACGTGTTGCGGTCAAGTATATTCCTGACGGCCTGAAGATTATAAAGACCTCAGAGGCAATACCTCAGTATTCTTTATGCGCATATTCAGGCCTGCCTGAGGAGCTGCGCAATAAGATAAAACAGGCGCTTCTCTCTTTGACCCTCCGGAGAAATCCTGAAGTGATAAAGGCGATGAAGGGGATAAATGGATTTTCATCAGTAGAGGACAGGGATTTTGACGTCGTGAGAGTGATGATTAGGAACCTTACAGGGAAAAATTATCTTGAGTATGGCAGGAATTCCATGAAGGTTGCGATTCTTCCTCTTTATTCCGCAATAACCCTTTTTGACAGGTTTGACCCGCTCATGAGATATCTTAGCCGGAAAACAGGATATGAATTCAAACTCGTAATTCCAAAAGACTTTGAGGATTTTTTTGATATCGTGAAGCAGGGGAAGGTGGACTTTTCTTATTCAAATCCATACATATATATCCAGCTTGCGGATAAAGGATTTCTAACGGCTTTTGTCAATACTGTTTTACAGGAGAGCGGCGATATTTTCAGAGGCATCATAATAACCCATAAAGACAGCCCTATTAGAACGCTTAAGGACCTGAAGGGGAAGAAGGTCATGGTCGTCTCTTATAAGTCGGCAGGCGGCTTTCTGGCACAGAAACTCTTTCTTTCCGAGAATAATATTGATGTTTCTAAAGACCTTTCCATAATAGACGGGAAGCGTCAGGAAGAGGTAATACTGAATGTATAGAACTTGTTGCGCGGGCAATACATTATGATTCAAACAGGGCGGAAAAACCCTTTGTCACAATAGATTGCGCTGCTATTCCCTCAGAGATAATGGAGAGCGAACTCTTTGGCCACGAAAAGGGCGCCTTTACCGGCGCTCACGAGAGAAAAATCGGGCTGTTGGAGCTTGCGCATAACGGAACTGTTTTTCTTGATGAGATTGGCGAGCTTGAAATAAATCTCCAGAAAAAGCTGCTGCGTTTTCTTCAAGAAAGAGAAATACTAAGAGTTGGGGGCGGGAGCAGGATTAGTTTGAATGTGCGGGTCATAGCCGCTACAAATAAAAATCTGGAAGAGGAAGTAAAGGGAAAAAGATTCAGGGAAGACCTTTTTTACAGGCTTAATGTGGTAACAGTCAAGATTCCTTCCCTGAGAGAGAGGATTGATGATATTCCTCTTCTTGCGAATCATTTTCTTGAGCAGTTAAATAAGATAGAGGGAAAGCTGATAACGGGCTTTGAGGATAATGTTACGGATGCTTTTTCCGGATATGATTGGCCCGGGAATGTAAGGGAATTGGAGAACGTCGTAGAAAGGGCGTATGTTTTATGTCCGAATGTTACCATAAGCCTTAAATATTTGCCTTCCAGGCTTATTAATCTTGCGCATGAAAAAGGGGAACTATTTGACCGGATGAATCTGTTGGATACAGAGAAGCGGCTGATAATCCAGGCATTAACCCAGACCGGGTGGAATCAGAGCAAGGCGTCAGTGATACTCGGAATTTCAAGGAAACAGCTTATGACCAAGATAAAGAATCATGGTATAACAGCCGGATAGAATCAGAACTCGGTTCCTTTTCTTGCCATTATCCGCTTGGAGTATAGCTTTAAGTTTAACTTTAAGTAATGCACGGCGAGGGCTAAACATGATGAAACGCCGGGGATTAAGACCTGAATAAATGCAGCAATGAGAAGACAGCCTTCCTCCATAAAATACTGCCGCTTTTTACCAATCACCTCAGAGATTGGTTTAATGTTTTGCCCGGCATAAAATAGTTAAAGAAAGGCTTTAAGCCGCATATCAGGATTTTACCCATTTCTTCTTCAGTTCTTTGAGTTTATTTAGCGCATCTTCAGGAGACAGTTCTTCCATATCCGTGTTCATTAACTCAGACAGCAGGGAATCCTCTCTTGCGCCAAAGAGGTCCAGCTGAACGGCGCCCTTTTTATGTTTGTACGATGCGAATTTAGGTTCGCCTGTCTCATTTAATTCTTCCTTTTCAAGATTCGTAAGAACCTCTTTTGCCCTGAGGATTACTTCGGATGGAAGCCCCGCAAGCTGAGCGACCTGAATCCCGTAGCTCTTGTCGGCAGAACCTTCTTCAACCTTTCTTAGAAATATTATCTCATCTCCCCATTCCTTAACAGACACATTGTAGTTCTTTGCGCCTTCAAGTATGATTGCAAGCTCGGTAAGTTCGTTATAATGAGTGGCAAAGAGAGTCCTGGCCTTTATTGTTTTATCTATGTATTCTGCGACTGCCCAGGCAATGCTGATGCCGTCAAAGGTGCTTGTGCCTCTTCCGACCTCGTCTATGATTAAGAGGCTTTTTGATGATGCATTGTGAAGTATGTTCGCTGTCTCTATCATCTCAACCATGAAGGTGCTCTGTCCCTTTGTTATAAAGTCGGACGCCCCTATTCTTGTGAATATTCTGTCAACTATTCCTATCCTGGCCTTTGAGGCAGGAACGAAGCCTCCAATCTGCGCCATAAGGACTATCAGGGCTATCTGCCTCATGTATGTTGATTTTCCCGCCATATTGGGGCCTGTGATTATCATAAGCCTTTGTTTTTCATTATCCAGATAAATACTGTTGGGAATAAACCGCTCCTCTCCGGGAATCCTTTCAAGCACTGGATGCCTTCCGTCTGTTATCTCAATTATCCCGCTCTCGTCTATCTGCGGCTTTGCATAATTATGCCTTTTTGCCACAACCGCCAGTGATGTAAGAAAATCTGCGGCTGCAACGGCATGGGCTGTCCTTGCCAGGTTCGGAGACTCTTTCTGAGCCTCATTCAGTATCTCATTGAAGGCCTGATACTCAAGGTTTTTCAGCCTTTCCTCTGCGCCTATGACCTTTGACTCATATTCCTTAAGTTCAGGCGTTACAAATCTTTCTCCGCTGACAAGAGTTTGTTTTCTGACGTAATGCTCGGGAACCTGGTCCAGGTTTGCATTTGTAATCTCAATGTAATATCCGAATATCTTGTTATACCCGACCTTGAGGGATGAAATTCCTGTCTTCTTTTTTTCGCTCAACTCAAGCTCTGCGATAAAGTCTTTTCCGCTCGCTGCTATTTTCCTCAGACTGTCAATCTCTTTGTTATAGCCGTTCCTGATAATCCCTCCGTCTCTGAGGCTCAGCGGAGGGTTGTCCGTGATGGAAGATTCTATCAAC
>Ga0210053_1000273_pt1 | contig 52524 bp, 64 predicted proteins | sample CryGeymeta201512_FD_185467 | JGI IMG/M metagenome (GOLD analysis project Ga0210053, IMG submission 185467) | Groundwater microbial communities from Crystal Geyser aquifers in Utah, USA - Crystal Geyser metaG 2015-12 (SPAdes) (version 2) | ecosystem: Environmental > Aquatic > Deep subsurface >... | reverse complement strand
TCAGGGTGGGGGACCGGCTCGCGGGGAGGGGGAAACGAGCCAGGTCCCCCGGGTTCCGGCGCGTCAGCGCCGGGCATCGCCGGAACGGGCTGCGAGGGGATGAACAGCTGTTCCGGCAATGTGTCTGTCTCTTGGGTTTTTGGCGGGTGGAAATCGGGTGCGGGGTTGCCCTCGCGCGTCGCGGCAATGGTTGACGCCAGCGAGCGCAGGACTTCGCGGCGGCCCTGCGGCGGCCGCCAACCTGTCCCTGCCTGTTCGGGCAGCGTCAGGTGAACGACGCGCGCCTCATGGTCGCGGCCCGCCGCGTCACGGTAAGGCGTCAGCACGACCTGCAGGCGGCGAACCGCTTCGCCGGTCGGGGTCACCGTCCGATGCGCCTCAGACGTGTCGGCCTTCTCGATGCCGGTCGCCCCGGCATCGATCGCGGAGGTCGGCGCACAGGTCCCTTCAGGAGCACGGCAGGCAAAGCTGCCTTTGACGTTGCCGCCCAGGCTGGCGCAGCCACTGGCCAGGAGGAGCGGCGCGGCGAGCACCAAGGCGCGAAGGATCGGGAGCTGGCTCATTGCGCCTCTCCCTTGCCCTCGGCGACGAAGCGGCGGATCGCCGCGGCATCGCGGTAGCCATGAAGCACCGCCCCTTCGCGGGCGCGCACGATGACCGGAGTTCCGGCAAATCCATTGGCCTTCGCAAAGGCCTCGTTGGCATCGAGCGCCGTGGCGTCCCTGCAGGCCTTGCTGATCGCCGGAGCCTGGCCGGCATAGGCGGCATGAAGCGCCTTTGCCGGCTCGTTGGCGCACAGCACAGCTTCGGCAATGGTGCGGCTCGTTGCGCCGAAGATCGAGATCGGTCGCTCCTCGACATGGACCTTTGCCTTGACGAGTTCGGCCGTCAGGCGCTGGCAGTAACCGCACTGGAAATCCGAGAAGACGACCAGCCGTTCGCCCTTGGGGTTGCCCCAGTGGATCGCGCCTGCAGCAGGAAGCGATGAGAGGTCGACATGGCTGGAGGCCGCCTGGAGGGGCGCTTCTTCGCGTCCCGCCGGCGCGTCGCTGGCTACGCGCGCCGCACCGGCCGCGAGCAGGTCGGGATTGAGTTCGAGCAGGCGGGCGGCAGTTACGTCGCGCCGCTCTTCCATGTCGAAGAGGCGGCCCACGAAAAGGTAGCGAGCGGTCTCGTCGATGTAGAACAGCGTATCGCCCGAGACGACTTCGCACCAGGGGCCAAGCGTGTCGCAGCTGATCGCATCGATCGGGGTCTTGGGCAGGCGCAGTTTCAGCGCCTGTGCGACATCGCTCGCCATGCCGGCAGCGCTCGCAGGCATCGCGGTGACGGCAGAGACGCCGAGAGTTAGCACGGCGGCGGCGCTCGAGAGGGCAAGGGCAAGGTGGGCGGCGCGGGCTCTCAGGCTTGGCGGCGAGTCATTGTAGTTCATTTGGAGGGGCTCCTGACGTGGACGCCGTCGAGAAAGACGATCTCGACCTCGATGCCGGTCGGCATCTCGACGACGGGTTGGTATTGTTCGGCGCGTTCGATGAGGTATCGACTGACGGTGTCGGCGGCCTCGCCGGCACCCTGGCCAAAGCCACCGGCGAGAATGTCGGTCGGCGACAGCGCTTCGCGTTTGCCGTCGCCGCCGATCTGTCCGGTGAAGATGCCGTTGGCGTTGGCGGAAAATCCGCGCCCGAAGCCGCCAACGATCCCGGCCAGCAGTGCCTGGCTGACGAGGCTGCCTTCGCGGCTGACCACGCGGCCGCGCACTCCCGACTTTCCGGCAAAGGAGATGAACCCCTTGACCTCGCTGACCGCGAAGCGCCCACCGGGCTGCGCGCAGGTCATGCGCACCAGCTTGACATAGACCTTCTCCGCCGAGAGATCGCCGCGCGCCGCGCCATTGACGAGGCAGCCGGTAATGTCGGTGGTGAGCAGCTTGTTGCCGCGCATCACCGAGCGGGCCGGTCCGGTGATCCGGAGCACCACGGGAAGCGGATCGCTCTGGCTGGCAACGCCGGTCGAGGCGTCGACACCCACAATGACCGTTGCCGGTGCGTAGCTGTTGGGCGGAAGGTAATCGCGGCTCGCTTCGAGTAGCAAGGCTGGCGCAGTCTCAGCCGCATGTGGCTTGCCGTCCTTGCCCGTCTCCGCACTGAAACTCATCAGGCTGAGCTGGCCGCCCTGCGCTTCCGGCCCTCCTTGCGGTGGCTGGACAGCCCCGCCGGTGCCGACGCCCGGACCATAGGCCGGTGGCGGCGGCAGGGGCGGCGCGGTTGCAGGCGCCTTTGCAGCGTCGCTGAGCTGTGAGCGCAGATTGGCGTTCTCGGCCGAGATCGCGTCGATCGCTGCCTGGCCGTCGGAGCGCATCTGCGCGTTCTCGCTGCGCAGGGCTTCGAGCTCCTGCTCGATCTCGGGGCGTGGCAGCTGGGCCTGCTGCAGATCCTTGATCGCGCGGCCCTGTGCATCGAGCCGATTGCCGTAACTCGCGACGAACTCTCGCTGCGAGAGGTTGCGGTTGACGAGGCCGCCGGTGTCGATCGTCGCCGCACCATTGGCATCACTGCCGGTCTCGTCGCCATCGCCGCCGAAGATGAACATCCCGCCGCCGATGAGCGCGATGGCCCCGATCCCGGCGAGCAGCATCTTCTGGCGCTGCGCGATCTGCGAATTGAGGTTGCGCCGTCCGCTTTCGCGCGCTTCCGGCGAGCCCGGCAGGGGCCTCTTCTCAGCGTCCTTTTGGGTTGTCTCGGCCATCAGTCGAGCCCTCCCTTGGCAAAGACAAGGAAGGCACTGGTGGCTTCACCGGGAGCGAGTGCATCGCGGCCATAGGCAAAGGCGAGCGCGCCTGCAGGACCTTCGCGCTCGGAGCCAAGCGCAAGGCTCTCCTTGCCGAGATTGCGTACGAGGAAGCGCTGTCCGGTGAGCTCATCGCCTTGGTATTCGGCGACCAGCTGGACCTCGATCCCGCCGGTGCGGCGCGGAGCCGAAAGTTCGGCGCGGGCAGTGAAGCCGGGCAGGACGGCATCGCTCGCCATCGCCTCGATCAGGCGGATCGCGGCGTCCTCCGGCCCGGTCTCGGTCTCCCATTCGGTAGCCGCGGCTTTCGCGAGCGCGGGATTGGTGATGAAGAGCTGGGTCGCTTCCTCGCCGCCGAGGTGGCAGGCGAACTTGTAGACATAGCCCGCCTTGCTGGTCGCAAAGAAGCTGACCCGGGCAGCGGCAAATTGCGGGGGCACGGAGATATAAATGTCTCCGCGCACCGGCTCGTGCGTCACCTGGAAGTCGTTGTAGGGAAAGCCGCTCGCGATCTTCGAGACATTGGCAAATCCGTCATCGATGAGCGCGATCCGGGTAAGTTCGCCGCGGGCGAGCTCGCAGTCGATGGTCGCATTGTCGGCCGCTTCGACGAACTGGTCGGCATGCGCCGGGACCGGCGCGAGCGCGAAGGCAATCACGGCGAGGCCGGTCAGCTTGAGCCCGGGATCAGGGCGCCTTGTTGCTCGACACGCGAAACAGGCAAGGCCTGTTCCGGCAAGCGCAGCAGCGAGGGGAGATGGGAGAAGGCTCATTGGCCGGGTTCCTCGTTGTCGGTGGGAAGTTGCTCAAAGCCGGCGAGCGCGAGGCTGAGGCCACGCTTCGACCAGCGGAAACGGAAGGAGCGGCGCTGGCTCGCGATCACCTGCGCGCCGACAAAAGTCTTGAGCGTGCCGGTGACGGTCGAGGTCAGGGCCTTGGGGTCGACATGCATTTCCGCGATCACGAAGGCCTGGCTGATGTCTGAGCCGCGCTGTTCCTCGACGATTTGGACGAGCTCGGCCTTGAGGCGGCCGTGCGCGGCGGGATCGGCGAGCTTCAAGATATTCGCCATCCAATAGTCGAGGCTTTCGGGCGCCCGGTTGAGGAGCATCAGCGCCGTGTCGCGGGTGACGAGCTCGAGATAGGGCGCGTCGATCCCGCCGCTCGAGACGGTGATCCGCTCGGCGGTAATCGGGACCAGTACGAGCCTCTCGTCGCGGGTTAACGCGGCACCAAGGCTGACCAGCGTGGTAAGGCCGAAAACACCTGCCAACACGGCAAAGCGGTTGCGTTGCCGGAGGTAGGTCTGCGCCTGTTCGTGCGCGAATTCCGCTCGCATGGATCGCCTCCCTCAGCCCGCCAGCAGGCGGTAGTGGGAGGGCGGCGTGGCCTTCAGCCCGAGAAAGCTCCCGGGCAGGTACCAGTACGCAGCATGCACCAGTGCCGAACCGGCGCCGCGTGCCTTTGCCTTCCGCAAGGCAAGCCAGGCCCCGGCGGCCAGGCCGATACCGATGAAGATATGCTGCGCAAGAATGCCCCAGGCGAAGGGAATGAGGATCCCTGCAAACTCGTCGATGGTCCAGAAGCCGATGAGCTCCGGGTCGTCGAGCCGCCGTGGAACGAGGTACTTGTCGGCCATGCCGCCCTCCTGTCGTGACCGGATCCGCTGATCAGATGACCGCGGTCACGACCGAGGTGACGATCGGCACGCCGGTGCCGACACCGATCCCGACGCCGACCGGCACCGCGACCTGGCCAAGCGAGAAGCGCCCGGAGGCGAGACCGATCAGACCGCCCGCAAGGCTGAGCACGGTGATGATCTTGCCGCCCGAGCCTTCGAGGAAGTCGGTGAACTTGGTCAGCGCGGGATCGAAGGTGGTATCGGCCCCGGCAAAGGCGGCACCGGCGCAGGCCAGCGCCACGCAGGCGGGGAGGATGTAGTCGCGGCCACGAGCACGGTTGGGCGTGCGCTGCTGGGCCGGAAGGGCAGTCTTGGTGGTCATGGATGGGAACTCCGAAGGATTGAACATCAGCCAGCGATGCGTTCGCTGTATGTTCTTTCCTCTCTCCGGAGCCGGGCTGTAGGAAATCGGGAACTGGATTTTGGGGCTGCCGACCAAGCGAAAAGCGACATCGGATGGTGCGCGGACCGGGATTCGCGCAGGCTGATCGCGTAGCAGCGCTGACTGTGCCGACTCCTGAGCGAAGCGAGCTGCGATACGCGCGAACGCGGCCGAAATTTGCGCGAATCACCGAAGGAAGCTGATTCGTCCCTTCCTCTCTGTTCTCTAAATGTTCTTTTCGTTTTCCTACAGGCTTCCTTCGCGGTTAGCCGGGAGTCGATCACTTCTAGACACAAGGATTCGTCGATGACCAACTTGGCGCTCTTTGCCGAACAACAGGTTCGCGCCGACCTCGCCCGGCTTCTCTTGGCCGCCGTTGAAGCCAGCGGCCGTGCCCGCTGCGACATTGCGCGCGACGCGCAGATCCATAAGGATGCTCTTCGCCGCGTCCTTGTCGGCGAACGCTCAGCCAGCCTCGGCGAAGCCTTGCGCATTCTCGCCGCGAGCGGTGTCGCGCCGCACGCACACCTGCTTCTTTTCCTCGTCAGCAGCGGCGATCACGCGATTGCGTGGCTTCAATCGGACCTAGCGCAATTTTTTGAGGACTTCTCCGGCGAGCTGCCTTCTGCGCTTGAACGTGTCCTGGGCAACCAGGTGCATGACGTGAAGCCGCGCTGGGCCAAGGGGACCGCGCATCGGGTTGCCCGCCTGCTTTCCGATCACATTGACGAGCTCGAGCGCAAGGACGCTCTTCTTGGCGATGTCTTCGCCGGTGCAGAAGGAGGCCATCGTGGGTGAAGAGAACGACAAGGGAGCGACCGAACCTCGTCGGTCGACCCGGCTAATTCGGCTGCCGGAGGTACAGCACCGCGTTGGACTTGGCCGTTCGACGATCTATCGCTGGATGGCAGAGGGCAAATTTCCGAGGCCTGTGCACCTCGGTGGATATGCTGTGGCCTGGTCGGAATTCGAGGTGGAAGAATGGATCGCGTCACGTCTCGAAATGCAGCGCAAATCGGGTTTATCGCGTTATTGAGCGGAGGTCTTTACTCTTCATCTCTTCTGCTTCCTGACCTTGCGAATGACCTTTCTCTTCGATCCGCAGAGCGCGCATTGGTCGAAAGTGCGTTCGAAGCCCTGGATTCCGGCCAGTTCCAGGGTCTTATAGTTCGCGTGTTGCCTGATCGAGAGTCCCAGCCGTTGAGTGATGCAGTCGTCGCATACTGCTTCTCCGTCTAGGCGCTCGACGAGAGCTCTCACCAGCGCAAGGACAGTGGTGTTCATTTGGCTTCGTGTGTCTTCAGATCGATGCCGATACCCGCCATGTCGGCCGGCGTTGCGACCGGTGAGTCCTTATCCTTGCGTTCGGAATATCGATCGACCAACTGATCTGCGTGCGGTCGCAGAAGAACGGTGAACCGGACGAGTTCCTCCATCACGTCGACGATGCGGTCGTAGTAGGCAGAAGGCTTCATCCGGCCCGCTTCGTCGAACTCTTCATACGCCTTGGCGACCGAGGACTGGTTGGGGATGGCGAACATGCGCATCCAGCGGCCCAGAACGCGCAGTGTGTTGATCGTGTTGAAGCTCTGCGAACCGGCGCAGACCTGCATCACCGCGAGCGTGCGGCCCTGCGTCGGGCGCAGACCCTTGTAGGCAAGGGGCAGGTGGTCGATCTGTGCCTTCATGATCCCGGTGACCTGTCCGTGACGCTCGGGACTGCACCAGACCTGACCCTCCGACCACAGCGAATGCTCGCGCAGTTCATGCACAGCGGGATGATCGTCATCTTTGACCTGATCGGGCAGGGGAAGGTCGGACGGATCGAATATCCGCGTCTCGCAACCGAACAGCTGGAGCAGGCGCGCCGCTTCCTCAACTGCGAGACGGGAATAGGACCGCTCCCGAAGTGAGCCGTAGAGCAGCAGGATGCGCGGCGGCGTGTCGATGGCGCCGAGCCCAAGTGCTGGGTTGCGATGAAGGTATTCGGCACGGAGCGCGGGCAGATAATCCGGATCGGACAGGGGACGCAGGTAATGAAAATCAGACATTCGGATAATTTTCTTTATGTTGTTCGCGGCATCAGGAGGATTATCGCTGCGCCAAGCAGGCATATTGCCGCGCCGGAGAGATCCCAGCGATCTGGCTGCTGGCGCTCCACCACCCACAGCCACAAGAGCGAGGATAGGATATAAATCCCTCCATATACGGCATAGGCGCGCCCGGCCGCATCGGTCGGCGCCAGCGTCAGCAGCCAGGCAAAGATCACAAGAGAAACGGTTCCGGGCGCGAGCCACCAGATAGACTTCCCGAGGCGCAGCCACGCCCAGAACGCAAAGCACCCGGCAATCTCGAAGAATGCCGCGGCGAGAAATATCGGCAGCGAAGGAAGGTGCGCGAAACTCAATGGATTCTACCCCTCGGGGAAACTCGCGCGGGTCCGGTTGGCGAAGGCCACCAGCGACAGCATCACCGGGACTTCCACCAGAACGCCGACCACTGTCGCCAGTGCGGCTCCGCACGTTAGACCGAAAAGGCCGATGGCAACGGCAACTGCGAGTTCGAAGAAGTTGGAAGTGCCGATCAACGCGCAAGGCGCGGCGATGTTGTGCGGCACCTTCCACGCCTTAGCCGCAGCATAGGCAACGACAAAAATGCCATAGGACTGGATGATTATCGGGATTGCGATCAACGCGATCAATAGCGGGTTGGAAAGGATGGTCCCTGCCTGAAAGGCGAACAGCAGCACCACGGTCGCCAGCAGGCCGACGATCGACCACGGCTTGAGCCGGGCGGTAAAGGCATCCACCGCCGCTGCGTCACCATTGTGCGAGCGAATGACCTGCCGCCTGGCGATGGCTCCTGCCACCAGCGGTATGACGACATAGAGCACGACCGAGAGCAGCAGCGTTTCCCACGGAACCACGATGTCCGTCACGCCCAGCAGCAGCGCCACGATGGGCGCAAAGGCGACGATCATGACCAGATCGTTCACCGACACCTGCACCAGCGTGTAGGCCGGATCGCCGCGCGTCAGCTGCGACCATACGAACACCATTGCGGTGCATGGCGCGGCACCAAGAATGATGAGCCCGGCAATATACTGGTCGGCATCGCCTTCCGACATCAATCCAGCATAGAGATAATCGAAGAACAGCACCGCCAGTGCTGCCATCGTGAACGGCTTGACCAGCCAGTTGACGACCAGCGTGATGACCAGTCCTTTGGGCTTGCGGCCGATATCCTTTACGCTGGCGAAATCGACGCCCACCATCATCGGGAAGATCATCGCCCAGATCAGCACGGCCACCACGAGGTTCACCGACGCGTATTCGAGATCTGCCATGACGCCGACGGCGTCCGGCGCGACCAGGCCAAGCGCCAAACCAGCCAGAATTGCCCCCAGCACCCATAGCGAGAGGAACCGTTCGAACGTGCCGAGTGGGGAGGCCGCAGGAGCGGGGTCAGCGATTGTCTGGGTCATTCTGCTTGTCCTGTTGGCCGGTCAGCGCACGCGTAGGCCATCGGAATCGATGACCTGCTCGCCGTCTTCCTTGACGAAAGCCGCTTGCTGTGATGCTGGGATCAGGTCGAGCACTTCTTCCGATGGACGACAGAGTTTCACCCCGATCGGCGAGATCACCAGCGGACGGTTGATTAGGATGGGATGTTCCATCATAGCGTCGATCAGCTGCTCGTCCGACAGGGAAGGATCCTCTAGACCGAGTTCGCCGAACGGCGTGCCCTTTTCACGCAGCAGACCGCGCGGGGTGATACCGGCTCGTTCGATCAGGCTTTCCAGCATTGCGCGGGAGGGCGGCGTCTTAAGATATTCGACGATGTGCGGCTCGACCCCCGCATTGCGGATCATCGCCAGCGCGTTACGCGAGGTCCCGCATTCGGGATTGTGATAGATAACGATGTCGATGGTCATTCGGCGTCTCTAGCTTTGGTGCTGGCGCCTTCCTCGCGCCCGATCTCGGCGAGTTTGCTGCGCATCGCCATCTCGTCGATGCTCTTTATCGGGAGCATCAGGAACAGTTCGATGCGGCGCTTGAGATAGGTCAGCGCGTCTAGAAAAGCCTTGCGCTGGCCGTCGCCTTCGACGGCCGCCGGATCCTCAACCCCCCAGTGCGCCGTGATCGGCTTGCCCGGAAAAACCGGACAGCTTTCTCCGGCGGCATTGTCGCAGACGGTGAATATGAAATCGAACTCGGATGCGCCGGGCTTCGTGAATTCATCCCAGCTTTTCGAGTGCAGGCTGTCGGTCGGATAGCCGAAGTTACCCAGCACTTCGATCGCCATCGGATGCACATCACCCTTGGGCTGGCTGCCGGCGCTGTATGCAGCAAACTGGCCTTCGCCCATTTTGTTCATCAGCGCTTCGCCTAGAATCGAGCGCGCCGAATTCCCAGTACAGAGAAACAATACGTTGTAGACCTTGTCAGGCATCGGATCCTCGAAATGAACGGTGGTTGATGATCAGGAATTGCAGGCAGCAATCTCGGAGAAATCCGCGCAAAGAAACGGATCGCCCTGGCAGCAATCTTCCATCAGGAAGGCGAGCAGGCCGCGCATGCCGCCATAGTCCGCGCGGTAGCGGATGACCCGGCTCTCGCGCTGCGATGTGGCAAGGCCTGCCCGCTCGAGATTGCCGAGGTGATGCGACATGGTAGAGGCCGGAACGCTACAGGCTTGCGCGATCTCGCCCGCCATCAGACCATCCGGGCCTGCCTTCACCAGCAGCCGGAAAACCGATAGCCGTGTTTCGTGTCCAAGGGCCTGGAGGGCGTCGACTGCCCAGAGCTGATCGCGGTGCATAGTTCGAATCCGTTCTTTGGTTGGACCTGTCATAGAGCGCTTGCATGAGACTTCAATCGATAATTCGAGAATAATCGAAACAAGGGGTTGGTTTAATGCCGCGTTCTCTCTTGACCGCCACATTCTCTTTATATGCCCTTTATCGCTGGGCCTCCCTTGGCCCAGCAGCGGACAACATCCCAAGAGTGTCGCGTCCAGGCAGACCCGTAATACCATGGCCAGACCGGCAGGCGGCAGGCGGCAGGACGGACGTGATCTTATTGTGGCGTGGCGAAGTGCTAATCCCAGCGGCACATTCGTCTGAAACACCGATCAGCTGGCAGCTTACAATCCGGCGAGCGGTATGGGACCGCTTGGTCATCCGGCAAGCTTATGTTCAACAGCTCATCGGCAGATTTTGAGCGAAACGCCATGGGGAAGTCAGGGCAGGGTTGCCGCGCAGGAACGCCTCAGCCACAGTTTAGCTGCATGAGCCAAACCGGAAACAAATTGTCGCGTGACCTTGGTCTAGGGGGCGCGATCATGATGGGTCTCGGCTCCATGCTCGGAACCGGCGTTTTCGTCAGCATCGGCATCGCCGCTGGGGTTGCTGGCCCATCGGTCGTCCTTGCGATTGCGCTCGCCGCGTTGGTTGCGACCTGCAACGCCCTGTCGAGCGCGCAGCTCGCCGCCAGTCATCCCGTGAGTGGTGGCACTTATGAATACGGCTATCGCTACCTCAATCCACGGCTAGGGTTCACCGCAGGCTGGATGTTCCTCTGCGCAAAATCGGCTTCCGCTGCCACCGCAGCGCTGGGTTTCGCAGGCTATGCGCTGCCGATGGCAGGCGGAAGTGCGGCGGCGATGCCTTGGGTCGCGATCGGTTCGGTCTTGCTCTTCACGCTACTGGTGCTCGCTGGAATAAAACGCTCGAGCTGGGTGAATATCGCAATCGTTTCAGTGACGCTCGCGGCGCTGGGCGGCTTCATCCTCTTCGGTTCTCCGAGTGCGCTCGCAACCGGTAGTTCGAACTGGACCCCCTTCTTCTCGGATCGTGAAGAATCTCCGGCATCGGCCTTTCTCTATGCGTCAGCGCTGATGTTCGTAGCCTTCACCGGCTACGGTCGCATTGCCACTCTTGGCGAGGAAGTGCGGGAGCCGCATCTGACGATCCCCCGGGCCATCGTCGTCACGGTTGCGGTGACGGCGGCCCTCTACATATGCGTGGCCGCAGTGGTCGTGGGCATCGTTGGAACTGCCGTTTTTGCGGACGCGCCGGACCGGCAGGCAACTACGCTCCAGATCGCCGCCACCGCCATGGGGTCGCCTTCGCTTGCCTTGCTGGTTGCTGCAGGCGCCATTACTGCGATGCTTGGCGTGCTGCTGAACCTGATCCTTGGCCTGTCGCGCGTGGTGCTCGCCATGGGGCGACGAGGCGATATCCCGCCAATTTTTGGCCGATTGACCGGAGCGGAAAAGGAACCAGCTTCTGCGGTCATACTGGTTGGTGTGCTCGTAACCGGGCTGGCAGCAATTGGCAGCGTCGAAACGGTCTGGGCGTTCAGTGCCTTCACGGTCCTGATCTATTACGCGATTACCAATCTCGCGGCGCTCCGCCTGCCTGACGAACGCCGGCTTTATCCAAGATGGATCTCTGTCCTGGGCCTAGCTTCGTGCCTGTTTCTCGCCTTTTGGGTGCCGGTCGATATCTGGGTGCTGGGCCTCGGAGTGATTGGCGCGGGGCTGGTTTTCAAGACCTTCGCGCCACGCCTATGGAAGCAGCCAATCTGACGGCGATGAAGGAATTGCTCCGGCTCAAGCGTTGAACGTAGATTAGGACCAGTATCCGCGCCGAGTATGCGCTCCCCATTCACAGTCCGAAAATTAAGCTGACCGTCAAGCAGAGCGGGAAAGCTCGCTGAGGCAGCGGCTGTAAATGTCGCGCTGCTTCTGCACGGGAAACGCGGCAAGAGCATCATTCGCGAGAAACCAGCGGGCGTCGGCTATCTCTTCAGCCTGCAAGCGGAGCGGGTGGCTGCGATCAATTCGACAGGCGAACATCACGGCGTCCTGCCCGTCATGGTCTAGGTTGCGTTTCACCTTGTGCTCTGCCGAGTAAATGAACCGGTTGGTTACCGGCAGTTCCGATAACTCGGCCTCCAGCCCGACGCCTAATTCTTCCGCCAGTTCTCGGCGCATGGCCTCGACAGGGGATTCGCCATCTTCGACGCCGCCGCCCGCAAGGGTCCATTCCCCTTCGCGGTAGCCATGCGGCCGGACGAGGAGAACCTCGCCTTTCTCGTTCATCACAACGGCCCGCACCTTGCGGCGCAGCCGTAATCCGTCACTTTCGATATAGGCTGTCATGGCTGAAGAACCTGACAGCCTCGGGTAAAGCTACCGTAAACCGGCTCGCCTCAGGCGTTCCCGGCAGCGCACTCCAGGCACTTTACCACTGTTGGGTTATTCCGGAGTCGACCTTCGGCAATCTCGTCGCCGCATTCGATGCAATAACCGAATTCATCTTCATCGATCCGTTCAAGAGCCGCTGCAATAGCTGTTCGCTCAGCCTTGCGCCGACGTTCCTGCGCCAACGCCATGGCCTGCACCTGCATGGCGTCGATCCGGGACAGGCGACCTACGCTCTCCTGGTCCAGCGTGACCGGGTCGCGATCCCACGCTGAGATGCGATCCTGCTCGTCCAGTTCGGCGAGCCTTTGCAGCAAGAGGTTGCGGAACGTGGCGGGAACGATCGACACGTCAGCGCACCATCAGCACCGGAGCCTTGACGGTGCGAACCATCTCGGTGGTCGTGCTGCCCACTATCATGCGACGTATGGGCGAATGGCCATAGGCCCCCATCAGCAGCAGCGAATGCTCGGTGGCGGCAACGACGCCGGGTATGACCTTTTCGGCCTTGTCGCGTTCCATCACGACGGTGACAGGGTGATCCGAAGCGAATGCCGCTTCTGCCCTTACGAGCTTCTCGCGCTGCGCTTCGCCTTCCGCCTCGGCCATGACGATGGTGACCGGCAGACCATCGAACAGCGGCGAGTTGGCCAGCCGCTCCAGCGCGCGCTCTGCGGCGGGACTGGCATCATAGGCAAAGACGACGTGTTTCGGCTCGGCATATTCGCGCGAAGCGACCAGCACCGGCTTTTCGCTTGCCCTCACCACGCGTTCGATCATCGAGCCGATATGGTCCGAGGCATATTCGTGGCCCACGCCGCGCTTGCCGATCACCACCACGCGGGCGTGACCCTCGCGCTCCAGGATCGTCTCCACCACGCCGCCGTGGCGGTGCAGCGTAGATACCTGCTCAATGCCCGCACCGCGCAGTAGCTGCTCTCCTGCTTGCAGCAGCACGCGCCCTTTCTCGATCTCGGTTCGGCTACCTTCTTCGGAAAGGCGCACGAGCTCCTCCATGAGGTCGCTCTTGACGCCCAAACCGATCGCTCCCGACAGGTCCTTGCGCGCAGTGATGGCATCCTGCCGTTGGACGACGTGGAGGAGCTCGACCGGCAAGGACAGCCGCTTCGCTGCCCAACCGGCATAACCGCAAACGCTGGTAGCGTAGGCCGAGGCGTCTATCGCCGCGAGGACGTTTTCCATTGCTGTCTCTCCCATCAGTGTCCTCCCAGCTGCGCATCGGCGCCGGGCTTGTCATGGATAGCATAGCGCTCGATCATCACAGCGCTCTCCTCGTTCAGGCCACGCACCTCGACCGCCGTGCCCTCGCGGCGGAACTTGAGGATCGCCTTGTCGAGCGTTCCCACCGCCGAGATATCCCAGAAGTGCGCACGGCTGACGTCGATCACCACCCGGTCGAGCACTTCCTTGTAGTCGAAGGCTTCGACGAAACGATCGGAAGAAGCGAAGAAGACCTGGCCCGCAATGCGATAGGTCCGCGTCGTGCCGTCAGCTGAGAGGTCGGTATCGACCGTGAAGAGCCGCTTCACCTTGCTGGCGAAGAACAGGCCCGAAAGAATGACGCCTGCTAGCACGCCCTGCGCCAGGTCATGTGTCCACACGACCACAACGACGGTGACGATCATGACCACCGACGATTGCCAGGGATTTGTGCGGATATCCTTGATCGAGCGCCACGAGAAGGTGCCGATCGAGACCATGATCATGACCGCGACCAGCGATGCCATCGGAATGATGGCGACCAGCGGGCCGAGCACAAGCAGCAGGAACAGCAGGAAGACGCCTGACACGAAGGTCGAGAGCCTCGTTTCGCCGCCCGACTTCACATTGATGACCGATTGGCCGATCATGGCGCAGCCACCCATGCCGCCGAGGAAGCCGGTAAAGAAGTTGGCGATGCCTTGCCCCTTCATTTCCTGCTGCTTGTCGGACCCAGTATCGGTCAGATCGTCGACGATTTGCGCGGTCAGCATGGATTCGAGCAAGCCTACAGCGGCCATCGTGGCTGAATAGGGCAGGATGATCTGCAGCGTCTCGAGAGTGAACGGCACGTCGGGAATGAGCCACGAGGGTAGCGACGAAGGCAGCTCGCCCATATCGCCCACGGTGCGTACATCCATGCCCATGTAGTAGACGACCGCCGTCAGGATCACGATCGCGATCAGCGGGGAGGGAACGGCCTTCGTGAGGCGCGGAAGGAGGTAGATGACCGCCAGACCCGCGGCGACCAGCACGTAAGTCAGCATCGGCACGCCGGTGAGCTCCGGTAGCTGCGCGATGAAGATCAGGATCGCCAAAGCGTTTACGAAGCCGGTGATGACCGAACGAGATACGTATTGCATCAGCAGGTGAAGCCGCAGGAAGCCTGCGATGACCTGGATAACGCCCATCAGGATCGTGGCGGCGAAGAGGTATTCGACACCGTATTGCTGGATTAGCGGCAAGACGAGCACTGCGATCGCAGCAGTGGCTGCCGAGATCATGCCGGGCCGACCGCCTACGAGCGAGATGATTACCGCGATCGAGAACGAGGCATAAAGGCCGACCCTTGGATCGACCCCCGCGATGATGGAGAAGCCAATGGCCTCGGGAATGAGCGCAAGCGCGACGACGATACCGGCGAGGATGTCCCGCCGGGGATTGGAAAGCCATTCACGCTTGAGCGCGGAAATATCGAACATGTGAACCCTAACACGACTCACACGACCGGCACGATGCGGGGAAGCATCGCTCAGCTGCGAACACTTTGTGCGGCCTGTATGCCGGTCTGAAAGGTTGTCCCGGGGATAGGCGCCGGGCCGAGCCACCCGGCACGGCCGGGTCCGATGGATGGCGGGCACTTAGCGGCAACTCAAAAATGTTGCAAGTGCGAAGGACTTGGAGGTTAACGGTTTTGGGCGAGAGTATTGCATTATTAGCGGAAATGGGGGCGCGTAAATGCATCCGCTCGGTTCTAGCAAATAGCAGTGGTCAGGACAGACCGCGCACATTGCGAATGGCCGTCATGGGGCGCAAAGCAGATCTCGATTGCACACGGCGTTTAAGACGGAGAAGTCATTTTCGAGTCCCGAAAAAGCTCCGTCGTCCATCATCCAACCATCTGGGATGAAAACGAATAATTCGGGCAGCCAAGCATGAGGCCCGCACGAGAGCCCGCAGAAATTCTACACGCTCGTTACTATGGCTGATTCTGGGCCGTTTGCAGTCAGTCTGCTCCTAGACTTTGTTCGGCGCGAAGCTGCCATTCGGACGATGCAAGGGGAACACTCGCATAGCCTCACTGGATGGCTTTACCTCGGTCCATTGCGTATGGATGGCTGAAAGTACTGCCGACAGGATTACGCATGACTGAAGACGACTATGTCTACGACGAGGATAGTGGCGAATGGCTTCCGGCGAGTAAGCTGGAGCGTAAGAAGCCGCAGGCCGACCAGGTCGAGGTTCGCGATGCCGTGGGCAATCTTCTCGCGGATGGCGACCAAGTAACTTTGATCAAGGACCTGATCGTCAAGGGTGCCGGGCAAACGCTGAAACGCGGAACGTTGATCAAGTCGATCCGGCTGACCGACGACCCGCAGGAAATCGACTGCCGCTATAAAGGCATCAAGGGGCTCGTCCTGCGCGTCGAATTCGTCCGCAAGCGCTGATGGCAAAGCCTCGCCCGGCGTGGCCTCCGGCAGCTTCGATATTGAAGCTCGCCGATCAAGAAGGAAGGCTGGAGGTGCGTGTTACGCCGGGTGCCTCTGCCGACGCGATCGCGATTCTTTCAGATAGCGGCTGGCTCGCCATCAGGACCACTGCGCCGCCTGAGGACGGCAAGGCGAACGACGCGGTTATGCGACTGCTCGCCAAGGCTCTTGGCCGCCCCCGCTCATCGTTCGAACTGCTGCGCGGCGCGACCGGACGTAACAAGGTAATCCGCCTTAAGACTTGAGCCGATTAGACCCCGACCATCAAACCAGACTCAGCGCCATATCCTGCGCCTGCGCAAAGTCGGGAGCATATCGGATTCTGCTCGAATCCGCGCCAAGCTCGACTCGATCCAGCATGGATCGCGGCTGCGACTGGACCCCGGACAGGATCACTTTCGCTCCAGAGATTTCCGCCTGCGTGATGAATTCCTCCAAGGCCTGCAAACCGCTGGCGTCCAGCAGCGGCACGAGCCGCATGCGCAGGATGATGACTTTTGGTGATTGCCCGACACGGCGCAGTGTATTGAGCAGCTCGCCGGCTACTCCAAAGAAGAACGGCCCGGTAATGCGGAAGACCTCGACGCCATCGGGCAGCGCATCGCGTTGTTCGAGATCCTCGGAATCGCGGTCGATGTCCTGCCTCCTGCTCCCATCGATTTCAACCGACTCCGCCATACGTGCCATGAACAGCAGGGAGGCAAGGGTAACACCCACACCGATCGCCACCGTCAGGTCCACCAGCACCGTCAGCCCGAACGTCAGCAGCAATACAGCGCGGTCGCTGTTGGGCATGCGCAGCAGCGCCAGGAAACGCTCGTATTCGCTCATTCCCCAGGCAACCATGAACAGGATGGCGGCAAGTGCCGCCATCGGCACAAAGGCCATGAGATCGGTTGCGAAAAGAACGAACAGCAGAAGGAACACCGCGTGGAGGATGCCTGCGACCGGTGTCTGCGCACCCGACCGGATATTGGTTGCCGTGCGGGCAATGGCGCCCGTGGCAGGCAGGCCGCCGAACAAGGCGGAGCCGAGATTTGCCACACCTTGGCCGATCAATTCCTGATTGGAGCGATGCCGCGTGCCGATCATGCCATCGGCCACGACCGCAGAGAGCAAGGCCTCTATCCCGGCCAGAAAGGCGATGGTGAATGCCGATGGCAGGACCGCGTTGATCTTGGCGAGAGAGATTTCCGGGAGCGATGGCATCGGCAGGCCCGCCGGAATATCGGGAAAGCGCGAGCCGATGGTGTCTACCGGCAGCTTGAGCACGACCACCGCGATCGAACTGATAAGCACCGCGATCAGGAATGCCGGTAGCTTCGGCGCAAATTTGCGCAGCAGGATGATGATGGCCAGCGAGCCTGCCCCGACGCCCAACGTGGCCCAGCTCGTGCTTGCCATCGCACTCCAATAGGCTTGCCACTTGGGGACGAATTCGGCCGGAACTTCGGCGATCGACAGTCCCAGAAAATCCTTCACCTGGCTGGACGCTATGATGACGGCAATGCCCGCGGTAAAGCCGGTAACGACCGGGTGGGGAATGAACTTGATCATCTGCCCGAAGCGGAGCACGCCTGCCGCGATGAGAATGAAACCGGCAAGGAAGGTCGCAATCAGCAGTCCGTCATAACCGTGCTGAGCAATGACATTGAAGATGACGACCACGAAGGCGCCTGTCGGCCCGCCCACCTGGACCCTTGAGCCCCCCATCGCGGAAATCAAGAAACCAGCGACCACGGCTGTAACGAGGCCCTTATCGGGCGAAGCGCCGCTGGCGATGCCAAGCGCCATGGCGAGTGGCAGCGCAACGATGGCCACAGTCATTCCGGCGATGGTGTCGGCTCTCAGGGTGCCGAGCGAGTATCCTTCGCGAAAAACGGTAATGAGCTTGGGAGTGTAGCTATTCATAGCGCGCCGCGCCGATCCTCAGCTGTGCGCTTTGTCATAGAGGATCGAATGATCCTTGCCGCTCGTCTTGCTGGACGTTGTCTCGGATAGGCGAACCCCTCTGCCTGTGCCCGTGCTAGGTGCGTTCTCACCGATCAGCTCGATGCCGGCTCCTTCCAAAGCGGTGATAACCTTGACCAGTGTGTCGACGACGCCGCGAACCTGGCCATCGGACGATTCCATGCGCTGGATCGTCGGCAAGGACAGCCCGGCCAGCTGTGCGAGCTGGCGCTGGTCAAGTCCGAGAAGGGCACGCGCCGCTCTCATCTGCTGCGATGTGATCATACGAGCTCCATGATGTTTAATACATCAAAAATCAGTCTTAACAATCGAGATATAAACTGTATATAGCTAGTATGCAGCTTAGAGATGCAATAATCCCGGGGTCGAAGACCACTGTCTGTGTGACAGCAAGGCGCTCAAGGGTAACCGGCGTGAATGCGCATTTGCGCGTAATTCCACGCGAGCCCCAAGATTTCCGGGTTGTTGTGACATTTCACCAAGCAGATGGTTCGCTGTGCGAGGCTGAATTAGCGCCGACCGAAGCTGCGCGCCTCATGTCGGAGATTCTTGGGGTAATTAACCAGGGAAACGGACGGAGCTCGGTAAATGCGATGACTACTCAAGGCTCTACATGGTGAAGACAGGTGCCAAAGGCTTAGTGTTACCCAATTTACCAGAGGCTTCAGGCGAGCTGCAGCTCGAAGCCGGCTCGCTTGGCCGGTCTACCGTTTCGGACTTTGAGGAGCGACCGATCTCTAGACCCAAGCTCTCGCTACGTTTCGGCACTCGATCGTCGCACCCAACAACCTGGAAATGGGCCCCGCCGGCGAGGCCGAACGATGCCTGATTTCCTTCAGACGATGGCTGATCGGGTCCACAGCAGCCGCAAAGAATCTGAGGCCGGATTGCTCCAGAAGCCCTGCGGCGCGATTGATTTGCCGCCAACGAGTTGGGCTGCTCTCATGCGAGGGTTGCTTGGCCGCTGTCCTCGCTGCCGCGAAGCTCGGCTTTTCGCCCGGTTCCTGAAGCCGGTGGCAAGATGTGCGCGGTGCGATCAGGATTGGACACATCAACAAGCCGACGATTTTCCGGCCTATGTTTCGATTTTCGTGACCGGGCATGTGATGGCGCCGATCGTCATCGGTCTTACCGGTATTGACGGCCTGTCAACGCTGGCCCTGGTTTCAATTATCCTGCCCCTAACCCTCATACTGACGGTAGGTCTTATCCAACCCGCAAAAGGTGCCATCATCGCGCTGCAATGGTGGTTCGGGATGCACGGCTTCAAGCAGGAACGGCCGGATTCGATCGTAGACGAGGGCGATCCCTGATCGCCTCGTAATCTTGCAGACCCCCGAATGCCGGACACTGTTCCGGCCTAGCCGTCATTGATGGCGCTTCATCTCTTCCAGCTATGACCCCCCCGAACCGAGTCGACGAGATCATGAATCATGAACAGCATACCAAGCTGCCTGCACGGAAGAGCGATTTCTACTTTGGGCGCATGCGAACCTGCCTTGATGAGGCTACGCAGGCTACGCTGCCGCGCGTGAAAGAACGCTCGCTGCGGGCGGCAGCAGCGTGGCGGGAAATGTATGAGCGCGCCCGCACCTTCGAAGCCAGGTCCGGGAGATGAGCGAGCACGTAGCGCTTACGCCGATCCGGGAAATTTACTCGTCGGCGGCACAGGATGACGATGTGTCGCACACGCATGCTGTCGAAGAATTCCTCGAACACATTTACGCAGTCGACCGCGAGCTGCGCTGGAATGAACGGTTTGAACCCGGCGTAGCGGAGCCTTGCTATCGCGGTGCCAGGCAGGCCGGAGCGTTCATCTTTGACTTCGGTGACATCCGCAGTCTTCTCGCCAACTGGGGCTATGTCCAGAGCGCCATGAGCATCAATGACCCGAACCGCTTACTGCTGGAGTATACGCAGGCGATGATGGGCTTCCTGCTTTTCAATGCCTCCCCCAGCACGATTGAAATCATCGGTTTGGGCGGTGGCTCACTCGCGAAATACTGTCACACCTACCTGCCAACGACCCGTATTCGCGCGGTCGAAATCGATGAAGACGTGCTAGCCATGGCGCACCAGTTCTGCATTCCCGTAGATAGCAGCAGGCTCGAACTAATCCTGGCTGATGGTCACGATTTTGTTGCCCAGGATGAAAAAACCACGGACATTCTTCTGATCGACGATTTCAATATTGATGAAGAGGTTCACCAGCTGCGATCGGCAGAATTCTTCTCGGCGTGCCGCGTGCGCCTCAATCCCGGCGGCATTCTCGTGGCAAACCTGTGTGATCCGCGCGGCCAGGACCAGTCGGCATTGCGCAATTTGCGTGCATGTTTCGATCATATCGTGACCGTCCCCGTCGAAGCAGGCATGAATCTGGTAGTGCTGGCCTTTCCTGACGGCCGCCAGCAATCCGATCTCAGGCAACTGTCCGATACCGCAAACCTACTCGAAAACAGCCATCCTCTGCCGATGGCAGAATTGGTAGAAAGGCTGCAGCTTCAGACCGGGCAATTGGTCAGTAAGACTGCTAGTGAAACGGAACCTTCAACTCTGGGAAGCCAACGATGCTGGTCATGATAATCGCCGTCTTCATTGTGTTAACGGGGATGTTCATCGCGGTCACGGTAGCCGGAAACCGCGCACAAGGCCGTCTCGAAGCGAAAAAGCCGAAGCCAAGAAATGCTCGGTCTGAACCGATGGGGCAGAGGGGAAAGGCTAGATACTCGAATAGGACCGCCACTCGCCGTGGGCGACACTAGCTAGCCAGTCCCGCGTCGACGTCCCATGCGGCTAGGATGTTTGGCAATTCTGCTGTCCAGAAACTATCAGAACAACGTGCTGCGCGCTCGAATTTTACTCAGAAGTGCAGTCATTCTTGGCGGCTGACTGTCCGCTTTCCTGGGTGGATGACTACAATCGGGAGCGACCACACTCATCGCTTGGCTACGCAACACCGGCGGCGTTCGCCGCCGAACTGGATAAGCAATGGCCTGCTTCGCTACGCCCTACGGGCTCCGCTACGCAGCCCATTGCTTCAACCGAGCTTATGCGCAAAACAACCGCCCGGCTCTAATCCCAGCTGGGGGAAAGCTGGGGGTCACGTCATGGACTCCATATGTTGTTCGGGGAGGTCAATGAAATACAAATGGGACTGGTACGGCTCTACTCGCCCGATTGGATCAGCATCGATTGGCGCGCGGTGGCCTTGGCTCTGCTGTCATGCCTACTTACGTTTGGTTCGAACTGGTCTGTGCTGCGGGTTCTGGGAATTGCAGCACTCGGAGGGCTCGTCTTGGGCCTGGCAAGCTGAGGCGCGAGTTTTCGCCACCTCCGCCACGAAGACTTTTGTAAATGGCTTATGTCGGCATCGATGCGTGGTGATCACAGATTAAACATGAGGCTTCTTATCCTCGTTGCCGGAGGGCATTCTTGGAGGCGGCGGAGATCCTCTCTATGATCACCATTGGATAATTTTGAGCAAGCGCGATTCTAAGTTTCGAGTCCGATAAAGCTATCGAGATCGTCGACCAACTAATTGAATTCTGATCGAGGATTTAAACACGCGGGGGCGAGCCCTGCATCCCAGCCTGCATTAACTTTCCAGATAACTGTCGCGACGACCGGAATTGGGCCGGTAGCTGCTTGGCAGCTTCGCAGTGCCCCGTAAAAAGCGGACCTCCCCAACCTAGCATCTCAGTCATGAACAGCTTTCCCTACCACCGTCGGTTCGCTCTTGGATAAGCGGCGTAAGCGCAATGGTGTAACCTGATCGCTTCCGCCTACGAACCCGCCCTAGCAAGTCGAGTAACCGCCTGCCGCAATTAGCTCGAACGAACTCGGGTAACGGTGAGCGGTGATCCCGTCTCGCGAAAGCCGGGGGTGTGGCGGGCCTGGTGGATGAATTGCAGACGCCACGCGACAAGGGGAATTCCAATATGAAAAAGACCAAACTTGCATCGATGCTGGCCGTCGCCGGCGGACTTGCAGTCGCGACATCCGCCTGTTCCGGAGAGGCTGATGCCGGGCCGTGCTCCGCTGCGGCAGACCAGATGACCAACGATTGCGCTGCCGCGCCCTGTGCCAGTGCACCTTGCGCTGGGGAAGACTGCGCCGCCGCGCCTTGTGCCGCTGCTGCCGGTTGCGGTGCTGCTCCATGCGCGGCTGCGGCAGACTGCAGTGCGGCTGCTTGTGCGGCGATGGATTGCAGTGCTGCATCTTGCGCAGCACAGTCCTGAGCATAAGAGTCGGATGGAGGCGGTCACATCGTCCGCCTCCATCGCTACCAGCGAGGAAGCTCTATGACGGAGACCGAAGCGGCAGAGGTGGTGATCGATGTCATCTCGCGCATGGCTGCGCAGGACCGTCCATTAATGATGCGGGTGTTACCTGAGGGGCAGCCGAAGTTCTGGCAGCATTACCCGGATCAGGATGCACGCGATCCACGGACCAGGTCCCGATGGTATTACCATGTCCATGCTGCGAACGACCGCGACGGTGCAGAGCACGGACATTTTCACCTGTTCCTCCATCGCACGCAGATGGCGGATGGTGGTGAGCCTCTTGCCACCCCCGCAAAGGGCGAGGACGCGCCAGCGCACGTGGTCCATATCGCCGGACTCTCGATCGACCAGCAGGGGGTTCCCCTGTCCTGGTTCGTCACCAACAGGTGGGTCACCGACGAATTCCTCTATCCGGCCAACGAGATTATCGCGCGGCTCGATCAATACGACGTGGATTGCACGCCGGAAGATGGCCTGACCAATCGCCTGCTGACCGCGATGGTCGCTTTGTATCGCGAAGAACTTGCAGACCTTCTTCGCAAGCGTGACGCCGAGATCGCCCGGCTTGCGGAAATCGACGGACGCCAAGCACTGGAGGCGGGCCATGCAGTGCTCGCCTCCTGCCCTATCGATCTTGACGAGAAAATCAGCGCAGTCTTAGCCTGACTACCACCTGCACTGCGCTCTATCCCTTGGGTTCGCTCCACGCGTGAGAAGCGAAAGCGTCGTCCACTTCGGTTTGGAACAGGTGATTGCTGTAGTTCGAGATCGCCTTGGTGCTGATGGCGAGCACGATGGCGAGGATCTGCACATCGTTGTATCCTGCGGAAAGGAATTTCTTCGACTGGGCGGCTGTCGGGTTCCCGCGGCTTTCCAACATGGTCCGGGTGAATTCCCGCAGGGCTTCGAGCCGTTCATCGGATATCGGCCGGTCTTCGCGGATGGCCTCGGTCGCTTCTGTCGGAACACCCGACGCTGTATCGGCCAGCATGCTGTGGGCGGCCATGCAATAATGACAGGAATTCGCACGGCTAATTGTCAGATAGACGATCTCTTGCTCGACTGGCGTGAAGCCTGACTCGTTGCGGAACCTGTCGTAGCCGAAGCTGTAGGTAGCCAGCAGCGCAGGCAGATTGGCCATTGCGGCATACATGTTGGGAACCATGCCCATCGCGCTCTCGGCGTCACGAAGCGGCTGGCTGACAGCCTCATCGGTATCATTCTTGCTGCGCAGGGGGAGGTCGATCTCGTAGGTCTGGGACATCGGCACTTGCTCCATCTAAATTTCTGTCGAACCCGCGGGCGGACAGCGTCAGCGATACTCGGGATTGGGGTGATCGAAGCGGCAACCGTCGTCCCAGGCGGTTCTCTGGTTGCCTGGGGTCGGAAATCCTCCATCGCGTTTAAGCATGGCCGCCATGTGCATGAGGTTCCACGCCATGAAGGTCGTGTTGCGGCAGGTGAACTCGTTATCGAGACCGACCTTGCCTTCGTCGCCATACGATGGCCCCGGTCCCGCCTCTCCGATCCATCCGGCATCGGCCTGGGGAGGAATGGTGTAGCCAAGGTGTTGGAGCGAGTAGAGGATGTTCATCGCACAATGCTTGATGCCGTCCTCGTTGCCGGTGATCACGCAGCCGCCTGCGCGCCCGTAATACAGGTATTGACCCTTCTCGTTGGTTTGTCCCGAGTAACTGTAGAGCCGTTCTATCGCGCGAGTGCAGATCGACGATTTCTCGCCCAGCCATATCGGTGTGCCGACGACGAGAATGTCTGCGGCAAGCACCTTCTTCTGGATTTCGGGCCAGTCGTCCCGCTCGAAGCCATGCTCTGTCATGTCCGGCTGGACGCCGGGGGCGATGTCGAAATCGGCAAGCCGGAGCGTCTCGGTCGAAACGCTGTTCTGCTCCATGATCGCGATCGCATTGTCCATCAGGAGCTGTGTGTGCGATTGCTCAGCCGACCGCTTCAGGCTGCCGTTCAGGAACAGCGCGGACAATTTCAGATCGGCGAAGTGCGCTTCGCCGGTCATGCTCGATGCGGGGAGATTGGGTTGACCATGTATCTTCCTTCGTTCGCCGGGCGAAGAAAGTTACACTGGCGTTGCCCTCGATCTGGTCCCTGAACCAAGGGCCGCAAAACGCAGCGTCAACCCTTCCGAATACCCCAGAGATCGGCCAGCCTTGTGTAACTAGGCTCACCCTCGTGCGGATCGTCCGTGGTGCCACCCATGCGCGCAAGGCGGGCGTCTATCTCGGCCTGGTCTGCCTCTAGCGGGTTGGACTTGATGCCCGACCCTTCCACGATGCGGTTCATGAAATTGAACAGCGCGCATACGCTCACCGCGTCGAACAGGGCCTGTTCGTCCCAGCCGGCGGCATAGACCCGGTCTGCGTCGGCCTGAGCCATCATGGCCGGTGTGCGGGTCAGTTTGCCCACATACGCAAGCAACGGCTTGAGTTTCTCGTCGATCGCGCTCGATTCCAAATCGGCCATCAGTCCTTCGAAAACGTCGGCATCGATACCGAAGGCACGGGCGGCCACCACGTGCGCGCCGTGGCAATAGGTGCAGGCATTGATCCCTGACACGTAGGCCGCGATCAGTTCGCGCTCAGCGACGGTGAGCGGCGACCGGTCTCGTAGAAGCCGGTCATGATATTCCAGAAGCGGCATGACCGTATGCGGAAAGCGTTTGAAAACCTTGTCGAGCGCCGGCTCGCCTTCGATGGATGGGAATACGGGCATGAAACTCTCCTTCTCTCGATCCCATGAACATGCGCGCCACGCGGACCGCAATCAAAAGCGTGTCGTGAACGCAACAAGCCAGTCGGGCAACAGGTCGAGGATGAAGGCTTCGAGCTGCTTGTCCAGACCCGTCAGCACCAGCAGGCCGACGAGCACGAGAACGATCCCGAACACCGGTTTGGCATATCGTGCCACCGACTGGAGGCGCTTGCCGTTCCATCCTACGGCCTTGCGCGAAGCATAGGCGAACAGGACGATGGATATACCCACGCCGATGGCAAAGGTTAGAAAGACCGTGAAGGCCTGAAACAGGTCTTCGCCCTGGCTGGCAGCGGCAATCGCTGCCCCCAGCGTAGGGCCTACGCAAGGCGTCCATACCAGACCGAGCAACAATCCGACGAGAAACTGACCACCAAGCCCGTCACCGCTGACCTTGCCCAGCGCCTGGTTTGCCCGATTGGTCAGAGGGGCCGCGAATGCCGTCAGCGCGGCTTGCGCCCTGGGTATCAGCAGCACCAGACCGGCGATGAGCAGCACCGCGCCCGCAAACATCCTGATACCGCGTTCATCGATGCCGAGCTGGAAGCCGAAAGCGATGACGATGAAACCGAAGATGGTGAAAGACAGGCCAAGGCCAGTCGCCAGCGCCAGCGGTCCGTGCCGGTGCTTACCCAGCGAGGATGCCACCAGGATCGGGATCAGCGGCAGGACACAAGGGTTGAGTATGGTGACCAGCCCGGCCACGAAGGCCAGTGCATATTCGCCGCCCATGAGAATTCCTTCAGATAAGCTGCAAATCACACACCGGCGATGATCGCCGAGCGCAGCCTTTCAGGGTCGGTTTCGGCGATGCTGCGCGCGGTCTCCTGCTCTCCCTGGAAGACGACGATCGTTGATTGGCGCGGAATGCGATGCTCTTCGAGGAAACCCTTCTGGGTATCGAAATCGAGCTTCATGAAGACAACATCACCCATCTCCGGATCGTCGCGCATATCATCGAGGATCGGGGCCTGCGCCTTGCATGTCGGACACCAGGTGGCGTTCACGTCGACGAGGATGGTTTCGCCGTCCTGCTGTGCGCGGGCAAAGGTGGCGGGATCGTAATCGATCCATTCAGCCACCGGGATTTCCGCAGTCTCGCCGGCGTCGGATAGCTGGGACTGTGCTTGCGGAGACGAGGCTTCGCTCTCGCAGGCTGCGAGAGCAAGAACAGCGGCAAAAGCGGTAGACAGCGCAAGGAACCGATTCACGGACATAGACAATTCTCCTTTGAAGAGACGGATTCGACCAGCCCAGGAGCCAGGTTACACACGAGTGGAGAAAAATCGTCTCGAGCGCGGTTTATCCGCCGCCACTCCTCTGCAGTGCCTTGGCTGCACTGTAACTGGCGACGAGATAGGGCACGGCGAAGTTGAGAACGATTCTTGGCCAGTCTATCTCGGAGCCATTCCAGACTGCCTCACCCTGATTGATCAGATTGAGGCAACTGCCAACGACCAGCGAGATCTTCGAGGCATTTGCAACCACCGCTCGCGAGGCGACGAGCGTGAGAAATCGGGGTCGCATTCTCGCTTCTTCCGCATTAGCAGATCGCATCGATCACCAACGGATCAGGTGAGGGACAGTCAGCCGGCCGACAAGCGCGCAGGTTACCACCACCGCGCTATGCCAAAGGCCAATATGGACGATGTCGCTGTAGGTGCAGTGAAAGGAATAAGCGAAAATCCCGAAACTGCCCGCCGCGATGCCGGTCACGAGCCCGGCGCTTTCCGGTGAGGTCGGCGCGCCGCGTCGGAGCCACCAGGTCAGCCCGGCAAATGACAGGGCGGCGAGGCCACTGGCGGCCAGCAGGCAATTGAGCCCGTGAGCAGGTGTGCTTCTTGCCAGCGCTGCATCGCCGCCGATCAGGACCATTACGGCTGCGGCAGCCGGAAGCAGCGCCACCATAATCGCAGCCCATACCCAGCCCGAATGATTGCTACCTACCTGAGGGCGGGCCATCATCACGACGGTGACCGACGCTGCCAGCCCAAGCACCAGGAACAAGCCGGTTGCGAGCAAAAAGACAGGTTGCGCCAACGCGCTTGAGACGTCGGGACGGATGCCCGCGAGGAGGAAGACTGACCCGACCGTCAGCGCCAGCGCCCCCAGCGTCACGGCTATCCCCTGGCGCAGGCGCAGAGGATTGACGGGCTCCAGTCCATCAACCAGTTCTGCGATCAGACTTTCGGTATTGCGTGCCATATTATCATGCCTTCTCGATCATCGCGGACATCTTGCGGATGCCGCGATGAATATTGACTTTAATCAGGGATTCGCTTTGCCCGGTGAGTTCCGAAGCCTCCGCGACGGAAAGCCCCTCGATCTTGACCAGTTTGATTGCATTGGCCTGCTTCTCGGGAAGTTGCGCAAACAAGCTCTCCAGACTGATGCGTGCTGCCACCGCTTCTTCCTCGGCCGGGCTCGTCAGCGCTTCAGGCAATTCGTCTTCCTTGCGGCGATAGATCCGCCGCAGTTGATCGACCCAGCGATAGCGCGCAATGGCCGCCAGCCAGGGCAGAAACGCCCTTGAACTGTCCCATGTCGCCAGCTTCTGGTGCAGGGCCAAAAGGGTTTCCTGCACCAGGTCTTCCAGCATGTTAGGCGGAACACGTCGCGAGTAGTAGGACCTGAGCCAGCCCCGGCATTCGGCCAGCAGCGTGGCATAGGCCTGCCTGTCGCCCGTTTGCGCCATCGCCATCAATCTGGCCAGAGAGGCTTCGTCCGATTTCATGGCCGCATCATGCTCGCCAATGGCTTGTCCAGCGACAGCGATCCCCCACCACGCACGATCAGCACAAGCGCCATCGCTACCCACAGCGCGTGCACTTGCCACCAGGCTTCTGGATAGACGAACAGCTGGATGACCATCGTCATCCCCAGCAGGGCGAGCGCCGAGAGCCGCGTGAAGAGACCCAGCACAAGCATGATTGGAAACAGATGTTCGGACCAGGTGGCCATTACAGCCGCGAGATCCGGCGGCAAGGGAACACCGGAATATTCCTCCTCGAACAGGAAAGTCGTCGTGTCGCTGATCGAAAGCCAGCTACCCTCTTCTACCTTGGTTCGCCCCGAACGCCAGAATATCCCTGCTAGGACAATCCGGGTGAACAGCAGCGTCAGATCCATCGGCCAGCGGCTTTCGAGCCAGCGCGTCGCCGTATCGTAAATTCCAAGGATACGCATCATTCCCTCACCTCCCGCAATGCCCCGGCTTCGATCAGCGCAATCAGCGCCTGCATCGGGGCATCGGGCAAACAATCTGGACTGCTTCCCGGTTCGTCGGTGACGGCAAGGAGGTTACCGATACTGGCCGGAAAATCTGCTTTGACCAGGATCGAGCGCATGGCAGCGGTTACCGGAAGAATACGCACCTGATCTTCGGGACGAACGAGCAGGAGCCATTCGGCATCGCTCATGTCGGACAATGCATTTCCCACCGCGCCGCGAATATGGTCATCAAGAGGCGCGAGCCGCGTCGCCGGGTGTCGTTGAAGCACGATCTGAGGCAATTCCTGGGGCCGGATGCCAGCCAGATCGGCAAGAACCAGAGAACGGACATCTGGCGCGCGAAAGGCCTCCAGCCAGAGCCAGTCGAATTGGGCGAGAGCCGAAGCGAAGGCTGCTTCCGGAATGCACGAAAGATACCGGGGAAACTCTCTGCCAATCACAGCAAGTGCTACCCGGACAGCCTCGGCGCGCAAGAGAAACCCTCGCGAATGGCGGTTGAATTCCGCGTGGCCGAGAAGAGCCAACACGCGCGGGAAACTTTCTTCCAACGCAACCAGCCGTGCATGGGATATCGTGTTCGCGTGGACTTTCATCCCCGCGATGATACGGGAAGCTGGTCCAGCAAAGAGGCCCGGTGGCAAATGCACAGGTCCCTCGTCGATGGCTAGCATCATGGCGCGCTGCGCCTGCTCAAGCGATGACACGAGCAATCTCCGGGGCCGTATTCCTGCCCGCATCTTGCAGATGGGCTCGCGCGGTGTTCGCTTCCTCCATCAGCACTGAGTAATCGGGAACATCGGTGTCCCATTCAATAAGGACAGGTTTAGGCCCTGCGCGCGCGATGAATCGGGCAAACAGGTTCCATGTCACCTCTGATACCGGCGAGCCATGATCGTCGATCAGCAAGGCACCATCGTCCCGCTCTTCGCGGGCGTGGCCGGCAAGGTGAATTTCTCCTACCAGCGCGGGATCGAAAGCATCGATCAGGGCCTCTGCGTTGAAACCTAGGTTGGTTGCGGAGACTTCGATGTTGTTGATGTCTAGCAGGATCTGGCAGCCGCTGCGCTCGCAAAGCAGATGAAGGAAATCCACCTCGTCCATCTCTTCGTGGGCGAAGGCCAGATAGCGGGAAGGGTTCTCGATCAGTATCCTGCGGCCAAGGCGATCCTGAACCCTGCCGACCTGGTCCACGAAGTGCGCAAGCGCCTCTTCCGTGTAGGGCAAAGGCAGCAGATCGGGGTAGCGGTTGTTCGCGCTGCCGCTCCAACTCAGATGGTCGGAAACGAGGGCCGGGTTGTATCGATCACAAAGCGCGGCAAGCCGCTCCAGCTCGCCACGATTTAAGCCCTCTGCACTGCCCAATGACAATCCGACGGAGTGGAAGCTGATCGGGGCATGCTCGCTGATCGCCGAGAGCCAGCGATGTGGCGCGCCTCCGTCGCAGAAATAGTTCTGCGGGTGAACCTCCAGCCAGTCTGGCGAAGAGCCCGAAGCAGGAATGCTGGCTGACACCGATTGAAGAACGACACCGTAGTGTTGGGGCTTCAATCCGATCCCCACGCCTGATGGGGGAAGGTCGGCGAGGTAGTTCATGTCAGCCAGCATCCGTTTGGCCATGGAGGTCAGCCCTCCGCGACGACCGGGGGATCATTGTCGTCGACGGCCACGAGGGAACCACCTTGCTCTTCGCAGGTGCCTTCCTCGACATAATTCCAGGCGTTGCCCTGGTAATCCACGGTGGACGTTCCGGCGCACGTCGTGCCCGGTCCGGCCGCGCAGTCGTTCTGCCCGGCCAGCGCGATGCCGTAGCATTTGTCCTGGACCACCACCTCGGTTGTCGCAGCGGCGCTTTCGGCGGCGGACGATTGGGCCTCACCGCCACTACTGCCGCCGCTGCCGCACGCTGCCAGCGCGGCTGCGCCCGAAAGGACGATGGCCCACCGCTGGGCATGCGAGCCCTGCGTCTTCGCGTTGGTGATGTTAGCAAGCATCAGCCACGCCTCGGAACCGGACGGGCGTTGCCTTCGCGCGGAGTCAGCGAACCGCCCATGTCCACGCAGGTGCCGGCATCGACGAGCTTCCAGGCGTTGCCCTGGTAATCGACCGTGGACGTGCCGGCACATGTCGTGCCCGGGCCTGCGGCACAGTCGTTCTGACCCGCCAGCGCCACACCGTAACACCGTTCCTTCGGCTTATCGTTGTCGGCAGCACCGGCGTGGCTGGCCGCCATCATGGCGAGGCCCGCCAGCGCGGCGGTGGAAATCGTGCTTCTCTTCATCTGATCTGCTCCTGTTCAATGTGACGCCAATCGCGCGTTCACACCTTCGGGTTCGCAGGACATCATCCGATTGTTACAGGACAGCTCCCGATTTCTGGCGGATACCTGATCGGGACGGCAACTCGGGAAGCATGGCAGTTCGCGAAGTCTTCGGGTCTAGAACATCTTGACCTGCTCCAGGCATTCTTCGAAGACTTGTCGCTGGGCAGCTAACCAAACAATCGACATTGCGTCCTACAGCTGCCCTCAGCGTTTGTCTGAACGAACGGCAGCTTTCGGCAAAGTCTCGTGACTACCCAAATGTCCGAGATTGGGGCAACTAGCGGACATCGGTCTTGACTGGTTTCCCGGGGGCAAAGATGCATTCTCGAGTCCCTAAAAAGGCATCAAACCAATGCATTAAGTGGAATTTGCGGGCCTTTTGCGGGCTTCTCGCGCAACCCGAATTTCCTAAGTGTATGAAATTACGAAGGAAAATGGTAAGAGTGCGATGCCTCTTCTGGGCACCATTTCCTTTTGCTTTAAGGAATTTCACGTTTGCGGGACGTGCCTTAGCCGTGCATTTCGCGTTTGAGCCGGGCGATGACGTCCTCGTCGCGGATCGTGCGATAGCGCGCGGTGACGACGCTGAAGATGCCGAACAGGAACAGGCCGATCGCGACGATGGTGAACGCGGTGCCATGTTCGCGCAACTTGTCGAGCGCGAGGCCGACGCCGCCGACTTCGCTGGCGTTGCCCGATATCGCCGACCAGCCGATGTTCCAGCCGATGATCGCGAAGACGACGGTGCGTGCGGCATGGCCGGCGAAACCGACATATTTGACCGCGTCGGGCGTATCGGCGGCGAGTTCGTCCATATATTCGCCGGTCCACGCCTTTTTGCCCTGGTCGAGCGCGGCGGCGAGGAAGCCGAGGCCGATCAGCGCGAGGATGATGTCGCCGCCGGGCAGCGTCATCAGGAAGCTCGCCGCCTCCTGGGTCTTTTCGCCGCCGCCGTTCTTGGCGATGGCATCGCCCGCCAGCGCCGCCCTGCCGGCGATGAAGCCGAGGCCGAGATGGGCGAGACCGCTCGCGCCATGGCCGATCCGCTTGGCGCTGCCGACGAGGTCGCGTTGATGGCCGTCGATGTTGAGCGCGGCGCCGTAGAGGCGGTAGAGGCCGTACAGCGCCAGCCCGATGCCGACGATGACGAGGGCGGGCGTGCCGAACGAACTGTCCTTGATCTCGCCCAGAACGTTGGTCGGACTTTTCGAGCGCGACGATGCGAGCGCGAGATAGCCGAGCAGGATGTAGACGATGCCGCGGGCAAGATAGCCGAGGCGGGCAAAGGTTTCGACACGGCGCAGGCGATTCAACGGCTTTCTCCCCGGTGGTTTTGCGATCAATCGTTACGCGGCGGGAATGTTCCCGCGCGATCGTCCGCCACGCGCCGGCTTGCGCATCCCAAGGGTGCGCGGTAGCGCGCGGGGCATGACATTTTCGCTCGACCGGTTCGATCTCGACGCCTTCGTCGCCGCCACGCTCGCCGAGGATCTCGGCGATCGCGGCGACATCACCTCGCAGGCGACGATCCCGGCGGGCGCGCGCTTCAGCGGCGTCATGGACAGCCGCGAAGACGTCGTCGTCGCGGGGCTGCCGATCGCCGCCGCGTTCTTCCGCGCGCTCGACGCGGCGGTCGCGATCGACGTGCTCGTCGACGAAGGCGCGCGCGCGGCGGCGGGCAGCGACCTCATGCGCCTGGCGGGCCTTGCGCGGCCGATGCTGACCGCCGAACGCTCGGCGCTCAACACCGTCCAGCACCTCACCGGCATCGCCACGCTGACACGGCGTTATGTCGATGCGATCGCGGGGACGGGGGCGACGCTGCTCGATACGCGCAAGACGATTCCCGGCCTGCGCGTGCTCGAAAAATACGCGACGCGGATGGGCGGTGCGACCAACCACCGCATGCGGCTCGACGATGCCGCGATGATCAAAGACAATCACGTCGCGGTCGCGGGCGGCGTCGGCGAGGCGGTGCGCCGCGCGGTCGAAGCGGGGATCGAACGGATCATCGTCGAGGTCGACCGGATCGACCAGATCGCGCCCGCGCTGGCGGCAGGCGCGACGCACCTGCTGCTCGACAATATGACGGGCGAGCAGCTGCGCGAGGCGGTGGCGCTGGTCGACCGGCGGGTGCCGACCGAGGCGTCGGGCGGCGTGCGGCTCGACACGATCCGCGGCATTGCCGAGACCGGCGTCGATTTCATCTCGGTCGGGCGGCTGACGCAGTCGGCGCCGGCGGCCGATATCGGGCTCGACTTCGTCGCCGCCTGACCGTCCCGTCGGGGGACGCTTCGCATTTACCATCTTGGCGCACTGGTCACGGGGTAAACGCGGCGTTAACCCCGTGAGCCATGGCAGGCTTCGTCACCGTCACCGCGCCTTCGGGCATCGGCACGATCCGCATTCGCGACCGTCGCCGCACGCGCCGGGCGCCGCGCGGCGCGATCGTCCTGGCGCCGCGCCCGACGATCCAGCCGGCGCGGCGTTCGCAACGCACGATCGGCTGGTTCACGCGCGACGACGCCCGCCAGTTCACGATGAGCTTCGCCGCCTTCTTCACCGCGGCGATGATCTTCCTGGGATAGAATTCGGCCGCGCGTCGGCCAAGCGAGCCGATCAGTCGCAGGCGCGATGGAGTGTCTGCGCGAGCCACGCCGAGAACAGGCAGGCGGCCGCGACCAGCAGCAGCGCGTCGGTAATCGACACGCCGAGCAGGCCGATGCCGGCATAGACGAGCGTGCCCAGCACCATCATGAACGAATTGACGATATTGTTGGCGGCGATGGTGCGCGCGGTCTGCGACTTGGTGACGGTCGTCGTCAGGAAGGCGTAGAGCGGCACCACGAACATCCCGCCCGCGATGGCGATGCCGAGCAGGTCGGCGACGACGCGATAGCCCCATGGCTCGGCGAGGAAATCGCGCCAGTCGATCAGCGTCGCCGACAGCGGCACCCAATGGCTGACCGCCCACCACAGGTCGAGAATGAAGACCCCCATGACGATCACCGAGACGGGGCCGTATTTCGCCGACACCTTGCCCTTGAGCAGGCGATTGACCGCGACCGAGCCGATCGCGATGCCGACCGAGAACATCGCCGTGAACAGCGTCGCGACGGTCTCATCGGCGCCGAGCGCGTTTTTGACGAGCGGCGGGAAGATCGCGATGATCACCGCGCCGATCGCCCAGAAGAAGCTGATCGCCATGATCGCGAGGTAGAGGCGCGGAATGTGCATCGTCGCGCTGACCAGCCGCCAGCTGTTGCGCACGATATGCCAGTCGAGCTTGAGCGGCGGGGCGTCGGCCTCGGGCGGGGCGGGCGGAATGCCGATCGCGGTCAGCCGTCCGAGGATGGCGAAGCCGACGATGGCGACGGCGGCGACCGGCGCGGGGATGACGCCGCCCGCGATCGTCCCCGACAGGATCGCGAGATAGGTGCCCGCCTCGACCAGCCCGGTGCCGCCGAGGACGTTTTCGGGCTCGAGATGCTGCGGCAGGATGGCGTATTTGAGCGGGCCGAAAAACGCCGAGTGCACGCCCATCGCGAACAGCACGAGCAGCATCAGCGGGATCGTCTGCAGCCAGATCGCGACCGCCCCGACCGCCATGATCGCGATTTCCGCACTCTTGATGATGCGCGCGACCCTGGCCTTGTCGGTCGAATCGGAAATCTGTCCGGCGAGCGCGGAAAACAGGAAGAAGGGCAGGATGAACAGCCCCGCGGCGAGGCCGTTGAACGCCTGTTCCTTCGCCGGGTCCGAATAGATGGTGTAGGTCACCAGCACGACCATCGCCATCTTGTAGAAATTGTCGTTGAAGGCGTTGAGGAACTGCGTCGCGAACAGCGGCGCGAAATTCCGCCGGCCGAGCAATCTGAGCGAAGTCTGCATGCGCCGGTCGGCCCCCTGATGCGGCGGATCGACCTGCCTTGCGGCCGCCCGTTGCCCGATCCGGTCTAGAGCCAGGGGCGGCAATCGTCAAAACGCATTTCATCGCGGGCAGGTCCGGTCTAAGGTCGCGCCCAGATATGCTCAGCCTCCCCAACATCCTCACCCTGTCGCGCATTTTCGCGGTGCCGCTGCTCGTCGCCTTGCTCTGGTGGCCCGGCTGGCATGTCGGCTATCTCGCGGGTTTCGCGCTCTATTGCCTGATGGGCATTACCGACTATTTCGACGGCTATGTCGCCCGCACACAGGGTACGGTTTCGAAGCTCGGCGTCTTTCTCGATCCGATCGCCGACAAGATCATGGTCGGCGCGGTCATCGTCATGCTGTGCGCGACGCGCGATATCGAAGGCTGGCACGTCATCGCCGCGATCGTCATCCTGGTGCGCGAGATCGTCGTGTCGGGCCTGCGCGAATTCCTCGCCGACCTGCGCGTGTCGATGCCGGTGACGAAGCTCGCGAAATGGAAGACGGCGTTCCAGATGATCGCGCTCGGCGCGCTGATCCTCGCCGGCGGGCTGCCGCAATTCGCGTTCGTCAAGGACGTCGGCGTCGTCACCTTATGGGCGGCGGCGGTGCTGACGATGGTGACCGGCTGGGACTATCTGCGCGCGGGTTTGAAACACATGGATTGATGCGCGGCGCGGCGCTATTCGCCCGCCTCGAACTGCCGTTTCAGGATTTCCCCGAGCATCTCGAATTCCTCGCGACGCGGCGAGTTGCGGCGCCAGACGAGCGCGATCTCGCGCGCGTCGTTGTCCGACCTGATCGGGCGCGTGACGATCCCGCTATGGTCAAGGATGCCCGCGTCGATCGCCATTTTCGGCAACATCGTGATGCCGAGCCCGTTCTCGACCATCTGCACGAGCGTGTGGAGCGAGGTGCCCATCATGACCGCGCCCGAGCGCAGTTCGGGCCGATTGCACGCGGCGAGCGCATGGTCCTTGAGGCAGTGGCCGTCCTCGAGCAGCAACAGGTCGGCGGCCTCGATCGCATCGGGCGAGACCGCCTCGGGCAGGTCGGCGCTGCGATCGGCGGGAAAGGCGACGAACAGGCGGTCGGCGAACAGCGTCATTTGCTCGATATCGCCGCAGCCATAAGGCAGCGCGAGCAGGACGCAGTCGACATGGCCGTGGTGAAGCGCGTCGCAGGCCGCCTGGCTGGTTTCCTCGCGCAGGTAGAGCTTGAGCTCGGGCCGCTCCTCGCGCAGCCGCGGCAACAGGCGCGGCAGCAGGAACGGCGCGATCGTCGGAATGACGCTCATCCGCAGCTCGCCGGTCAGCGGCTTGCCCGAGGCGGCGGCGAGCGCGGCGAGATCCTCCGCCTCGCGCAGCACGCGATTGGCCTTGGCCGCGATCTTGTCGCCGAGCGGGGTGAAGCGCACGACGCGCCGGGTGCGCTCGACGAGCATCGTCCCGAGCAGCGATTCGAGCTCGCGAATCCCCGCCGACAGCGTCGACTGGGTGACGAAGCAGCTCTCGGCGGCGCGGCCGAAATGACCGTGCTGCTGCAGCGCGACGAGATACTGGAGCTGTTTGAGCGTCGGCAGGTAGGTTTGCATATGAAATCGATCAATAACGAATGTTTAATCGATTTTGTCGCATATTAGCGCGATCGTCAACGGTGCCGATGCAATCGACGACTGGAAATCGCGCCGCGGCCTTCCTATTGTCCTGCGACACCCAGCGGGAAACCCGATGTTCACTGCGTTGATCGCCACTCTCGATTCCATCAAGGCGCGCGACCCCAGTCCGCGCTCGCGCTGGGAAATCCTGACCTATCCCGGCCTGTGGGCGGTCGGTTTCCACCGCGTCGCGCACTGGCTGTTCGAGGCGCAGCTGTTCTGGCTGGCGCGTTTCGTCAACCATCTGGCGCGGATGCTGACGGCGATCGACATCCATCCCGGCGCGACGATCGGCAGGCACCTGTTCATCGATCACGGGTTCACCGTCATCGGCGAAACCGCCGAGATCGGCGACAACGTCACGCTGTATCAGTGCGTGACGCTGGGCGGCACCAATCCCGCCAACGGCATCCCGGGCAAGCGCCACCCGACGCTCGCCGACGGCGTCATCGTCGGTTCGGGCGCGCAGGTCCTGGGGCCGATCACCGTCGGGCCGCGCGCGCGCGTCGGCGCCAACGCGGTCGTCACCAAGGACGTGCCCGAGGGCGCGGTGATGGTTGGCATCCCCGCGCGCCAGGTGCTCGTCGATGCGACCGATTATTCGCGCGAATTCGTGCCCTATGGCACGCCGTGCGGCGAACGCTTCGACCCGGCGACGCAAAAGCTCGAGATCCTCGAATGCCAGTTGCGCGAACTGAGCCTCAAGGTCGAGGCGCTCAAGGCAGAGCGCGATGCGGCCGCGGGCGCGCCGCTGCCCGATGCTCGAGCGGGCAAGCGCGCTTGAGCGCGACGGTAATGCCCTTTCCCGCGCCGCTGGGGCGGGGGGCGACGCAGATCGGCTATGAGCGCGCCGAGCTGACGCGGATCATGGATTTGTACGGGCGCATGGTCGCGGCCGGCCATTGGCGCGATTATGCCATCGACCTGGGGCGCGAGGCGGCGATCTTCAGCGCCTTTCGCCGCGCCGCCGAACGCCCCGAATTCCGCATCGAGAAACGCCCGGCGCTGCGCAACCGCCAGGGCATGTGGTCGCTCGTCGGCGAAGGCGGCGCGGTGCTCAAGCGCGGGCATGAGCTCGGCGGCGTGCTCGCGCCGGTCGAGCGGCGGCTGGTGAAGCTGGTCGGCGAATGAATGGGCCGGCCCCGCGCGAGGGCCGGCCCATTTCTCGACGCGGCGTCATTCAGGCGGTGACGCGGGCGATCGTGGCCGGTGCTGCGATCACCGGCAGGCGCTGCGAAACGCCGCCGGGCAGCATCGCGACGACGCGGGCGCGGGCGTTCTGCCAAAAGGCCGACAGCAGCAGCAATGCCGATCCGATGACGAGCGCGGTCAGCGCGACGTTGAGCTCGACCGCGCCGAATTCGCGAAACAGCTCGGTCAGCGCATAGAGCACATAGGCGAGCGCCGAGACGAGCAGCGCGCGCCGGTCGATCGCCAGCGCGATGACGCCCATCGCGACATAGATCGCGACGACGAGCAGCGCGGCGCCGATCGAGATCGCGCCGCCGTCGGTCACGCCGAGCAGCGTGAACAGCGGGTGGGCGATCATCGGCGCGGCGAGCAGGTGCAACCAGAAGGCGACGTCGCTGCGGCGCGTCTGGCGCGTCTTGTCCGACATGTCCCAGCGCATCGCCAGCGCGAACATGCCGAGCCCGGCGACGAACACCAGGCCGAGCAGCAGCGTCTTGGTCGCTTCGCTGTCGCTCACCCCGATGATCGCCATGACGACCGCAATCGCGGTGGCGGCGAGCGCGCCGGCACCGACGGCGACGGTGATCGGCACCATGAAACGCTTCCAGTGGAGCCAGGTCGCGCCCGCGGTGACGAGCGCGACGCCGCCGCCGATCGCAGAGACCAGCCGCGGATCGGGATTGGCGCCGAGCCAGGCCTCGCCATAGACCGCGAGCAAGCCGATCTGGGTAAACAGGATTCCGGCGCTGAAGGCGAGCATCAGGACGATGCTGGGCAGCGCCATGCGGCGCTCGCGCGTGAAATATTCGGCCAGCATCCAGGCGGTCGCGGCGACGAAGGCGGCGCCGAGCGGCGAGGGGCCGTCGATATTCCACAGCGACTGGCCGATCCAGCCGACCGCGAGCAGCAGGATCGCCGCGGCGATGCTGACGAAGATGTCGTTGAAGCCGGTGAGGAGGCGAAAGCTCTCTTCGTCGACCGCCGGGGTTTCGCGCAACGTCGCGACGTGCGCGCGCAGTGCCGCGGCGGCTTCGGCGCTGATCGCGCCGTCGTCGACCGCGGTCTGGATATCGGTTTCGCTATACATGTCCCTGTCCTTTCTCGGGTCCTGCGACCCATTGCCCGACAGCGGACTAGCATAGCTGTGTTAGCGTATCAAGACAGTGATTGCGTCACGCTCGGCCTTGCAGCAGCTTGACGATCGTCGCCGCCTGTTCGCCGCCCGATTGCGGGACGATTTCATGGCTGCGATCGCGGATGCGGTCGATCGCGGCGGCGACGCCTTCGGGGGTCTGGTCGGCCTTTGCCAGCGCCACCCCCTCGGTCAGCGTCACATAGGCGGCCTGGTAGACGCCCGCGCCCGCGCCCATGATCATGTTGGTCGGGGCATCGTCGCTGACGAGGTAGAGCGCGGCCGGGGCGACGGTTTCTGGCGCGAACAGGCCGAGCAGCGCCTCGGGAAAGATGTCCTCGGTCATCCGCGTCGCCGCGGTCGGCGCGAGCGTGTTGACGCGGATATCGTATTTTGCGCCTTCGAGCGCGAGCGTCTTGGCAAGGCCGGCGAGGCCGAGCTTGGCGGCGCCGTAATTGGCCTGGCCGAAATTGCCGTACAGGCCGGTCGATGACGATGTCATCAGGATGCGGCCATAGGCCTGGCTGCGCATCACCTCCCACACCGCCTTGGTCGCGTTGGCCGAGCCGATGAGGTGGACGTCGACGACGAAGGCGAAATCCTCGGGGCTCATCTTGGCGAAGCTCTTGTCGCGCAGCACGCCGGCATTGTTGATCAGAATGTCGATCCGGCCCCATTTGTCGCTGGCCTTCGCGACCATCTTTTCCATCTGGGCGAAATCGGTGACGCTGCCGCCGTCGGCGATCGCCTCGCCGCCGGCGGCGACGATTTCGGCGACGACCGTGTCGGCGGCATCCGACGTGCCGGTTCCGTCGCGCGACCCGCCGAGATCGTTGACCACGACCTTCGCCCCGCGCCGCGCGAGTTCGAGGGCGTATTCACGTCCGAGGCCACCGCCGGCGCCGGTGACGATGGCGACGCGGTCGGTAAAATTGATGGTCATCGAAATCTCCTCGGTCGATTGCGCTCGATCCATGGCAATCCGCGCGCGCGCAGGCAACCGCCCCGATGCCTTCCCGCGCGCTGTCAAATAACTGTCATGCAGCCGTCGCCGAATCGTAACCGTGCTGTCCTAGCGGCGTCATCATCGTTCAAGGTTCGGAAAACCAGGGGACTGCCATGACCTGCAAATTCGCCGCCGCACTGCTCGCCGCCAGCGCCATGTCGATCGTTTCGAGCCCGGCCATGGCCCAATCCATGAGCGCCGAGGAGGCGGCGCAGATGCGCGCCGAAATGGCCGAGCTGAAGGCCCGGCTCGCGGCGATGGAAGCCCGCGTCGATGCCGCTGTAAAGCAGGCGCAGGCCGCCACCGCCACGGTCGAAAAGGCGCCGAGCGACGACAAGGATTCGCCGCTGGCGATCGCGTGGAAGGGCGCGCCAGAGATCGAAGGCGAGGGCGGCTGGAGCTTCAAGCCGCGCGGGCGGCTTCAATACGACGTCGCCAATGTCGGCGCGCCCGACGGCATCGTCGATCGCGGCCTCGGCACCGGCAACGAAGTGCGCCGCGCGCGGCTCGGCGTCGAAGGCGATATCCCGGGCGGCTTCGGCTACAAGTTCGAGGTCGATTTCGCCGGCAACGAGACCGAGATCACCGACGCCGTGCTGACCTACGAGGACAAGGGGTTGGGCGTCACCATCGGCCAGCACAATAATTTCCAGAGTCTCGAGGAGCTGACCAGTAGCCGCTTCATCTCGATGATGGAGCGCGCCGCGTTTACCGATGCGTTCAATTTCGAACGTCGCGTCGGTCTGTCGGCGAATTATACCGCCGGATCGGTGCTCGTTCAGGGGGGCGTGTTCAGCGACAATATCAGCGACCTCAACAGCGACGAGAACAACAGCTACGGGGTCGACGGCCGCGTCGTCTTCATGCCCAAGACGGGCGCGACGCAGTTGCATGTCGGCGGCTCCGCCCATTATCGCGAACTCAAGGACGCGGCCGCGACGGTGCGCTATCGCCAGCGCCCGTTCGTCCACACCAGCGACACGCGCTTCATCGATACCGGCGCAATGACGGAAAGCGCGGAAACGAGCTACGGGCTCGAGCTTGCGGCGATCAACGGACCGTTCCATGCCGCGGGCGAGGCCTATTGGCAGCACGTGTCGCGACCCGGCCTGGCCAATCCGACCTTTTTCGGCGGCTATGCCGAGCTCGGCTATTTCCTGACCGCGGGCGATACGCGCGGCTACAAGGGCGGCACTTTCGACCGCGTCAAGCCGAAGAACGGCGTCGAAAAGGGCGGCATCGGCGCGATCCAGGTCAACCTGCGCTACGACTATCTCGATCTGGTCGATGCCGGCATCGTCGGCGGCACGCAGAACGGCTACGGCATCTCGCTGATCTGGACCCCGACCGCCTATACCCGCTTCATGGCGAATTACGGGCGCATGGACTATGACGATGCGGCGATCGCCGCCGCCGGCAACCGCAACTATGGCGTCGACGTCTTCGGCCTGCGCGGCCAGGTCGACTTCTAGGCGATCTGCCAAGCCCTCGGGCGGCTCGGTTCCCCTCCGGCAGGCCGCCCCCAAGCGCCGGGACCCGCTCACCGGGTTCCGGCGTTATTGCGTTGCGATAGCCCTGGGGGCAGCACCTAAGAGAAGTTTTAGACCCGTCCCTCGGCGTCGAGCGCATAGCCGGCCGAGCGCACGGTGCGGATCAGGTCGGGCTTGCCGCCGGCATTGATCGCCTTGCGCAGGCGGCGGATGTGGACGTCGACGGTGCGCAGCTCGATATCGCTGTTCTGGCCCCAGACGCTGTCGAGCAGCCGTTCGCGCGAAAACACGTGGCCGGGATGTTCGAGGAAATGGCGCAGCAGGCGGAACTCGGTCGGGCCGAGCGCGACGATATCGCCGCCGCGACGCACGCGGTGCGCGACGGTGTCGATCTCGATATCGGCATAGCGCAGCGTCTCGCCGGCCAGCGCGGGGCGGACGCGGCGCAGCACCGCCTGGACGCGCGCGATCAGCTCGCGCGGGCTGAACGGCTTGGTGACATAGTCGTCGGCGCCGGTGTCGAGGCCGCGGATGCGATCCTCTTCCTCGCCGCGCGCGGTCAGCATGATGATCGGGACGTTGGCGGTCGCGGGGTCGCGGCGCAGGCGGCGGCAGACCTCGATCCCCGACAGGTTTTCGACCATCCAGTCGAGCAGGACGATGTCGGGCGCCTGTTCGCGCGCCAGCAGCAGCGCCTCTTCGCCGTCGGGCGTGTGGCGGACTGAAAAATCCTCGCGGGTGAAATGAAAGACCAGGAGCTCGGCGAGCGCCGCGTCATCCTCGACCAGCAGCATGTCGGCCTGCGGCATGGCCCGTTCAGCCCTTCGCCGCGTCGGTCGGGCTGTCGCCGCGCTCGCGTTCGGGCAAGCGGTCGCCGGTGACGGCGTAATAGACCATTTCGGCCACGTTGGTCGCATGGTCGCCGATCCGCTCGATATTCTTGGCGACGAACATCAGGTGCGCCGATTCGCCGATGTTGCGCGGATTTTCCATCATGAAGGTGACGAGCGTGCGAAAGATCGAATTGTAGAAATCGTCGACCGCCTGGTCGCGTTCGCACACCTGCACCGCGACATCGGCGTCGCGCGCGGCAAAGGCGTCGAGCACGTCGTGGACCATCTCGCCCGCGATCTCCGCCATCGACTGGAGCAGCGCGACCGCCTCGCTCGAGCGACCCTCGCTCATGCGGTGGACGCGCTTGGCGATGTTCTTGCCGTAATCGCCGATCCGCTCGACCACGCCCGCGATCTTCAGCGCCGCGACCATTTCGCGCAGGTCGTCGGCCATCGGCGCGCGCAGCGCCATGACCTGGACGACGCGTTTCTCGACTTCGGCCTCGAGCGCGTCGATCGCCTTGTCGCCGGCGATCACCCGGTCGGCGAGGTCGAGGTCGTGGCGCGCGAGCGCGTCCATCGCCTGGACCAGCGCCTGTTCGGAGCGACCGCCCATTTCGGAAATCATGCCGCGCAGCTCGCTGAGCTCGTCGTCGAATGCCTTGACCGTATGATCCATGCCGGTGTTCATAACTGATTCCAATATCTGCGTCAGCCGTAGCGGCCGGTGATGTAATCCTTGGTGCGCGTTTCGCGCGGATTGGTGAAGATGTCGGTCGTCAGCCCGTATTCGACCAGCGTGCCGAGATGGAAAAAGGCGGTCCGCTGCGACACGCGCGCCGCCTGCTGCATGTTGTGCGTGACGATGACGATCGCATAGCGGCCGCGCAGCTCGTGGATCAGCTCCTCGATCTTGGCGGTCGCGATCGGGTCGAGCGCACTGCATGGCTCGTCCATCAGGATGACCTCGGGATCGACCGCGATCGCGCGCGCGATGCACAGGCGCTGCTGCTGCCCGCCCGACAGCGCGGTGCCGCTGTCGGTCAGGCGATCCTTGACCTCTTCCCACAGGCCGGCGCGCTTCAGCGAGCGTTCGACGATCGTGTCCATCTCGCCCTTGTTGTCGGCGAGGCCGTGGATCTTGGGTCCGTAGGCGACGTTGTCATAGATCGACTTGGGGAACGGATTGGGCTTCTGGAACACCATGCCGACGCGCGCGCGCAGCTGGACGACGTCCATCGCCGAGGCATAGATGTCCTCGCCGTCGAGCTTGATCTCGCCCTCGACCCGCGCGCTCGGGATCGTGTCGTTCATCCGGTTGAGCGTGCGCAGGAAGGTCGACTTGCCGCAGCCCGACGGGCCGATGAAGGCGGTGACGTTGTCGCGGTCGACGTCGATCGAGACCGAATTGATCGCCTGCTTGTCGCCGTAAAAGACGCTGACGTCGCGCGCCGTCATCTTGGCGTTGGGCGATCCCGTTGCGGACACGGCGTCGGATGTATCGGTGCTCATAATCTTACCAGCGCTTTTCGAAACGGTTGCGGAAATAGACGGCCAGGGCGTTCATCGTCAGCAGCACGACGAGCAGGACGATGATCGCCGCCGAGGTCTTTTCGACGAAGCCCTTGTCGACCTCGTCCGACCACAGGAAAATCTGCATCGGCAGGACGGTGGCGGCATCGCTCAGCCCGGCGGGCGGATCGGCGATGAAGGCGCGCATGCCGATCAGCAGCAGCGGCGCGGTTTCGCCCAGCGCGCGCGCCATGCCGATGATCGTGCCGGTCAGGATGCCGGGCAAGGCGAGCGGCAGGACGTGGTGGAAGACGACCTGGACGCGGCTCGCGCCGACGCCGAGCGCGGCATCGCGGATCGACGGCGGCACCGACTTGATCGCGTTGCGCCCGGCGATGACGATCACCGGCATCGTCATCAGCGCCAGCGTCAGCCCGCCGACCAACGGCGAGGACGTCGGCATGCCGAAGAAATTGATGAACACCGCGAGCGCGAGCAGGCCGAAGATGATCGATGGCACCGCGGCGAGGTTATTGATCGACACCTCGATAATGTCGGTCCAGCGGTTCTGCGGGGCGTATTCCTCGAGATAGAGCGAGGCGAGCACGCCGATCGGAAAGGCGAGCGCGAGCGTGACCGCCATCGTCAGCAGCGATCCCTTGAGCGCCCCCCAGATCCCCGCGAGCGCGGGGTCGGTCGCATCGCCGCCGGTGAGGAAGGCACTGTTGAAGCTTTTCGAGATCACGCCGCGCCGCTCGAGATCGGCGACCGCGCGTTCGGAAACCGCGCCGCCGTCGCCCTTGTTGGCGACGTCGATGTCGGATGCGGCGGGCAGGTCGAACGTGGCCTTGCCAAGCAGGATGTCGGGATCGGCGGCGATCCGCGCGCGCACGATTTCCCACGCCCCGCCGCTGAACCACGCATCGGCACCGGGGCCATAGGCTTCGGTTGCGGCATAGTCGACGAGGCCGCGGAAATCCGCGCCCGCCAGTGCCGCCTCGCCGCTGCCCGAACGGATCAGATCGGGGTCGAGGCCGATCGGCGCGGTTTCGAAATCGATCGGCAGCGCGATGCGCGTCTGGCTGAATCCGCCGATGCCGTTGCCGAGCATCACGAGCAGCAGGAAGGCGAGGAAAGCCGCCGAGGCGACGACCGCGGTGAGGCCGAGGAACTTGAAGCGTCGCTCCGAGGCATAGCGCTTGCGGATGCGCGCCTGCATCTCGGCCGAATTCCAGTCGGTCGGGGTCGGGTCGACGAAGCGGTCGCTGGCGGGTTCGTTATTCATAAGCTTCGCGATATTTCTTCACGACGCGCAGCGCGACGATGTTGAGCAGCAGCGTGACGATGAACAGGACGAGGCCGAGCGCGAAGGCGGCGAGCGTCTTGGCGCTGTCGAATTCCTGGTCGCCGGTCAGCAGTTTCACGATCTGCGCGGTGACGGTGGTGACGCTGGCAAAGGGGTTGGCGGTCATGTTGGCGCTGAGTCCGGCGGCCATGACGACGATCATCGTTTCGCCGATCGCGCGGCTGACCGCGAGCAGGACGCCGCCGACGACGCCGGGCAGCGCGGCGGGCAGGATCACCTGCTTGATCGTCTCGCTCTTGGTCGATCCCATCGCGAGGGATCCGTCGCGCATCGATTGCGGCACCGCGTTGATGCTGTCGTCGGCCATCGAAGAGACGAACGGGATGATCATCACCCCCATGACGATGCCCGCGGCCATCGCGCTTTCGCTGCTGGCCTGGGGAATGCCGATCATGACGGCGAAATCGCGCAACGCCGGCGCGACGGTCAGTGCCGCGAAATAGCCGTAGACAACGGTCGGCACGCCGGCGAGGATTTCGAGGATCGGCTTCATCCAGGCGCGCACGTTGCTGTGCGCATATTGGGTGAGGTAGATCGCGCTCATCAGGCCGAGCGGGATCGCGACGAGCATGGCGATGATCGCGCCGATCAGGATCGTGCCCCAGAACAGCGGAATGGCGCCGAACAGGTCGGGATCGACATTGCCCGATGACGGGTTCCAGTTGGTGCCGGTGAGGAAGGCGATCGGCGAGACCATGCCGAAAAAGCGCGCCGATTCGAAGACCAGCGACAAGACGATGCCGATCGTCGTCAGGATCGCGATCAGCGAGGCGATCAGCAGCAGCGCCATGACGACGCGCTCGACGCGGGTGCGGGCGCGGAAATTGGCTTTCAGCCGGGTGTAGCCGAATGCCCAGCCGGCGAACAGCAGCAGCAACGCGGCGACCGCGCCGAGCATCGAATAATGCGCCATCGCCTCGCGATACGGCGCCACGAACGCCTGCGCCTGGGGGTTGAAGCCGGCATCGAGCTGGCCCAGCGCGATGCTGCGCGCCTCGCCGAGAATCGCCGAACGCGAAAACCCGTCGGCCGGCAGGCCTTGCGCCGCTGGCGTCGACAGGACCGCCTCGGTCACCAGGCCGGGCGAGAGCGCGGTCCACACGGCGAGGAAGACGAGCGGCGGGACGATCGCCCACAGGGCGACGTACCAGCCGTGGTAACTGGGCAGCGAATGAAGCGCCTGGCGGCCCTGGCTGGTCGCGAAAGCCCGGGCGCGGGCGCGGCCCGTCAGCCAGCCGACCAGGCCGAGGCCGAGGACGAGGAACAGCAATGCCGGTCCGGAAATCGTCACCTATTGCGCCCCCCAGGGATGGTCGTTCAAAGCAAAGGACGATGGGGATGCCGGACGTCCGGCACCCCCATTTTCGTCGGGTTACGGCGTCGCCGTCTTACTTCAGCTCGGCGCCGTCAAGGGTCGTCATGCCGTTCGCCGCGGCATTCGCCTTGGCGGTGACGTCGGCGGGCGAAACGATCAGGCCCTTTTCCTTGAGGTAGCCACCATCGGCAGCACCCTTGAGGAATTCGGTCACATATTCCTTGATGCCGGGAATGACGCCGATATGCGCCTTCTTGACATAGATGAACAGCGGGCGGGCGCCGGGGTATTTGCCGCTGGCGATCGCGTCATATTCGGGCGCGACGCCGCCGAGCGTGATGCCGCGGACCTTGCTGAGATTTTCCTCGAGATAGCTGTAGCCGAAGATCCCGACGCTGTTGGGGTTCTTGGCGAGCTTGCCGATCATCAGATTGTCGTTCTCGCCCTGCTCGACGTAATAGGGCGCACCGCGCAGCGTCGTGCAGTTCTTTTCGAACGCATCCTTGTCGGCGTCCTTCATCGCCTTCATCTTGGGATCGGCCTCGCAGCCCTTGAGCAGGATCAGCTCCTTGAACGCGTCATAGGTGCCGCTGGTCGACGGCGGGCCATAGACCGAGATCGCGACCGCGGGCAGCGCCGGATTGACATCCTGCCAGGTCTTGGCGGTGTTGGGCTTGCCTTCGACTTCGGCGGCGAGCGCCTTGTAAAGGTCTTGCGGGGTCAGCGCGAACTTCGGGCCGTCGATCGATTCGCCGACCGCGATGCCGTCGATGCCGACCTGGATCTCGACGATGTCCTTGACGCCGTTGGCGACGCATTTGTCGAATTCGGACTTCTTCATCCGGCGCGAGGCATTGGCGATATCGGGGTGCGCGGCGCCGACGCCGGCGCAGAAGCGTTCCATGCCGCCGCCGGTGCCGGTCGATTCGATCTTGGGCGTCTTCATGCCGGTCGCCGATGCGAAGCGTTCGCCGACCACGGTCGCGAACGGATAGACGGTCGAGGACCCGACCGCCGAGATGACGTCGCGCGAGGCGCCCGAGCTGCCGGCCTGGTCGTTGCAACCGGCCAGCGCGAGGGCCGAGACGGCAACGAGTGCGAATTTCTTGAACATAGGTTGAGTGTCCTGTTCCCTGTGGAAAGCATGTCGCGTCCTGGCGCCGTGCACCCGATGCGATGACGGCCCAATCGGACATGGCGATGACAATTTGATGACTCCTGCGTCACAGATAAATGACAGGCGGCTTACATTTCCCCGGTCGGGATCGTGACGGTGACCGTCGTCCCTTCGCCGCTGCGGCTGGCGATATCGAGCCGGCCGCGATGCCGCTCGACGATATGCTTGACCAGGCTGAGGCCGAGGCCGGTTCCGCCGAGCGCGCGGCTGCGCGCCGAATCGACGCGATAGAAGCGCTCGGTCAGGCGCGGGATATGTTCGGGGTCGATGCCGTCGCCGTGATCGCTGACCGTCAGGTCGACCATCGCGCGGCCGGTATCGGCCAGGCGCACCGTCACCGGCGTGCCCGCGCGTCCGTATTTCATCGCGTTGCCGATGACGTTGTGCAGCAATTGCGACAGTTGCGCGCGGTCGCCGCGAACGGGCGGCAGGGCGTCGTCGGCCTCGACCACGATATCGGCGGCTCGCGCCTCCTGGCGATTGCCGATCTCGCCGACGGTCTGGCGCACGACGGCGAGCAGATCGACCGCTTCGCTCGGCGCGCGAAACTTGCTCGCCTCGACGCGCGACAGCGACAAAAGGTCGTCGACGAGCTGTTCCATCCGCCGCGCTTCCTTGTCCATGACGCCCAGGAAGCGGGTGCGCGTCGCCGCATCGCCGCCGGCATCCCGATCGCCCAGCGTTTCGATGAAGCCGAGGATCGCCGACAGCGGCGTGCGCAGTTCGTGGCTGGCATTGGCGACGAAATCGGCGCGGCTGCGCTCGGCCTGGTCGATCGCGGTCCGGTCGGTCAGGACGACGAAGCGCCCATCGTCGGGCAGGGCGATCGTGCGCATTTCGACGCGGCGGCCGAGCTTGCCGAGGCCGACGAGCTCGATCGCGCCGCCCGACGAGCCGGGCCGCGGATTGGCGAGCCGCTCGGCGGCGGCGGGATGGCGGATCGCGGTGCGCACGTCGGCGCCGACGATATGCGCGCCGAGCCAGTCGCGCGCGACCGGGTTGGCCGCCGTCACGCGGCCGCCGCGCACGATCATCAGCGGATCGGGCGTCGCGTCGATGATCGCGCGAAATGCCGGGTGATCCTCGATCGCCGACGCGACGTGCGCGCTGTCCGCCTCATCGCGCGGTCCGGGCGCAGGCGTCTCGTCGTCGCTCGCCAGCGCGAGCAAGAGCGTCGCGACGCCGGTGCCGGCGACGATCATGACGATGTCGCCGCGCGCGCCGAGCAAGGCCGCGACCGCGCTCCCGATCGCGACCGCGATCAGCGCAAGGACGATTCGCCTCATCGCGCGTTCCCCATTTCGAACTTGCTCACATGCCCTCCCGGTCGCGGTTTTGCCGTGTTTACACGCACCGGGGCGGCTGTGCCAATCGGGGACTTGGGCGCGGTGCGGCAACAGCAGGGTTTATGTCGGGCGCGGCACGCATTATGGGAAGATCATGGAGCGGAGCGAAGATCAGCGCAATGGCGCCCCCGACGCCGACGAAACCCGCGCGGTTGCGGGCCGCCGACGGGTCTTGCAACTCGGCGCGATCGGCGCCGCGACGATCGTCAGTGTGCGTCCGGCGCTCGCCCAGACCGCGGTTTCGGTCATGACCTGCGAAATTCCCGTGCCCGATCCGGCGCGCGCGTCGCAATATATCGCCCCCGACGGCACGCTCGTCGCGCCTGGCACGCCGGGCGCGGTTCCGGGCTCGGCAACGCCGTTTGCCGGCGAGGACGTCAGGCGCGCGCTGACCCAGGGCGGCTCGCTGCCCGGCACCAGCGCCGACCAGAACGAAGCCTATCTCAATTATATCCGCCGCCTGCAGGCGGGCACCGGCGGCTTTACCTGCTTCGCCTCGATCCAGATGCCGCGCTGAACCGGCAACCGCGCTGGGGGGCGATGACGTCATGACGCCGCCAACCGATCGTCCTTCCGACACCCCCGTTTCGTATCGCGCAGCCGCACCCGGCGCCACGATCGTCACGCCGCTCGACAGCCTCTATGCGCTCTACGACCGCCGGTCGGGCCTGACGCAGCTGGTCGCACAGCCGGTCCCGGCGATCCTGTCGGCGCTGGCCGAGGGCGTGGCGACGCCCGGCGAGCTTCAAGCCCGGCTCGAGCGCGACTTTGCCGTCGAGGGCGAGGCGGGAGCGCTGGCGGCGCGGCTCGACGAACTCGTCGCGCTCGGCCTGATCGAGCGCCTTTGATGCGCCACGGCACCGCCCTGCGCATCGGCCCCGCGAGCTTTCGGATCGCCAGCGACTGGCGCGCGCCGATCGCCCTGCTCGATCGGCTCTATGCCGATTATCCCAGGCCCGAGGCGGGCTTCGCCGACTTCACCGTCCGGCTCGAGGCGAAGCGGCCGTGGCGGCGCTGGCTGCGCCCGTCGATCCATCTCGGCGGCGATTACATGCTGCCCGATGCGCTGCCGCTGTCGCTCGCGCACGGCCTGCTCGCCGCCGAAATGGGCATGAACCTGCAAATGGCGCTCGGCTGGCGGCGCCAGCTGCTGCTCCATGCCAGCGCGGTCGAGAAGGACGGGCGCGCGCTCGTCATGACCGGTGAGAGCGGGTCGGGCAAATCGACGCTGGCGGCGATGCTCGGCGAACGCGGCTGGCGCCTGCTCGGCGACGAATTCACGCTGCTCGACCTCGACCGACCCGGCGTGCGCGGCTTCCCCCGGATGGTCAGCCTCAAGAACGAAGCGATCGCGGCGATGGCGGGAGAGGTGGCGGGCGAGCGTTTCGGCCCGCTGCTGCGCGACACGCCCAAGGGCGCGATCCGCCATCTCGTCCCGCGCCGCGACGCGATCGCGCGGATGGACGAGGGCGCGCTGCCGGCGGTGTTGCTGTATCCGCGCTTCGGCCACGCGGCGGCGGTGCGGCCGCTGCAGAAATCCGAGAATTTCATGCGGCTGACGCAGGCGTCGACCAATTACGTCGCGCTCGGCGAGCGCGGCTACGCGGCACTGACGCGCTTCGTCGATACCGTTCCCGCCTTCGGCGTCGATTATGCGAGCGGCGCCGAAGGTCTGGCGACGGTCGAGCGTCTCTGGGCGGAGCACGGGCGGTGAGCGCGATCGCCGACCTCGTCGCCGTGCTGCGCGATCCCGAGGCGGGGCAGCGGTGGACCGGCGCGCGCTGGACGGCGGTGCTGTGCGTCGCCCGCGCCGAGGCGCTCGACGGCACGCTGGCGCATCGCTGCGCCGACATCGACTCGCCGGCACCGGTGGCGGCGCAACTGGCCGATATCCGCGCGGCCGCCGCGGTCGCGACGACGCGCGCGCTGTGGGAGGCGGAGATGGCGCGGCGCGCGCTCGTCCCGCTCGCCACCCCGGTCGTGCTGCTCAAGGGCACCGCTTATGCCGCCGCCGCGCTCGACCCGGCGCCGGGGCGGCAGATCGGCGATCTCGACATCCTCGTCCCCCGCCAGGCGCTCGACGCGGTCGAGGCGGCCTTGCTCGGCGCGGGCTGGGAATGGGTCAAGCACGACGCCTATGACGACGCCTATTACCGCCGCTGGATGCACGAGCTGCCGCCGTTGATCCACGCCACGCGCGATCGCATGATCGACGTCCACCACACGATCCTGCCGCCGACCGCGCGGCCGACGCCCGATGCCGCCGCGATGATCGCCGACGCCGTCGCGCTCGACGGGGGTCTCCATATTCTCTCGCCCGCCGACATGATCTGCCACGCCGCCGCGCACCTGATCGCCGATGGCGACCTTGCCGGGGGCTTGCGCAACCTGTGGGACATCGACCGGCTGCTGCGGGGGTTTGCCGCCGAAAATGCCGATTTCTGGAGGATGCTCGAGACGCGTTCGCGCGATCACGGCCTCGTCGCTTCGGTCACGCGCGCGCTGCGGCTCGCCCATCGGCTTTACGCGACCCCGGTGCCGAAGATGCACCGCGATCGATCGGCGAGCGACGCGCCTTTCGTCCGCCGCTTGCTGGCGCGCGACGACTGGGGGCGCGAGCGCCGGGGGATATCGCGCTTCGCCTTCTACGTCCGCTCGCACCTGCTGCGCATGCCGCTGCGCCTGCTGCTGCCCCATCTCGCGACGAAATGGCGCAGGCGCGAGCGCTATTGAATGCGCCTAACCCGCCTTGGCGGTCTGTTCTTCGATAAAGTCCATTTCCTGTCGCGATTTGATATCTGCAGGATCAATGGCCAGACATTTTTCCAAGGCTTCGCGCGCCTCTTTCCAGTGCCGCATTTCGACGTGGTTGAATGCGATTCCACGAAAGGAGCGGCAGCGGCGACGATCACGGATCGCCGCTGCCTCGGTCTCTTCCATGTCCATTAACCCCAGGTCGGCGATCTCGCTCGCTCGAGTGAATATCTCCAGTGACTTTTCCCAGTTGCGCTCGGTCTTGTACCATTCGCCCAGTTCGTTGAGATAATGCGTGTTGTCGGGGTCCATCGCGATCGCGATCTGAAAGTTGGTCAGCGCCTCGCTGCGCTTGTCGAGATCGACGAAGGCGAACCCCTTTAGGAAATAGGCGTCGCAGACTGTCGACGGCACCGCGGTGACGGTTGAGGCCGAACGGGCGTCCTCTTGCTTGTCCTTTACCGCTGCCGAGGCGATGAGCTGGACGAGAGTATCTGACGTGCCGTTGGTGCAGACATAGATGGCGTCGGCGTCGCGCCCCGTTTCGAACCGCGATATGATCGTGTCGGCCTCGGCCACCGCCTCTGCGGGCTTGCCGGCATGGATGGCGTCGGCTGCGGCGACGATCGCTTCCTTATCCTGTTCGGTCTGGTTGTTTTGTGCGGCCTGGGCCGGTGATACGGCGATCGCGCCGGCCAGCAGGAGCGTTAGATTGTGTCGCATAATGCTCTCCCCCTTGAACGATCATGGCGCGATACGGCGCGATGGGCAACGGGTTTGCATATACATCGCGAACGGCCATCGCTGTGAGTGCTGGAAAATGGCGTCGCCGCATGGCAATGGCAGCGCCATGACCGACGATAATTCACGACCGATCGCCATCGTCATCCTTGCCGCCGGGCAGGGGACGCGGATGAAATCGACGCTGCACAAGGTGCTTCACCCGGTTGCCGGGCGACCGATGCTGATCGGGCTGATCGACGAGCTTGAACGCGCGGGCGCCGAACGGATCGTGGTCGTGACCGGCGCCGGCGGCGCGGCGGTCGAGCGCGAGGCGGCGCGCGACACCGTCGTCTTCGCGCGCCAGGCCGAGCAGCTCGGCACCGCGCACGCCGCATTGCAGGCGCGCGAGGCGCTGGCCGGTTTCGCGGGCGACGTGCTCGTCTGTTTCGGCGACGTGCCCCTGCTGCGGCGCACGACGGTCGCCAGGATGCAGGCGCGGCTGCACGAAGACGACGCGCCGGCCTGCGTCGTCCTCGGCTTCCGACCCGCCGATGCAAAGGCCTATGGACGCGTCATCGCCGGTGCGAACGGCCGCATCGCCAAGATGGTCGAATACAAGGACGCAAGCGACGACGAGCGCGCCGAAACGCTGTGCAACGCAGGGCCCGTCATGGCGCGCGGCGGCGAGATTTTCGACCTGCTCGGGCGGATCGGCAATGCCAATGCGCAGGGCGAATATTACCTCCCCGACC
>Ga0210053_1000246_pt1 | contig 55836 bp, 78 predicted proteins | sample CryGeymeta201512_FD_185467 | JGI IMG/M metagenome (GOLD analysis project Ga0210053, IMG submission 185467) | Groundwater microbial communities from Crystal Geyser aquifers in Utah, USA - Crystal Geyser metaG 2015-12 (SPAdes) (version 2) | ecosystem: Environmental > Aquatic > Deep subsurface >... | reverse complement strand
CGCAGCAGCTATCATGGCTTCTTGGTGCCGAAGCACTTCACCCTTAGCCCATTCCTCTGCCAACTTGGCTTCGACCTTCAGCGCTGAGCATTGCTCCTCGAGCTCTTTCACCTGAGCAGCTAGTTCAGGATCTGCTTCCAGCACCTTCCTTGGCGTAGGGCGGTGCCCGCGGACCTTAGCCATGCGCTCGCGGTTGAGACGCTTGCGCTTCTCGGCTACAGTCTCGCCAGGGTAAGCAGGGTCAAGATCGTTAGCTTGGCACCACGCCAGCGCGCGATTGTAGAATTGCATCATAGCGTCCATGAAGGTCACGGGCGTAGTGTTCGAAGGTGTGTTCACATACCAGCAGAACTGACTAATCAGAGGCGTAGGTGCGTTCGTAGGCTTATCTTTGACAGGTTCCCACCAGTCGTGAAGCGACCAGAAGTGCGTAAGGTCTTCTTGTGATACGAAATCGGCAAGGACCTGCGGCGTCTGCCCAGCGTGAGGTTGATGCTGAATGGTAATGTATTCCCACACCTCCTCAACCGTTACGTCGCGTTGAAGCAGACGGTCTTTCAGTCTCCCGAGACGAGGGTTCTCAACTATTTGTATCATTGGCATCCCTGTCCCATACGTGATAGTCGGAGTTGAGCGCCATTACAGCGCGGGCAAGGTAGAGCAGGTTTCGGTCGTCCACCTTCGAGAGTGTGATGTAGCTAGGATTGGCCTCCCCTGTCTCAGCGACGAAGGCAAAGACCAGTGCAACAGGTGGACCGGGCCCACCCGTCAGCTTGTCGTATGCAGTAGCGACCGCATCTAGAAACTGTTGCTTGTCAGGTGAGCCAACGATACCCTGCCGCAGCGGGCGTATCTTATCGTCCGTCATGCGCAGCTCCGAAGTCAAAGTCGTCCGGAGGGTAGTGTGGAGCATCGTCGGGCAGCGCAATAGGCTCGAGCCCATAGAACCGGAGCTCAGCGTTGCGCCAGTTGAGGGCACGGCAAGCGCGCATATAAGCATCGTCGGTCGGGCTAACGTTCTTCTTCCCCTCCGCGATGTCGTGCGGCGTTGCGTGGCCATTGCACAAGCGCGCCAGACGCAACCCTTCGTTGACGCTAGGCAGGTGCCACCTGTTGTCGTTGACCTCCACCAGCTTAGGTAGTGGAGGGCTTTCGCACGACGAGCCCAGCTTGATAAGCTCTTCCTGATCGCGCTTTAGGAAGTAAGGCAACCCGCAATAGGTTCGGACCTCCTGATTGAGCTCTGCACCGTCCTTGAGCATAGCTTCCAGCGCCTGCGAATACCCCTCATAGTTGAAGCTAACGAAGGTTGGCATGATATATGCTTGCACCATCCGTCCGCGCTGCTCAAGATATATATCCAGAATCGTGCTCATTTCAGCAACTCCTTGAACTGCGCATAGGTGCGCCGACTGCGGACCTCGCCTTTGCCCCATCCTGTCGACGAACGTCTGCATCGTAGCACGCATGGCCTCCAACTGCTCAGCCGCAGCGTGGGCCTCCGCTACGTTGACGCCGGCGAGGTAGTGTTCGGGCTTGCCATTGGCGCGACAGGCACGGACCGCTGGATCATCTGCTCAAGTGTGGTCATTGCGGTGCCTTCTCTCGAGCGCACCAGCTATGCCCGCCGGCGCATACATATCTGAGCGCGGACATAGCGTCGGATTGACGCACTTCCACGGGCACCAGCATTCCGAGCACTGTTCTGTTTTATCAAGAAGCACACCATCCGGACCCATCCACAAGTTTGAATCCGGCTTCTTGAAGAACATCCAGTGCAGGATGCGTTCACTGAGCAACGCAGCCGCCGCTATTCCAATAAACAGCATCGGGCCAACCACAAGCCAATCCATTACTTTTCTCCTTCCTTCGAGCCATTGCAATCTTTCGTGCCAAGTGAACTGCACATAAGTCTTTTCCGGGCTGGGCTTTGTTCAAACATTGGTTATGCCCACCAAATGAGTTTTTATACTTAACTCTAGCTGAACACCTTGAATCAGATGATAGCATTGCTTGACTCCCTGCGTGACCACACTGGTCGTGTTGCAGTGTAGCGGGTTGGCGCTCGTATCGCAACAGGCTTGTGCCCCTCCCGTATAGGTAAGTGAAACCTGCTATGTGATTGAAAATTGGCAATAGAAGTGTCCGATGTAGCAGAAACAGGCAATACTGTAGGGGGAGGGCGAACAATACTGTGCTAAGGGGAGGCCCCCTATACAGTAATGCTGTGAAACGCAAAACACGAAAACGCTAAACCCCTTGGCACCAGCACAAGTGGCTCTCGGGTCCTCCCCCCGATGGCACAAAATTGTGCCACTTTCACTATAATGGTATCTATGTTTCTTTGTTTCTATACCCTATAGGGTAAAGGAGGTGTTATTTTCACTGTATAGATGTGTAGTAAGTCGACCTAAATACTGTTTTCAGGGCCCCGGACAGTATTGTGTTAGGGTCCCTCCCCTAATACAGTTCGCCCCTCCCTCGGATGATATCTGAGTTCTATATGTCTAGAGAAAATTGGCAGATAATTGGCACGATTTATTCTATCGTAAGAAAGTGCTTGCAACATCCGAAAGCGCTCCCTATTGTAAGGGCAAGCTGGTTAATCCGGTAGTTGATGGGGACACCTCTGCAGGGGGTTACAAGTTCGTATGACGCTATCGGGTGGGATCAGACAGCCGTGCCAGTGCGGGACCTGACCAGATAATCCATTGGTGGCGAAGAATGAACTGAACAGCCGCTAGACGTAAGTCGAATGGCAAATGCTGAAGCCACAGCTGACAGGCGCTTGGCACGGTAGGCATGTGGTCATCAGTGGGCGTCTCTGCTGTCCATCGGCAGGGCGCCTATCCACCGGATGGACAGGTGGATGCGTCAATAAGTTGCAGACGCTCGGGGTATCTCCTTCGCTCCGTGAGGCGCCATTAAGCTCAATGCGGTGGCGCCAAGAGGGGTTGACTGCCCGCTTGCACCTATGGGCCCGCCATACCCCCGGCGGGCCCACTTTTCGATGGGTCCCGCCTGCACCAAGTCGGTTCAAAAAATAGTAGGTGGGGGATTCAAAAAATAGTAGGTGGGCGGCCTCGACCGATTTCACCGAATCGGGTTAATTTTTTGCTCGAGAGAGTTAACCTTAACAGATATGATTAACGCCGCGTTAACCATGAATCGAGCGAGTCGCCATGATGCGACCGGTATCGTCATGACGCCCCTGTGGCGCATCGAGGTAGGTGTCGCATCCATAACACAGTATAGCACCGGCCGGCCCCTGTTGCAAGATTGCGGCCGTTACGCCTAAAGTGCGCTTCGGTCGCACAAATCGCTTGTCGATCACAGACCTATGCCCATGAGCTCGAGCGAGCCGACCTGTCCTGAGAAGAATACGTCGCCAAGATGGGACATCCGGCTGTAGGCCGATTTAAGCCGGGCTACAGCCCTGATCCGCATTTTCCGACCCCTAGTGGCGAAGCCCTCCTGATTGCGATTTCCCTTTTAATTCAATGACTTAACGGACCCATTCGCCCTGAGGCAAAATAAGTCTGGAAATCGTGCGGGCTGTTAATGGTATGTTAAGGTCTGCGGACCTATGCGGGCGCCCGCCGGTGCGATATTACCCGCGTAACGGAACTGGCGCTTTCGTCCTGATAGGTCGGCTGGCGCCGGCTGGCAAAAGAATGGGTCTGCTATTAATGTGCTGTTAATAGTTCCGCGAGTATAATGGGGAACCGGCAGCAACCTGCTAGACCGGATGCAAGCAAGAAGGAAGTCAACATGACCAAGAATGAAATCCGTGCCGCCCTTTCGGACCTCAATGTCGAAGCTCCGAAGAAGGCCAACCTCGCCACGCTGGAGACGATGCTCGCTGAAGCAACCGCTCCCGCTGGTAGCACCGCCAGCAAGCCGCTGCCGGTCAGCACGAAGCCCACTCAGGTGGCGGTCGGCCTGAAGATCGAGAAGAATCGTCCGGAGCAGAATGGTATCAAGCGCCCGTCCGCGGGTGGTCGCTGCCGCGCAGTGTGGGACGCCCTGGACGAGTATCGCGAGAACGAGGGTGAGATCCCCGATGCCCAGTTCGTAAAGATGCTTGCCGAGGAAAATGGATGGAACCCGAACAACGCCAGCATCGAATTCTATCAGTGGCGGAAGTTTAACGGGATCACCGGACGCCAGAAGAAGGCCGCTGCGCCTGCCGAAGCGGAGTAACCGCCAACCCGAGGGGAGCCACCCGGCTCCCCTCACTTTTCTAAGGAGTAGTGATCATGACCAATCAACCTATTGCCGTTCTTCTTGACGAGCGAATCACCCTGGAACGCCGGCAACGAGTTTCTGCGGCGCTTACCTCTTGGGCCGATCAGCGCCAGCAGGTGCGCCGCAACGCGGAACGCCAGCAGCTCATTTCGAATGCTCGAATCAGCAACTGGATGGCTCGCTTTGACGCTATCCGCCAACACAATTGAGGAACCACATCATGACCGACCCCATCAAGCTATCAGGATTTGACTTCCAGTTCACCATGTCGGAGGAACAGGCTCGGAATGTCCACAAGGTTGTTGACAGCCATTCCCAGGCGCTCAAGAATTGGATCGCCAGCGCTGTTGAGTCAGAGGACTACGAACGGGCTCACCGCATGGTGGACGAGCTCCGCCAGTATCAGGCTCTCTACGCTGCCTTCAACCTGACGGCTCGCTTCGAGATTGCTGAGGCGACGGGCAAGCCTGTGGAGCGGATCCGCCACGTGGAGGACAGGGGTCGCTGAGCTCCACCTCCACAGCCTACACCATCAAGAGGGGTGCCTTCGGGCGCCCCTTTTCATGACTAGCTGTAGGCCGATACAAGGCCCGCTGGGGCGCGATCAGGACGACTCACTCACCTTCATGACGAAGACCGAGCCCTCGGGCTAGGATGTCAATTCTCGGGCCTCGGAGCCCGGCATCCCGAGGTGATCCAGCTGGCGTATGTTTTTCCTCTACAACGTCTGTTGCTCATACTGTAGGCCCTCCCGAGACAGTAGTTTCATCTAACAGTTCCGCTTGTGCTCCAGTGTGTGCCGCTGCTATGCTATAGCGTGCATCTAAGTAAAGGATCGTTCTATATGCAAGTTTCCTGGAGCTACATGGGTCTTAGCTTCGTTGACGATGAGCCAGACGCGGAGTGGGCACCTATTACTCCGCTCGAGTTAATCCACCACGCTGCCAACCTGCATAGGGTCCGCACGGACACTGACGGCAGTCGTGAGCTTGGACTGTGGTCATCACCGGCCTCCCTCCCCGAAAACCGTGAAATCGGGCGACCTGTAAAAGGCCCCTTGTAAATCAGGCGGGCGTGTGCAATACAATAGCAACGCCCGTTGTTCGGGTATTGCAAGGAGGCAGTCAATGTTCTTATACCGCCAAAAGACCAAACACCACGACGAGATCTGCATTGTGGGCTCGTTCGAGGAGGGTGCAGATCGCGCCCGAAAGTTCGTGGGTGACCACAACAAGGCAGACGGGTGCAGCTCGGTGCCGACGGAGCGTGGCGCACGCATAAAGGGACTCGCCGCAATGACCGTCAGCCGGAGCACGTCGTTCGGCACTCGGTTTGCCTCGGTGCAGCCGATTTCGCACGGCATTATGATGGAGATGATCAATGGGTAACGTGGTCCGTCTGCCCGATGTGAGCAAGCTCCCTCATACGAAGGTGCAGCGCGGGCTTCCGAGCGAGTCCGACATTCACCGTATCCCGCTTGCCCGAGCCGGCGAGTATGAGCTCACGGACAAGGAGATGAAGCGCTTGCGGTCGCGCATCTACAGCCTGAACAAGAACAATGCGGCCGGACGCCGTTGGCGCACGCTGCGCGATGGTCCGATCCTTATGGTCTGGAGGATCAGCTAATGGACCAGCACGCACGAGCCGCGTTCCTGATTACTCAAGCTGCCTGTATGCAAGCGCACCTTGCGTCGATGCAGGAGCAGAACGCAACCGACCGTGAAGCGGGTCGCCCGCTCACTCACCAGCCGCACGAGTTCGCGTCGTTGCCCGACCAGTATGGTCTCGGCCATAACGCGGCGATCACCTACCTGTCGGAGAACTACTGATGGCGCTGGAGCTCATTACCATGACGGTCCGCGAAGAGACATATACGTTCACGCCGAACGACGGGGACGAAGAGGTCACAATTTTCAGCGGCCAGTTGCGCCAGTGGCTGCTCGCCAATGCGAAGGACAAGGTGATCAACCTCACTTTCCCTGGCGACGAGACCGAGGAGCAGCTCATTGAGCGGCACGGTCTCGAGCAGCCGCGCATGGACAGCATGACCCTGCTCGAAGCGTCGGAACCTGTCATCGTGGGCCTGTGGCCTGGCGGGACGCATATCCTGATCGATGGCGCTCACCGCCGATGGTTCTGGTGGAAGAGGGGCGTCAACACGATTAAGGGGTGGGCTGTCCCGAAGGAAGTGTGGGAAGCCTTCACTTTCGTCAAGGGCACGCTGCCCGGCGCTCACCATCACCCCGATGGTTCCCTCTTGCCTCATCGGAGGAAGTAATGGCTACAGTGTTCACAGGCGACCAAGTGCCCGATTATCAGGCGATTGTGCTGCGCCGAGCGATTTTGCTATGGGTCCAGACGGGAATGAAGGCGAATCGCGCCTATACCGCCAAGAACATGGCTCGAACTGCCGGAAATATCACCGGCCTCACCTACACGAGCTCGAAGAAGTCACTGCAAAAGGCGGCAGATGACATCGCAGCCATGTATCCGGGAGTCTGCAAGCCATGAACACGACGAAAAAGGTCACTGGGCCACCGATCGAGCCTCAGACGCAACAGCTATTTCGAGCTCATTGGGGCGAGGATCGGAGTGATGCCGTCGTTGGCATCATGGCGCTCAAGGATGGGATTCACGTAACCTACCGATCAGGGCTGAAAATTCGATTTGTGCCCGAGATCCAGCCGGGCAACCGTGTAAATTGACACGAACTTTTCACTTGCATGGGTCCGTGGAACTGCTATTGTAAGCTTGCAAGTTAAGGAGCAGTCACATGACCATCATTGAAAAGATCAAAGCCCTACTGGCAAAGGCCGCATCAACCGACAGCCAGCACGAAGCCGAGGTATTCTTCGCCAAAGCGCACGAACTCCTCGAAAAGCACCAGCTGAACGTCGAAGACCTCGAACGGGACGACCCTGTCGACGGTGAGCGCTACTACGAGAAGGGCAGCACGAAGGCCTCTCCGGACTGGGACACAATGCTCGTCTTCGCTGTTGCCAAATACTTCGGATGTAAGGCGTGCCGCTGCTATACCTCGGACGGTAAGAAGTGGTCCATGGACCTTGTCGGGCGGGAGTCCGCACGCATCACCGCCAAGGAGATGCACGCCTACCTTGTCAAGACTGTGCGTCGGCTTGGTCGCGAAGCGGTCGGAACGCCCGGCTTTATGCTCGTTGACAGGTGGGGCGACGTGATCGGGCACATGAACGCGGACCAATGCACGCGCCGAATCGGCAATGCGCTTCGCAGTAGGTTGAACGCACTGGCAGCGTCAGAGCACAAGCCCGAGCCCACTACGGCATCTGGCAAGAACGCGCTGATCACGCTCGACCGTGTCGCAGCGGTCTATCAGGAACGTCACCCCGACTCCGCTCCCATCGGTGGGACCTATTATACGAACTCCGGCGCTCGCAAGATTGCCGAAGGTATCGGACTGAATCTGCAGACGGGTGCTGCGGCCGGCCAGAGGAGGCTCAAGTGATTGTCGTTATCGAACCGATTGATAAAACAGGTCCGAGGGGCGACAGGGATCGGAACAGGCATCCTTACAAGGACTATCGAGTCCATGTCTTAAACTCGTTATCCGATCCTCCAAGCGACGCAAGTGTAGTTCACGAAGTAGGTGGATTCAACTCGTGGCATTGCACTATCGAACCCCTCGAGGAAACGAAACAGGAAGCTTTAACCTTTGCCCGAAAGCTTGCTGACCGAATGGCGGCAAAGGTCTTCTGGTCGCACGATCTACCGAAGACTCCTGTTCAGGAGTTCAAAACGATTCGAGCTGTCGTTGAGTGCAAGGTGCCGCAGCACATCACCGAGAAGTCCCTTGTTCAAGCCCTCGACCGTATTCTCCAGCACCCGATTCAACTTGGCTTCTCGGGCAACAAGGAGACGCTCGTTAAACCGAAGTTCAAATCATTTAGCCGTGTGCTAGCTGCGGAGAAACGCAGTGAAAGCTAAGACCTATATCCCTGTCGACCGCGAAGGCTGGTGGGGCAAGCCTGATCTGCGGCTGCGCTGCACTGTTGACCACAAGGTGATCTTTGCCAACGAGCTAGACGCTATGCGCTCCGCACGCAAAGCGACCAATCGTGGCACTCCGATGCACGCCTACAAGGGCAAGTGTGGTCATTGGCATACGAGTCGGACGCGAACAGGTCGCTTGCAACATCAGAATTAGGCCGCTACGCTGTAGCATGGGCAAGGAGCAGTCAGTGTCAAATATAATTTTAGATGAATGGGTCCCCGTTCAGCAAGCGCTCGATTCGCTCCTAGCTGCAGGCTTCGTCGCTAAGCGCGATTTCGCCAACGGTGCTCAATGGGTCGCCTTCTCCCGCCAGGGGCAGAGCGGGCGTATCCGCGTCACAAGCAAAGGCGTTGACAACATATCTGTCAAGCGCGCTATCCGGAGAAAGAAATGTTCAAAGTAATCCTGCCCGGAACGAAGATTCGTTTCGACTACGTCAACCACAAGGGTGAAAGCGAAACCCGAGAGGTTATCTTCCGCGGGCTCGACTACGGAGCAAACGAATGGTATCCTGAGCCACAGTGGCTCCTCCGCGCCCACGACCCCTCGCGCGGTGCTGCTCGCAGCTTCGCCCTTGAACGTATCGACGGGGACGCGCTGGAGGTTCTCGGATGAAGACCTTAGTCGTCCCCGGCTCCCGCCCGCTCGGTGCTCCGAAGGGATGGGATAATGAACTCGATGGTGAATGCGGAGTGCTGTATGTCGTCGACCACGTTGACCTTCAAAGCGGTCAGAACTTTCAGTATTCGTTCTATAAGCCTACTGAAGCGGACATTGATGCGCTTCGACGAGGTGGCGCTCTGCGCCTTGGGATTATGGGCACTTCTCATCCTGTTATCAACTTGGGTGTATTCAGCCCTGAACTGACCGAGGAACTCGGCGCCAAGGACGGGTTCGACATGGGCCCTGTGTTGCGCCGAGAATGACGTTGCTGACCACAGCTCCTGGCTTCGCGCCGATGCTCACGCCCGAGGAAATGCTCGAGCGGGGAGTGTTCGGCCGGAACTACTTTCACAATGCGTCGGACAAAGACTATATGCACATGCGTCCGAGCATTGTGAAGCTTGCGCTACTCAATACCGAGCCGTTCGACAAGAACAAGAACTTCTATCTGGCTCGTGCAGGTGAGTCCTACGAGGATTGGATGCGCAACGGATGGATCTTCCCCGAAGACCCTCTTGGTTGGTTCCACTGGTATTGCCGATTCAGCAGCGGGCGCCGCCATAGCAGGGACGCGCACCAGATTCACCGACACAATCACTATCGCCAGCGGTGGGGTCGCTATGCGCGAACGCAGATGCACCGCAAAGGTGACGCGTCTGCTGTAGTCAAGCAGGGGCTTCTGCAATGGGCCCTTGAGCCACTCGAAATACTTCATGGAGACGGAATATGAGCGCACCATACAATCTAGGCAGTAGAGTCTGGCCCGGCCTCAGCAAGCTGGTCGAAGAAGCAGGCGAGGTCGTGCAGGTCGGCGGAAAGATAATGGGGACTGGCGGTGAGCCCGAGCATTGGGACGGAACGAACCTGCTCCGCCGTGCAGGGGAAGAGGTCGCAGACCTTAGCGCCGCTTGCCGTGTGTTCTTCCAGCTGAACGGGCTCGACGGTGCGCCTTGGGTCCTTGAGCGCGAGAAGCACAAGTATCAGCTCTTCCTGCAATGGCACTTCGATAACCTCGAAGACAAGCCCGATGCGATCGGTCCGGGCAATCCTGGCTGGAGCAAGTGGCAGCGCTTCCTCGGCGCCGGCAGCGACCTGCACTATCAGATCTATTGGTCGTGGCGTATCTACCGCCAAGCGATGATTCATACTTCGCTCCTCTCCGCGATGGTGGGATCGGCGCTGACCACACTACTCTGGCTGATTGCCAATGGCTAGAAAGCCGAAGCAAGCTCGCAAGCCGAAGAAGCCGCGGGCGCCTAGCAAGGTGCCCGCTGGCTCGTTCGTCAGCTATTCGAGGAAACCGCCCTTGCGCGATTATGCGATGGGCTATGGGGGAAGGGACGACTGCATGACTAAAGCCGATCGGGTGCGCAACAAGATGCTCTCCGAAGCACAGCTTCTTGAGGGGCTCAAGGACCCTCGCGCTGGACAACTGCGTGAACTCGCGCTAGCTTTACTGATCGCCAGCCTCGAAAGGCTCGCATAACCGGAGACGTCCAATGCACCCTCGTTTTCGAATGTCAATTCCATGCCGCTACTGCAAGGGGACGACTCGCATCCGCTACACCATGCGGGGCCAAACCTACGAGCATGAATGCACAAGCTGTAATCGGACAGGAATTGACGGCGATCCTGGCGTCGGGCTTGTTGTCGTGATCGTATTCCTTCTCATATTCATAGGAGTGCTTGTATGGGCGCTGTAAACGACCCTATCAACCCTGCTCACTACGATGGGACCGCTTGCGCCCAGATCGGTGAGCGTCTTACCGCCAACAGCTATCAGGTGCTCAAGTATAACTGGCGCCTGGGCAAGAAGGACGATCCACTGATCGAGGTAGGGAAGTCCATCTGGTATCTCGACCGTGAGATCATGCTTGCCAAGAAGGGGTTCAGGTGTCTGCTTGACATCCCGAAGGACGACTTCTTCACGCCGCTGCTCAAGGGCGTTGACCAGTCCGTGAACGTCGTAGCGTGGCGCCTTATTGACTGGTGCCGTGGAAACGACATCAACAACCTGATCGAGCTGCGCGGCGTGCTAATCATGACCCGCGCTGCTATGGAGCAGGAGGCAACCGGCCAGAGCACTATGCAAATATGACTCAATCTAAAGCAGCGAGCTTTGTGGAGGCTGTGGTTAACACCGGTGTCGGTCTCGTTATTGCGTTTACAGCGCAGATGATTATTGTTTGGCTAAACGACATTCCGTTGACGTGGGAAGATAACGCTATTATTGTCTGGTGGATGACAGTTATTTCAATCCTACGCAGTTATGTTATCCGACGCGCATGGAACAGTGAATTTTGGAAAAAGCCTAAATGCTAAAGAAATGTATCTCGTGCTCAGGCAAAGGTTGGTATTGGGGTCGAACTCGCACTGGTGAAAAAGGTCATATGGCTAAACGCAAATGTGGCAACTGTAAGGGCACAGGAAAGATAAAGGTGAAACCAAATGGGAGTTAATCCTCGCACTAAGGGCGCCGAAGGTGAGCGGCAAATATATAAGATGCTGAACGATATTATTGTCGAGGTAATGGCCGCGCTCAGCTTTCCTCCCGAAGAGGTCGAGAAAGCGAAAACAATGGTGCAGCGCAATCAGAATCAGACTGCCGTCGGCGGTTGCGACCTCACGAACACGTTCGGCATGGCAATCGAGGTCAAGCGGCAGGAACAGCTTGCCATCAATACATGGTGGGAGCAGACCAAGAAGTCTGCGGAGAAGAACAACGAGCTGCCAGTGCTCATCTTCAAGCAGAATCGGAAGCCCTGGCGGATCCGGACATACGGGTTCCTTCATGCGCCCGGCACGAACGGCGGTTGGTCGAGCGTGCAAGCTGTCATGGAAATCGACGAAGCCACATTCAAGCAATGGTTCAAAGCTTGGGTGACTGGCAAACTTCAAAATGGAACGGAATATAGAACATGATTGACAAAGCGGGCCAACTGGTCGACTACATCAAGGAATGCGTCGTGTCCCACGGCGCAACCCCTCACACCTACATCTATGTCCGTGAGGGCAGCGACGGCCCGCTGAAGCGTGTAGCTCAGGTCAAAATGATGGAGGACCCTCGGGGGCGTGCCATTATCCTCGAAACGTCTCCGGTGCTGATAAGCTAATGGAGCAGCGCCCGCGCCAGAGTGGCAAGACGCTACTGATCAAGCAAGCCGTTGCCACTGCACTGGCGCGGGGCGAGCGAGTCATTAACGCTGCAACAGGGAATGAGATTGTGGACGCAGAAAACCTTAGCGGTGAGCAGAAGCCTCCCCGCCGCTTGTCGCTCGAACCGATGAGCCCCGACTTTCATCCTTGCTACATTCGGGTCGGCGTCCGGATTGATGGCGAGGAGCGAAAAGACATCGCATATTACAACATGGACGACCTGTCGTATAAGACCGAACGCGATACGTCCCACCTCGCCACGTCAATCGAACCTTATTGGCGCTATCAACCGAGCCGGCAGCAACGCCGAGCGGAAGAGCGCTTCAAGCGGAGGAAGCTATGAAGTATCAGGACGCTGTTGTTAAGGTGCGTGACATCGGAAACAAGATGGTCGAGCACTCGAACGCTGCCGAACGTGCCTCGCGCACCTATGAAGCTCACATGACCCTCTTCAATGTCGCGGCTAGTGCCGGTGACGAAGAGGCGATGCAACAGCATAGGGACGCTCTGCATTCGACCGTCGACATTATCCTCGACTCGGGTGCTATGATTGCCCAGCTGAAGCGCGATCAGGTTGAGATCGCAAACAGCGTGACCGACATGCCGCATTAGTTCTATATTGTCAGCAAATAGAGCTTGCGTTCCTGCGCCAGTGGGGGCATACCCTTTGCATAGGCACAAGGAGCAGTCAGATGGGTAATCTTAACGTCAACGTCGCAGGTGTTACGCCCTTTGAAGGGGTCGGGAACATTGAGGACGAGCCGCGCGACACTAGCACGCGCTGGAGCTCGTTCCAAACCTCAATTTTCGCGTTCGTTGAAAGCGGGCAAGGTAACGCCATCGTTGAAGCTGTTGCGGGATCGGGCAAGTCCACCACAATCGTTGAAGCGATGAAGCTGGTCCGTGGGCTTGCAATCTTTCTTGCGTTCAACAAAGCGATCGCAGAGGAGCTGAAGAAGAAGGGTGTCAATGCCCGCACCTTCCACTCACTCTGTTTCGGTGTGGTCCTGAAGCACCTCAACGCTGTTCTTGAAATGGACAAGCTGAAGAAGCTTCTTAAGGAAAATATGGCACTCGACGCGGAGATCACCATCGGCGAAGGTGTCAACGCTCAGACAATCCAAACCTGGACGCCCGCCGAAGAGCGCACCTATGGCGCATTCGCAATGCGCCTTGTCGGATTGGCGAAGCAGGTTGGCATGGGCTTCCTGACCGAGGACAACCTGCAAGCCTGGGTCGACATCTGCGACCACCATGATATCGCACCCGAGACCGAAGGTGCTGACATCATGCGCGGTATCGCTATCGCTCGCATCCTGCTTGAGCGGTCGAACGCAGATACACGTCGCGTCGACTTTGACGATATGCTCTACATCGCTGTTCGCGACCGCCTCCGCTTGCCCACATTCGACTTCGTGTTCGTGGACGAAGCGCAGGACACGAATATGATCCAGCGTGAGATCCTCCGAATGATTCTGCGGCCCGGTGCTCGCATGGTAGCAGTCGGCGACCCTGCACAAGCGATCTATGGCTTCCGCGGTGCGGACGCGCGCTCCCTCGCTCTTATCGGGAAGGAGTTTAACGCTGTCACCCTGCCGCTGAGCATCAGCTATCGCTGCTCTGCTAGTGTGGTCAGGTATGCCCAGCAATGGGTTGACCACATTCAAGCGCGCGACGGTGCGCCTGAGGGTATCGTCGAGGACAAGGGTTATGACTGGACGCCGGAAGATTTCCAGCCGAACGATTTGGTCGTATGCCGTAAGACAGCCCCGCTTATCAGCCTTGCGTTCAAGTGCATCCGTTACAACGTGCCCGCTCAGGTTATGGGACGCGATATCCGACAGGGTCTGAAAGCGCTTATCAAGAAGATGAACGCCCGCGATATCGACCAGCTCGGCGTCAAGCTTGAAGCCTATCAGCAGCGCGAAGTCGCCAAAGCCCTCAAAGAGGACAACGAGAAGAAGGTTGAATCCATCCAGGACAAGGTTGGCTCGCTGTTGTTTCTCATTGACGCGCTCAAAGAGGACCGGCGGAACCTGCAAGGTCTTGACGCGGGGATCGACTACCTCTTCAAGGACAAAGCGAATGCTGTCAAGCTCGCTACTATCCACAAGTCGAAGGGGCTGGAAGCGGATCGCGTGTGGTGGCTCGGCCGTTCCGAGTGCCCTGCGCAGTGGGCCCGCCAGCAGTGGCAGAAGCAAGAAGAAATTCACCTCTGCTACGTTGCCGCCACCCGCGCCAAAACTGCTCTTTATCTGATCGAGGCCGGCGGCGAATAGCGGCAGCAAATGGTGGCGCGGGGATGCGTTGCACAGGCCGCGCAGCCGCCCCGCTGGTAGCGCTGCAACGCGGTTCGCCACCCTAGCCACCCCTTAGCGCTTTGCGCTGCTGTAGCGGCCCACAGCGGCCCATACCGTGTAAATTAACTTTAGTCACTTGTGGACGTTCTCGTTATCATGCTAATCCTTGATCGGTAGTGTAATTTATCACGCCCTAAATAGCGAGCATGTTATGACAACTACTGCCAATGATATTGCTGTTGCTCTTCGCCCGATTGCGCCAGGCGGTAAATTAAAGCGCGAAGATGTGCCACTAATCAATCAGCTGGCTTCCCAATGGGACGCTCGAGCGCGTTCTTCACCGGCACTCAGCGGGGCACCTGAACCTGCCTGGATTGTTGCGGCGCGATCAAAGCTTGGTGAGAGGGAGATCCCTGGCTCGCGGAACAATCCGTGGATCGTTGGCTTCTGGCAGCGGCTCGGAGCCTCTTGGTTCAACGACGACGAGACGCCTTGGTGCGGAGGGTTTGTTGCATGGTGCCTCAACGAGGCAGGTTTGACCTATCCGAAGATGTTTCCTCGCGCTTCTTCTTTCAAGACGTATGGAACGGCGTGCCCCGCGCAGCTTGGCGCTATCGGCGTGAAGGCGCGCAAGGGCGGGAACCACGTCTTTTTCATTGTTGGCCAGACCGAAGACAAGATCTACTACAAAGCTCTTGGCGGGAACCAAGGTAACGCTGTCACGATCATGGATATCCGAAAGGTGGATGTTGATGCAATCCGTTGGCCGGCAGGAGCCCCGCTGGTTCCGCGTGGGCAAATGCTTCTTCCTACGCTGCCGCGCGGCACGATATCAAGTAACGAAGCATGAGCAAGGTCAGCGCCTTCTTCACGTGGCTAGGGACGCCATTCCGCGCAATCACAAATGCGTTTCGCCTGCTGGTGAATCTGTCGTCGCGACAGATCAAGGCGCTGTTCTCACTTGCGATGCTTGGCGGGATGATTACCCTGTCTTTCCAGAATGTCGCATTGACGTATGTGGCCAAGAGCGCTGTGGAGAAGGGGGACACCTTCCGCGCCTACTTTGATCTGATCCAAGAGCAAATGCGGTTCAACTCGGGTCTGATTGCATGGTTCGCTGTTATCATGGGACTGATTGTATTCGGAGCTGATTACTTCCGCGCCAAGGTTGGGGACAAAGAAGTGTCGTTTGGTTCTGGCGAAGACATTCCCGACAACCCTCTGCCAGTTGAACCACCGACGCCTAATCAAACACGAACACGCCGACGCCGTAGACGCGGAACGAGCGAAGAACCAACATTGGAGGACGCAGGATGATTTCTTTTCTGACAGGGTTTGGTTTGACCGAAAAGGTCGCCAAGCTGTTTGCCTATATCGGAATTCCGGTAATAATTCTACTCGCGTTTTATTTTATGCTCGACGCTTATGGTGACAGCCGTTATGACGCCGGTAAAATCGAAACGAACATGGCGTGGAAGATCGCTCACGAAAAGTTGCTTGCTGAATCAGCTGCGGCCGGAGGTGTAGCTGACACCGAAGCACTGGCTCAGCAGCTAGACCATTTTGCAGAAGTTGAAGCTGAAAAGGAGAAAGTAGATGAAGCGATTGCTACTGGTAGCAGCCCTTTCGATGTCCTGTTCGCTACTGAGTAGCTGCGGGCCCGACAAGGTTGTGGAACATCTGCCGACTCCACCGGAGCGGCTGGTATGCGAAGCGGCAGGTGAACGTCCTGCCGTCCCGGCCGAGCATGTTATCGACTGGGCTAGTGTGGTCACTGTCAATCAAGCCCGGGATGAGCATACAAAATATATCGCCTCAGTTCGCAATCGCGAAGGTGTCATTGCCGCTTATATTATGCGTATCGAAGGCAAGCTATTTACTTGCCAAACGAATATGCAGTGGCGCCGGACTTACGAAGCTGAGCTTGCAAAATCTCAGTAGACAAACGAGGCAAAAAGAGTGGAAAACGAGATGATTATTGTGGAGATGAGGCGCCACTTCCAGCTAAGAGCAATTGAATGGTGGAGCGCAGGAGCCATGGCTTCCTGGGGATTGTTCGTTACAGCAGTTCCGGGAGTTTTTGCTAACTCTGCTCCTGCTCATGCGTTATTGGATTTCGCTCCGCAGCACGTTTGGGGATTAGTTGCGTTACTGGCAGGAACTATTCGCCTTTGTGCTTTATTCGTGAATGGCTTATGGTATCGCACGCCTGCGGTAAGATGGTTAACCACAATGATTAGCATATTCATGTGGTTTAGCATTACTGCTGCTTTTGCCAGCAGTAATCATTGGAACACTGGCGTTATTATTTATGGCTGGCATATTCTTGCGGATATGTATTCAGCTTATCGTTCTGCAACGGATTTTATCGAAGCTGAGACTCAGCGTCGTATCAAAAAGATGCAGCCTTTCCCAACTCCTGATCAATCACAAAGGGCAGGAGCCAATGTCCGTAGTATCACCGCTGGCTAGTGTGGATTGGCAAACTGTCGCCGCAGCTATTGCTACTCTCGCAGGAACTTTATATCTAACATTAAAAGGGGCGCAAAAAGGAAAGAAAAAGGTAGAAGAAGGCAAATCTGAAATCACTTCGATCGTTGGCGCGTCGTTAATTGAAAACGCAAGTATTCACATGTTAAGCCAGCAGCTAAAAGAAAACACAGCAGCGCTTGAAGATAAAACTCGAGCGCTTAGAGAGAATACTGCCGCTCTCCAGAGGAACACGGATATCCACATTATGACGCATCGTAATTAGGAGATAACGAAGCTGCTTGCAAAGACCGATTCGTAACTGTATGCTCACAGTCGAACAGTAGTTCACTTCGGGGAAGGCCCACCGATTATGGCACTCGATCCTAGTCTCGATCCTCAGCGCACCGAGCAGCCGCTCACCGAGCGTGAGATCGCTGTGCGCGACTTCTTTGTGAACGAATACGTGAAGGATTTTGACGCCTACCGTGCGTGCATCCGGATGGGCTTCCTTGCGGCGTTTGCGATCGACCAGGCCAAGATCTTCATGAGCGACGGCTACGTTCTGCGCAAGATCGATCACATGACTCGCTCTGCGATTCCGGACCCCGAAGAAGACAAGCGGGCGATGCTGGAGAACCTGCGCTGGCTAGCGCTTAACGGTTCGCCCGCAGTGCGAGCGTCAGCGACGACCAAGTATATGGAGGCACAAGGCTACATCGAGAAGGAAGGCAGCAAGGACGAGATCCAAACTGCCAAGCTCATCGAGGCTTTGGAGACCTTCGCTAACAATGCCCCTGCATGAGCGAGCTCCTTCTTAAGCGGCAGCAGGCTCGATGGTATAAGCTAATTGACCATCCTGAGCAGCTCAGGCTCCTTGATGCAGTCCCGAACGGCGTCCGCTTTCCCATTGTGCCAGCTGGGCGCCGTTCGGGTAAGACTGAGCGGTTGAAGCGCTTCGTTGCTAAGCAGGCGATGAAGAACCCGAACGAGCGTTACTTCCTAGGCGCACCGACCTACAATCAAGCGAAGAAGATCTTTTGGGACGACATGAAGATGTTGACCCTGAGCGTGCTGCACTCGCGCAAGCCTAGCGAATCGGACTTGAAGATCTTTATGCCCAACGGCACCGAGATCCATATCCTTGGGCTGGACCAACCTCAGCGGATTGAGGGTATCGAATGGACCGGCGGGGGCATTGACGAAATTGCAGATATCAAGGCCGAAGCGCTAGAGGCAAATATCATGCCCGCGCTTAATACAGTCAATCCAACGCGACCCGATTATCGCGCCTGGTGCTGGTTCATTGGCGTGCCCGATGGTCTAAATCACTATTACGACATGGCTGAGTATGCTCGCACTAGCGGAGACCCCGACTATGCCTACTTCCACTGGACCTCAGAAGAAATCCTGCCCGAGGACGTTATTGCGTCCGCGAAAAGGACTATGTCCAGAAAGCAATACGACCAAGAATACCGTGCGAGCTTCGAAACCGCTACTGGTCGCATCTATGAAGACTACGACGGAAAGGTAGGTGGCCGCAACTGGACTGATGCTGTTGTCAAGCCTCACGAAGCTCTGTTCTGGATGCACGATCAGAACTACACTCCGTTGAGCAGTGCCATTGCTGTGGTCAGGGACGGCAAGCCTTATATCGTTGACGAGATTGTGCTCACGAGCGCTGTCAGCCGCGAGTCCGCTGAAGAATTCGTGGAGAAGTATAAGGAGCACAAAAACAAGCTCGTCTATATCTACGGTGACCCTGCCGGTCGTGCGGGTGAGAAGCACGGTCATAAGTCCGATTACAATGAAATCGAAGATGTGCTTCGGCAGCATAACTGGAAGTTCGAAAGGCGTGTGCGTCCGCAGCACCCTTCGATTAAGGATAGGCAGAATGCGGTCCGTGCCAAGATCCTCAATGCTGCGGGCGAGACTTCACTATTCGTCAACCCTATCACAGCGCCTTGGAGCCACAAGGGTCTGGCGACAGTTCAATTGCAGGAGGGGTCAACCTTCCAAGAAGACCAGCGGAATCAATATCAGCATATTACGACTGCGATAGGTTATTTTGTCGATGTGCATTGGCCCGCTGGACGAGCCGCTATAAAGAGTGGTAAGGTCACTGGCAACTTCTAGTCAAGGATAAGTTCATGGCGTTAGACTCCGTTCATCCGCAATACGCTGTTCATTCCCTTGATTGGGCTATGCTGCGCGATTTCGCGAAGGGCGAGCGTGCAGTCAAGGCCAAGCGAACTGACTATCTTCCTGCCACGCAGGGGATGATCCTTGATGGGTTTGGCGGGCGCAGTTACGACCCGGCGGCTGGTAACGGCGCGGGGACTTCGAACCGAACCAATCTCGGCGAGGCTGCATATCAGGCTTATCTGCTGCGAGCCGTGTTCCCTGAATACATCAGCGATGCCCTTGAAATCTTCATGGGGATGCTGCACAACAAATCGGCAGTGATCGAACTGCCGCCGGAGCTGGAACCGTTGCGCGAGAAGGCAACCGAACTCGGTGAGCCGCTCGAACTACTTCTTCAGCGAATCAACTTGGAGCAGCTGACCACAGGTAGGCTCGGGCTGCTAGTCGATCTGCCGGTCAAACCCGATCCCCGTAACCCGCTTCCGTTCATTGCAGTCTATATTGCCGAAGCTGGGCGCAACTGGGACAACGATACGATCGGCGATGAGCGTGCCGAGCTCAACCTTGTGGTCCTCGACGAGTCGGGAGCGAAGCGTAACGAAGAATTCGAATGGGTGACTGTTTCGAAGTATCGTGTGCTTATCCTTGACACCGAGAACGGGCGCGTTTATCGCTGTGGCGTGTATGAAGACCAAGGCGGGACTCCGAACTACGATCCTACTCAGTTGCGCACGCCTACGCTCCGCGGTAAGACGTTGGAGAGCATTCCGTTCTTGTTTGTCAACTCGCGGGATATCACCCCTGACTGCGATGAACCGCCGTTGATTGGCCTTGCGCGCTTGTGCGCTGCCATATATCGTGGCGAAGCCGACTACCGTCAGAACCTGTTCATGCAGGGCCAGGACACGCTGGTCGTTATCGGCGAACGGGCAAAGCCGATCCAGGATCCGACGCAACCGACTGCCGAAGAGCCACTGCGCACTGGCGCCGGTAGTCGTATCGAACTTGAGACCGGCGGCGACGCGAAATACGTCGGTGTCCAAAGCCAAGGCCTGACCGAGCAGCGCTACGCCCTAGAGAATGATCGAAAGAGAGCAGAGTCTCGGTCAGGCCAACTTATCGATGCTGCCAAGGGCGACAAAGAGAGTGGCACCGCACTCAAGACGCGCGTTGGCGCGCAGACGGCGACCCTGAACCAGATTGCGAAGACAGGTGCGCTGGCGCTTGAGATGCAGTTGAAAACGGCTGCTCGCTGGATGGGCGCAGACGAGAGCAAGGTAAAGGTCACGCCGAACCTCGAGTTTGCTGACTACCAGATGAGCGGGCAGGATTTGGTCAACCTTATGACCGCCAAGCGGACGCAAGGCGCCCCGCTGTCGCTTGAGAGCATCCACCGCTTGATGGTGCAGGGCAACCTCACACAGTTCGACTTCATGACAGAGCAGGAAAAGGTCAAGGGCGAAGATCCGTTCGAAAGTCCTGAGGCCGCACTTGCGAGGGAGCTGGCAGAGAAGCGTGCTAAGCAGCCAGGACCGCTTAACCCCGGCCCTGCTCCGAAAGACCCTAGCAACCCTGCTGACACCGAATAAGTTCACCAACGCCCGAGGGGGCATACCATAGGAGAAGTAACAATGGCGTTCAAGATGGTGCTCGACAGCCTGGAGGGGCTGCCGGATGACGTAGCGAAGGAATACGTCGAAAAGGATGGGAAGTTCCACATCCAGGTCGAGGGCATGAAGACGGCGGATGACGTCGCCAAGGTTCAGCAGTCGCTGAACGCTGCACGGCAAGAGGCCCAAGGCTTCAAAGCCAAGCTGGCGATGCTCGGCGACCGCAAGGTTGAGGACGTTGTCACCCTGCTCGACCGCATCCCCGAGCTCGAAGCTGCCGCGGAAGGCAAGCTTGACGAGGACAAGATCAAGCAGCTTGCGGAAGCACGGGCCAAGCAACTCGTGGCGCCAGTCGAACGCGAACGCGATACGCTCAAGCAACAGGTCGGCCAAGCGGAACAGAGGATCCAGGAATTTGAGACGAAAGAGAACGTCCGCAAAATCCACCGGCAGGTCCGCGAAGCTGCCAAGAGCGCTGGCTTGCTCGATGAAGCGGTCGAAGACGCGCTGCTCCTTGCGGACCGCACTTTCGAACTCACCGAGGACGGCGTTGCTGTGGTCAAGCAGGGAACGTCGTTCAGCGAAGGCTTGCAGCCGAAGGACTGGTTGGCAGACCTCCAGACGAAGCGGCCTCACTGGTGGGGTGAATCAAGCGGCGGCGGTGCTGGTGGACAGCGCGGCGCTGGCGGTTCGGGCAAGAATCCGTGGACGGCAGAAAACTGGAACCTCACCGAACAGGGCAAGATCAACCGCGAGAATCCTCAGCGGGCAGAAACCCTCGCAAAAGCGGCCGGAACGACCGTTGGCGGTCAAAAGCCTCAGCCGAAAAAATAATCGTTGACACTGTTGCTGGCCTCATGGTAACGCTCCTACCCGAGCGGGGCCATGGGCCAGCTTTCAGACTCGGGTCCATGGGACGGGGTCGCTTTCCACCAACTTAGCAGGAGGGGACCTACCCCATGGCTTCCGGAGTTACTCGTCTTTCCGACGTCATCGAACCGTCGGTCTTTTCGCCTTACACTCAGCAGCTGACGCAGACCAAGTCGCGTTTGCTCCGTTCGGGTGCAATGGTCGCCGATGAAACGCTGTCGAACAACCTCGACGGCGGCGGCCTTACCTTCAACGAACCGTCCTTCAAGGATCTCGATGACGATGCCGAGAACGTCTCCACGGACGATCCCGACGTCAGCTCGACTCCGAACAAGATCGGTGCAGCGACCGAAATCCAGGTTCGCCTGTCGCGCAACAACTCCTGGAGCTCCATGGACCTCACCGCCGACCTGATCGGCGTCGATCCCATGGATGCAATCGCCAATCGCGTTTCCGACTATTGGGTCCGTCGCCAGCAGGCTGCGTTCGTCGCCACGATGAACGGCGTCTTCGCTGACAACGCTGCGGCTCCGGCGGGTAACGATACGCACGTCGAAGACGACATGACGCACGATCTGTCGGTTCTCAACGGCGGCGTGTTCGCGGACGGCACGACCAACTTCAGCGCGGAAGCGTTTATCGACGCGACCACGACCATGGGCGACAGCATGGAAGAGCTCACGCTCGTTCTGATGCACTCGGTCGTCTACAGCCGCGCGCTGAAGAACAACCTGATCGACTTCATTCCGGATGCGATCAACCCGGCCGCTGCCGGCATTCCGACCTTCCTCGGCCGCACCGTGGTCGTGGACGACGGTCTTCCGCATACCGGAGGCGTGTTCGACACTTGGCTGTTCGGTCGTGGCGCCGTTCGGTGGGGTGCTGGTTCGCCCAAGGTCCCGACCGAAACCGATCGCAAGCCTGCGGCTGGTAACGGTGGCGGCCAGGACGTGCTGCACAACCGCGTCGAATGGGTCATTGCCCCCGCCGGCTACGCCTACGCTGGAACGCCCCCGAAGGGTGGTCCGAGCAACGCCACCACGGCGAACAACCTGGCCCACGCCGACTCCTGGTCGCGCGTCTGGACCGATCGCAAGGCCATCCGGATCGCCCGCCTGGTCACCCGCGAGTTCTAAGCAGGGAGAGGGGCGCTTTCGGGCGTCCCTCAACCGCTTGATCGCCAACAGGAGTAGAATTCGATGGCTGAGAAGAATATCACGGACGCGCTCAAGAAGCTCGATCCGAAGAACGACGACCACTGGACTTCCGACAAGAAGCCTGCGGTCGCTGCGGTTTCCGAACTACACGGTGAATCCGTATCGCGTGACGATATCGATGGTGCTGCCGAAGGCTTCACCCGCGATACCGCGCCGGGGTTCTTTATGACCACTGGTAGCAAGCAGGCCGACGGGTCCAAGAAGGACGTCAAGGCCGGCACCGATGCGGAAGGCAAGCTGGACGTTCCCGGCACAAGCACGAAGGCGGACGGCTCGGAAGAGCCCAGCGCCGACGCGCCAACCGGCACCACGACCGACGAAGATGGACGCACTGTCAATCAGGACGCCCGTCTCCCCGACACCGATATCTCGCAGGGTAGCGAGCGCATCGATGACGGGCGCCAGGCTGCGTCCACCGCGGAGAACCCGCGTGCTGTGGATGCAACGCAGGGCGAGGACGTTGCGGCGGTCGAACAGGCTTCAAAGCCTTGGGAGAATGTCGTCAAGAGCGGGACCGACCGTCCTGTTCCGGTCGATAGCCCCGAGGGCCAGAAGACTGTCAACGATCCGCGTGCTGATGCCAACGGCCGTGCGCAGAAGATCGATCCCTCCGTCACTGACGACCTGCCGGGTCTGAATGCGGAAGGTGACGTGTCGGGTGTTCGCATCCCGCCTGTTACCTACGATCCGATCGACCGTGCCGAGGTGGTTACGCCCGGCAACGATGGGGACAACGTCGACGTCAACGACAAGCCGTCGGGCATTCCGACGACCGTGTCGGAGGGCGACTTCAACCTCCACGCTGCCCCCTTCAACCCTGCGCACGCTCCGCGGTCGCAGTCCGGTTCGGAGATCGCTTCCTCTCGCGAAGCGGGGGCCACGGAAGACGATGACACTTCCGAGAGCGGAGCGGGTGGCCCTGCCGGAAATGGCGAAGCCGAACAGTCCGAAGTGGCAAGCGCCAACGATCGTGCCGATGAGGTCGCGTCGCTGGAAGAGGAACTTCGTTCGCGGGAAAAGAACATCGCACAGCTCCGCATGAAGGCCGACGAGGCCAACAAGGAGTGGCGCGAGGCTGAGCAGGATGCGGATGTTATCCGCACCAAGATCGCTCAGCTGCGGCCCACGGACGGCAGCACTCGAACGGTGAAGAACTACCTCGAGTCGCGCAAGAAGCAGCTCGACGAACGCGGTCAGCGCCAGCAGGCTCTCAAGGATGCTGGTGTCAACCTCGCCGACGTTCTCAAGGGCGTGCAGAAGTCGCCGATCGACCAGGCCATGTCTCGCAAGACTGGTCGGGGCGGTCAGCGTCCGTCGCGAGTCTAAACAGTGGCAGAGCGGTCTGCACGCCCGAAAGCATTCACTCAAGGGATGCAGACCGCTCTCTACTATGCGAGGAAGCGGCGCCGAGCTCGTCAAGCTGCCCAGCAGCAAGAAGAGTCAGAGCCCGAACCCGAGGTATAGGGCATGGCTTTCGTAGTTGAAGACGGGACAGGGGTCGCAGGCGCCAACAGCTACGCTTCCGTCGAATTTGCAGATGCTTATTTCGAGGAACGCGGCAACGAGGTTTGGGCTGCGATCGCTGGCCCTGCGGACAAGGAGAAACTCCTGATCCGCGCTACCGATTATATCGAACTTGTGTATGCCCGTCGGTTCATGGGCGACATGGTTCTGATCAGCCAGGCGCTTTCCTGGCCCCGCTACTATGCGGACCCGCATCTCCATACGGTCGTCCCTCTTGCGTTGCAGAAAGCGACCGCCGAATATGCGCTGCGCGCTAATGACGGACCGCTACTGCCCGACCCGACGGTGGACGCTAACGGCGTCGCTACTGTGGTCACCAAGAAGGTTATCGGCCCGATCGAGAAAGAATTCAAGGTCATGGGCAGCGGACGAATTAACTCGTTTCGCTCATACCCTGTAGCGGATGCTTATATGGTTTCGCTACTTGCGCCCGGCACCGGCGGAACGAGGGTGATCCGGTGAGGGAAGACTACTCTGATTTTATTCAGAACGCCAAAGAACTTATTTACGAGTTTGGGCAGGATTGTTGGTGGCAGAAACCGGGGGTGACGGTTACTAGTTCGCCCGGTTATGCAACTGCCGGTGAACTGCCTCAGCCTTCGCCTTGCACAATCGCTTTCTTTTCGTTGAAGGATCTTGATAGAGGTGTTATGCAACTGGTTGATGTTATGCCAGGAACAGAAGTTCAAGACAGCGCCCAAATCGGTTTAATGGCAGGCGGAGTTGATTTCACACCTCAGCTTACAGATACTATTCGTCGGGGTTCGGCTACTGCTGCCGAAATTAGTATTCTGAAGATGGATATTTTGGAACCGAACGGCACCCCTGTTCTTTATTTTATTACGGTGGCGGCATGACGTTAACGCCACAGAATGCTCGCAAAGAGCTTTTTCAACTTGTGTATGGTGTATGGATTAATAAATCCGCTGCAATCATTGGTTACATTCCCGAGATCCGATATCAGGGTCTTGAAAAAGCAGGTTTGCCGGGCGCTGATAAGTATTGGATGCGAGCAAGCACTAACACGGTGGCCACGCAACAGCGGGGCCATACAGTTCCGCAAGAAGGCATTTCCAAAGCTGTTTATGACAATTTTGGATTTATTACTCTCCAAGTTTTTGCACCGATGAAGTCAACAGATTCGTATGCTAAAGGGGAGTTGTTAGCTGAGCTTGGTCAGTGTATGTTTATGGCCTCAGAAACGAGTGGGTCGATTTGGTTCCGTAATCCTCGCATTCGAGAACTTGATAATGATGGGACATGGTATCGGTGGAACGTGATTGCGGACTACCAATTTAGTCAGGTGAAAGGAATCTAGTTCATGGTTGCCGAAAAGCAAGATGCCAACCTTGTTGGCTTTTACAAGATCAGGGAAGCACAGCTTGGCGTCGTTCCGGCGACGGGAGCTTGGCAGACCCGCGAACCTAATTCTTTTGATGATCTTGGGGCGGAATATACCAAGGTCACGAGAAGGCCTTTTAGTCCTTCTCGCCAAAGGAAGAAAGGCTCAACAACTGATTTGGACGCCGATGGCGGTTACAATGAGGATCTGACGCAGAACAATATGCAAAGTGAGTTCGAAGAATTCTTTTTTGCCGCACTGCGTAAGACGCATGAAGAAAGCGGTGCCGCTGCTGTGGCAGCAACAGATGATTTCACAGTTGCTGATTCCACTGATTATCTTGTTGGCCATATCGTCTTGGCTTCAGGTTATACAAATGTGGCTAACAACGGAATTCATACGGTTGACGGTCTAACTGACGCGACTCATATTTCAACTACTAGCTCGCTGCTGGATGAGTCTGGTTCAGCTAGCAAAAAGCTCAAAGTAGTGGGGTTTGAGTTTGCAACTGCTGATATTGATTTGTCGGTTCCTGCCGGTGGATGTCTTTTGACAGCTACTGCCGCCGAGTTCACCGATTTTACAAATCTTGTTGAAGGGTCTTGGGTCTTTTACGATCACGGTGATGACACCAACGTCGGGTATGCTCGAATTGCAAAAGATGGTATTGGGACAACTACTTTGCTTTTTGATAAGACTACGTGGACGCCCGTGGCGGACGACGGCACTGGAATGGATTCAATTATCTATTTTAGCGATGTTCTCAAAAACGAAGAAGACCCTGATTTAATTGTGCGTTATAGTTCGGTTATGGAACGCACTCTCGGTCGTGATGACGATGGTGTTCAATCTGAATACCTTACAGGTTCAATCGCTTCCGAAATGACGTGGAATTCCCCTTTGGCAAATCTTGTTAATATAGATATGTCTTACATTGCGCAAAGGACAGGATTGCGCAATGGATCAGACGGTCCTTTGTCTGCAAGATTAAGCAATACTCGTATCGCTGCATTGGGGGAAGATGCTTTCAATACTTCTTCAAATGTGTATCGTCTTAGGATGGCAATGGTTGATCCCACAACCCTTAACCCGTCGCCCTTCTTTGCTCGTGTTACCGAGTGGACTGGCACTATCAATAACAATGTGACTAGTTCAAAGGCGCAAGGGGTTTTGGGCGGTTTTGATGCAACAGTTGGTAACTTTGACGTAGAAGCTGAAGTCACTGCTTACTTTAGCACTATCGATGTGGTCCATGCAGTTAAGTGCAATTGGGATGTCACGTTTGATGCGATTTACGCCAAAAACAATGCGGGTGTTTATATCGATCTTCCGTTGGTGGCATTGGGCGGAGGGCGTTTGAACATTGAACAGGATGCTGCCATTATGGTGCCGCTCACAGCGATGGCAGCTGAATCTCCGTTTGGCCATACTGCACTTGTAGGATGGTTTGATTATCTGCCTGATTCGGCGATGCCAGATCAGGATTGCTAAGCCGCCCCGGCTCGGCTATGCTCGCGGGGCGGGGGCCAATCCGGTTTCTGCCCCGTTATCATAAATAGGAGATGAACAATGTCCCTGCGTAAGACTTTCAAGACCGATCGCACTGCTGAGATCGAGGGCGTGTGGCTCGAAGTCGCCGTCAATGACCACAACAGCAAGCCCATCCGCATCAAGATTTCCCGTATGAGCAGCTCGAACAAGCGTTATACGAAGGAACTCAACAAGGTAACGAAGCCCCACCAGTCAGCCATCCAAAACGATGCGCTTGACAATGACCTGGCGCGCAAGATGCTTCAGGAAGTGTTCGCTGATACGGTGCTGCTTGATTGGGAGAACCTCCCCAAGTCGGAGCTGAACGGAAACGACGAAGACACAGAGCTTCTTGAATTTAACCGCGAGAACGCTCTCGCCTTGTTCAAAGAGCTGCCCGACCTTTATGACGACTGGGAATCGCGTGCGCAGAAGTCGGCTGCGTTCCGCGAACAGGAGCGGGAGGGCGCCTCAAAAAACTAGCAGCCGTTCTGATTTATATGCACGAGTTTCCGCCCGAGGTCGAAAAAAGAATTCGGGCGGAGGCTCGCCGCTTCAAAGAGCCGCTACCTAAGCGGATATTAGAGAAGCCGGAACTGTTCTTTGGGAATGCTCTATTCTTCAACGCATGGTTTGATTTAGATCAAGAACGGGAAAGACCAAATCGAATTGCAAGGTCTATGTGCTTTCAGTATGCACTAGATTATGAACTCGATTCAGAACAACAAGAGGACCTTTGGTATCATATTCAAAAGATGGATATCGAGTTTCTCGAGTGGTGGAAAAAGAAGCAACCGAAACCTCGAACCCCGAAAGTTCCACGTGGCAAAAAGTCTTAGCAGCTTAGCAACATCGATGCGCGCCAGGGCGGACCGTCTTCCGACGCTCGCCAGCGACATCGCGCGCGAAGGCTCTGGGGCTGTGTTGCGTGAGTGGCTTGAAGTTATGCCTGTCGACACGTCGGAAGCTATCTCTAACACTCAGATCGGTATTGGTCGCGCGCCGTCGGGCCCAGTGTCTCCGCACTTTCGCGGGAGCAAGGGCTCGACCGCGGCTGCTAGTCGCGATAAGTCTTTGTCCGAAGGTATGGCCAAGCTGACCGCGAAACAGCCCGGTCAGATTATTTACATTTCGAACACTGCCAAGCACATTGGCGATTTGGATCGAGGTGGAAGCACGCAGTTCGCTGGTGGATTTATTCCGCGCGCGTTAATCATGTTTCGTGTCGCAGCTCAGCGGGCTGCTAAGCGTTTGTTGAAGTGAGGGGCTAATGGCTGACGAACGGATTGACGTAGTAGTCGCCGACAAGGTTGACGCCAACGTCGAAAAGAAGCTTCGGGGAATTGCGGACGCTGCGGATCGCGGTGAAACTTATTTGAATCGGCTCAAAGCTGCTCTCTCCAACGTGAACGCAACTGCCGTTGACCGTCTCGCTGCGGCGATGGCCAAGGCGGATACCGCACAGGCTCGTTTGATCAGTGCTCAGGCACGGTTGACGAACGCTCAGAATGCTGGTGCTCTCGCCGCGGGTAAGGTAGCGGTGCAGACTCAGAAGCTAGCTACAGAGGCCGCGCGCACCGAGGCTGCGCAACAGCGCGCCGCTGCCGCTACCATAGCCAGCGAGCGTGCGGCTCTCGCGCTTACAGCGGCCCAGCAGCGGGCTAGCGGTGCATCTTCGCAAGCGGCCAACGCGCAACAGCAGCTAGCGAGCGCCACTGCACAGGCCGGAACCGCTGCAACAGCATCTGGGCATAGTTTTCGGAATTATGTTTCCAGTATTCAAGCATCGAACACCGCGGCACTTGCTGCTGGCACTGCTAGCACGAGCATGGCGGGCGGATTAAATAACGCTACACTGGCTGCTCACCAGTATGCTCGCGCCCAAAGAACGACAACTCACGCGAATGCAAACATCATTGCGCAGCTACAGGATATAGGTGTATCCCTTGCTGGCGGGCAGAACCCACTGCTTGTGGCCATCCAGCAAGGTTCTCAATTGAGTTATATTGCCAGCACGCTTGACGGGGGAATGCGAGCACTGCTCGCAACTATTCTTCGGATGCTCGCTCCTTTTGCGCTTCTTGCGGCGGCGGCTGGCGCCTTGTTTATTAGCTTCCGTAGTTTTTCAAACGATATTGCATCAAAACACGAACCCGCAATGGAGCGCTATGCTCAATCGCTTGGTTTAAGCGATAAAGAAATGAAAAAGTTATCCAACACCACAGTCGACGCTAGTGGCAAGCTTAAAGAGTTCAATCAGTTAACTATCACGAGCGCTGACAGTTGGAATGGTTTTGTGGCCACAGTAAAAGAGGGTCTTACTGGGATGGTCGCGGGTTGGGGCCCACTCAATGAATACTTCTCGAGCGTTTGGGATTCCACAATGAATTTCTTGCGGGTGTCATTTCTTGGATTTTACGCTTCGGTTCATACGCTGCTTGAGTTGCTGGGTAAGACGTTCATTAACGTGTTTAAGATTGCGGCCAATGTAGTTATCGGGGTGTTCAACGGAACCGTTCTAGCCCTTCGAGGGGTAGCCAACACGGCCATCGACTTTTTGAATGATATTGCTAGCGGAGCGAACGCTGTGCTTGAATTCTTTGGGTTTGACGGATTTATTCCTTCAATAGAACGTTTTGAAGGTCGTGTTAAATCTTTAACTGATAATATGTATGAGCTCGAATCGATTAACATCGCAGAAAGTTTTAATGCAAACGTGCGCGAAGTAGATGCAACTTTGCGCGGATTCGCACAGCGATGGGAAGCGAACGCTGCGGAAGCGGCGCGCCAACGCATTCAAAACGCAGCGAAAGCTATTATAGATAACCGTGCAGCACCCTCATCTGGCGCTGGCCAAGGAGCGGATAGTAAAACGCAGCTCGATTATATCAATGATACTAACATTGCACTCGACAACCAACTTTCGCGCATGACTATGCTCAAAGATGCGCGCGAAGTGCAGCAACGGTTGGATCAAATTGAACAAGAGTTTATCAGAAGGCGAATGCCTTTGGATGAAGCTCAGCTTGCTGCCTTCCGCGAAAAGATTCAGCTTATTCAAGATTTCGGTTACATCCAAAGCGAAATGGATCGAATTTACGAAGATAGTATTGGTCCCATGCGAACCCACGAAGCTGCACTTCAAGCGATCGTTTTACTTCAAGAGCGAGGTGCAATTACTGCTCAGCAAGCTAGCGAGCAACAAGTCGCAGCCAACCGGGCTTATGAGCAAGCAATTAACCCGCTGATGCAAATGCAAGAGCAAATGGCGCAAGCAGAAGCAACGGTAAAGCTTTACGGCCAAGCTGCGCAAGAAGCGGTTTACTACGAAGAGATTAGACAAGCTTGGCTGGCTCGCGGAATCATCCTCGGCCAAAATAGCTCAGCTGCGATCGATGCTGAAGTTGCATCACTAATGCGTCGTAACCAAGCATTGCTTCAACAACAGTTTATTCAATCCCAGCTAAGCGGTGTCATTGATCCTATTCTTAATCAGCAGCTTGAACTTGATGCGCAGTCTGCTGTTTATATGGAGCTTGATCGCTTAAGGCAAGAAGACCTTATTAAAGAACAATCCTATCAACAAGCTAAAGCAGCTCTTTGGGTCAAATACAATGAGCATAAACTAAACGCGACTAGTGATTTCTTTGGCGCGTTAGCTAACCTCACTTCAAAAGGTCACGGAGTTGTTGGCGCGATTAGCAAAGCCGCTGCAGTCGCAGACGCAACAATTCAAGGCTACCTTGCAGTTCAAAAAGCGCTTGCATCCGCTCCCCCGCCTTTTAATTATGTCGCGGCAGCGGCTGTTGCAATAAGAACCGGCGCTAACGTAGCAGGCATCATTAGCACAAACGCCGGATCTTTTGCAAACGGCGGTCAGTTTATGGTCCAAGGCAGAGCAGGCGTTGATGCTAACAACATTAACATGAACGTCACTCGAGGCGAAAGGGTAACCGTTGAAACACCTGCTCAACAGCGCGCAACCGATTCAAAAAGCGATCAACCTGTAGTTGACGCCCGAACCAAGGTAGTTAATCTTTTCGATGAAGCTAGCTTTGTTCAAGCGATGAGCAGCGACGAGGGCGAGCGTGTGGTTATGAATATCATTCGCCGTAATGGATTGGCACCAACCCCATGAGTTACACTATCGCTTTGCAGGTTCCGGAATCCCCTATTCGCGAAGAATGGATTTGGACAACGGATCTTATGACGTCTTATGACGGTGAAGAATATCGAATTCCATTAAATCGATATCCGAAAAGGATATTTAGCGGCCAATATAGTTTTGACACCGTAGAAAGCGTTCGCCGCCATCTCGCTTTTACCTTCACACGTTTTGGAACTATTTTTCAAGTTCCTCTTTATCAATACCAAATAAAGCTAAAATCAGCTGCGGCAGCAACTGATACCTCAGTGGCTGTTAATGCGGAAAGAAGTGATTTTCGAGTTGGTGAAACCGCCTTTATCAGTGAAGGCGGTATATTTGAGACACTGACTGTTGCTACAGTAACTTCTACTGAGGTTGCTTTTACTACGCCTTTAGTTAATAGCTACACAAGACGAGCGATTATTTGTCCGTTGACTGTTTGTTACACTGCGTCCGGATCAAGTTTATCAAGATTAAATTCTAATAATAATGCAACTGCAAGTTATCGTTATGTTGAACGGGAACCTTGGACCCCTTTTATTTCATCACTCAACGACGCAGAACTCGTTATGTTCGATGATTACGCGGTTCTTGATTTTAATGCTATTGGGACAGAGTTCGATTCAACTCTTGACACAGGTATTATTATTTCTGAGTATATCGGTCTTTCCGATTTGTTTACGCCTTTAACGCAATCTCAATTTACATTTCAAAGGACTTGGCAAGTAAACAGAGTGTTCGAACTTGACGATTGGCTGTGGTGGTATGCGTTCGGTGACCATGTTCAAGGCTCATTTTTACCGTTTTTAATTCCAACGCATCGAGAAGATTTTACAATTGTGTCTGCTGCTAGTGCTAGTGGAACAACTGTAACTGTAAATGGAACGGAATATAGTGATCACTATTGGGGGGTTGACACTTTCGCAAGAATCGTTATAGACTCAAGCGTTGGACGGCATTATGCTGTTATCACTAACGTCACTGAAGTAGCAGGAAATGATGTTCTTACATTTACGCCAGCTCTTCCCGCCGAAGCTGGATGGGATGTTGATCAGAAAATTGAGCATCTACTAAAAGTCAGAATTGCAAACGATAAAATAATTTGTGACCATTACGGATTGCATACTGATATATCAATGTCGTTACGAACAGTTAGCTAAGGTGTGTTATGGTAACTCAAACTGAGCTTTATCGCTTTAGCGAACAAGGATCCTCGGAAGTCTGGACTTTTACTAGTGGGGATGAGCTTGTTACGTATATGGCCGAAGACTATGTGCCAACCTCTATTGGAAGGTCACAAATCGAATCGCGTAACGAATTGGCACGAGCTAATTTGGATGTTAATGTTTCACTGACTAATGCTGCCGCAATCCGTTGGCTTAGCGATAATGGCGAAAACATTGTGACGCTTACCATATTCGAACGCGACGTTTCTGAAACTTTTATTACGGCTTGGAAAGGTCGTTTAGCTGCTGTCATTCCCGGAATGGAAAACTTTTCGCTCAAGTTTGAATCGATTTTTACAAGTCTTCGCAGGCCAGGCCTTAGATCGCGATATCAAAGAAGTTGCAGGCACCCTCTTTATAGCCGTGGTTGCACTCTTGACCCTGAAGATTTTGCTACAGTTGGCGAATGCACTGCCCTTTCTGGCACTGTGGCCACTGTAACCGAAGCCGCTTTGGAATCTGACGGTTATTATACTGGCGGAATGCTGCGCTCACCTGATGGAGTTTTATCTTATATTATTGACCACACAGGGTCAGCTATTACGCTTCAGCGCACTAGCTTTTCTCTTTCAAATGAAGCTGCTTCAGGTTTCCCATTCAATGTAGATCTTTATCCGGGTTGTTCCAGAGATAGAGTTACTTGCAATTCAAAGTTTGATAACTTATTGAACTACGGTGGATTCGATTTTATTCCGCAGAAGAATCCTATGGGCGGGAGTTCTATTGTCTAATGTGGTTTCTAGCTGTCTTGTTCGTGGGTGCTATTGGAGTTGGCCTGCTTTTGGCGCCAAAACCACAAAGCCAAAAACCAGCAGGTCTTGGTGATGTAACTGCGCCAACCGCTGAGGAAGGTATCGAAATCCCTGTCCTGTTTGGAACGCGAGATTTTAATGGCCCGAATGTGGTATGGTATGGTGATCTTAAAACCGTCGCTATTAAGTCAAAGGGAGGCAAAAAATGAGCGTTATTGTAATAATGAAAGATATTCGCTCAGTTAAGATGTGCTCGGGCGGGACCAGAAGGTTTTTTAAGCGGCATGGTTTGGATTGGAACAAGTTTCTGTCTGAGGGGTTGCCCGAAGAAGATTTCATCGGCACAGGTGATGCTATGGCGATGCAGGTTGTAGAGAGGGCTCGTCTCCGCCATGGGTAAAGGTAGCAAGAAGCAGACTATCGGATACAAGTATTATCTTGGGATGCACAATGCTCTTTGCCATGGGCCTATAGACGCGATAACTCGTGTCACTGTTGACGATCGCGAAGTGTGGAGAGGCCACAATACAGGTGGCCAAATTGAAATTGACGCGCCTAACATTTTTGGAGGCGAAAGCCGCGAAGGTGGCGTGTCCGGGCTTATTGATATTGAAATGGGGAGCCCGTCTCAGACGCAAAATAGTTACCTTGTCAGCAAACTAGGAAGTCTTATTCCTGCCTATCGCGGCGTCGTCGGCGCTGTCTTCAGGCAATGCTACCTCGGAAACAATCCCTACCTCAAGCCTTGGCGTTTTAGAGGTCAACGTATTCATGTCCGCCAAAACGGAGTTGAACAATGGTATGACGAAAAAGCGGAAATTGCGCCTTTAGGACAAGGACTTGTTGAGACACTAACTCCGAGTGATAGCATTTACGCGGCGGCGCTACCTGCTAACAGTTTTCATCCTGTAAGTGTCACAATTGGGCCTTACGATTTTAACGTAACTTTGGTTAACGGAAGTTCAACTTTTGGTCAACAAAGATTAAGACCAAACGATTGGCTCTATTTGAACGGCGTTAGATATAATCCTGGCGGTAAATATGGCGCAAATGATCTTATTGATTATGATGAAGTGCTTTATAGTTTGGACGCGGGCGACACAGTAGTCCTCCAACTTTACAATGAGTTTACAGGCCTCGGACTTGACACAATTCAAGGACAGTTGCGCGTCATCAATACTGATATTGTTTTGGATATGAATGCTGTTCATATTATTCGTGAGTGCTTAACTGATCCTGATTGGGGCATGGGTTACACGGACGGCGATGTTGAAGATGACGTTTGGGAAGCAGCAGCAGACCAAATCTATAACGAAGGCCTCGGTGTTTCAGTCCTTTGGGACCGACAAATTAAGATTGAAGAATTTATAGATGAGGTTAAAAAACACATTGATGCCGCGGTATATGTATCACGAATAACTGGGAAATTCGTGATTAAACTAATTCGTAATGATTACAATCCCGATGACCTTCTTCTCCTAAACGAATCCAACATAGAAAGAATTGATGACCCGTCTCGTTCTTCAATTGGTGAACTAATTAACTCGGTTACGGTTAATTACTGGGACGCGTCAACTGGGAAAGATGGTTCGCTAACGATCACTGATACTGCTATGGTGCAGACGCAAGGAGCTGTAATCAATACAACCTTGCAATATCCAGGTTTTACAAATTCACGCAATGCGACTATCGCTGGCCAAAGAGATCTTAAAACGCTTTCCACTCCTGGACTTACTTGCACAATTTACGCTGATGCCACAGCGAAAAACTTGAACATTGGCGACGTGTTTAAGCTAAGCTGGAGCAAATGGGGCGTTGAGCAACAAGTTATGCGGGTAGCGAACATTGCCTACGGAACCGGCCTTAACAACCAAATTCGGATTGAATGCACGCAGGACGCTTACGACACGAACACCACTGTGGCCATTACGGTGCCTAATAACCAATGGGAGGATCCAAGCTCACTACCCGACGCTTCAGAATACCAACTTGCGCAAGAAGCACCCTACTTTGAACTAGTTCAAGCTTTAGGTGAATCGGATATAGATAATAAACTTTCTTCACATCCTGAAATTGGTTTTATTGTTACGGCGGTATCACGAGCCCCATCCGCAATTAATTCCCGGTTGTGGTCAGATAACGGGTCAGGTTACGAACAAGTTGGCAATTTAGATTTTTCACCCACAGCCACTCTTACTTCAGATATTTCGAAAACGCAAACTGCGTTCACAGTTGATAACATGGAGGATCTTACTGAAGTTGTTTTGGGCACGCATGTGCAAATCGGTGACGAACTTATGCGCGTTGATAGTGTGGATACGGTAACTGGGGCAATGACAGTTGGTCGAGGTGTGCTGGATACAGTTCCTCAAACCCATTCATCCGGGGATATAGTTATCTTCTGGGATTTTTATGCAGGGTTAGACCCAACCGAATACACCGAAGGAGAAGAAATTGATATTAAAGCCACTCCTGTAAGTGGCTTGGGCGTTTTACCACTTGCTGAAGCAGTGCCAATGACAGTGACGCTTGCTCAACGCGCCAATAGACCTTACGCGCCCGGTGATTTGCGTATTAATGGCGATAGTTATGTGGATACTACTTATGAAAATGAATTAACAATAACTTGGACGCATCGTGACCGTTTGCAACAAACAGGTGGCGTATTAATTGACCACACTAGCGGGTCGATTGGTCCTGAAGCTGGCACAACTTATAGACTCCGCGGTTACATCGATGAAGCTTTAGTTCATACTGAAGATGATATTTCTGGTGTAACTACCGATTGGACGCCAAGCGATGAGGGCTTGGTGATTGTGGAAATCCATGCTAAAAGGGACGATATATATTCTTGGCAAGGTGCGTTTCACCAATTCTATTACAGCAATGGGGACGTTTTAATAACGGAAGAGGGCGGCGAACGTCGCACTGAAGAAGGTGTGCTCAGGGTAACGGAGGACTAAATGGCAACTAAACGTATCAGCGAGCTTTCGCAATCAGGTTCGCTTAGTGGAAACGAACTAGTTGAGGTATCACAATTATCAAGCACTATCACAATAACAGCAAGCACAATTAGCGCGCTTGCATCAGACAATAGTTACAACGATTCAGGCGCTGGTTTTGTCGCTGCGGGATTTGCAGTAGGAGATAGGATTAAAGTATCCGGTTTTACCGGTGATACTGCCAATAACATTTTTGTTGGCGCTGTGACTGCGGTGACGACTGAAAAACTTACTGTTGCTGGCGCGGACGGTGACGTTATAGTAGATGACGCAGCCGGTGAATCGGTCACGATCGCAAAATGGACCAGCCGCCGCGCCACTGCTCAGGAAGTTGCTGACTTAGCCACAGGTGGATCGGGCGGGCCCTCCGCTGTGGCAACCGTGTCTGCGGCGAATACGAACTTGCTGAACACAGACGAGAGTAAATACTTACGCTTCACAAACACCGCCGCAAAAACTTTAACAGTTCGACCTGAAGCAACTGAAGCATTGGATGAAGATGGTGAGTGGCACGTTCGCAATGTAGGCACAAATGATTTGACAATAGTGGAAGGCTCAGGGGTAACGATAACACCGCCAAATGGCGGGACGCTTGTGATACCTGTTGGCGGCACCGCAACCCTGAAACGAGTGGCCGAAGATGAGTTCGATCTCTTTGGTCAAACGGTGGCTGCATGATACTCGGTATTATAGCAGGGGGGGCACCGTCCTCGTCTGGATCTCCGCCAGTTGACCCTGATGGTTGGTTGCCGCTTACCTTTGGCAGCTCAAAGACACAATACGGATTTACCATCTACGAGGCGAACGAAAGTTTCGAGGCTTTAGCTTATGACCGGATAGAGATAGAGGCGTATGTCTACCAGACCGGCGGTAACGCAGCCCTAGGGATCGGTAATCAGACCACGGCGCAATGGGCTGTATGTCAAAGCGATGGGAACTCCGTTCAATATCGCAGAACCGGCGGCTCGACATCCCCCTCCGACGCATCCGGCAGAGACCCGGACAACATATTTGACGGTCTCGCCTACTTCTATTTGCAGACCTTTATTCGAAACGGGACCAACGTAAATACACAATCCGCGCTGAATTACTCACCGGTCACTGTCGGAGGTTCTTATGCTAATCCGGTGGATTGGCGAAACGAAACACTCTACCCCTTTGTGGCAACCAGCGATATTTCTAAGGTTGTCGCTCGTTACAGGATTTTGAGCATATGACATGGCCGGTAGCTTGGACAGACCTGACTTTTGGTAGCACCTCGTCCGCGTATGGAAAAACCATCTACGCGGCAGGTCAAACTTTTGACCTTGAAGCAGACGACGTGTTCGAGATTCGCGCCTTTACACAAGGCACCAATGCTGATGACACCGGGGTGGGTGTGGGCGACGGCACAAACTCGGTTCTTATTTTGTCGCAGGCGGATGGGAATGTCGTCCTGTATCGCCTACTCGGAGCATCTTTCACAGCCCTAGACGCTTATGGAATCCAATCCACGCATGATTATACTGGACCTGCGATGCTAGACCTACGCATGGTCATGGAATCCACTTCGTCGATACCTCTATCAGGGAGGTTCAATTTTCGAGCCGTACGATTTACTGGCACAAGCACCGCATCGTCGATTGACCTCATTAAGACGGTCACGCCCTACATCATCACGACCGACATCAGTAAGTGCCACGCACAGGCGAGGATCATCAGGTTATGAGTTGGCCCACAGAAACAACCCACACTTTTGGAGCTAGTGAAACTCGCTACGGGATGACTATTTACCCGGCAAACGAGACCTTGGCAGGTGGATTAGAGAAGATGTTTATCTTGCGCGGCCTTCTCTACAGGACCGGATCGCAGAACACTATCATGGGGGTGGGCGACGGCACAAACGCCGTGTTCATGAAGATCGAAAGCAACTCCAACGGCGGGATTGCAAAATACACCGGGGGGAGCGAGACCTTTCTTCGCAACGAAGGTTTCGACGGTTTGCACGAAGGCGATGGGATTATACAGATTGATCTTCTGGGTGTAATCAACACCGCATCTTCGCTTCGGTTGCGGGGCCTGTTCGGAACTGCACCCATAACTTCTGCTACCGCCATGCTGAACTACTCTGACACTTCTTTTGCGGCTACGCTGACTCCCTTTGTTGCCACCAATGATATAAGCAAATGTAAACTGGTGAGCCAGCTTATAGGGTAGCTAATTAAAGATGCTCGCTGTAAGGTAGCAAGGGGCCGGCTGTGCGCGCGATCGCAGGGTGGCCGCCGGGGTAGTAGCGGGGCTCACCAGCCAGCGCTGTAGCGGCCTTATAACGAAGGTCCTAACGGCCAGTATATTTTTGAACCTTCTCGGTTAGCTGTCAATTTTACAAATCCGAAGACCTGCCCTTGGCTTATCACAAGGCAATGAACTCCATTTACGGTTTTATTGATGCAATGTGTAATTGGAACAGTCTCTTTGCCATCGCTTCGAACATAAGGTGTGTTGACTGTTTTAACGTCAATAAGGTGCTTGATATCCTCACCTGGCTTCCAAGCAATTAAATCAACAGGCCCAGACGGAGACAGGTTCCTAAACACCTCATAACCCATTGCCATCAACCAAGCTGCTGCTATTAGCTCGCTTTGAGCACCTGTGCGATTGTTCGACATTAAACCACCTCCGTTGGAACTATAGCGCCAATCTGCTCCAGGATCTTGACCGATTCGGCTATATACCAGTCGTAATCGATATCATCGGGGAGCTGTTCGGGCAAAATCATGCACGGCTTTGCCCCATCGGACCGAGGCACCTTGTTCCCGCTCTTGGCGTAGACGAGCTCACCCTGCACGTCCTTCGAGTAATACCAGCGGACAACCTTGCCGACGAACTCTGTCTCACCAGGCAAGCGTGTCAGCTCCTTGGCAAGGTCGTAGGCGACATGCAAATATCTTGCCTCACGCAGTGTCTCGCCCTCGAGAACCCAAGAGTCCTTCGCTATCTCGTAGAACCCTGCCATGCGAACCAAGTCTTCGGGCGTATCGTGCTCAGGCGGCACTTGACCCCATACCTTGACCGCTCCACCGCTAACGCTGCGCACCACGACGAACTTCCGAATATCGTCGCAGGCGCGGATAGTGTGGTCAATAGGTGTTCCATGGATCAAAAACTGTTCCACAGCCTCCACGCAGATAGTCGTGGTCGGGTTCTTGTGAAGCCTCTCTGCAAGGTTCTTCTTGCTCGACCAAGGATTGTTGAAGGCACCCTTGTTCTTCGTTCCGTCGGGGAGCTCGATCCATTGCCCATCCTTCTCGGTTTGCTTGATCGCGATGTAGTTATTGACGTCCCTGCTATAGAGGGCAAGGTAGCGAGTTTCTTCTGTCGGGAACCCTGTATCGAGCTCCCACTGTTTCACAATAGCGTCCATGACGTGCGTCATCGTGCGCGGGCACTTAATGACGACGCCGTCCGTGTTGGCGCTGACCACACGGATGCCAGCTAGCTCCAACCGTTCAATCAGCATGAGCAGGGATAGCTGGCCGGTCACTGTAGTCTGGATCAGGCCATGCGGGGAATAGAGGATCGAATACTTGCTGCCTTGCTTCCCGAACCAACCGTTGATGACAATCTTCAGCGAGTCGGCGATAGGCTTGTTGCCAGCCTTCTTGGCACGGATACGCCTATCCACAATGGAGCGGAAGATTTGCAGCGCCACAGGCCCGAGCGCAGGAGGGAACAGGCCAAGGTTCAAGATAATGAACGGATAGTAGCTAGTGACGTCTATGTCGCGAAGGATATAGTCCTTGTCGGTGTAGTGCGCGGCGGTTGACTCGCTGCTATGCAAGCCGCCGATGCCCATGCGGTAGATGGCACCGTTGATATCAAGCTTGAGGTTCTTCACCTCTTCCGGCATTACGACGTTGCCGTTTAAGTCAACAATGAATCGCGCACGCTGGATGACGTCAAGTGCCCACTGCATGAGCGGGGAGCGGTATTGGATGAACGGAGGCGTCTGGTAGTGGAAGACGGTGCCAGGGTCGACCGTTATCTTCTCCGGCCGGTGCCCCGTCCGCTTCTTGATTTCCGCGGTGATAACAGCTTCGGCAATCTGCGCATCCGACTTGCTGCGCAGGTCAATCTTGTATTCGTTCGAAAGGGTATAGCGTAGATCGACCTGCTCGTTCAAGCATTCCCGGAGGATCTTTGTATTAGCTGTATCGTTGACGCAATACCAGCGAACGATGGCAATCTGCTCAGGCGAAAGCCATGTTGACGGGTGAAACGGAAGGTCTTGCATCTTGTGAGCGTGCAACCGACCCGCATACGTCTTAAGCGAACCGAACAACGGAGCGACTTCAATCAAGTCAATGTGGTCAACCTTTAACGCTTTCGCTTTGAACTGCCGACGGACATCTCCCCCGCGAATCTCCTCTAGGATGATCCGATCCGAAGCTTGCTTGAGCTGAGCGCAGGTGCAACCCGCGACCGCCATCTCGTTGATAGGCAAGTCGTAGTTGATACCGTTGAAGGTAACGAGGGTGAACGATTCGAGCAGCCACTTGAGCTTATTGATGTCGAGCGGGTGGCCCTCATACATCTCGACGTAAGCAACCTTGCCGGTGACGAGGTTTGTAAATACCGACAGGAAGTAATTGCCATAGACCTCGGTATCCTGGAGGAGCTCTTGCCGCTCGCGACGGGCGGTCACCAGCTCCTCGATCGTCATTATCTCGACGGGAAATCGTAGCGCTTCCTCTAGCCCGGGCAGGTAGTCAGGGCGTAACCACACTGGCTCCGGGGGCTGGCGCTTTTCCTTCTCCTTCTTGGGAGGTTTCGGCGGAGGTGTATCGTCCCAAAAGAACCCGACTGCATCGTTACGCATTACATACGCATCCCGATGATTGCGCCGCGCACCTTGTCGCCGAAGAACAGGCAGGGGGAAGGGTATAGGGTGAAGTCCGCGGTAGTCGCTACGTCTTTCAGCAGTCCAAAGATCGACAGGTTGTAGCAACCTTCGAAATCCAAACCGTCAACTTCGTAAGCGCCGCCTGTAAAGTCTTCTAGGTGAGTCCGAAGCGTGCCGTTCTGCATATAGACGCGGCTGCTCCCATCCGCCATCTTTTGCAACGTAGCGAGTCCCGTGAATAGTTCGGGTGGCACCGGCACCGGCTTGCAGGGAGCGTTGAGGATGTCCTGCATCTTCTCAAACGGCCACTCGCCTTCAAGTAGCTGGCTGCGGATCCACCGCCCATCGGTATAGTGAAACGTGATTGAGCGGTCGTGGAGCTGCGCATAAGACGGCGCTTCGTCAACTCGCAGCATCTCGTTAACGCAGAAGCGCGGAATCGTAATCTGGAAAGGGACAGGGGTGCCCAGCCAGTATTCCGCCAAAGAGGCGTTATTCGTTGCGAACGCTGAGTGCCCCTGGAGCAAGATGCCGTTGGCCCACGGTCGGGACGCGTCGTTACCGATAAATGGCTTGAGCACCTTGCACGCTTGGAGGAGCTGTTCGCCATCGAAGTTGACTATATCGCCTTCGGGTAGCGGATGAACCGTGTCCCCTTCTACCGTTTCAACGAACGCCCGAAAGCGACCGCTTTGCACGCGAAGCTTGGCGCCAGCAGTCATGCTGAGCACAATGTCCTCTTCGCATTGCGTGATGGCTTTCACAAGCTGGTCGGCTTTGGGATTGCAGTCGATATCGAATGCAATGGGGCTGCTGATTGCCATCTGCCCGTTGAAACTGCGGACGTGCCCACCTTCAATCCTGAAATGCGTCATTGCGGGAAGAAGGTCCTTCTTCGCCACCGCTCCCTGCACGAACTTTAGGTCTTTGAGCATTATGCTAGTGTCCCGAACAGGTCTTGTTGTTTTTTCTCGAGGTAGTTGTTCCGCCGCCGCTCATCCATGAGCTTGTTGACTGCACCGAACGCCCAAAGATTGAAGGCTGCACGCGACTCGTAGACCTCACCGAGCCGTTCGTAGTTGAAGCCATACTCCTCGAGAAGCTTAAAGACGTAGTCCTTTTCCGGTTCGGACAGGGTCGTGATGTGCTGCCCCCATTCGTGCCGGCTAGGGGATTTGGTTGACACTGCTATGGGCCATGCAGGGTTCGACTTGCTAGCTCCCGGCATGATAACCGTGCCGAACGCTGCGGATTGAATCCACGAAGACGAGTCGCAGCTATACCAATCGAATTCTTCCATCAGCGGAACGGCGGTGATACCGAACCCATGAACCTTTATCTTGGCACGCCCGCTGCCGTCAAGCAGATGGTTCTCCCATACGCGCTCCAGCCAGTTCCTGAGCTGTTGCGTTGTCGCGCCCACCATGCCGCCGAGTGTGATATACTCGTAGTTCGCAACATAGTAATCGAGGTATCGTGAGTCTTCCTCGAAGTGGAAACAGGGGAGCGGCGTCACGCCCCGCGCTTCCATTTCAAGTTGGTTCCGATACGTTTGCAACGGGTCGCCAATGCCGTCCAATACAGACGCCATAAGGATGCCGTCTTCCTTGCGGATGATGTCCTCGTTGCGCTGGATATAATCGCAATAGTCCCGCACCGACAGTTCAACGCCTAGCGTGTATGCGGAGAACGCACCAGAGTCGAGGAAGACCTGGGCGCCGTTAGCCCGCATGTGGTCAACAAAGGATTGCTTGCCGACGTAGTGCCACGACTCGAGGATGTGCGGGAGACCCTCAAGAATCTCCCGCTCCCGCTCGCTCAATTTGACGTAGCGGTTCATCCCCTTCGGGTAGCTGTTTGAATAAACGGCGGCCATGTAGATTTGCATAGCGTTACCCTAGCAGCTGGCCGCTTACCTCGCAAGCGCAAGGAACTCGGATCGAACCGAGGAGTCCTCCTTGAAGAGACCGCGAAGTGCCGACGTGACTGTGTGGTGCCCCTGCTGACAGACGCCTCGCGATTCCATGCACATATGGCGCGCCTTGACCACAATGCCGCAGCCGAGGGGACTCAGGTGCTGCATCAGAGCATCGGCGACTTGCGCTGTCATTCGTTCTTGCACCTGCAAGCGGCGAGCAAACGCATCCAGCAATCGGTTCAGCTTACTCAGGCCGACGATCTTTCCGTTCGGGAGGTAGGCGATCGTTGCAGTTCCGAAGATTGCTGCAAGATGGTGCTCACAATGAGAGTAGAACGGAATGTCCTTCACGACGACCATCTCGTCACAACCTTCGGCACCGTCCTCGAACGTCTTGAGGATAGCACCAATATCAGCACCGTATCCGCTGCACCAGAACTTCCACGCTTTGCTGACTCGCGCAGGGGTTTCATGCAACCCTTCGCGCGTGGGATCGTCACCGGCATATTGCAGTAGGCGGCGCACGTTGTCCTCGATACTGCCGACTGAATCCCCTTCCCACGGCCAGATGATCCAATCGTCACCGTGTTCCCAGGCGCGCTTGTCGACCAGAACATAGAAGGGCTTGCCGGCGAACTCGGGTCGATCGGAGGTCGTCCCGCTGTCAATAAGGTCGTCGATGATAATATCGGCTTCCTGCGGGTTCGCGGTAAAGGTAAAGGTGAGCTCAGTCTCCGCTGCGATAGCGTAGGCGGCAGGAATGCCTCCGCGCGGCACCGCATAGACCTTCACAGCGCGATTCGGCTGGTCCTTGAAGCGAGCTTCGATCTTGAGCGCAGCTTCCTGCGCCAAAACTGCGACCTGATTGTTTGTGTATTGCATCAGCGCGGCCCCGTATAGATGACGCCGTTGGCGCCATGTTCGCGAACTTCGACCTCGGTGAGTGTAACGCGCCCCGATAGTTCCATTTCGTCGAGTAACTGTTCGGCGCGCTTCCACGCCATGGTGGCAAACGCTTCGCAGCCGACTGCTTCGACCACGTTAATTTGCGCAAGCGGAGCGCTATCAAAACGCCCGCGGCCGTCACCGAGCGACAGCAGACGTTCAAGCGCCGGATCGTCTTGGGCGACGAGCAGCTTGTGGTCAAACTGGTCCTCGAGCCACTTTTTGAGGGGCTTCAGCCCGCCGAAGTTGATCACCCATCCGTTCTCGTCCAGTTCGCTAGCAGCAAACGTGAACTTGAAGCTCAACGGATAGCCGTGAAGGAACTGGCAGTGAGATGAGGCACGATGCTGACGAAAGCAAGCGGAAAGGCCACACTCATGGCCGTAGGTCTTTGTGACGAAATGCACAGTTATTTCCCTCCTTCATATTCGATAACTTCGGGTAAATTGTTGATCGCGAATGCGGTGCGGCGCATGAAGCAAGGGCCACAGGTGCCGCAATGCTTCTCTCCCGCGCGATAGCAGCTCCAGGTCAGGTGCAGCGGAGCACCGAGCTTCGTGCCCAGGGCGACAATCTCGTGCTTCATCAGATTACCGACGGGCATGACCACACGCACTCGCTTGCCGTCTCCAACCGCGAATGGGAGCAGGTCGTTGAAGCGCTGGATGAACTCGGGTTCGTTATCGGGATAGGCACCCGCCTCTTCGAGGTTGTTCCCGAGGATCAGCGTGCCGAACCCCTTTGCTTCCGCCATTGCAGTGGCGTGCGATAGCATCATCAGGTTCCTGGCGGGCACCCATTCGTGAGCGAACTCCGCCCCTTCCTCCCCGCCGGCAATCGCGCTGTCCTTCTGGAGCAACGGGGAGTCGGTGTCCTCGTAGATATACATATCGCGTGTCCAGACGCCTACTTTCAGCGCTTCGGCTACAGCCCATATTGCTTTGTCCTCGGGACCCTCCGCGCGACTGCCATAGCGGAAGTGAAGTAGGCTAACCTGATAGCCCTCCGCTTTCGCCCACGCTGCCGCAACGACGCTGTCGAGCCCGCCGCTGCATACCACGAGCGCACGCTTGTTCGGCGGGGGAGCAACGTCGAGCCGGTGCTTGAGGTTTGGTGTGAACATCCAGACGCTATAGGGTTCGAGCATCTGCGGCACTAGCACTTCGGGAAAGTAGTCCCGCGAGCTAGCGAAGAAGACGCCGTTCGTAGCTGCGCCAAACCAGAGCGGCCTGTAGTTGACTGCGGCGAACATGGTATCAGGCAGATCGTCGTGCGTCGCGAGGATTGCATAGCTGCCCTTGAGCTTCTTGATTGCGAACGCGAATTGCTCCTCCGGCGGTGCAGCATCAGGCACGTCAAGCAGCTCAAGTATCTCAGCGATTGCAGCGCTGTCAATTGCGGTATGAAGCTTTCCGGTACGGAGTTCCTTGTCGTTTGCGATCGTGCCGTTGTGAACGATATTCCACTTGCCGCAACGATAGGGCTGCTGGTCCCATTCGTGCTTGTCACGAACAAACTCGGTTGTCGGTTCAGCTCGCATGTTACCGATCATGACCGCACTGTCCAGGACATAATGCTCAAAGAACATCGTGTCGGGCAGCGCTTTATCGCGTTCGACCGTGCGACGTTCGTAGTTCGCCCCTGTATGGTCCTTCGGGGACTCGTGGACATGGTAGCCCCATCCGTCCCGACCGCGCTCGCGGCTCTTTTCGATGATGTGCGCCATTACCTCGTTTGCGCCGGCCGCAGCCATAGGCGATGCGCTCCAAATGAGCGCGCCGAACACTGAGCACATCAAGCAACTCCTACGATTTTGTGGACTTGGATTTGCAGGGTGTAGCCGAACCGGAGGCACGACTGCACGGCGACATTGTAGTTATGACGGTTCCGTGCGACAGCCTCTTCAGGGTTGATGAATGTAGCGTCCATCGGTTGGACATAGACCGGACGGTCCCATCCCTCGGGAGGTCGGGCAGGGTAGGGGCTGGAGGTATGCTCAAGCGCTTGCATGGGCAACCCGTCCTCGAAGCGCACGTTACCCGCTTGCACAACATACTTCAAGGCATGTGCGCGGTGATAGATGTCGGGGTGCAGCTTTCCCGTTTTAGGACTGACAACCAGATAGGTGCCGAACTTGCGGGACAGGTCTTGCGAGGCCCACGGTATTCCGGGATCCGGCTGTAACGTGCCGTTCGATTCGATCTGTATGAAGAACCCGTTCTCGTGGAGGACCCAACATAGGTTTCGAATGTCTTGGCGGAACGGTTCCCCGCCAGTGATGACGACCAGCCCGGACTTGCGAAGTGTGGTCACACTCTCCAGGATTGCCTCAACCGTGTAGCGGGAGCGCCCTGACGTGTAGTCCGTGTCACAGGCAGGGCATTGCAGATTGCATCCTGCCAACCTCACAAAAACGCAAGGCATCCCACAGAAAGGACCCTCGCCTTGGATGGTTTCGAAGATGGAGTGAACGGATAAGGTGCCGTCGGACCGAAGCTCACGCTTCTCGATTGGTTGGATATTTTGCACTTGGCCTCCGGGAGGTAGCTAGGGGCTGCTCCGAAGAACAACCCCTAGCAGGTTTCGGCGGTGATAGGTAGCCGTTAAGCGTTGGCGGATTCCGCCTGCTTCTTCGCAGCGGCTTCGGCCGCCGCAGCGTCCTTGGCTTCCTGCTTGGCCTTCGCAGCGGCTTCGCGCTCGGCGACCTTGCGCGGGTCGTCGATACGGCCGGTGATGCCGTAGAACTTCCGCCAGCGAGCGTATTCGGCGCGGACGTTGGCTTCGTTGAGGTTCTTCTCGCGAGCGATATCCATCGCTTCGCCGATCGACGCCGGAGCACCGTTGCGCTGGCTGACCTCGTCGAAGATTGCCCATGCCTGGCCGCAGAGACCATCGGGCTTCGGCCGGCGAATACCGTTCTGCTCGGGCATCCGGGCAGCTTCGCGAGCAGCCTGCGCTTCGGCCTTCTTCCGCTCACGTTCAGCAGCGGCTTCAGCCTTCTTGCGCTCGCGCTCTTCAGCAGCGGCCTTCTTCTCCGCTTCCTTCTGCGCCTTCTTCTCGGCAGCGACGCGCTCGCGTTCCGCCTTCGCAGCGGCAGCTTCGTCTGCCTTGCGCTGCTTTTCGGCAGCAGCTTCGGCTTCAGCCGCCTTCGCGTCGTTCGACTCGGTGTTCTTCGGTTCCTTGGCCATTTCGATATTCTCCATCAGGGTCCAGTGGGCGGACTTGCTAGCCGTAGCACTCTGCGAACGGCCATGCAAGCCCTAATTTAGGCTAAGCGATTTTTCATCCAGTTCCCAAGTTCATTACTTGAACTTGTTCTTTTAATTCCCTTATCGGTTTCAAGGGCAATCATCATTTTCTTTCGTAGTTCAAGCACGACAGCTTTATCGGTAGGAGACCCGGCTTCCTGCCACATAGCGTCGGCGACCGCCCATATAACGGGGCGCACGCTAGGCATACGCTGTTTCGGCACTGCTGGCCGCTGTGGTGTGTTGGCCGTTGCTACCCTGGCAGGGGTGGCACTGCGCACCTTGCGGCGCTGTGGGGCCCGCTGCGCGGCCTGTTGCGCGGTGATAACGTCGAGGGGTCTGCAATGCTGTGACAGCGGGAAAAGTTCCTCCTGTTTAGCAGGGAGCTTTGCGCCGAGAGCATATCTCCACTGGATACCGTTATGCAAATCGTCTTCGACAACGGCAATTTGCGCTTCAAGCTCAGGCAAGTGAGCGAACGTAGGTTTGAGCTGCGTCTCCACTACTGTGGCTAGCATTTCCCTGACCACAAGATCTTCGGTGCCTGTGATGTCTTCTGTAGTAGTATTGCGATAAAGCATCCGCAACTCAAGCGGAGTCATTTTGCAAAGAAAATACTCGCGGTCGGTGTTCTCGATTGTTACCGAGCGGTCTGGCATCTCAAGCCACGCAAGCGCACTGACGATCTCGTGCTGTTTATGCACGTGAACGAACTCGAGAGTGTCCATATCAATTGAAACAAACATTAGAGGCAGAACCCATGAATTACCTCAGGCGATTCAGTTTCGTCCTTGGGAAGGTTGGCAAGCATAGCGAGCCAGTATTCGAGCGGCATGTTTTCAGCGGTCATAGCGGGATTCGCGTTAATGATAGCATGAAGTGCCTTGCGCTGATCTTCCGAAATAATGATTGTATAGGTTTTCACGTGACTGCTCCTTATTGTGCTTACAGCTTAAACGTAAGTCGGTCTGATTACAAGCGCTATTTAGGCCAGTCACAAAAAAGGGCGCAGCCGAGACCGCGCCCTTTCAAAGTGGCACCTAATGCTATTCAGTAGGCGCGACTGGAGGTTCTTCGACCGGCGGTTCTTCGACCGGATCAGAAGGCGTATTGGCAGCAACTGCCGCCGCCAACGCATCAGTCGTATCCGACAGTTCATTGGCAAGAAGCTGCATTGCGCTGTCTTCTTCAAGATCGTCAGCTTCAATTGCTTCAGCGATCCGTTCGTTGATGCTGTTAAGAACAGCAACCGCAGACGTCGCGACATCCTTCATTTCAGCAACTTCGGCAGTGAGATTTGCAAATCCTTCGGCCATGGTTTTTCTTCCCTTGAGTGAGTGATATACGATTGCGATAGCAAGCGTTAAAAGAGCCAGTTCCATAAACTCTCCTGGCATATAACCTGTCAAACTGCAACAGGCAGTATTTTATACCATGTCAAAAGAATCATCACAATAGCTAACAATAAATTAAAACGGAATATCGTCGTCTAAATCATCATAAACTGTAATTGCTTCTGGAGGGGCAACCCGCGAATTACTTATACCTCTAACTTCAACGTCAGCCATTACATACCCCGGCGCCTCTTCCGTTCCGAAAGCCGTGCCATCAAAACAAAATGCCATAATTTCTGGATAAGGTTTCCGATTCGTCCAGACGCGAATATGTGTCGGCATTTGTGCCTCACGAATTCGATCGATAGCGCTTGCCGTGCTTTCAGGGAATTCAGTTCCTGCTCGCTCGCTCCACCATTTGCGCGCTTTTCGACCTGCCCAATCTGCGTGTTCGGGGCACACGTATTCTGCGATCGATTTGTATCCATAATAATAACTCACCTTCATACTTGGCGGCTTGCCAAGCTTCCTGTGCTCATCAATGGAAATATGATCGACCGCGAATACCGCCGTCTCGGGCATCTCTCCTTTGATAAGATCGTCGCTCGCAGCATCAGCTTTGAACTTAACTTCAAATGTGAATTCGTTATCGCATGGCGCACCGTTTGGAAGGATACCATTGCAGAAGCGCAAGCTTGCATGAACGAAGCATTCGCACTTCGGGCATTCCTTGACGGGAGCTTCTCCCCCGCCCTGACCCTTGCGACGCGGCACCACAGGGTCATTGACAGGCCCGAGTCGGGACGTGTTGCGCGCATAGTCCAGAACAAGGCAGTTCTGTTTATCGCTCGCTGCGATAGCAGCCAACCTCCCGCCAATCTGGCTCAAATCGAACCCCGGCGCATAATCAGGACGGGTGCCACGCCCTAGCATCTGAACCCATAGCACGGACGACGCTGTAGCACGCAGAACAATGATAAGGTCGATGCCGGGATAGTCGAAGCCTGTGGTCAGCACGTTATTATTCACGACGGCTGTTAACTCACCGCGCTTAAAGGCAGCGATCGTTTCGTCCCGCCCTGCGCGCTTGCTATGAACGACCCCTGTCGGGACACCGAACTGGTCAAGCATCTCACCAATGTGATCTGCATGGTCCACGCCCGATGCAAAGATGAGCCAACGCTTTCTGTTCTGCTCCGCTGCGATGTGCATTGCTTCACGCAGAGCAGCTTCGGTGATCTCATCCTTATCGAAAAGCTGCTGCATCTCGCCTTCGATAAACTCGCCGCCGCGGATATGCAAGCCGTCGGTGCTCAACTCGAGCTTCGTCTTCTTAGGCACAAGGGGCAGCAGATACCCTTCAGCAATCAGCCGATTGAACGCATCCATCGTTGTAATGTCAAAGCAGACATCAGTGAACAACGGTGGGATGATGTTCCCCTTGCTGTCTTCGGATGAATCTGTAAGGTGACCGTGCCCGAGCCGCCAGGGTGTAGCAGTGAAGCCGACAACCTTCAGGTAGGGGTTCACCGACTTCAGTCCCGCAAGGAACGCGCGATACATTGTCTGGTCGTTCGGACTGAGCAGGTGCGCTTCGTCAATAAGCACAAGGTCAATGTGCCCGAAGATCATCCACTTTTTCCAGACGGACTGGATACCGGCAAAGGTGATCGGGCAAGTAGCGTTCTTCTCGCCTAGTCCCGCACTATAGATGCCAGCAGGGCAGAACGGCCAAAGCATCATAAGCTTCTCGTAGTTCTGCTGGATAAGCTCCTTCACGTGCGTAAGTAGGATGATTCGTTGCGTCGGGTAAGGGATGAATACCGACTGCAAGAAGCGAGCAATGACCACACTCTTGCCCGTGCCGGTCGGCATCGCGACAAGGGGATTGCCTTGCTCGGCGCGGAAGTAATCCCAAATCGAATTGGTCGCTTCGGTCTGGTAGGGGCGGTCTTGAAAGATCATTAGATGTCTTCGTTCTTATGCCAGTCCGGGCACCCCACTTGCTGCTTCTCTTTGCTCAGCTCCATGTTATGCCGATTGCAGAACCACTTAGCGTCCGCAATGGGCTTGACGAACTGACAGGTGCGGCAGTTGACAGCGGGAGCCGCATTCAGATGGCAGACTGGCTTGTCGTCACAGAAGCGGCACTTGAAGAATCCTGGGCTCGGATTGATTTTTGGCGGAGGAACGTCCATCCAGACCAGCTTCTCACCCCGATCGAGGAACTGATCCGCAAGCTCGGCGTTAAGCGTAATAATTTCCATATACTGGTCGTCAGTGTTTTTGCAGACTGCGACGTATAGCGCGACGGGATAGCCCATCTTGCGCATGTAAAGTTGCATCTGAATATAGTGCTCGGGCTTACACGCTTTCACCCCTTTGCCGGTGAACGAACCCTTCCCGAGGACATAGTTACGCCAATCCGGCAGCTTCCCGGCCATTTCGATGAAATACTTTTCGCTGTGCGTCTTGAACTCAAGTAAGCATACCTGCTCCGGAATATCAGGAATGCCAAGCGCTAACCCGTCCCCTGACCCGCCAGCGTGCCCCTCAGCCCATGAGATACGGAATTGCTTGCCGTGCTCGTCCTGTTGCCAGACCTGCGCACCGATCATCAGAAGTTGCGCTATGACACGCCCTTCCTCGAGGTGCCCCCGGTTGAACAAGCGCAACAAACGACCGTCGAACTTAGGCTTTGTTGTCCACCTGAAATTATACCAGATGCGACGAGCGCATTCCTCACCCATGAGCGAAGCGCCCATATGGCTCCGGAAGCTTTCTTCCTCGCTGCGATATGCGTCGCCGATGTGTGGTAACACACGACCTAGCCACCCGCGGAACGCTGCGCCCTGATCAGCTGCTATCATGCTATCGATCAGACGCATGGTCTTAATCGCGTGCGTTAGGTGTCCCACTTAAATCTCCGGCTGCTGGTAGAGAGGTGGATCAGCGGGTGCCGCCCATGGTGAACTGTCCCACCCCTCAACTAGCAGCCGGACCCGAAGGCCCGGCTGTGTCGTTTACTGAGCGGCCTGCCCCTGATTGGCCCAGGGCGGATTGGCTCCCTGGGCCTGAGCAGCGGCGGCAGCATTCGGGTCGGGCTGACCCTGCGGCTGCTGTGCCTGACCCTGCGGCTGACCCTGCGGAGCTGCCCCACCATTCCACGGCTGCTGCTGAGCGTCACCCTGCGGCTGCTGTTGCGGCTGCTGGTTCTGCTGCGGAGGCTGACCCTGGAAGGGATTGCTCTGGTCCTGCTGCGGAGGCGGAGCATTGTTCAGCGGAGGGTTCTGCCACGGCTGCTGTCCGCCCGGATTCTGCTGCGGCTGCTGCGGCTGCTGCGACTGGTCCGGCTGCTGCTGAGGTTGCTGCTGGAACGGTTGCGTCTGCTGCTGCGGAGGGTTCTGCTGAGGCTGGAACTGCTGCTGCGGCTGCTGATTGGGCTGTTGGAAGCCCTGTTGAGGCTGCTGCTGGAAGCCCTGGGCCGGCGGAGTGAAACCCTGCTGCGGAACGCCACCGGCAGCATTGCCGGAACCGACGGTTTCGACCTGCTCGTTGATGTTCTTGTAGGAGATGATGTCGTTCTGGTCTTCGTAGTTGTCATCACCCTTGCGGATCTTCACCTTCACCTTCAACGGCAGACCGTGAAGCTGCTGGCTGTCCTGGATGTGCAGGACACCGACCGCGTGGCCGATCGCCGACAGCTGACGGAGAGCGATCTCCTGCGCTTGGGCGTTGGCGTTGCGGATGTTCAGACGCGCGAACAGCTTGCGACCGCGATACTGGCCGTCGAGGATGTTGAACCGAGCCTGAAGGTAGGTGCCCGCACCATCCTTCGTCGGCTTGAGGTCCGACTCGTCCATCGCGACGTTATACCAGCCAGCGGGGACAGTATCGAAGCCGGTATCCGGCTCGACCTGAGTGGCGTCGAAGTTCAGTTGTGCCATGGTATTCTATACTCCGTTGTGGCGGCGATCAACCGCCGAGGATTTTCGCGAAAACAGCGCTTAAGATTGGAGTTTCGACAGGTGCCAGCGCCCCGCTCCTGTCCTTCGCTTGGAACTGCAAATCCGGTTGAGTTTGCAGAAAGCGATATTTCTCGTTTTGGGGCGTTTGACCGATCCCAAGACGAAAAACTTCGTCGAAGAAATATGGCAGCTTATTGGCAAGCTTAGCGCCCGGCATGGACGGACCATATTTCACAACGCCAGTGAGTTCATCCTTCGACGGCTCCATCTTGGCGCTGATAACAACATTCCGATTCGGCAGGTCGCGGAACAAGCGCACGACCGACTCCATCTTTTCGATAAGCTCACCGTATGCCTGGCGCGGGTCCTTGACCTGCCGCTTGGCATTGTTGAGCACGACCTCGCCGATCTCGCTGATGCTATCCAAACAGATAGTCTGGAACTGCCCCGCTTGCGGGGAGGTAGCGCACCAGTTATAGGCGTCCGTGAGGTCTTCGACGGTGCGGATCTCAATCATCGGCATGTTATAGCAGATGTGAGGATTGCCGGCACCGTAGAGTCGCTCGAGGTTCTGCTGCCGAAGGGACAGCGCACCGGACTCGGCACTGATGAGCAGGGGATTTGGCGCTGTGGCCATCAGGACCGTCTTGCCGACGCCCGCATCCCCATAGACGAGCACCTTCACGCCAGACATACTGGACGCGTCCTGTGCAGTTGTGAAGTTAAGCGCCACCCCGATCTCCTTGTCAATTGCGGTTGCATAGCCTAGCGGCCTTTGCTGCGAGAAGCAAGATTAAACACTAAGAAATGTCACTCGCATCACGAAAGCTTTGCCAGGTCGGGAATCGCGGTTTGTCCTTGATCCCCTTTGGAAAGAACTTTGCTTTATAAATGAGCTCCATAAATTCGGCTTGGTTCTGGAAATAATGCCGACGCTGATCATGGTTGAGGCACCCTGCGCCAACGCGGACCTCCTGCCCGTCTTCAAACAGCACGTCGCCAGTAATGGGGTCTTTGACCACACCTAGCACCGTGCCGAGCATTGCGCCCACCATCCCGTTCGGCACCTTGTTCTCTTGGTGGCTGCTACGGAACGTCTGGCCGAGCTCGTTGATCTGCGCTTCGTTCTCATTAGCATCGCCTTCGATAATGGTATGCACGCGGAATTCGAAGTCAACGAACCTCTTGATCCGCTGCAACCCGCCCTCTGTCGGCGTGCTGCGCCCTTGCTTATGCTTGGCGCCGAGCCCCCGTAGGATGACACCTTCGAACCCGAGCACGAGCAGTTCGTTCTCATATTCGAGAAGCTGGTCCATGTTGGCGACGATCTTGTAGGGCATCAGGCGCAGGTGAGGAAACAGGTGCGGAACCTCCAGCCTTAGCTCCTCGAACCTCCGCGGGAGCAGTTCGTCGAAACGGTGAAGGTAGGGCTTGTCCTTCGTTTCAGGGGTGACGTAGTCGAACAGCCACCACAGTAGCCACGGCATCCCCTTGATCGTCCCTACCAAGCTGCTCGTGATGCGGCAGAGGTCGGGATGGTTCTCCCGCTCACCTGCTAGCTCACCGTCCAGCCCCGCCAAGGAACTGTGCCCAAAGAATTGTGTCGTATGGACGTTCTTGAATTTCTTCAAGCTGCGTCCAGTGAAGGCCCCTGTCGTGTGCAGCGCACGGACGCCGTCGATCTTCGGCTGCGCCATCACAGGGAACTTGAGCTTCGCTTCGACATAGTCGCTCGCTAGCATAGGTTTCATGGAGTCTCTTCCTTCAATTCCTTACAGACCCGCTCAAGATCTGCACGCCGAATAAGACCGGCCTTGGTGAACGGTTTCGTATCCCTGAGGATGTCATCCGCTGCCGCTTCATAGGCCTCCGCTTTGTTGCAGACTTCCTTCTCCGGCTGGTAAGACTTGCAGTCGTGCAGATGAAGAATGACCGCTTCTGCATTGCACTCCTCGCACTTTGCTACGACTCCGCTGAACAGCTCCCCGTTCGACAAGTCGTCGAGGAAGTCCGCCATAACTGATGCCGGGACTCCGTCTTGCGCAAGGACGGCAATACGGTAGCCCCGATACCAGATTTCATCCGCAATGACGTCAGTCACCGAAGAACGCTTCCGATGTGTTAGGGAAGTGATTTTCCAGCTCATCCCGACATGCTTCAGCAATGAACCGATGCTCAGCTTGAACCCCTTCGGCAGTTCGCTCCTTGATGTAGTGGAGCCACGTGCGAACCGAGAAGTGCAGATACATCACGGTCGGGACCAACCCTTCCGGCAGCACCGTGCGAGCCACTTCCTTGGCGACACCCCGACCGAGCCAGAACTTGTAGTCGCGCTCGTCCTGCTCCGCTTTGGACTTGACATAGGCATCCCACTCAGCTGCGATCGCGTGCTCCTCAGCTGTCTCCGGCAAACGGGACAGCTGGCGGTTCGTCGGATGCTGAAAGCGGCACTGGCGCGTCCGCAGGAGCATCTCATACTCCGCATAACGCCCACTGAACTCCTGGAACCCGATCGCCGATAGATGCCTGAGCACCTGCCGGCCGACGTCTCTGGTTGTGGTCACCTCGAGACACATACTGGCCATCTGGAAAGGCGACCAGTGATTGTGAGTGATGAGGTAACGGATCAGGCGGGAAGCATCTGCGTCGCGATTGCCAGGGTTACTCACCCTGGCAATGTCTGCGATCAGCTTGTCCCCGTCAGGCGTGCTATGCACGAACTTGACAGAATGGTTTTCCATCAGCTTTGCGCTCCGCCTTCCGGCGCCGACGGGGGCGGGGGCGGCGGGCTGAGCGAAGCGGTCGTCTGCTCGAACAGCTTGCGCGCTTCGGACCCCTCAGGCAGCGAATCGCGGAACGAGTTCACCAGCGACTCGCGCTGCTTCGTCCGTTCGATTTCGAGCATGGAGTCGCTGAAACGCTTCTCCTTGTTGACGAGATCGTTGTATTCGTGCAGATCGACTTTGCCGACCGCCCACTTATAGGTGAAGTCGGCGTCAGGATCGATATCGGGCGCAGTGTCGACCTTGACCACAGTGACGATCCGCAGCTGATTGTTCGTGTTCAGCACGACCAGCGCATCGCCAGCTTCGACGTTCCAGGTCTTCGGCACTTTGTAGATATACCGCTGGCCAGGCGCATCTTCGTTGGCAAAGCGCATCCGCAGGGTCATTGCTTCGGCTTCGGGGCTCCCACGATCCAGCCGATGCAGTGCAGATTGGCGAGCGCGATCACGCGATGCTACGCCTGGGTAGTCGATGCTTTCGACCTTCATATGGTAGCGGCCGGGCGGCAGATCGTCGACCGTGTT